>Ga0101941_1000825_pt2 | contig 21033 bp, 19 predicted proteins | sample DewCreD2012metaG_3_FD_75242 | JGI IMG/M metagenome (GOLD analysis project Ga0101941, IMG submission 75242) | Hot spring sediment bacterial and archeal communities from British Columbia, Canada, to study Microbial Dark Matter (Phase II) - Dewar... ...
CGGCTGGTCAGGCGGTGAACCAGGGCCGGGCCGAGCCAGGCCCCGCCCAGCGCACCCGCGATGAACGGTCCCAGCAGCAGGGCTGTCTGGAGGCCCGGGCCCGGGGCCAGGGTGGGCCAGCGGACCGGCAGGGCGGCGCCGAGGGTGACGAGGCTGACGGCCAGGTTGAGGGGGATGGCCTGGCGGAGGGGATAGCCCAGGAGACCGACCAGGACCGGTCGGCGGAACTCGGCCCCGCCCAGGCCGAGGAGCCCGCCGAGAAGACCGATGAGGGCGCCGGTGCCCAGCGCCCAGCGGCGCTGAGCAGACCGGGTGAGAATGAGCATGCGGGCGGCCACGGTCGACGGCTCCTCTCGAAGGAGGGGTGTGTCTGGTCGAGGGCGATTGTACAGGATAGCGGACACGACGTCAATAAACCGTGACAGCAGCAACGCCCACCGGCGGGGCGCCGGCGACCGCTACAAGGTCACAGATAGTCAGTCGCCCACCATCCAGACCTGCTGATCCGTCCGCCGGGCCAGGGCGCGGCCGCGGGGCGCCTCTCCGCGCTGCTGGCCGCCCGGCGTCGCTCGTTGGCCGTGCCGGCTTCTCTTACGGCAGGCACGGCGGGGGCAGCTCAGGCTGGGGCAGGAACGTCCGGGCGTCGGGGGCGTGGGTCCAGACCGTGGTGTAGGGGCTCATAAACGCCGGTCGCCCGAAGAAGACCGCCACCAGAAAATGGTACTGCCCGCCCGGTCGCACCGGGACATCGTTGAAGACCCAGCGCGGAAACATCTGGCGGTTGGCGATGTAGCCCGTCTTGACCGCCGGATAGTCGGTCAAGACGGGCCGGCCGTTCCCCTCGGCGACGATGAGCTGAATCCGCCCCGGCCGGAACTCCAGCGGCACGGATTTCAGCGTTCCGTGGACGAAGAGGTCAACGGCGACGTTGACCAGCGGCGCCCGCTCGACCGGGGCGAAGTTCCCCCGCTCATCGTGGGGCCAGACGATCTGAATGCGGGCGTCGATACTCCCAACCCGCGGCTCGATGCTGGTGGGGACGACCGGGTGGGGCAGAAAGGTCCGCGGGTCGGCGGCGTGAACCCAGATATTGGAGCCCAGGAGTCCCACGGCGAAACGGAACTGCGCCGTCGGCTCGGCCAGGAGGTCGGCCGGGATGTTGTTGAACTCATAGGTCGGGAAGGTCCGGCCGGCCACGCTGCGCAGAATGAGCTGCCCCCGGATCGGCAGACTCTGGAGCAGCTCGTTGTTTTTGGCCATCGAGAGGCCGAGCCCCGGGTCCTCGGTGCAGCTGACCTGATTGGCCGGCCAGACGCTGACGTTGACGGCCCGCGACCGCTCCACCGGCGTCGGGTTCCCCTGCCCATCGTGGGGCCAGACGATGCTGATGCGCGGGTCCCAGGGGATGTGCGTGGCGAGCGGGGCCCCCGCGACGGGGCCGACCGGCAGGAAGACCACGAGCAGAGCGAGCAACGCGGCGAAGAGCAGCCGTGGACACCTCATCCTGCTCCCTCCAGGGATGGGCGTGGGATCCTGCGCCGTCCCTCCCGGCTCACGGGTGGGGGATGCCGACCGTGTTGTGCGCCCCGACGCGCTCCTGGTCGCGGATAAACATCGTCCGCTCGACCACCGTCGGCACGGAGGTTTTGACGACGGCCGAAACGCCGTAGAGATCGTGTCTCAGATAATCGCGCACGCTGAGGCTCCACTTCCGCTGAGGGCGCACGCCGAAAGAACGCGTGATGACCTGGCCGTCTTGCAGCAGAAAGTCGATAGTCCCCTCGGCCGGCCGGTCGTTGGGGTTCAGGATATGGATGAACGTGGGAAAAGGCAGCTCTGCCCCCTGATAAGGCAGCTCTGTCCCCTCAGCGAGATACCAGGTGGTGGCGAGGGCCGGAGCCCCCACCGCGGAGTACGCGCCCCGGGGTTCGGGACCCCAGAAGATGGACCGCTCGGCGACGATCTCGGCCTCGGCTTCCACGCGCATGCCGAAAGACGCGAATCCGTCTCCTATAAGGTGATTGAGGAAAAAGCTCCGGCGGCTCTGCGGTGGCAGAGTGAAAGAGCGGCATGGGCGCGCGGTCTTCGGCGGAGAAGACCGTCACCCGCACCCGGACCGGCTGCGGGTGCGGGTTCTGGAGCAGGAGCCAGGTATCGACCGGCCCCGGACGGGGGCTGGGGAGGTAGGGTCCTGTCGTCCGGCCTTCGGCGAAGAACCAGGTTCGGCTCGGGGCGGTGACCCCGGCCTTTGCCAGGGCGGCGTTGCCGGGGAAGCGGTACATCGCCCGCTCGGCGACGATGGGCAGGTCGCTCTCAATACGGGTCGAGAAGGCGGCGTTGGGCAGCACCTGGTTGACGAAGATGCTGACACGGGCGGTGGGCGGCAACGCCACCGTCTGGGTCACCGGTCCCCCCGTATCGCGCAGATAGGTGAGGGTCGCCGTCGCCGGCTGGTCGTTCGGATTCTGGAGAAGCAGCCAGGTGTGAAAGGGCGGCTGGGTCGAGCCTTCGGCGAACAGCCAGAGGCGGTGCGGACTGGGGACGCCGGGGACGACGGTGCCGTCGAAGCCGACGTACATGGAACGCTCGGCGTAGACCAGCTGGTCAGCGTCGAGACGCGTTGAGAACGCCTGGTTGGGAAGAATCGGGTTCGCCCAGAGGCTGAAGCGCGCCCGGGGGCCGACGGTGAAGTCGTGGGTGACTGTGCCGCCGCCCTGGAGCTGGAAGGTGAAGCGAAGGTTCGCACTCTGGTTCGTGGGGTTCAGGACGACAAACCAGGTCTCGAACGGCGGCTGGGTCGAGCCCTCGGCGAAGAACCAGCGCACGACGGGCTGAAACGCAGGCGGCGGGGCGGTCTGGGCGTAAGTCACCGTCGGGCTGAGCAGGAACAGGACGGCAACCAAGAGGCTGGCCAGCCCGCGCGGAATGCGTCGGCACGGCGCGCAGAGCGGCAAGTACGGCGGCATCGTGAGACCTCCCTCAGAAAGGTGAAAGGCAAATACCCCGAAGGGGAAGGCCGGTAGGCAGATGCGCTGGCGGCCGTCTGTGCGGCACCCTCTGCGGCGCTCTCCTCCCTCCGCCGGCGGGCGAGCAGACCTCACGTGTCTCTATCGTACCACAGCCAAGAGGCCGCAAGGAGAAGATTTTTCACGGGTTAGCCCGCTCGGCCCGCGAGGCGGCCGAGCCCGCAGAGGAGGATATACAGGGCGACCCGGCCGGCGCCCGGCCCCAGCCGCCCGAAGACCGGCTCCCGCCGCCAGACCCGCCAGAGCCCCTGCGCCAGAACCGACAGGAGAAGCGCCCCCGGCAGCGCCCAGGGCGGCTGCGCCTCCCCCATCACCCACAGCATCCCAGCCAGAGATTGAGGTCGCCTCCGCCTATTTTGTCGACCGTGCCGGCACCGGTTTCAGCGTCCATGGACGGCCTCGTCCCCGCGGCTCAGCGCACATTGACCGGAGGTTTGAGCAGGAAGGCTGGCAGGCTGAGGAGGCCGCTCCGGCGTTTGGCGTCGATGACCAGCAGGCCCAGCGCCAGCCCCAGGTAGAGCCAGGCCACGGGCAGCCGCAGGTCGGGCCAGAAAAACTGCAGACCGAAGAGGCCAAAGAGGCTGAGCGCCGCCGGCAGACTGAAACTCCGCCCGGCCAGGAGCACCACCCCGTAGAGCGACTGGGCGGCGGTCAGGAAGACCTCCTCCACCTGACGGTGGTCCATCGGCAGCGGGTGCAGACCGCCGCCGCCGACCGTGTAGGCCAGAGGCAGCATCCCGACCAGCAGCGTCCACTGGTTGACCTTGGAGGAGAGCAGCGCCCGCAGGGCCAGCGTCGGGTGTCCGCGCAGGGCGAAGAGGGTGATGACCACGAACTCCGGCATCTCCGAGGCCAGGGGCGCGATCCACTGGACCAGCAGGAACTCGTCGATGCCCAGATGCTTGCCGCTGGCCACCAGCCCCTCGGCGAACGGCTCGGCCGAGGCCAGAATGGCGGCGGCGGCGTAGACGAAGAGCCCCAGCGTCACCAGCCGGCGGGGCGTCCGCGACAGGGCACCGATCAGCCGGGCTGGTCCGACCAGTTCGGGCTCTTCGGGGGGCTGCTGAGCGGTGGCCCGCACGTAGACGGCGAAGAGGGCGATGAGGACGACGGCGTCCAGGAGCGAAATGTGGGCCTTGAGTGGCAGCCAGAAGGCGTAGAGGGTGGCCAGGGCCATGACGCCGAGTTCGATCCCCTCATCGCGGTGGAGATAGATGGCCGGCTGACGGGTCTTGAGCCAGAAGAGGACGACAATGGCGCTCCAGCCCAGGCCGATGAGCAGCCGGTTAGCGCCGGTCATATTGGCCACGGCGTAATGGGCGTAGGCGGGGTCCTGGCCGGCCCGCCAGGCGAAGTAGATGTCGACCGAGTACTCGGGCAGGATGGCGATGAGGGAGAGGACGGCCACGGCCAGGGCCTGCGAGACCTCGAGCTGGGCCACCTCCGAGGCCCAGGAGAGGAGGAAGGCGGCGCCGACGATAGCCAGTCCGGCCAGCAGCGCCATCAGCAGAGGTTCGGGGTGAGCCCCCTGCAGCCGGAGGCCCAGCCAGGGGAGAGTCAGGGCGACGGCCAGTCCGATCCAGAGGAGACTGCCCAGGGTGCGCATCGGTCCAGACCTCCCGTATGGTCCATGGCAGCAAAAAAGACCTTCGACCGGCGCGCGTCGACCGGTCGAAGGTCTGGCGGGACGAACGAGACAGTTCGCTGAGGCGACCGGGGCCCCTGGCCCGTGCTGACGGTCGCCCCACCGGCGGCTGCCGGCCGCTACTCCCCTTCACCCGGACATGATAGCACACCCGGCGCGACGCTGCCACCGCTGTCCCGGCACCACGGCGGAGGCGGTCAAGCCGTGCAGAATCATCCCTTGACAAACCGCCCCGGCGGTGTATCATGGTATCGAACATTTGTTCTTATGGGGGCGACCGTGAACCGCGAGTTTGTCATCACCCGGGGCGACCGTCAGTACGTGCTCTACGCCGGCCTGCTCGATGAGGCCCACCGCCAGGGGCTCAAGGCCATCCGCACCACCCTCCTCCAGATCCCCACCGAGGAGAATGGCTACGTGGCCATCTGCCAGGCGGTGGTCGAGACCGAAAAGGGCGTCTTCACCGGCATCGGCGACGCCTCGCCGGCCAACGTCTCGCGCCAGATGGTCCACTGCCTCATCCGCATGGCCGAGACCCGCGCCAAAGCCCGGGCCCTGCGCGACGCCGTCAACGTCGGGGTGGTGGCCCTGGAGGAACTGGACGACCTGGAGGAGGAGCCGGCCCCGGAGCGCCGACCGGCCGACAGCCCCGCCCGCGCGACCACCGAGCCCGGCCGGGAGACCGAACGCCCGGTCACCCCGCTCCGCACGGAACGGCCGGCCGATGCGAGCGGCCCGGCCACCCCAGCCCAGCTCCGGGCGATCTACTCCATCGGCCGCGATCTGCACGCGCTGAGCGAGGCCCAGATCGAGGAGCGCTGCCTGGCCACCTACGGCTGCCCGCCGACCGAACTCAGCAAGCGCCAGGCCTCGGAGTTCATCACCCGGCTGAAGACCGCCGGGCGCAACGGTCGGGAGAGCGCCTGAACCTCTGACCTCCGGACAACGATCGGCGGGCCCGGAGTGCCGGCCCGGCGTTGACACGGCCGCTCGTCCCCGGTAGGATGACGGTGGCACGACGTTTGCGCCCAGCGCCGGCCTGGCCAGAAGGAGGTCCGGCATGGGCGCCAGCGATGATGTGGACCTGCGCCTGCGGGTGGAGGCGGCGCTGGCCACCATCTTTCCGGCGGTTATCCGGGTGCGGGTGCACGCGGGCCACGTCCGCCTCCAGGGCACGGTGGTCTCGGCCCGCCAGCGGCAGCGGGCGGAGGCGCTGGTCCGGGCTCTCCCCGGCGTGCGGACGGTTCAGAACGACCTGGTGGTCGGCCCGCTGGACCCCCGGGCCGCGGAGACGGTCAGCGGGATTCCCACCGAGACCGCCGAGGTCGAGTGGGTGCCAGGCGGGCGGCGGGTGGCCGGCACCGAGATCGACCTGAATCAGACGGTCGGCACGACCGATAGCGCCGTCGCCGCCGAGGAGGCCGAGCCGTACCTGCCGCCGATGGACCCGGTGGTGCGCCCGGCCTCGCGCGAACGCCACCAGGGACTGGAGATTCTGGGCGGCCTGGCCACCTCGGCCCTCGATCCCCCACACGAGGCGGAGGACCACCCGGCGGTCCTCCAGCGCGGTGACGACGAACTGGCCGAGGATGTCCGGGAGGCGCTGCGTCGCGACGCCGCCACCGCCGATCTGGCCGACCGCATCGTGGTGACGGTCCGGCGAGGCGTCGTCCACCTGCGGGGCCAGGTGCGGCTGCTCGACGATATCGACCTCCTCCAGGAGGTCGCCGGTCGGGTCCCCGGCGTGGTCGACGTGGTCGACGAACTGGACCTGGAGTGACCGGACGGGCGGACGTTGCCCCGTCCGGAGGAGAGGACTGTGATCCCGATCTCCGACCGGCCCCGCGCCCCCCGCCTCTTTCCGCTGGTGATGCTGACCATCCTGGCGGTCAACGTTCTGGTCTTCCTCTTCGTCAATCTCTCCCTCAGTCCACGGCAGCTGCAACAGGTCTTCCTGGCCTACGGGGTGGTGCCGCGCGAACTGGTCACCGGCCACGATCTGCCGCCGCCCAGCCCTCATCCCCTTTTTCTGACGATCTTCACCGCGATGTTCCTGCACGGCGGCTTCCTCCACCTGGCCTCGAACATGCTTTATCTCTGGGTCTTCGGCGATAACGTCGAGGCGGCGATGGGCCACCTGCGCTTTCTCGTTTTCTATCTCCTCTGCGGCGTGGCGGCCGCTATCACCCATATCCTGATCGACCCGATGTCGACCGTCCCGGCCATCGGCGCCAGCGGCGCCATCGCCGGCGTCCTGGCCGCCTACCTGCGCTACTACCCGCTGGCCGGGGTCAAGACCCTGGTCTTCCTCTTCCCCTTCATCACCGTCACCGAGATCTCCGCCTACCTCCTGATCGGCCTCTGGTTTCTGCTGCAGCTGCTGAGCGGCCTGGCCGAACTGGGCGGCCCCCCCGGCCAGGCCGGCGTGGCCTACTGGGCCCACATCGGCGGCTTCGTGGCCGGCTACCTCCTGGCCCCGGCCTTCCGCCGCCGACGCTGGTAGCCACCCGCAGAAATTTTTTTGCCCAGGTCTTGACAGTGTCATATTGACAGTGGTATATTTCGGGTAGACTCCTCAGAAAGGAGCCGGCCGATGGCGGCGACCGAGCCCCTCTACACCATCAGCGATCTGGAGCGGGAGAGCGGACTCCCCCGCCGGACGATCCATTTTTATGTCCAGCAGGGACTTCTCCCCCCGCCGATCGGCGCCGGCCCGGCGGCCCGCTACATGCCCCAACACCTGCTGCGTCTGCGGGCCCTGCGCGCCCTCCAAGCGGCCGGCTGGCGCCTGAACGCCATCCGCACCCTCTTCGCCCAGGCCAGTGCGGAAGACCTGGCCCGCTGGATCCACCAGCCTCCGCCACCGCCGACCGACCGCTCCCCCACGGTGCCCTCGCCCTCCCCGGTCTTCCACGCGATGTCGCTGGCCGATCTCCGGGCCTTCGCCACGGCCCCGACCGACCTCGCACCCCAGTCCTGTCTCCACTACCGGCTCGCCCCCGACGCCGAACTGGTGGTTCGCCTCCCCCTCTCTCCTGACCGTCAGCGCCGCATCGAATGGCTGGTCGCCTACGCTCGCCGTCTCCTGGCGATCAACGAGGGAGGTGAAAGCCCGGCTGAGGGCCCGACACCATAACGGCGCCGGCCGGCGCCGAAACGGTCACCCATCCCGACGGCCGGTTTCCCCAACCGGCGCCCCGTCCGGGGCCCGCCGGCCGTTCGCGGGCCGACCGGTTCTTTCTGTCCTCTTATGGTCTGTATCGGCGGAACGATCTCAGTGACAATGTGACAATTTCTATTTAAGGAGGAGAGGATGGCGTTGCCGGTGGAAACCGTCGAGCAGTTCCCCCTGGGCTGGCTGGAGGTGCTGAGGACCGGCCAGGTCACCACCCTGCCCCTGCGCCGGATCCGGATCACCGCCCAGATCATCGCCGGGGTCGCCCATATCGCTCTCGAGCAGCACTTCCAGAACCCGCTGCCCACGCCGGCCGAGGTGGTCTACCGGTTCCCGCTGCCCCACGCCGGCGGGCTGACCAGCCTGGTGGTCCAGGTCGGGCAGCGCTGCATTGAGGGTGTCATCGCCGAGCGCCAGACGGCCGAGCGCGAGTACCAGACGGCGGCGCAGACCGGCCACCTGGCCACCCTGGTCACCCAGGCCGCCGAAGACCTCTACACCCTCTACCTGGCCAATCTCGCGCCGGGCGAGACGGTCGTCGTCCGCCTCTCGTATCTCCAGGCGGTGCCCTGCGATGATGGCACCTACACCCTCTGCCTGCCCTTCAGTCGCGTCCCGCGCAGCCTGAGCGCCAACGCCACGCCTCAGGAACAGGAGAACAGCCTGATTCCCTACGCCGCTCCCGACGCGCCGGTCGGACCGGTGCGCCTCCAGGTGGCGGTCGACGCCGGAGCCCCGGTGGCGGAGATCACCTCGCCCTCCCACCCGCTGGTGGTCACCCGGCTGGACGACCGGCGTTTCCAGGTCGAGCTGGCGGCGCCGGCGCTACCGAACCGTGATGTCATCCTGCGCTACACCGTCCGGCCGCCAGCCGATGGGGTCCTCGGGGCCTGGCTGGCTCCCCGGGTGACGGCCGCTGGTCAGGCGGAAGGCGACGCGGTGGCTCTGGTCACTCTGCAGCCGCCCACCGTCCCGGCCGACGAACCCCCGCCGGCGCCGCCACGGGCGGTCATCTTCGTCCTCGACCGGTCGGGCTCGATGAGCGGGTCCCCGCTGGCGCAGGCCAAAAACGCCCTTCAGGCCTGCCTGCGGATCCTGGGGCCGGAGGACCATTTCGCCATCCTGGCCTTCGACCACGAGACCGAGTGGTTCGCCGTGGCCGGCGAGCGCCTGGTGCCGCTGACCGAGAGCACGCTGGCGGCCGCCGACGCTTTCATCGTGGGGCTGGAGGCCCGGGGCGGCACCAACCTGGAGGTCGCCCTGGAGGCGGCGCTTGCGCTCCCGGTCCCGGCCGACCGGTCCCGGGTGATCGTTCTGCTGACCGACGGGGGCGCCGCCGCGCGTGAGGCCACCCTGGCGGCGGTCCGCCAGGGCCTGGGCTCGGGCCGGCTCTTCGCCCTGGGCATCGGGGCGGCGGTGGACCGGGCGCTCCTGGAGCGGCTGGCGCTGGCCGGCCGGGGCACGGTCGAGTTCCTGACGCCGGAGGAGGACATCGAGGGGGCCATCATTCGCCTCCAGGACCGGCTGAGCCACCCGGTGCTGACCGATCTCGAGGTCGTCTGGGAGGGAGCCGAGGCGGTCGAGGTCTTCCCCTCCCGGCTGCCCGACCTTTTCGTCGGCCAGCCGATAACGCTGATCGCCCGCCTGCGGCCCCAGACCGAGCGACCGCGGGTCCGGATCCGCGGCCGGCGGGGTGAGGAGACCATCGAACTCGAGGCGCCGCTGACCCCCGTTCAGGAGCCGGCCCTCTCCCGGCTCTGGGCCCGGGCCCGGCTGGAGGCCCTCACGGCCGATGACACGGGGATGGACCCGGCCGCCACCGCCGAGGGGCTGGACCTGGCCTGCCGCTACGGCCTGCTCACCGCTCAGACCGCTCTCCTGGCGGTGGACCGGAGCGCCCACCCGACCGACCCAACGACCCCACCGGTCCGGCTCATCGTGCCGCAGCTCCTCCCGGCGAATTTCCAGGCTCGGCACCCGTCTGCAATCAGATTCCTGTTCGCTGGTAACGCCCTGCACGCGGCGCGATGCGGAGACCCGGACGTGTGGTTGAATCGGAGGACCTATGATCAGGTGTGCTACGAGCGCGTGGGGCGATTGGAGCAGAGGGAGGAGGCCGCCGTTCCGGCCGTGCCCTGGGCGCTGCGGTGGCTGGCCCGGACCCAGAACGCCGACGGGAGCTGGGGAGCGGCCGCCCAGGCCCTGGAGCGGACCGCGGCCGCTCTGGTGGCCCTGGCCCGGGCTGGCTGCACCGCGCGCCGGGGCCATCTCCGGCGGCTGGTCCAGCGGGCGCTGGCCTGGTTGGAGCAGCAATCGCCGGCCACACCAGAGGCGTGGGCGCTCTGGACCTGGGCCCGGGTGGAGCTGGCCCTGGCCGATGACGACCGCGCCCGGGCGCTCCGGCTGGCTCAGGAACTGGTCCTGCGGCTGGCCCGCCAGACCGACCACCCACCGCTGGTGGCGGCGGTCCTGGCCCGGCTGGCGGCGCTGCTGCCCGAGGCCGGCCTCCCGGCCGTCGCCGTTGACGCGCTGGCCGATCCGCGTCTTCAGGCGGTGCTGGCCCGGTCGGCGGCCCAGCCCGATCCGGGGCTGCCCGCGGAGTGGCTGGCCTGCCTGGGAGCCGACCGCTGAGGCTGCGGTCGCCGGTGGGGGAGACTCTTTCCCCCACCGGCAGCCAGATTCGCCCCGATAGCGGCCGCATCGTCTGGGTGCCCTGGCGCACCGACAGTGTCGCCGGCGCCGGCCGCGCCGGGCTGAAGGAGGGAGCAGGGGGGATTCCCGCTGCTCCCTCTTACCGCCCGGCCGGCAGTCAGCCGGGGACCAGCCCGTCGGGGGCTTCTCCCGCCGGGCCAGCTGCGCTATCCTGAAGGCCGGGCTGCGCCCCGCGGCCATAATGATCGGGCGGAGGTCGCCGATGCGCCAGACGACGCCGGAGACGGTCCTCACCATTGCCACGCCGATGGCGCCTCCCTACTGGGCTCTGCTGGAGCGGGCGCTCCTCCAGGCCGCCGCGGCCGCCTGTCAGGAGTTCTTCGCCCGCTACTTCGACGAGCGCGGCTACCTCAAGTGTGTCCCCCGCTGGGGAGGCGACGACGGTCCCGACGACGCGGCGGAGAATCTTCTCAACTGGCCCCTGCTCTACGCCCTGGGGGCGCCGGAGAGCGTCCTCGTCCTCTATCGCCGGGGCTGGGAGGGACACCTGCGCCAGTACACCGAGGCCCGGACCACGGTCGTTCCCCTGGCCCGCGAGGGCATGTATGACAAAGAGTTCATCGTCTGCTTCGACTGGTTCCACACCGGCGAGGGCCTCTCGGCCTTCATCCTGGAGGGACTGGCCGACCCCACCGACCGGGCCTTCCAGCAGCGCACCCAGCGCTACGCCGGCTTCTACCTGAACGAGGACCCCGCGGCCCCCAACTACGATCCCGACCGCCGGCTCATCCGCAGCCTCTTCAACGGCAGCCGGGGGCCGCTCCTGCGCCCGGCCACGCCGGTCGACTGGGCCGGCGATCCCATCGAGATCGCCGGCCGCTTCACCCCCCTCCACGGCGAGCGCTCCTACCAGGAGATGCTGGCCCACTTCCGCGACTACACCGACATCGTCGGCGACCATCCCCTGAACCTGGGCGCCACCACCCTGGCCTTCAACGCCTACGCCCTGACCGGCGCGGAGAAGTACCGGCGCTGGCTGCTGGAGTACGTTGACGCCTGGGTCGAGCGCACCCGGGCCAACGACGGGATCATTCCCACCAACATCGGCCTCGACGGCGCCATCGGCGGGGCCTGCGGCGGCCGCTGGTACGGTGGCGTCTACGGCTGGGGCTTCTCGGTCCCGGCGGTCCCCGGACCGGGTCTGGCCCACCGACCGGCCTTCCAGCAGCGGGCCTTCTACGGCTTCGCCAACGCCCTGCTCCTCACCGGCGACATGGCCTACGTCGAGGTCTGGCGCGAGATGCTCGACCGGGTCAACGCCCAGGCCCGGGTGGTCGAAGGCCGGCAGCTCTCTCCCCATATGTATGGCGACCAGGGCTGGTACCTCTTCACCCCTGAGCCGTTCAACCCCGGTGCCCTCGAACTCTACTTCTGGACGCTCGACCGCGACCTCCTGACCCTGCTGCCGCAGAAGCCGCGCTGGCTCGCCTTCCTGGACGGCGAGGACCCGGCCTACCCGGTCGAGGCGCTCCAGCGCGATCTGGAGGAGGTCCGGGCCCGGGTGGCCGGACTGCGCCAGGACCCGCGCACGCCCGACACCACCCTCTCCGACGACCCCAATCAGTTCAATCCGGCCCTGACCGGCACCCTGACCCAGCTGATGCTCGGCGGGCTGCCGACCGGCCGCGCCGGCTATCACCTGCACTGTCGCCTGCGCTACTTCGACCCGGTGCGGCGCCGGCCGGGTCTGCCCCCGGACGTGGGGGCGCTGGTCGAGCGGCTGACCGCCGACAGCGTGACCGTCACCCTGGTCAACCTCGACCCGCTCCAGAGCCGGGAGGTGATCGTCCAGGGCGGGGCCTACGCCGAGCACCAGATCACCACCGTGCGCCTGGGCGAGCGGACCATCCCGGTGGACCGCTCCCACCTGACCGTCCACCTGGCGCCCGGCGCCGGGGCCCGGCTGGTCATCGGCCAGCGGCGCTACGCCAACCCGCCGACCTTCGCCTTCCCCTGGGGCACGCCGGCCCTTTAGGCCCCGACCGGGAGCGGCAGACCGGGGATGTCGATCTCGACCCGGGTGATGTGCCAGCGGCCCAGATTGGCCAGGAAGAGTTCCCGCCCCCGGAAGGCCAGGTTGGTCGGATGGCAGAGGGTGTGGGCTTCGGGATCGTCGAGGAGAATCTCCACCCGCCCATCCGGGCTCACCCGGTAGACCCGTGAGGGCTCGTAGCAGGAGACGTAGAGGTTTCCGGCCTGGTCGAAGGCCAGCCCGTCGGGCACCCGCTCCAGCCCGCTGACCACGACCTCGGCCGGGCCGGGACGGCCGTCGGCCAGGATGGGCAGGCGCACCACCCGCTGGGCGAAGCTCTCGACCACGTAGAGGGCCGTCCCATCCGGCGCCAGGGCCATGCCGTTGGCGAAGACCAGCGGCCGGTCGTACCAGAGGTCGCCTTGGCCGGTCTCCAGATCGAAGCGCCAGACCCCCGGTCCGGGCTCACCGAAGCGGTAACTGTCGGAGACGTAGAGGCAGCGGCGCCGCTCGTCCACCACCGGGAAATTGGGGATCCGCAGCCGGGCCCGCTCGCTGCCGGTGGCGAAGCGCTCCAGCTGGCCGGTCGCCGGGTCGTAGCGGAAGACGGCCGCGTGGCCCAGGTCGCAGGTGTAGAGGCGGCCACGGGCGTCGAAGGCCAGCCCCAGGGTGAAACCGCCGGTCGTGGCCACCAGCTCGAGCCGCGAGCCGTCGGCCGCCAGCCGGTAGATCTGCCCCTCCTCGCCCCCGCACCAGAGGTTGCCCGCCCGGTCGACGGCGATCCCCTCCGGGTGGTCGAGCCGGGGCTGGCTGAACAGGCCGTCGAAAAACACCTGGGCCTTAGCCAGCGGAATCAGCGCCATCGTTCTCGCCTCCCTGACTGGTCGGTTCTGTGGAGCCGGCCGCCGCCCGCAGCGCCCGCCAGACGTCGAGCCGCCGGGCCACGGTGGCCTCGTAGCCCTGGTCGCCCGGCTCGTAGAACGGTCCGTCCACCCCTGCGGGCAGATAGCGCTGGCGGTAGCGCCGGGGGTCGTCGGCGGCGAAATCGTGGCTGTAGTCGTAGCCGGCGCCGTAGCCCAGGGCCGCCGCTCCGGGGAACGAGGCCGGGCGCAGGTGCCGGGGCACCTCCAGCGGGGCGCCCTGTTCGATGGCCTGCTGGGCCGCCCAGAGGGCCCGGGCCGCCCGGTTGGACTTGGGGGCGGTGGCCAGGTAGAGGGTCGCCTCAGCCAGGATGAGCCCGCTCTCCGGCATGCCGATCTCGCTGACCGCCCGCAGGGCCGCCTCGGCGATGAGCAGGGCCTGGGGGTCGGCCAGGCCGATGTCCTCGGCCGCCAGAATGGCCAGCCGGCGGGCGATGAAGCGCGGGTCCTCGCCGGCCGCCAGCATCTTGGCCAGCCAGAAGACCGCCGCGTCGGGGTCCGAGCCGCGGACGCTCTTGATGAAGGCCGAGATCGTCTGGTAGTGGTCGTCGCCGGCCCGGTCGTAGCGCACCGGCCGGCGCTGGAGCGCCTCCTGGACCACCGCCCGGTCGATCCGCACCTGGCCGTCGGGCTGCTGGCCGAGGGTGACCGCCGCCTCCAGGGTGTTGAGCAGCACACGGGCGTCGCCGCCGGCGGTGTCGAGGAGCAGGTCCCGGGCCGCCGGCTCGATCTGCACCGCCAGGTGGCCCAGCCCCCGCTCGGGGGTCCGCAGCGCCCGCTCGAGCACCTGGGCCAGGGCCGCCCGGCTGAGCGGCTCCAGCCGGAAGACCCGCAGCCGCGAGCGCAGAGCCGGGATGAGGCCGAAGAAGGGGTTTTCGCTGGTCAGGCCGATGAGGGTCACCAGCCCCTCTTCCACCGCCGGCAGCAGGGCGTCCTGCTGGGCCCGCGACCAGCGGTGGACCTCGTCCACCACCAGCACCAGCCGCTGGCCCTGCCGGTGGAGCCGCCGGGCCTCCGCGAGCGCCTGGCGCAGGTCGGCCAGCCCGGCGCTGGTGGCGCTCAGGCTGACGGACCGCGCCCCCAGCCGGCGGACGATGACCTGGGCCAGACTGGTCTTACCGGTCCCCGGCGGTCCCCAGAGGACCAGCGAGCCGATGCGGCCCTGCTCGATGGCCTGGCGCAGCGCCCGGCCCGGCCCCAGGAGGTGCTCCTGGCCGACGATCTCGTCGAGCGTCTGCGGCCGCAGACGGGCCGCCAGCGGGGCGGTGGGGTCAACGGTGGGCGTCGGTTCGGCGGGCCAGAAGGAGGTCTGCATCGCGCCTTTATGATAGCACGTCGGCCAGCGGCCCGGCGACCGGGCTCAGGGCCGGGTCGAGGGCCAGGCGGTAGCCGAAGACGGTGGCGAAATGGCCGAGGAGGACGGCCGCCACCGTGGTCAGCGCCGGCCGCTGGCCGGTCAGAGCGGCGATGGAGGTCACCCCCTTGTCGGGCAGGCCGCAGGGGACGATGCCCTGGAAATAGGTGAGGTCGGTGGTGACGTTGAGGGCGAAGCCGTGCGAGGTCACCGCCTGGCTCACCCGCACCCCGATAGCGCAGATCTTGGCCGAGCCCACCCAGACGCCGGCTGCCCCCGGCAGCCGGCCGGCCTGGATGCCGTAGGCCGCCACCGTGCGGATGATCACCTCCTCCAGGTCGCGCAGGTACTGGTGGAGGTCCAGTCCCCGGGGCCGCAGGTCCACAATCGGGTAGCCGACCAGCTGTCCCGGTCCGTGGTAGGTGGCGTCGCCCCCGCGATCCACCAGATAAAGTGCTACCCCGCGCCGGGCCCGCTCGGCCTCGTCCCAGAGCACATGCTCGGGCCGGCCGGCCCGGCCGAGGGTGAAGGTGTGGGGATGCTCGAGGAGCAGCAGGGTGTCGGGGCACTGCCCCAGGCGCCGGGCCCGGACCAGGTCGCGCTGGAGCTCCCAGGCGGCCAGGTAGTCAATGCGTCCCAGCCAGCGGACCTGGCAGAGCGGGCGGGCGGTCACGGCGGCGCTCTCCGGGGTCAGGCCGGACCGGGGCCGGGGCGCAGGCCGGCCAGTTGCTGGCGGGCGTGGTAGGAGCTGCGGACCAGCGGGCCGGCCTCGACATGCTTGAAGCCGCGCGCCTCGCCCAGCTCCTTCAGACGCTGGAACTCCTCGGGGGTGTAGTAGCGGGCGATGGGCACGTGGCGGGCCTCGCCGGTCGGCCGCAGGTACTGGCCGATGGTCAGAATGTCGCAGTCCACCGCCCGGAGGTCGTCCATCGTCTGGAGAATCTCCTCCCAGGTCTCGCCCAGGCCGACCATCAGCCCCGATTTGGTGACCAGGTCCGGGCCGCCGATCTCGCGGGCCCAGCGCAGCACCTGGAGGGCCCGGTCGTAGCCGGTCCTGGGCCGCAGGCGGGGGTGGAGCCGGCGGACGGTCTCGATGTTGTGGTTGAGGATATCCGGGCGGGCGGCCAGGACCGTCTCCAGGGCCGGGCGCGAGCCGGCGAAGTCGGGGATGAGGACCTCGACGCCGCAGTCGGGCAGGTAGCGCCGGATGCGGCGGATGGTGGCGGCGAAGATGGCCGCCCCGCCGTCGGGCAGGTCGTCGCGGGTCACCGAGGTGATGACCACGTGCTTGAGGCCCATGCGCAGGACGGCCCGGGCCACCCGCTCCGGCTCGGCCCAGTCCACCCCGGTCGGCCGGCCGGTCTCGATGGCGCAGTAGGCGCAGCGCCGGGTGCAGACCCGCCCCAGGATGAGGAAGGTGGCGGTGCGCTGTTCCCAGCACTCGCCGATGTTCGGACAGCGCGCCTCCTCGCAGACAGTGTGGAGGTCGAGCGTCCGCATGATCTCTTTGAGTTCGCGGAAGTTGGGGCCATCGACGAAGCGGACCTTGAGCCAGCTGGGGCGGCTGGCCACTTCAGCCAGGTCCACGGGGTGCGTCTTGGGCATGGCGTTCTCCTCAGTCCAGGGCCGTCTGCGGGCCCATCGCCTCCAGGCGCCGCCGGACGCTCTGCAGGAACCGCCCGGCCAGCGCGCCGTCCAGTACCCGGTGGTCGAAGGTCAGGCAGAGATTGACGAGCGCCCGTATCGCTATTTTATCACCCTCGACCACCACCGGGCGCCAGGTGATCCGCTCCAGCGTCATAATGGCTGCCTGCCCCACCGGCAGGATCGGCCAGGAGAGGACCGACCCGAAGGCACCGGTGTTGTTGAGGGTGAAGGTGGCTCCCTGCAGGTCCTCGGGCCCGAGCCGGCCGGTCCGGGCCCGCTCGGCCAGATCGTGGATGGCCCGGGCCAGCCCGACGATGCTCAGCCGGTCGGCCGCCCGGATCACCGGCACCACCAGCCCGTCGTCCAGGGCCACCGCCACCCCCAGATGCACCGCCCGTCGCTGCACGATCCGATCCCCCGCCCAGACGGCGTTCAGCCGGGGGATTTCGCCCAGCGCCTCGACCGCCGCCCGGGCCACGAAGGCCAGGTAGGTGATCGGCACCCCGTAGCGCCGGGCCCACGCCTCCTTCTCCTGCTCGCGCCAGCGGACCAGCCCGGTGAGGTCGGCCTCGACCATCAGCCAGGCCATGGGGATGGTCTGGGCCGCCTGGGTCAGATGGGCGGCGATGGCCCGCCGCATGGGGCTGAGCGGCAGGACCTCTTCCTCCGCCGGAGCCGCCGGCGGGGTGGCGGCCTGGGCCGCCAGGTAGCGGAGAACGTCCTCTCTGGTCAGCCGCCCACCCTGTCCGGTGGCCGGGATCTGTCGCGGGTCGAGGCCGTGCTCGCGCAGCAGCCGGCGGACCGCCGGCGAGAGAAAGCCCGGCCGGGGGCCCCCGGCCGGGGAGGCGGTCGGGATGGACACAGACGGGCTGGCGGCCGTGGGCTGGCTCTCGGCCAGGCGGGCGATCTCGGTCCCCACCGGCACCGTCTGGCCCTCGGCCACCAGGATCTCGGCCAGGACACCGTCGGCCGGGGCCGGGATCTCGGCGGTGACCTTGTCGGTGACGATCTCGACCAGGGGCTCGTCCTTGCGGACCGGTTCGCCGGGCCGTTTCAGCCAGCGGCTGACCGTGCCCTCGGCCACCGACTCGCCCAGTTGCGGCATGCGAATGGCGATCGGCATCGGCCGGCCCTCACGCGGTCGTGGTGGTCAGGGTCTGGGCCTGACCGGTCTCGGCGGCCGTCAGGGCCCGGACCATGATCTCCAGTGTGTGGCGGGCGTCCTCGCCGCTGGGCACCGGGTCACGGCCGGTGCGCAGGCATTCGATGAAGTGCTCCAGACTGGAGACCGCCCGCATGGTCGGGGTATCGCGCAGCCCGGCGACGTCGAGCACGCGGGCCTGGTGGCCGACCTCGCGGGTGGCCACCAGCCAGCCCGATTCGCCGCAGTACTGGGCCCGCTGGCTGTAGAGGAGGAGCCCTCCCTGAGGGGCGTTGAGGTACAGGGTGCCGGCGGTGCCGTAGATCTCGACCTGGGGCACCAGCTGGGCCTGGGTGCAGTAGTTGGTGACCACCACCCCCAGCGCCCCGTTCTGGAGATCGAGAAGGAGAACCGCATTGTCCTCGATGTCCACCTCGACCGGCTGGCCGTTGACGGTCCGGACCGGGACGCTGGTGCGGGCGAAGGCGGTGACCCGGCGGGCCGGACCGGCCACCGCCAGGAGCCAGTGCAGGGCGTGGACGCCCATGTCGAAGACCACGCTGCCGCCCTGGTCACGGCGGTAGAACCAGGGCCGGTCGGGCGGGCCGCCGTGGGCGCTGCGGGCCTTGACCAGGCAGACCTGGCCGATGGCTCCCTCGGCGATGAGGTGGCGGGCCCGCTGGGCCAGCGGGTGCAGGCGGTGGGCCGGCTCGACCTGAAGTTTACAGCCGCTGGCCCGGGCGGCGGCGATCACCTGGTCGGCCTCGGCCAGGCTGGTGGCGATGGGTTTCTGCAGCAGGACGTGCTTGCCGGCCCGCAGGGCCTCAATGGCGATGGGGGCGTGGGTGGCGATGGTGGTGGCGATGACCACCGCCTGGATGTCGGGCCGCTCCAGCACCTCGCGGTAATCGGTGGTGGCCAGCCGGGCGCCGTAGCGGGCCCGGGCCGCCTCGGCCTTCTCGGCCACAAGGTCCGCCACGGCCACCAGTTCGATCCCCTGGTCGGCCAGGCGCTGCAGTTGCGGGAGATACCAGATGTTGGCAATGGCTCCGCAGCCGATGACGCCAAACCCGATCCGGTCCACCAGCGTGCTCCTGTTCCAGGATCTCGGCCCGCCTCAGCGGGGCGGGCCGGTCAGACGGATAGCCTCGACAACCAGCCCGCAGAGCAGCGAGAGAATGACCAGCAGGGCGAGGAGGGCGAAGGCCCGCGAGACCCGCCCGGTTCGGGCACGACGCGGTCCAGGCATCGTCCGCAGCTCCTGTCCTGTCGTCCTCATTGTGACACAGCCGGCGGCCGCTGGCAACCCTGCTGTCAGCGCGCCGGCCGCCGCCGACGCGGACCGGACAGACCGGGCCGGTCTGTGGCATAATACCCCTGCGATGACAAGCGACTGCGTGCTGGGAGTGGACCTGGGGACGAGCGGCGCCCGGGCGGTGCTGGTCGGGAGCGACGGCCAGATTCTCGCCCAGGCCGGCACCGCCTACCACCTCTTCGCCCCCCGCACCGACTGGGCCGAGCAGGAGGCCGATGAGGTCCTGGCGGGGGCCAGTCAGGCTGTTCGCCAGGCCCTGGCCCAGAGCGGTCGGCCGCCCGCGGCCGTCCGGGCGCTGGCCCTGAGCGGGGTGCTGCACAGCCTGCTGGCGGTGGACGCCGCCGGCCGGCCGCTCGGGCGGGCCCTGACCTGGGCCGACAGCCGGGCCGCCGCCCAGGCCCGGGCCATCGCCGATTCCTGGCAGGCTCTCTACCCGCTGACCGGTTGTCCTCCTCATCCCCTCTATCCCCTGGCCAAAGCCCGCTGGTTCCGGGAGCGGGCTCCCGAGATCTTCGCCCGGGCCGCCCGCTTCGTCTCGCTCAAGGAGTACGTTCTGTACCACTGGACCGGGCGGTGGGTGATCGATCACTCGCTGGCCTCGGGCACCGGCCTCTTCGATCTGCGCCGGCTGACCTGGCTGCCGGCCGCCCTCGACCTGGCCGGGCTGGACCCCGACCGTCTGAGCGAACCGGTCGCCCCGACCGCTCGTCTGCCGTTCCGGCCGGTGGCGGCCCGGACGCTGGGGCTGTCGCCGGAGGTCGTGCTGGTCCCCGGCGCCGGCGATGGCCCCCTGGCCTGCCTGGGAGCCGGGGGGATCGGTCCGGGCCAGCTGACGGCCACGGTCGGCACCAGCGGGGCGGTGCGGGCGGTTCTCCCCGCGCCGCGGACCGACCCCGAGCAGCGCACCTGGTGCTACTATCTGGCCGAGGGACGCTGGGTGGCCGGCGGAGCCATCAACAACGCCGGGCTAGCCTACCGCTGGCTGGCCCAGCAGGTCCTGGGGTTGACGGAGGACGCGGCCGAGCAGCTGGCCGCCGAGGCCCCGCCGGGTGCGGGGGGGCTCCTCTGTCTGCCCTTTCTGACCGGCGAGCGTTCGCCCTACTGGAACGCCGACGCCCGTGGTCTGTTCGTCGGTCTCAGCCTCGAGCACAACCGGCGCCATCTCCTGCGGGCCATGGTTGAGGGGGTCTGCTTCCGGCTGCGCAGCGTGGCCGAGGCCGTGGCCGCCACCGGCGGGCTCGGGCTGATCGTCGGGCCCGGGTGCGTCCTGCCCGTGGGCACGCCCGACCCCAACCTCGCCGCGGTCGTCAAGGCGCTCGGCGGCGAGCTCCGGCGCGTGCCCGGGGCCACGGTGTGGTGAGCGCGCCCGCGACCGCTAGCGTCCGACGCTGAAGCGGAAGTGGCAGACGTCGCCGTCGCGGACCGGGTAGTCCTTGCCCTCGAGGCGGAGCTGGCCCCGCGCCCGGGCTTCGGCGAAGGAGCCGGCCGCGACCAGGTCCTCGTAGCGCACGACCTCCGCGCGGATGAACCCCCGCGCCATGTCCGAGTGCACCACCCCCGCGGCGTCCTGGGCGCGCGTGCCGCGCGGCACCGACCACGCCCGGACCTCGTCGTCGCCCACGGTGAAGAACGAGACGAGGCCGAGCAGCGCGTAGCACTCGCGCAGGACCCGGTGGATCGCGGGCTCGGCGAGGCCGAGCTCCGCGAGGAAGGCCCGCTGCTCGGCGCCGCTCAGGCGCGCGATCTCCGCCTCGATGACCGCCGAGACCCACGCCAGGCGCGTCTGCGGTCGCTCGGCGAGCGGCGCGAGCGCGGCCACGGCCCGCGGCGCGTCGGCGAGCGCCCGCTCGGGCAGGTTCAGGAGGTGGAGGATCGGCTTCTGGCTGAGGAAGGCGAAGCCGCGCACGAGCCGCGCCTCGTCGGGCGCGAGCGCGACGGCGCGCAGCGGCGTGCCGGCCTCGAGCGCGGCGCGCAGCCGACCGAGCAGCGCGTGCTCGCGCACCTCGGCGTCGACCCGGCGCTTGCGCAGCGCCTGCACGAGTCGCTCGAGCCGTCGCTCGACGAGCTCCAGGTCGGCCAGGACGAGCTCGGTCTCGAGGGCCTCGATGTCGCGGCGGGCGTCGGGC
>Ga0101941_1001216_pt1 | contig 20907 bp, 24 predicted proteins | sample DewCreD2012metaG_3_FD_75242 | JGI IMG/M metagenome (GOLD analysis project Ga0101941, IMG submission 75242) | Hot spring sediment bacterial and archeal communities from British Columbia, Canada, to study Microbial Dark Matter (Phase II) - Dewar... ...
CGGATGACCGCTGCGACCTTCGCGGCGGTCTCGTTATCCGGCGCCTCGAAGATATCGAGATAGTCGTACGGGCCGAGGACCGCATAGCTGGCGATCCACCTGGCTTCAGGGACCTGCTGTTTGAGCGACTGCGTGACCTGCTCGCCGAGTTCGGCGATTACTTTCGGGTCGGCGCTGGTCTCTTTGCCGGCCCACTTGGCCCACTCACCGAGGGTCGCCGGGGAGAGCCTGGTCAAGAGCGCGTAGATCGGCATCGCGATCTCCTTTCCTGGAGGGTGGGGACGGGTGGAGGGAAAAAGACAGGCCCCGACGATCCTTGTTCGGTACTTTCTACTCGCCTTTCGGCTTTCGATTTCCCTCCCGCGAACCGTCGGGACCCACTATCATAATAGCAACCTCGTGCCCCGATGTCAATACCTGGAGATGGAGAAGCCGTCCAGACGGTGTCGTACCGGAGTCCTCTCGAGTTCTGCGCTGAACCCGTCTCCGATCCCAGTCAGAATCACCACGCCACCTCCGGTGCCGGGGATACCGGTGGCGGCACCGCAGCCCGTCTGCCGTCCAGGAACAATAACGCCCACCGGCGTGCTACTCGCGACGACTCCGCCGGTATCGCCAGGCACGGTGGCTACGCCGGAGACGAGCATGGCCGCGTCCACCGCTGGTTGCCAGGCGCCAGGGCCGCTGCCAACGCAAGTTGCGAGTGCGGCCACGAATGTCGCAGTGCACGCGAGAGGCTGCGTGCCGCTCGCCATCGCAGAGGGGAAGAACCGCTGGTTCGATACGCGGGCTCTCGTGGCCAATCCCCCTGCCTGGGCTGGCGCCTTTGCCACCTTCAATGGCCCATGTTGAGCCAGAGCGACGCGAGGGCCGTGCTACTGGCTGCTGATCAAGGTCATATCTAGGTGGTCGGGACTGGTCCCAGCGGCGCCGCTCGGGCTGGTGCGGCTGTATCGAGATTGAAAATCCAAACGCGCAGAGCGCGACGCTCGATCTTGCCTCCGTGCCGTTTGAAGCCTTATCGACGGCACTGTCGCCGGTGAGGGTGCGTGGCCTGACTCTCGTATCTCTCGGCTGCGGCCTGCTGGCTCAGATCCTCCGAGCGATGGTGATGATCTCGGGGCTGGTGGCGGTGAACGGGTTCCGGGCCCAGTCCCCGAACTGCTCCTCGATGACCAGGCCTGCGCCGGACAGGAATGCGGCGAGTCTCTCAGCATCGAGAAACCGGAGTACCCCTCGGCTCACCTCGGGCTGGTCCCAGTCCGGGCTGTTGAAGACGCTCACGTAGCGCACGATGTCCCCTTCCACCGGCGTCTCGACCTGGTACTCAGCCCGTACGACGGCACCGGTGGCGTCGACCACCTCGCCTGAGTACTGTGAGCCCCAGCGCTCCCACGCGCGGTCGAGCGGGTTGCGCGTCTCGAACGCGAAGCGGCCTGCATCGACGAGCGCCGCCCGGACTGCCGCGAGCGCGGCGCGGATCTCGTCATCCTCGATGAATTCCTGGAAGGTATGCCCGGTCATGACTACCAGGTCGAACTCCTGCTCCCACCTGACCGTGGTGAGGTCACCGTGCACCCATTCTATATCTGGCCATTTCCGGGCCTGGGTGATCATGCCTAGAGCCGGATCGAGCCCACACAGCCGCCCGGAATGCCCAGCTTGTCGAGCCATCCGTAGCAGCGCACCAGTTCCGCAGCCCACATCCAGCACCGCCCGGGCGGACATTACCAGAGGGAGATAGAAGGCCAGGTCCGCTCGCCGTTCCGGCGGGTAGAACAAGTCATACAGGGCAGCGAGGCGATCCTCGTTGAAGTGCCGCTCGAGCATGTCTCTCGTGTTGCCTCCATTCATTTGGACGCCAGCTCTGCCGCGCTCGGTCGAGCTGGACGCGCGGCGGCTTCAAGCCACCGCAACAAATCTCAGCCGCACAGCGGCCGGATGGCAACGCTAGCGAGGCCGCGCGCCGTGCTGGGTGGAGAGGATCCTGGCCGTCACGACGAGACAGAGCGGGCCATCTCCAGCCCCTTGCCGATCACGTCGAGCGCGCGCTCGAGCTCACCCTCGGTGATCGTCAGCGGCGGCTGGAGCCGGAGGACGTTGCCCTCCTGCCCACCGACGCCGATCAGCACGCCATGCTCGCGGGCGTAGGCCCGGATTGACGCCGCCTGCTTCGCCGCCGGCTGCTTCGTCTTCCGGTCGGTTACCAGCTCCACACCGATCATCAGGCCCAGCCCGCGCACCTCGCCGATCAGCTCGTGCTCGTGCGCCATCTCCCGCAGTTGGGCCAGCACCTGTGCGCCTTTGGCGGCAGCCTGTCCCGGCAAATCATCCTCGAGCATCACCTCCAGGTTAGCCAGCGCGGCCGCACAGGAGACCGGGTTGCCACCGAAGGTGGAGAGATGCTCGCCCGGCTGGAAGGCGTCGGCGATCTCCGCGCGGGCCGTGCAGGCCGAGAGGGGAAAGCCATCGGCAATACCCTTGGCCATCACCATGATGTCCGGCTCCACGCCATAGTGCTCGATTGCGAAGAGCTTGCCGGTGCGCCCGAAGCCGCTCTGCACCTCGTCGACGATGAAGAGAATGCCGTAGCGATCGAGCACCTCCTTGACCCGGCGGAAGTAGCTGGCCGGCGGCACGATGATGCCGCCTTCCCCTAGCACCGGCTCGGCGATGAAGGCGGCCACGTTGCCCGAAGTCTGGTACTTGATCGCCCATTCCACCATCTCCGCGCACCGCCCGGCCACCACCTCCGGGTCATCCGTCCCGAACGGGTTGCGGTAGACGTACGGCGCCGGGGCGAAGGCGACGCCGGGCAGGTACGGCCCGCCACGCTTCTTGCGCTGCATGTTGCCGGTGACCGAGAGCGTGCCCACGGTGCGTCCGTGGAACGAGTGGGTGAGGGCGATGAACTCCGAGCGGCCGGTATAGGCCTTGGCCATGCGTAGCGCAGTCTCGATCCCCTCGGCGCCGCTGTTGCCGAAGAAGGTCTTCTTCAGCCGGCCGGGGGTGACCTGAGCCAGGCGCTCGGCCAGATCGGCAACCGGGGGCACGTGGTAGACGTAGCTCGCCGCGTGGATCAGCTTGTCGATCTGCGCCTTGGCCGCCGCTGCGACTTTCGGGTGGCAGTGTCCAGCGTTCGTCACTGCAATGCCGGCGAAGCAGTCGATGTACTCGCGACCGCCAGCGTCGACGACCGTCGCGCCGCGAGCGCGCTCGACGACGACCGGCTCGATCGCGGCAACGAAGCTGGTGCAGACATACTCCTGGTACTTGCGGATCGTGTCCATCGCCCTGCCTGTCCCTTCACGTTACCGGCACTCGTTCCGCCCCCCGCGGGCAATGACGGCTGGCCAGGGCCATTGTACGACAGGGCCGGGCATCTCGAGCCGGCTGTCCATCGCTATCGACCGTTTAGTCGAGGATGCCGGCAGCGCGGATCCAGCGGGTGTCGGCTGGGTGCGGTGTGGTACGATGCCCGGCCAGAGGGAGCGATGCACAGGTTCGGGATCGGCGTCTGGCATGGCTGTCGAACATCCTAAAGCGAGTGTGAAGTCCGGCATTCTCCACTCGCTGCAGGTCTACCCGGGCTTCAGAGTTCTCTTCTTCACCACCGTGGCGACGAACGCGTCTTTCTGGATGTGGCAGCTCGTCATCGGCTGGCTGGCGCTGGTGCTCACGGATTCGCCCTTCTTCGTCGGGCTGGTCGGCTTTCTCGGCGGGATCCCGATGCTGCTGGTCAGCCTCCCGGCTGGAGTGGTGATCGACCAGGTCGACCGCCGGCTGGTGCTGCTCCTGGCGCAGGTCAGCGTGACGCTGGTGGTCGCCGCGGTGACGTTCATGTTCTGGCGAGGCTGGCTCGCTCCCTGGCACCTGCTGGTGGGGGTTTTCCTGGCGGGCACGGCGATGTCGTTCGTCTTCCCGACGCGCAACGCGATGGTGGCCGACCTCGTCGAGCGGAACGACCTGGCGAACGCTGTCGCCTTGAACTCGGCTGGACAGAACGCGCCGCGCGTCATCGGCCCGGCGCTCGCCGGCCCGCTGGCCCTGGTCATCGGCGACCTCTCTTTCTACCACGACATGAACGGGCTGTTTGCCGCTCGGCGGCACGGGCTGCGCGCGACGATCGTGCTGCTGAACAACGACGGCGGTGGGATCTTCTCGTTCCTGCCCCAGGCCGAGCACGGCCAGCAGTTCGAGCGGCTCTTCGGCACGCCGCACGGGCTCGACTTCCGCCATGCGGCGGCGCTCTACGGGCTGTCGTTCACCCGGGTCGAGAGCTGGCCGGCCTTCCGCGAGGCCGTGCGGGCGAGCCTCGCCGGCGACGGCGTCTCGGTGATCGAGGTGCCGACCGAGCGGGCGCGCAACGTGGAGCTGCACCGGCGGATCTGGCCGGCCGTGGCGCAGGCGGTACGCGGCGTCGTGCTGCCGGCGCTGAGCCGCTGAGTGCCGGAGCGGTGCCGTGTCTCCTCTCGTGACGCCTGGCCGGCTGGCGAGGTCGGGCTTGGGTTGTCGAGCCACTCACGTCGTACCCTCGGGATCACGAAGCGGGTTCAGTCCGCAGGAGCCGGTGGAACATGCCCATCGATCGCCGGCAGCGGGAGTTGTTGTGCGAGACGAAGCGTGACCCACTCCTCCAGCACCTCGCGGAGGCGCTGCAGGCAGGCTTCCTCGGAGAGGCCATCGGCCCAGACGCCGGGAAGCTCGGGGATCTCGGCGTACCAGATCCCGTCACCGGGGAGGAATTCGCTCCGGGCACGATTCATCGCCGTGTCGATATATGCTGTGAGCATAATACCCCCGCGATCTCGCTCAGAACCGGCGTGGCCGATTCCAGGTGCCGAAGTGCCGTACTCATGCTACCCGCTCAGGTACCGGCTCGTCATCTTCGGATTGCGGGCCTCGGTGGGGAGTGGAGCTGCTGTGGGGACACCGGCCGTGATCGAGGATAGTGCGGCGTACGAGAGGAGCGGGTAGTGATCATCTCCGTGCGCGGGATCGAGATGCACGCGCTGGTGGCCGGCGCGGGGCCGGCGCTGCTGCTCCTCCACGGCTTCACCGGCAGCGCCGAGACCTGGCGCCCGTTCCTGCGGGAGCTCGCCGCGCGCCGGCGAGTCATCGCCCCCGACCTCATCGGCCACGGGCGCACCGCCTCGCCGGACGACGCCGCGCGCTACCGGATGGACGAGTGCGTGGCCGACCTGCTGGCGCTGCTGGACCGGCTCGGGGTGGAGGAGTTCGCCGTTCTCGGCTACTCGATGGGCGGGCGAGTGGCGCTGCACTTGGCCCTGGCGGTACCGGAGCGGGTGCGGGCGCTGGTCCTCGAGAGCGCCTCGCCCGGTATTACCGACCCGGAAGAGCGAGCAGAGCGCGCCCGCAGCGACGAGGCGCTGGCCGAGCTCATCGAGCGCGAGGGGATCGCCGCGTTCGTGGAGCGCTGGGAGAGCCAGCTGCTCTTCGCCAGCCAGCGGTCGCTGCCGGCCGAGGTGCGGGAGCGACTACGGGCCGAGCGGCTGGGACAGCGTCCGCGTGGACTGGCCAACAGCCTGCGGGGCATGGGCGCCGGGGCGATGGAGCCGGTCTGGGAGCGGCTGGGCGAGCTGCGCCTGCCGGCGCTGGTGCTGGCCGGCGAGCTGGACGCGAAGTACGTGGCGATCGCCCGCGCGATGGGGGAGCGCTTGCCCCAGGCGCGAGTGGCTATCGTGCCCGGGACCGGCCACGCCGTGCACCTGGAGCAGCCAGCGCGGTTCCTCGAGCTCGTGACTGCCTTTCTGGCCTCCGACTGTGGACGAGGTTGACCCGTGGATCCTCGATCATAGCGCGCGGGCCTCTTCGAGAATGCGCCTGCGCAGGAGCCAGTACAGGCCGCTCTCCGTGACGCCGTCCACCTTACATCCGAGTAGCTCCTCGAGGTCGGCGACCAGCGCCGCGTGATCGAGCAGCGTTCGTCCCGGCTCGAACTCGACCAGAAGATCGATGTCGGTCCCTTCCCCTGCATCCCTGCGTACCGCGGACCCGAACACGGTGCGCACAACGTTCGCGTGTTCGGCGGCGATGCGCAGGATTCCCGAAAAAAGCCGCCGGAGTCGCGCGGGTATGGTCCCCGAGCTGCAGGCCGCGAGTCATCATCGTTGCTTGGCCATGCCCGCAGGGCTGGGTGCTCTGGCGACGCATCGTTTGGTACGCTGGGGCAAGGACGCGCGGTCGCCGCGCCTCGGGCTGCGCTGTAGCGGTAGGGCGAGACCCGGACGAGGGGAGAGGAGAAGCGACGTGGGCGTACGCGAGGCAGTCGTTCCGTTCGAGGTGCTCTGGGGCGACGCCGATCCCTCAGGCCTGATCTACTATCCCAGCGTCTTCCGCTACGTGGCGCAGGCGGAGTCGGCGCTCTACCGCCAGCTCGGCTATACCGTCCGCGCCATGATCGCCGAGGGCTTCGCGAACCCGCGCGCCCACGTCGAGGCCGACTTCCGCAAACCGCTCTGGGTGCACGATACAGGCACCTGCCGGGTCTGGGTCGGTCGGGTCGGGAACTCATCGGTGCGCCTGGACTTCGCATTGACGAAGAACGGCGACGACGAGCCGGCGGTGACCGGCCACCTGGTGATGGTCTTCGTCGATCCCGAGGCGATACGCCCGATCCCAGTGCCGGAGGTGCTCCGGCGAGCCTTCGGGGCCGATGAGGGGACTGGAGACGATCGATTCATGCCGGGCTCGCCTTGACATAGCGTGCCTCGCCGGGCTACCACGAGCGCGGTTATGGCAGTCGACGCCGAGCGGGGAGGAACGGTGGGCGCTATGGAGATCACCTCCAGCATGAGTGGGATCGTGGCGCGCGTTCTGGTGGAGCCGGGAACGCCAGTGCAGGCGGGTGACACCGTCGTCGTCCTCGAGTCGATGAAGATGGAGATCGCGGTTGTGGCCGAGCAGGGCGGCGTGGTGAAGGAAGTCCGCGTCCACGAGGGCGACTTCGTCGAGGAGGGCGCGCCGCTCGTGGTGCTGGATGCCCACCGCGCGGAGTCCTAGGGTGTCGTCATGCCGTACTTCCACAAGGTGCTCGTCGCCAACCGTGGTGAGATCGCGCGGCGGGTGATCCGGACCTGCCGGCGGCTGGGCATCCGCGCCGTGGCTGTCTACTCCGAGGCCGATCGCGCGCTGCCCTTCGTGCGCGAGGCCGACGAGGCGGTCCTGATCGGACCGCCGCCTGCCGCGCAGAGCTACATGGCCATCGAGAAGATCCTCGACGCCGCCGAGGCGACGGGCGCTGAGGCGATCCACCCCGGCTACGGCTTCCTCGCCGAGAACCCAGCCTTCGCCCGGCGCTGCGCCGAGCGCGGGCTGGTCTTCATCGGCCCGCGGCCCGAGGTGATCGAGGCGATGGGCAGCAAGCTGGCGGCCCGGCAGCTCATGCAGCGGGCCGGGGTGCCGGTGATCCCAGGGTGGGACGAGCCGCTCCCCACGCTGGCCGAGGCGCAGCGAGTGGCGGCCGCGCTCGGCTATCCGCTGCTGCTCAAGGCGAGTGCCGGCGGTGGTGGCATCGGAATGCACCTCGTGAGCTCGTCGGAGGAGCTCGGGCGCGCCTTCGACTCGGCGCGCGAGCGTGCCCAGCGGTACTTCGGGGACGGCACGCTCTACTTCGAGCGGCTGGTGCCCGGGGCCCGGCACATCGAGGTGCAGGTGGCGCGCGATGGACACGGCGCAGGCGTCCACCTCTTCGAGCGCGAGTGCTCGATCCAGCGGCGCCACCAGAAGGTGATCGAGGAGACGCCCTCGCCCTTCCTCGACGCCGAGCGGCGCGCGGCTCTCTGCGACGCCGCCCTGCGGGGCGCGGAGGCGATCGACTACACCGATGTCGGCACCATCGAGTTCGTCTTCGACCAGGCGGGACAGTTCTACTTCCTCGAGATGAACACGCGCTTGCAGGTGGAGCACCCGATCACCGAGGAGACTACCGGGATCGATCTGGTGGAGCTCCAGCTCCGCATCGCGGCCGGCCGGCCGCTCGGCCTGGCACAGGGGGGGATCCGCCAGGAGGGCCACGCGATCGAGTGCCGCGTCTACGCCGAAGACCCGCAGACCTTCCTGCCCTCGCCGGGGACGATCACCCGGCTGGAGTTGCCGGAGGGCGCGCGTTACGAGTTCGGGTACGAGGAGGGGAACACCGTCACGCCGTACTACGACCCGCTGATCGGCAAGGTGATCACTCGCGGCGCGACCCGCTCCGAGGCGATCGAGCGGATGATCGAGGTGCTGCGGGGGATGCGCATCGAGGGGATCAAGACCAACCTGCCGCTCTTGCTTGCGATCTGCCAGGACACGAGCTTCCAGTTCGGCCGGTACGACACCACGTTCCTCTCGCGCCCGCGCTCCGGGCAGTGAGGCCGCGCCGCCGGGTAGGCGCGCTCCCCTGGCGACCGAGGAAGTCGCCCCAGCACGGGATTCCTGCTTCGGGCGGCGTTGCGGGTGCGTGCTCCGGCCGGTCCACTGCGCGGAGCTCACGCCCCCCGAGCGGGCCCGGGCATAGATCAGCGGGGTGGAGCGCGACCCCAGCGTGAGGGAGCCGAGCGCGACGAGGGCAGCCTGGCCCCGATCGACGCCGCTGATCCCGCCCCCGCGCGAGGGCCAGCAGCAGCACGCTGCCGAAACTGCTGGCGGCCGCCACCAGGCCAGCCAGCGACGGAGTGGCACCCTCGGGCCACGCCGCCGCAGCGTGGCCACCACAGCGAGCAGCAGCGCCAGCGGAATAAGGATCAGGACGAGCCCGGTGCACGTCATCGCGGCCTCCCTGCTTTCCTGAATCGCTGTGGGCTGGGCTCACCCGCTAGAGCGCCAGCGGGTCATGGCTCGCGCGTCATCGCTGCGCTGCCTGGACCGCCGCTGGCCACCAGCTCGCGCGTCATCGCTGCGCTGCCTGGACCGCCGCTGGCCACCAGAACGAGGCAGCCGGCACGATGACGACCGGGCCACTCACATCGTGAAGCCCCCTGTCGTTGCAGCCGCGTGCCGCCTTCCCCGGGGGAGGCCGTAGCGCAGGCCGAGCCAGACCATGGCCAGACCTCCGCTGAGACCGGCTGTGCCTCGCTGCCTGGGCCTCCGAACGCTCCTCAGCGGGATGATCGGCGGGAATCGGCCGGTGGGCAGGAGCCGAGCCCCGAGTCCGGCCAGGAAGATGGCCGGGCCGAAATAGAAGGCTTTGGAGGCGAGCTGCCAGAGTAGCTGCGCCATCCAGGGGACATCCATCGATGCCGTCACTCTGAGATATGGGCTGGGGTACGGGCAAGTGGCGAGAGGGGGCGAGGCGGGGTAGCCTGAAGGAGAGAAACTGTAGAGGTGACCCGCTCTGTCGTCGCACCGACGCTCGCCCGCTGGTCGGCTGGATCACGCTGTCTCGATGGTATGACCTCCGTTCCGCCCGCGGCGTAGGCGACACCGCACCAGGGTGAACCAGGGCCAGAAGGAGGCGGTGGTGAAGAGGACGAGGAAGGCTGTCGACACCGGATCGCGCATCCACTCGAACGGCCCGCGCAGGAGAGGGTAGACGATGAAGACGATGGCGAGCAGGCCGAGAGCCGCGCTGAGGAGCCGGCTATGCCAGCGGCTGGGCTCGTGGCGACCCGGCCGGCGTCCGGTAACTGCCTCGATGCTGCTCAGCAGTGCGACGTTGACCATCCAAATTAGCCAGAGCACCCAGTTGAGCGTGGTCCACGGCATGGCGATCCGCTCCCATTCCCGCTTCGCCTCTCTGCGGTCGCCAGCGTATCTTCGATCGTCCCCATCAGGCGCACGTTCCCGGCTCTGCGTAAGCCAGGGATCGCTCGGCTCAGGAAGACAGGGAGCGCTTGCGCACCCAGGCTTGTCCCTGCGCCCTGACCCGGCATCGCCCAGCCCGAGGCGGCACGCTGCCTTCACGCCCGCCGTGGCGCCGCCTGGTCTTCTGCCCGCTCCGGCTGGTGGGATCGCTTCGTGACCCACCAGGCGGCGACGACCGAGCCACTGGCCACGGCGAGCGCGATGAGGCTGCGCAGCCAGATCGGGCTTCCCGCGAGGGCGGTATCCCAGACAGGCCCCTGGCGGATTCCCTGCCAGAGGGCTGCTGCGAACAGCCAGGCGACCAGGAGCTCGTAGGCCCAGTCGAGCGCCCGGAAGTGGCGATGGCGCCGGGTGACCCAGAGGATGCTGACCGCGATCCCGAGGGCGAGGCTGCCGAAGTAGGTTATCGCGGAGAAGAGCGGGTACCACTCGTCCCACTGCATCGTGATCGCTCCTCACTCGAGACCGAGCGTCTGGCTCACGGTCCCCACGGCGGTTCCTGCCAGCAGCAATTGCACCACCAGACGCACGAGCGCGCCAGACAACTTGCACACACGATCGCGAGGCACGAGATGCAGACGAGATTGTTAACACGGCATGGCCAGGCACAGAATGTACCGGCAGCACAACAACGGAGAACAGCGCCCAGGTCTAGCTGGCAGCACCGTTCTTCGCTGCAGGGCCAGGAATCCGGCGGGCAGCTTGCGGGGCTGAAGTCGCCGCCGGACGTCGCTGGCCAATCCACCTGGCCGCCCTCGCTCGCTCCCACCAGCACTGCCGTGTTTCCCTCTATGCGGTAACGGAAGGCTGCCCGGCGGCCAGCGTCGTCCGCGTATGTCACCACGACCGTCTCCGCCCCGACAATCCCCGCCACGGCCCAGAGCGTGCGACCATCGGACAGGACATGGCGTGCTCCCCGCACCGCGAGGAGCTCCGTGCCGCCGAGCACCGCCGGGAGATCCGGCTCAGCGCGGAGCTCGGCCAGGAGCGAGGCGGTCGCTGTAGGGTCAAGCGATTCGGACTTCACTGGCTCCACCGCCCACCAGGGGACAGAGCCAGCGGGCTTTCCCGCTCCCCGTGCTGGGGCCGGCAGCGCCAGCTTGCCGCTGGCCAGCAACAGTGAGCGCTTTCGCACGAGATTGGTCGGGGATGTCACCAAGACTGACCTTCCCGCATACACCGCAGACTTACCATGAGCGCAGAACCGCGAGCCTTCTCTGGCCTCGCAAGTCGATTGAACGGCGAATTAGCGGCGAACCCATCTCCAGGCCCACATTGTGCTGGAAGCGAGCCACGCGCCGGCTGCGTAGCTCACGGCAAAAAGTGCGGTCCACAGTGCCCCACACCCAGCCGGTACCCAACGCCACGCGGAACCCGACAAGAAAATGAACGGGAGCAGGAAAAGGAATGCGACGAGGGTCTGGATGACTGCCGCGCGGACCGTGTAGCGGCGAGGCTCCATGCCTTGCCCCTTCTCATGGGAGAAACCGGTCTCCTTGCCATCTTCGCCAGCATCCTTCGTGACATACGGCTGAGGCAACCAGAGCGCAGACGAACGCGTTGAGCCCCGTGGCACGACAGATGTTCAGCATCCATCGGCAGGAGCCCCGCTCATCGCAGCCACTGGCGCAGCCATCCCCGCAGGACGGCAGCTCCGAGGAACGCGCCGATCGCCGCCCCCAGCGCCGTGAGGAGAGCGCTGAGCGCCGCGTCCGAAGCAGCGGCGTGACGGAACATGTACCAGTTCACGAAGCCGAGCGAGCCAAAGACAAGGAACGCCAAGACGGTGTACAGGAGGGTCAAGCGGTCTAACGTCATCGTCCGGTGCCCTTTCAGTGAGCGCCCGGAACGAGGAAGCGAACGGGAGCTCGCCCAATGCCGGCCCAGATTGCGAGCGCGGCGATCGGGATCGCCGTGCGCCTCCCCATCCGGACGTGCCTGGTCACGCACTCCACACCTCGCGCTATCGCTGTCCCATGCGCCCGCGCAGGTAGAACCCGTAGACCACAGTGAAGCCCACGGCCAGGTCGATCCCGCCGACGAGGGCGTTGACCAGCGCGGTCTCGAGGCTCCGGTGGAACATGAAAAGCTCGATCGGGATCCGCAGGAGGGCGGCCAGCAGGCCGGCCAGCGTGCCCGCGAGCAGCGCGACCCGCCACGGTGAGGCGCGCTGATGTCGCATCTCGTCAACCCTCAAACAAATCGAGCAATCCTTCCCTGACCAGTCAGCGTCGCACAGGAGGCCATGCCCACACAGCCGGCTTCGGAAGCGCGAGTCCGGTCAGGCGGTTCCACAGGCGGAGCTGCCGTTGCCGGTGCGGCTCGCTCGGCGGCGAGTCAGCAGCGCCAGCCAGTGCCACAAGAGGCCAACAGTGAACCCAGCCGACACTATTGCCATGTATGGATGGTCCATCCACTGCCATGGGCCGTGCCAGGCAGCATAGCCAAGAAACACGAGATAGACTGGACACAGGGCCGCGCTGAGGAGGCGGCTGTACCAGCGGCTGGGCTCGTGGCGGTCCGGTCGGCGGCCGGTGACCGCCTCAGCCCCGAACAGCAGGAGGAAGTTGAGCATCCAGATCAGCCAGAGTAGCCAGGTGATAGTTCCCCATGGCATGGTGAGAGTCTCCCCTCCAAGCTCGCGTGTGCGCTGTCGCGAGAATATCCCGGATCATCTGTAGCCAGGCTCATGTTCCTGGCTCCGCGCAGCAACAGGTACAGGACCAGCCAGCGCGGCAAGCGTGCCAAATGCATGCGGGACACCAAGCAAGTATACACGCGGCACATAGGATCCACCACCCTGCCCTGCAAAATGCGACACAAGTCAACCCGCAGCATCCTACGAGCTCAAAGTAGTCGAAGTTGCCACAGCAGCAGGAACACGGGATGAGCGGCGGGGTGCAGGTTTGTTCAGGAAGGATCTCACTGTGCCTGACCGCTGGTGTCACCAGTGCTTCATCTGTCGCAGCGACGAGCTTGAGCTGTGGTTTGTCGCCCTGCGCCACTACCCGATACCGCAGCGCTGCCCGCCGGCCGGTGTCGTCTTCGTAGTAGACCAGCACCTCGTCATCGCCCACTCCCAGGGCGAGGGCCCGCAGCGTCCGCCCATCGGCGAGCGCGTGCTCGGCGGCCTGCGTCGCAGTCGGCGAGACGAGGGCGGGCTCGGGTTCAAGCACCGTCTGGATCTCGGCTGAGGCGAGGGCTCGACCCAGGAGGGCTTGCCTGGCTGTGCCATCGATCGGGGTCTGCCGCAGCGATTCCACCGCCCACCAGGGGAGCGTCTTCGTTGGCGTCGCAGCTGGGGCACCGGCCGCACGGGCTGCTTGCGGCAGCGCCAGCTTGCCGCTCGCCAGCAGGCCGAAGGCAAGTGCTGCTGCACCGAGCCGGCGCAGGAATCGGCGGCGCGTCAGCGCTGGTGCTCCTCTTGCCGGATCGCCGTTCAGGGCCACCAGCCGCTCGGCCAGCGCCAGTGCCCGGCCGGGGCCGAGCAGCCGGGCCAACTGCCAGGCCAGCCGCCGGCCGGTCCAGGCCTCGACCCGCGCCCCCTGCACCCGCAACAGCGTCGGGGCCCAGGGGGCGTCCGCCCCCAGCGCCCGCGCGCGCCAGGCCACCACCTCTGGCTCGCGCAGGCTGCGCACCGCGAGCCGGCCGTTGGCCAGGCGGGCGACCTCCTCAGCGAGCTGGCGGCAGGTGAGGCAGTCGCCGTCGAAGCCGAGCACCCAGGTTGGCTCTGCCATCGCCGGTCTCCTTCCCATCCCTCGGGGCTGTGGCTGTGTCCGCTGTTCAACCTTAGGATAGCGAGGGGTGAGGGTAAGATGCTATTCCCTCTTGGGGTGAATGTTGGTCAACCATCGGCGTACGCCCTGAGGGTAGGGCGATGACCGCCTGCGTGCACCCACTGGCCTGAGGGCGAAGCTGCGGGTGCAGGGCGGGCAGACATCCAGGCGTGCTGCTCTGCCATGCGCGATGCGCGGGAGGTGGGGACAGGTGAGCGACATGGGGCGTGGCAGGGTAGATGCTCTGTTCGGGCTGGCGACCTCGGGGAGATCCGGGCTGCCGGGTCGAACGGCCTGGGCGCCGTTGTTGCCGATCTGGCTCGCGCGGCGATACCTCCGTTGCCTACTGGAGCGCACAGTACCGCGACGCGGGACCGATAGCCCCAGTGGGCCACTGGCGCATCGGCTATCCGGTAGCCAGCGTGTGAGACAGCGCTACCCTGGGTCACCGCCAGCGTGGTGGGCTCACGGAGCGGGAATACCCCTCAGCCCGGTGTAGCAGTTCCATGCGAGGCAGGCGACGGTCACCAGCAGCAGGGTCAGCGCCACCCAGTGCCACTGGCGTCTCGACGCCTGTTCCTCAGATTTCATGTGTCCCTCCACTCTCTGAGCGATCGTGCGCCGGGCGAGTGGAAGGCGCCAGCCATGGGAGTGACGCCAGCGATGAGCGCAGGCTGACAGGAGGATCGATAGGCTTCGACCGCCGTCAGCTCCCTTTCATCCCAGAGTTGTCGCTGTCGAACACCTCGGTCAGGCGTTGCACTGCCGGATCCAGCACGTTCGGCGCCAGCGGACCGAGCGCTTCGATGATCACGACTGCGTCCCCCGACGTCAGGAGCGCCCCCATGCCGTAGCTGCTCCCGAGCGAAGAGACGAACTCGACCGCGAAACGGTATGCGGTGCTTCCGTCCCGGGCGGGTGCGGAGAAATCAACGTGGCCGAGCTGGTATTCGATCCCTTCCTCGTCAGTCACGGATGCAAAGGGCTGCAGGGAGGTCAGCTCTGCCTTGACGCCGTCGGTGACCGCCTGCGCAACGGTTGCGGCCTGTGTGCCATCCCGGTAGCGGTAGATGGATACGCTGACGTTGGCCCAATCCAGCGGGCCATTCCCCTTAGAGAGCTGCCACGTTCCGGTCACTGCCTCGACATACTCGAACAAAAAGGGAGCAGATACCGCTTCGCGCTCATGCAGATAGGCGTTGACCCGGCTGAGCGGGTGCCCCGGCAGCTCGGCATTCACCGGCCCGATCGTCTCGCTCTCGATGCGGAGTGGGGCAAAGGTCACGCCTGGTTGAAGAAGCGTCTCGAGCCGGGACAAGTCGACCGGCTCCGCGGCGCTCGAGACGCGGCCCAGTGCCGCCACGGCGTATCCAGCCAGGACGACCGCGATGAGCGCCAGCACTGGTTGGTACGACGAGCGTGGTCGCACTTTGGCACCTCCCGCTCAGCTAGTCGATCCATACGGTAGCTCGGTAATTGCCGGCGACCCACGCGTCACTGCGCTTCCAGAGGCACGGCTGCACCGAGTAGAGCCAGGACTTGGGCAGGAGCAGCACACTTCGATAGGTTCCCCACCAGTCCCACTGACTGATACAGCCGTGATCGGAGATACACGTCGCCGAATCGCCACCAGGCCCCACATAATGTTGGTTATAATCGTTGCTGCCAGGGAAGAACGCTCCATAGTGCTCATCGATACACGGGAGCCAGCCGGTTGTGAACGCCCTTCCGACAGCATAAGCCGACCGCACTGCATAGTAACCTGTCGGTTCGACATTGCCTAACGATCCTTCTACCTTCCCGCTCGCCGGTAGCACCAGGAAGGACAAGATTGCCAGGATGACGGGCAATATCCGTAGCAGTCGCGACGGCGTCGCTTTCTTCATGCTGGGGATCCAAAACGGTCCTGCCACGGCCGGGCTCCGTCCCACCCCATGGGGAGCGATGACCGTGCACGGACTCCAAGGTCAGGATAGCGAGGGGTGGGGGTACAATGCTATTCCCTCTTGGGGTGACATTTCCTCAACCATCGGCGTACGCCCTCCCTCATGCTCGCCATCTGCATACCGGCTGCCTGGTGAAGCCACGCCCGTGCGGTCATGAGGACAGGTCGAGCCTGTCTGGCGGCGTCGCAGGCGTAGGGCGGTGGCTGAGCCGTCCTCGCTCAGGTGCGTCGGCAGGAGGGCAGCGTCGCGAGCACAGGGGCAGAGGCACGACCACGACCGACTCGCTCCCTCGCCCTGGGCGAGGCGAGCGAAGCCCTCACATGCAGGCAGGCTCGCCAGGCTGGGCCTGAGCCACGCCGCGCGAGACGAGCTGGGAGCCAGCATCCACGCTGGCTCACCAGCCGCCCTGCTCGCCGCCTTGCCCGGTCGCCGGGAGCAGGCCGAGCGCCCGGGCCGCGTCGACCACCGCCGCACGGCCTCCCCTGGTGCCGAGCTTCTCGCCGATGCGCCGCACGTGGACCTTCACGGTGTCCGCGTCGATCCCGAGCTGCGCGCCGATCTGCGCGTAGCTCAGCTCCCAGCGGGCCAGCCAGGGCAGCAGCGCGCGCTCGCGCGGGGTGAGCCGGCGCGCCGCCTCGGCCAGCCGGGCTTCCCCCTGCAGCAGCGAGACGATCGCTCGAGCCACCACCTGGCTGATCACCATGATCTCCCCCGAGAGCGCGACGGTCAGGCAGCGCTCCAGCAGTCCCCGGCTGAGCTCGCTCCAGAGCAGGTAAGCGGAGACGCTGACCTGCTGGCTCGTCCACTCGCGCAGGTTGTCCGGGTCGACTCGCCGGGCGAGGACGATGACCGTGCTGTCCGGGCACGGGCCGCGGCGCAGCGCGGCGACGAGCGAGGCGGCGCAGGTGCCCTCCACCGTCTCGCCGATGAAGATCACCTCGGGGCGATGGCTCGCGGCCAGCCGGAGCGCCTGCTCCCGGTCGCCCGCCTCCCCGGCGATCGCTAGGCCCGGGATCGACCGCAGCAGGGCGCGCAGGTCGCCCCAGCCGATTTCGTCCGAGTGGATCAGCAGCACCGACCGCAGCTCCATCGGCCCACCCTGCCGTCCCATCTCGTCCGGCTGCCTGGTCGCTCGCCCCGGCGCCACGCCCGTGCGGCGAGCGTCCCCTGGTAAGAGGAGTGCCAGGGGCGATGCTCGCCAGGCGCGATCTGCCTCAGGCTCGCATCCCTACGCGGAACGCTCGAGCGAGAGTATATCGTCTGTCGAAATTATGATCCAGCGAGCGGGAGGTAGCTGCTGCTCCCTGCCGGGCGCTGGTCAGCAGGTCCCCGGCTCCAAGATGGGGACAGATGCGAACTCGCCGGGCGCCGGGTGCTGGGCGTGCGGGTAAGACCTGGCTGGGCTGCTCGGCATACCGGTGCGCCCGCATCGCCGCGCCGGTGCCGCGCGGCGAGGGGAAGCGAGGACTAGCGGCCCTTCCACTCCGGCTGCCGGCGCTCGAAGAAGGCGGTCGTGCCCTCGCGCAGGTCCTCGCTCAGGAACGACACGAGCCGGATCGTGCTCAGGTAGTCGAACGCCTTGAGCAGGTCCAGCTCCTCGGTCTCGAAGAAGCCGTCCAGCGCCAGCCGTACCGGTAGCGGGCTGAACCCGGCGATCTGGCGGGCCAGCGCCTGGGCCTCGGCCTCGAGCTGCTCGTGCGGCACGACCCGCTGCACCAGCCCGATCTCCCGGGCCTCCTCGGCCGTCAGCACCGCGGCGGTGAGCATCAGCTCCAGCGCCTTCTTGTGCCCCACCGCCCGGCGGATCCAGGGCATGATCACGAACGGGGCCAGGCCCAACCGCAGCTCCGGCGTGCCGAGCGTCGCCCGGTCGGAGGCGATGGCGAGGTGGCACATGGCGACCAGCCCGCAGCCGCCGCCCAGCGCCGGGCCGTTGACGGCGGCGATCAGCGGCGTGCGCACGAGCGCGCCCAGCTTGAATAGCTCGGCGGCGGCCCGGCCCTCGGCGTAGAGCTGCGGCGCCGGTTTCTCGAAGCTCTCGCGCAGCTCGCCGATGTCCGCCCCGGCGCAGAAGGCCGGCCCGTTGCCGGTGAGCACGACGGCGTGCACCTCCGGATCGGCATCCGCCTCGCGGATCGCCGCGATCAGCTCCCCGGTCAGTGGCTCGGAGAGGGCGTTGCGCTTCTCCGGGGCGTTGAGGCGGATGGTCGCTACCCGCTCGGCCGTCTCCACCAGCACCAGTCGCTGCTCCATGCTGCCCTGCCTCCCTCGTCTCGCCCTACCGTGCCAGCGGCGCCGTCAGATGATCGTGCCGTGCTTGCGCTTGGGCAGCTCGACGCGCTTGTCGCGGTAGAGGGCGAAGGAGCGCGCCACCTCCTCGCGCAGCCGACTCGGGGGAATCAGCTCGTCCACCACCAGCTCGCCGGCCAGCCGGAAGATGTCGTAGCCAGCACGGTACTCGGCGCGGAGCTGCTCCACCAGCCGCTGGCGCTCTTCCGGGTCCTCGATCGCCTGGATCCGGTTGTAGTAGACCGCGTTGATCGCCGCCTCCGGGCCCATCACCGCGATCTCGGCCGAGGGCAGCGCCAGGGTGACGTCCGGATCGTAGGCCGGGCCGGACATGGCGTAGATCCCGGCGCCGTACGCCTTGCGCACCACGACGCAGAGGCGCGGCACGGTGGCGCAGGCGGTGGCGAAGATGAACTTGCGGCCCCGCCGCAGGATCGCGTTCTGCTCCACCGCGGTGCCGACCATGAAGCCGGGGGTATCGACGAGGTAGAGCAGCGGGATGTTGAAGGCATCGCAGAGCCAGACGAACTCGGCGCCCTTATCGGCCGACTCGGGGAAGATGGTGCCGCCGCGCACCGCCGGCTGGTTGGCCACGATGCCGACGACGCGGCCCTCGATGCGGGCGAAGCCGGTCACCAGCTCGGCGGCGTACTGCGGGCGCACCTCGAGGAAGCTGTCCGCGTCGACGATCGCCTCGATGAGGCGGTGCACGTCGTAGGGACGGTTGGGGTCTTCGGGGATCAGGTCGTCGATCTCCGCCGGGTCACGCGCCGGGTTGCGCGGCGTCGCCTCGGGCGGCGCGTCCTCGCAGTGGTCGGGCAGGTAGGAGAGCAGCCGCTTGACGAGCGCCGCGGCCTCCTCCTCGGTGTCCACCACGAAGTGGGCCGAGCCGCTCTTCTTGGCGTGGATCTCGGCGCCGCCCAGCTCCTGCGGCGTCACTTTCTGGCCGATCGCCACCTCGACCATCCGCGGTGAGGCGATGGCCATGGCCGAGTCGCGCAGCATGATCAGAAGATCGCAGAAGACCGGGGTGTAGGCGGTGCCGGCGAAGCAGGTACCGTAGAGCACGCCGATCTGTGGCACGTAGCCCGACATGATACTGTGCAGGTAGAAGATCTCGCCCACGCTGTTCTTGTCGACGTGGTGCCCGCCGGTCTCGTCGATGCGCGCGCCGGAGGAGTCGATCAGGTAGAGGATCGGGCGCCGGGCGCGGATGGCGGCCTGCTGGGTGCGGACGAACTTCTGGGCGTGGTACTGGCCGATCGAGCCGGCCTTGACGGTGTAGTCGCTGGCGACGAAGAACAGCGTCCGCCCGGCGATGCGCGCGCTGCCGGTCACCACGCCGTCGGCGGGTAGCTCCGGATCCCGGCTCCGGGCGAAGCGGCCGGTCTCGGTGTACGGCTCGTGGTCGTCGAAGAACAGGGCCAGCCGCTCGCGCACGAAGAGCTTGCCGGCCGCGCGCTGCCGCTCGTGTCCTCGCGGCGGCCCGCCCCGCTCGATGCGCGCGATCTCCTCGAGGACGCGCTGCTCACGCTCTCCCATACCTCACGCTCTTTCCTTCTCTCCCAGCCTCCGGTCGCTGGCCCATCGCGTGTCGGTGCCCCACCCATCCTGCGCCGCCACGGCGAGGCGATTTCAGTACGAGCGCGGCAGGCCGAGCGCGTGCTCGGCGATGTAGTTCAGCAGCATCTCGTTGTTGATCGGCGCGGTCTTGAACAGCCGCGCCGGAGCCAGCATCTGGATCAGGTGATAGCCCTTGACGAACCCGTTCCCGCCGTGGGTCTGGATCGCGCGGTCGAGTGCCTCGAAGGCGATCTCCGAGGCCAGGTACTTGGCCATCGCGGCCTGGAGCCCCACCTGCCGTGACGGGAGGCCCTGGTCGAAGGCGGTCGCCGCCTGGTAGGTCAGGAGCCGCGCTGCCTCCTGCAGCACCGTGAGCCGTGCCAGCGGGTGCTGGACAGCCTGGTAGGCGCCGATCGGCGTGTCGCCGAAGATCCGGCGCTCGCGGGCGTACTCCGCGGCCTGCCGCAGCGCGAACTCGGTCATGCCCAGGCAGAGCGCGGCAGTCAGAATCCGCTCGGCATTGAGCGCGTCGAACAGGGCAGCGAGCCCCTCGTGCTCGGGGCCGATGCGGTCGCGCTCGGGTACCGGCACCTCGTCGAAGAAGACGAAGAACTGCCGGAAGCCCTCGATGCCGACCGTGTCCATCGGCTGGACGGTGAGCCCCGGCGCCTGGGTGTCGACCATGAAGAGGCTGAGCCCGTGCCTGGGCGGCAGGCCGCGAGCGATGACCTCCTCGTAGGGGATGGTGCGCGCGACCACCAGCATCGCCTGCGAGCGGTCGACCCCGGTGATCCAGGCCTTCTGACCGCTCAGTCGGTAGCCGTCGCCGTCGCGGCGGGCCAGCGTGCTGATCCGGAAGCTGTTGGTGCCGGCGTCCGGCTCGGTGATGGCGAAGGCGAGACAGAGCTTGCCGGCGGCGATGTCCGGCAGCCAGCGCCGCTTCTGCTCCGGGGTACCGGCCCGGACGATGGCCATCGTGTCCATGGCAGTGACCATCGCCATCGTGTTGCCGAGCCCTTCGCTGGCAAAGGCCTCGAGCGCGATGGTCATGGTCAGCAGGCCCAGCCCGGTACCCCCGTACTCCTCGGGCACCAGCGCGCCAAAGAGTCCCAGCTCGGCCATCCGGTCCCACAGCTCGTCGGGAAAGTACATCTCGTCGAAGATGGCGTGGAAGTACGCCTCGCGCTGCGGCCGCAGCCGGTGTAACAGCTCCTCGACCGTGGCGCGCACCATCCGGTGCTCCTCGCTGAGCGCGAATCCCTGGGCCGTCATCGCCGCGCTCCTTACTGTGCGCTCGCTTGCGTGTCAGCCTGGTTGTACCGACTCGACAGAAGCGGTGTCAAGCCAGCGTTTGGCCGTCCTCATCTCCCGGCGCGGCGTGACGCGCCTCGTCACCCCCTCTGCCGCGCTGCGCGGGAGATGAAGCCGGGGGTGAGGGGCGTGTCAGGCTGCTTTGGAAGCAGGTTTGCCGATTCGGTATACTGTCGTGTAGAGGATCCAGAGCGAAGCCGGAGCAGACCATGAGC
>Ga0101941_1001217_pt1 | contig 20904 bp, 19 predicted proteins | sample DewCreD2012metaG_3_FD_75242 | JGI IMG/M metagenome (GOLD analysis project Ga0101941, IMG submission 75242) | Hot spring sediment bacterial and archeal communities from British Columbia, Canada, to study Microbial Dark Matter (Phase II) - Dewar... ...
CAAGAGCGCGAGGAGGGCAACCGGAATTCCCACGCCCAGCAAGCGCCCGAACCGGCCATTCCCGAGAGCGCGCCGGGCCGCCCAGTCGAACCAGCCGCCTGCCTGGCGCAGGCCGCGGGCAGCCAGCAGCGCCAGCGCGCCGGTGGCCTCGAAGTAGTAGCGGGGGCCGTACATCTGGCCACCGGCCCAGTAGGCCAGGTGCACCAGGACCAGGCTCAGCGCCAGCCCGGCCAGCGCCAGATCCCAGGTCAGGGCCTCGCCCATCCCCGCCCGCGCGCGATCGGAGCCGGCTCGCCCGATGGCCTGAATGCCGCGAGCGAGCGCGACCAGCGCGGCCAGGATCACCGGGACCAGGCTCAGCCGGAATGGCCAGCCGAAGAGGTAGGTCTCCAGCTCCTTCAGGTTGAGCCGGGTGTTGAGCCAGCCCTCCCGCAGCGTATGGTCGCCGTTGGGGCCGATGCCGGCCCCGAAGCCGACCCGGTCGAACGGCCACCAGAGCTGGTAGGCGAAGAGCAGCGGGTGGCCGGTAGTCAGCCAGTTGTAGCCGAGCAGCAGCCCGCCGGAGGCCAGCGCCGCACCCGCCATCGGGCCGTAGACCCGCAGCCGAGCCGGATACCGGAGCGACTCGATGCCAGCCCACAGCGCGAAGGGCGCGCTGATCCCTACCGCGGTGAGCGGCCGGCTGAGCAGCAGCATCCCCAGCGCCGCCCCGGCGGCGAGTCCGAGGGCCGGCGAGCCGCGCCGCCGCGCCGCCTCGAACCCCACGAGGAAGAGGAGCGTCCAGACGAGGCAGACCACGTGCGAGAGGAAGCTGCCGGCCTGGATCAGCAGGAATGGCGAGGTAGCCAGCAGCAGCGCCGCGAGCAGCCCCGTCACGGAGTCGTAGATCCGGCGACCGAGCCGGTAGACCAGCGCTACCGCCAGCCCAGCGGCGATCGGGTTGACGAGCCAGGGCTGGCCAGCCAACACGCCGAGCGCCAGGGCGAGCGGGTAGCCCGGCGGGTACTTGCCGAACCATTCGCCGTCGCGCACGATGACGAACGGGATCGAGAAGAACTCAGGCAGGGCCGGCGCCGGCGCCACGAGCGTACCGGCCGCAAAGGTGCGTGCCTGGAAGAGGAAAGCGACCTCATCCTCGACGTGCGGCAGTCGCTCGAAGATGGCCGTCGCGACCCAGGCAGCCACGAGCGTGGCCCAGAGGCAGAGCCCAGCCGCGAGCAGGCCAGGCTGGGCAGCCGGGTCGGTCGAGGGGGCGACCGGCTCGGCGAGAAGCTGGCGTCGAACGGGCATCATGCCGTTCGCTCCGCGAAGGTGGCGCGCGAGCCCGTCCAGGACATCGCGCTCGGAGCTGCGTCCGAGGTCGCTCTAGAGGGCGCCGCGGCAGCGGAGCCTGGCGACCGCGTGTCGCCCCCTGCACTCATGACCGACGTCCCGCAGGCGCGACCGGCTCGAGCCGGAACACCGGGTGGTCGGCCGGGTCGGGCAGCGCGGCGAACTGCGCTCGCACCTGCGCGCCCCAGCGCTGCAGGTACGCCTCGATCAGCGGTGGCTTCTGCGCATCCGGCACCTCGACCGCCCGAAAGCGCTCGACCCGGCCCCGCCAGCGCAGCTCACCCCCGCCTGCTGCCCGCAGGTTGCGCACCCAGTCGGTCTCGCCCCGCGGCGCGACCAGATACCGCTGTCCTCCGTGCTCGAGGACGTTGACTGGGACGGCATGCCAGCGGCCGGTCTTTCGACCACGTACCGCCAGCACCGGCGTGATCCCCAGGCGCGCGATCAACGGGTTGACCACGCGCCGGAACAGCCAGCCCGGCCGCAGATAGGCCCGAGAGCGTCCCTCACGCATTCCCCTGTCCACCTCCGTATCTTCAGTCCCCGTGCTGGGCAGCCAGCGCACTGGGCCGCCACCAGCGCGGGCCGTTCCCGCCAGGATCAGGGTACCAGCGCGACCCGGTGCTCGACAGCCCCCTCCCGCAGCCGCTGCATCCAGGTAAGGATCTCGTCCAGCGGGTGCGTCTCCACCGGTGGCCTCAGGATCCCCCGGCCAATCAGGTCGAGCACAGTCGCAAGCTCGGCGCGGGTACCCCAGAAGCTCCCCAGGATGGCGACTTCGTCCGCAACGATCCGCAGTCCGAGCAGCGACCCGGCGACGCTGCCGAGGCCCACGAGCACCACGCGGCCACCCCGGCTCACCAGCCGCTGGGCTAGCAGCTTCGTCGCGTCGTTGCCCACGAAGTCGCCGACCACGTCGATTCTCCGGTCGAGCAGTGGCTTCTCCGGGTCAACGCTGCGGCTGTCGAGCGCGAGGTCGGCCCCGAACTGCCTGGCCAGCTCCAGCTTGCGTGGCTGGACGTCGAGCGCCACCACGTACGCGCCGATCGCTCTGGCGACCTGGATCGCGTTCAAGCCGAGCCCGCCGGCCCCGATGATGACGACGGTCTCGCCAGGCCGGACACGCGCCACGTTCGCAAGCGCGTGGAAGGACGTCAGCACGGCGTCGGTGGCCACCGCGGCCTCAGCGTCGCCGACCCCGTCCGGCACCGGCACCAGCGCATGCGCCGGCACGGCCACGAACTCGGCGTAGCCGCCGTCCCGTGCCAGGCCGATCGCGAGGCTTTCGGTGCAGAGGTTATCCCGCCCTGCCCGGCAGAACGCGCACTGCCCGCATCCCGCCGGGCCGAAGACGGCGAAGCGCCGCCCGATGAGCGACGGATCGACGCCGGGGCCCGTCTCGACCGCCTCGCCAGCGATCTCGTGCCCGAGCGTCAGCGGCACGGGGAATGGGTAGCCTCCGAGCTCATCGTGGATGATGTGCAGATCCGAATGGCACAGCCCGGCCGCCCGCACCCGCAGCAGCACCTCACCCGGGCCGGGCGACGGCCGCTCGATCTCGACGAGCCGGAAGTCCCCTGGGCCGAAGAATCGTGCTGCACGCATGAGAACTCTCCGTTCCGTCCGGTCGTTAAACCAGATGCGTTCGTAGGGCAAGCGTACCGGGCAGGTGAACGGCGGGCAAGGCAGGGGAGAGCTCCCACCAGCTCGCCGGCACCGGTGAGCAAGCGTCATCGCAGCGCGATCAGCACTGCGACGAGCAGCGCGAGCGCGAGGGCGAGATTCAGCGCGACCATCAGTTGAAGGCGGCGGAGCTGAGCACTGACACGAACGGTGGCATCACGCGCTTCGCTGGATGCCTGCAAGAGCTGCTCGCTCGCAGCGATGAGCCGTGTCGAGGCGTCTGAGAGCGCCTGCTCCGCCTGGGCGACAACCCTCTCGGCTTGTCTCGCGACCGTGAGGAGGTCTTCGCGCACCGCTCGATTCTCGGCGATCACGTCCTCGACCTGGGATCGCACGTGCCGGACCTCATCGGCCGCGCCCTGAAGCGCTGCGCGTGCGGCTTCTGCCTCCTGCGCCAGGGTCGCCGTCCGGGCCAGCTCCCCGGCGAGCGCACGGATAGCTTGCTCCGCCTGGAGAATCAGATCACGCCGCTGCTCGGTATCATCGAGCATCCAAGACTCCTCTCATCGCCTCCGCTGCCCCCTGAGCGAGCCGTACGACGGCGCGCAGGTGTGCCCATCCATGCTCAGGGGCGAGCGGATAACACAGCCGAGCGAAACCGAGCGTCGCGCGACACCGCAGGAGCATGTCGATGACCGCATCGAGCCGCTCGGGATTCTCCGAACCGATCTCATCTGCCAAGACGTGCAGGAGCTGGTGCGCGAGGTGATCGAGATCGACCTGCGGGTAATCCCGCGCCAGGATCCTGAACGCGCTGTCGATGTATTCGCCGCCACCGCTGCGAGTGACCTCGACCAAGCCACGGAGCAGCAGGAGCCCGGGGTGGAACGGCCGTTCCTCGAGGTGCCGCCGGACTGCGCCAGCCAGCTTGGGGAGGGCGTCGGGCGCGCTCGCCCGGCGGAAGAGTGCGAGCCAGTCATCGGGGAGGTCTTCCCTGAGCGATCGCACCGCATCCGAGTACTCGGATTCTTCCAGATACCGCAGCAGTTCATCGCGAAACTTCTGCGTTCCGCTGGCGTCGACCGCCGTCGCCGCGCGAGCGACTTCGAGCATCTGGCGCATCGCCAGGCGCCGGCGCGCCTCGATGTGGTCGTACACGAACGCGACGATGCGTCGAGCGACATGCTCCACCACGTCTTCGTACGACCCTGCTGGGATGTCGCTCAGGTACCGCCGCGCTTGGCCTTCCGTCGTATAGCGCAGGAGGTAGCTGCGGAACGTCTCGATCACGTCCTCGGTCGTCCGGCGGCGCAGATCGACGACGAAGCATTGCCGCTGCCAGTCTTTCGTGTAGTCGACGATCGCCCCAGCCATCGTCAGCCGGTACAGTGCCTTCTCGAGGAGCGACGCCGCGTCCTCCTGGCCCTGGATCTGGTGCCCGAAGGCCGGATGAGCCGCCCCACCTTGGTCGAGGAGAAAGGTGAAACGGATGGGGATGGACAGCAACTGGCGGGTGTCCTGAGGGAGAGCACGGGCGAGGGAGCGCCACACGAAGGCGATCGTGTCTTGATCGAACTGTTTGCCCCGAAAGGCCTGGGAAACGAACCACAGATGCTGCACGGCGTCACTCTCGGCCGGCGCGCCTGGGCGGGTCATCGCTCGCTTCTGCGGCAAGTGGTCGGCGGGCGTCCTGACCGGGTCGAGCGCCTCATCGGCGAGTCTGGGATGGTCATCGCAGAACAGGATGATGCAGCACGCCCGCTTCCCGTCTCGGCCGGCACGCCCGGCCTGCTGGTAAAACTCCTCGAGGGAACGCGGCAGCATGGTATGCACGGTGAAGCGGATATCCGGCTTATCGATACCCATCCCGAAGGCGTGGGTCGCGACGAGCACCCGAATCTCGTTCGCGACGAACGCCCGCTGGATCCGGATCTTCTCCTGCTCCCAATCGGCTGCCAGCCGATCGTCGGGCCGTCGGCCCGAATACGTGCCGAGCCAGTCTACGAGATCCGGCAATCGCGCGCGAAGCTGGCGCTCGAACTCAGCCACACCGAGCTTGCCTCCCACGAAATAGCAGAAGACGATGCCGCTCGGCGGATCGAACGGCTGGCCAGGGCGCCAGCCCAGCAGTTCCCGGAGAACCGACACGAGCCGGTCGACGCGCTCCCCCGTCCGGATACGGACAATGCTCAACTCGAGTTCAGGCCGGTCGAACGATTGAGGACGCACGACCGAGCCGGGATCATCGATCTGGAGCTCGCGCAGCACGTCCACGAGCACGTTTTCGGACGCCGTGCCGGTCAAGGCGACGAAGGGTGGAACATAGCCGGAGAGGGCACGACAGACCGTGGGCACGGTTCGCCCCAACGATAGGTAGGCAGGCCGGAAATCATGTCCCCACTCGCTCACGCAGTGTGCCTCGTCGACGACGAAGTAGTTGACCGGGATCCGGGCAACTGCGTCTTGCAGTTGCCGGCGGAAGTCAGGAATCTGGAATCGCTCGGGAGAAATGAAACAAAACAGGAGCGCTCCGTTGGCGAGCGCCCGCAGGATCTCGTCCCTGCCTCGGGGATTGTATCCCTGCGGTTGCTCGCTCAGCGGGACGATCGCGGCGCTGCGATGGATCCCGAAGCTCACGAGGTGGTCTTCCTGATCGACCATGAGCGAGCGCAAGGGCTCGCAGACGAGCGTCATCCCCGGTTGGAGCAGGCCGGCAAGCTGATAACACAAAGACTTCCCGGCAGCGGTCGGCAGAAGCCCGACCGTCGGCTGCAAGCGAAGCGCCCGGTGGACGATCGGGAGCTGGCCGGGGCGAAACGCGACGTATCGAAACACGATTTGCAGCAGCCTCTCGAGCGGGCGCCGGAATGCGTCCGAATCAGGGTCGAGATGCGGCGTGGGGCGCGGCAATACCGGTTCGAGCGGATCGTGATACTCGGGGGAGACCGGTATGGGCAGCAGGACTGCGGGTGCACCGTGCGCGTGACGGGTTACCGCCTCGTGGTTGAGCACCGGAAAGTATGCGAGGTCGGCCTCCTGTGGCTGCTCGACCAGCATGGGACGCCCCAGTGGCGGGAGCTGGTACAGCTCTTCCAGGTTGTCCAGGAACTCGCTGAGGGCTTCCAAGATGACCGCGACTCCCTCGCCCTCCCGAGAAGCGTACACGCGCAGCGAAGCCGTGCCGCGCCGCAACAGCCATTGCCCGAGAGCAGTCGTAAGCTGCGCCTCGAGAATCGGCAGCCACACGAGCCTGCGATGCATGTCGAGCATCGGTGCATCGCACTCGTCTCTCATCTGCCATGCGGAACGCAGGATATCGGCCGGGATCATCCCCCTTAGCTCGTCCGCTATTCGGGTGATCTCGGACGACGGGTTCGCCGCCAGACGGATCCGGTAGGTCTTCCAGCCGAACCTCGCGAGCGCCTGATCGCGGCTTGCGTCGTAGGTAGCCTGGGCCACATCGGAGTGCGACCCATCGTCGACCTCGATGACGAGCCGGTGCCAGGGAACCGAGCCGGTAGACTGGAGACACGGCACCTCGACCGCGAAGTCGACCACGCGCTCACCGGCGAGATCCCCCGGTATCTCTGCAGTGTTGGGAACCATTGTGCGTATCGGCCGCTGCGGGATCAGCAACAGCCCGAGGCGCTTATCTGGAAGCAGGGCGACGAGGTCGTCGAATACCGACGCCTCCGCTTCCGTGCAGAACCCACGGACGAGATCCAGAGCCTGCTCCGCAGCATCCTCCGGCAAGAGCAACTCCGGAAAGAAGCTCGCGAGCAGCCGCGCCCGAAGGGTCCCAGCGCGCTCGTAGACACGGAAGGTCAAGACCCCGCCCTCCCGACGCTCGGCCGCTTCTGCCACCCCGAGCGCCGCCGCCCGCTCCCAGAGCCAGCGTTCGAGGCGCAGGGAACAGGGAGCGGGGTATCCCCGCTGGCCGATCTTCGTCAGCACTGCCCCGGCGAACCTGACTTCTTCAGCGGTCGCTCGCTCGCGTGAACCGGGAAACGTCACGCCCCGCCGGACGCCGATCAAGCGGCGCATGAGCGGCGAGTGGAAGACGAACAGCTCGTCGCTCTCTCTGCGGTCGTCGATCACCCGGACGACACCATCCGCAGCGTATGCCGCCGCGATGTAGGACGCTTTCCACGGCGCTGCCGCAGCCACGACCTCCACCTCGCTCTATCGCTTGGCAGTCTCGGAGCATAAGTCACGACAGGGAGTCTCGCAAGAGGCAGATCGGTGGTGCGGCACGATGCTGTCGAAGCGCGCCTCGTCCGAGAACATGGAAGGCCGCACGTCCGGCAGCAGCTCGTTCGAGCGCCAAGGGCGTCACGGCAGACGCCGGGTCGTACGGCGAGAGGCCAAACCGCGCGTCAGGCGGGCCAGCATCACGTGGGCGGACTCGACCAGGCCGGAACCGGAAGCTCCAGCGCCTCAGTCGCGGACGGCGTCCAGCGCGGCTTCGAAGACGTCGAGCGTGCGCTCCACGTCCTCGGTCGAGTGTGCCAGCGAGACGTAGAACTTCTCGCCGGGGTTCACGAACAGCCCGCGCTCCAGGCAGGCCAGCCCGAAGCGACGGGCCCGCGTTCGGTCGGTCGCTAGCACGCCGGGATGATCCTTCGGCTCCTGCTCCCCGAAGAGCACCTGGAAGAGCGGGCCCTCGCCCAGCACCTGCACCGCGATGCCGCGCTCGGCCGCGAGCTCCCGCAGGCCCGACTTGAGCAGCTCGGTCGTGCGGTAGAGCTGCTCGTAGACGCCGGGCTGGCGCAGCACCTCGAGCGTGGCTAGGCCGGCGGCCGCAGCCACCGGGTTGCCGTTGAGCGTGCCGCTCAGGTGGGCCACCGGCTCGCCCCGGCCACGGCGGGAGGGATCCGTCACCGCCATGATCTCCGCTTTGCCAGCGACGGCCGCCAGAGGATATCCGCCGCTGACTGCCTTCCCGTACGTGGCCAGGTCCGGCACGACTCCGTAGCGCTCCTGGGCGCCGCCGTACGCCAGCCGGAAGCCGGTGACGATCTCGTCGAAGATCAGGAGCACACCGTGCTGCTCGGTCAGCCGGCGCAGCTCCTGCAGAAAACCCGGTGCCGGGACGAGCGCGCGCTGCAGTGGCTCGCAGATCACGGCTGCCAGCTCGTGCGCGTGCTCTTCGATGAGCCGCCGGGTCAGCTCCACGTCGTTCCACCGGGACACCAGCACCGTCTCGGTGATCTGCGGCGGGATACCGTCGGAGTCGGGGATCGGCTGTGGATACGGCGTCGGCTCCGAGGCCATCGCGCTCATCATGGCGTAGTCGTTGACGCCGTGAAAGCCACCCTCGAACTTGAGGATCTTCTGCTTGCCAGTGTAGGCGCGGGCGATCCGGAGGGCGTGGAACGTCGCCTCCGAGCCGGAGGAGACGAACTTCACCTGCTCGGCGCAGGGGGCGGCCTCGATGATCTTCTCGGCCAGCTCGATCGCTGGGACGGTCAACCAGTAGAAGGTCGACCCGAGCGCCGCCTGGCGGGAGACCGCCTCGACGACGGCCGGGTGCGCATGGCCGATGATCAGCGGGCCGGAACCCATCACGTAGTCGATGTATTCGCGGCCATCGACATCGTACACCCGGCTTCCGAGGCCGTGCGAGATCACGATCGCCAGCTCATCGGGCGGCTTGAAGCTGGTGACCGCGCCGCCGAGCGCCGAGCGGGCCCGCGCCAGCCAGGCCTGATGCGCGCTGCTACGGGTCACGGTCGTCATGATTCGGCCCCCACTTCCATCGTTCGCCTGCTCCGCCGCCCCTTCCCATTCGGCTGACTGCCACCCCCCGACCGCTCGGGAGCGCGCCGCCGCCTAGCCGGTCGTGGGGCCTCCTCTCGGAAGAGATCGTCGGGGAGTGACCAGTTGTGCAGCCACTTGAGCACCCGTGGCACGATGTAGGTCGTGGTGCCGAGGACGCCGGGGATCGTGCTCAGCCGCTCGGTGATGAACCGGTAGAGCGCGTCGATCGACGGGACGAACACCTGGACGCTGATATCACGCTCTCCGGTCGTCAGACCGACGTAACTCACCTATTGCATCTCCACCAGGCGAGCGGCGACCTCTTCGAGCCGGGTCGGCTCGACCTCGAGAAAGATGTCAGCGACGACCTCGTAGCCGAGTGCCGCCGGGTTGAGAACAGCAACGAGGCGGATCACGTCGTCCTGAACGAGGCGGTTGATGCGGGCCCGCACCGTCCGCTCAGCGACCCCGAGCTGCCGGGCGATCTCCGCGCTCGGCATGCGGCTATCCTGCTGCAGCAGGCGTATGATCGCTAGGTCCAGTTCGTCGATCGGTCGGCCCATAGCCCCATCGCTCCTACCACTACGGTCGCCTCTGACCACCCGAAGCACGGCATTGTACCAGCCCCGGACCAATCATTGTCCGCGCTCCGTACGCATTATCGCCGGCGTTTGCCGGAATGGCACCCGCATTGCCATGCGAACGGCCCGATTCTAGCAGATTCTCGACGTGAACTAGCTCCTTTCCCGCACTCCATCTCTTCGACAGACCTGCCGTGCCTACCCAGCGCGCCTCACCGCGTGACGCCCGAGGATCAGGAGCAGGCCAGTCAGACCATCGGGAACCAGAAGCAATAGGTAGTCGTTCAGGAGCGCAGCGGCTAGCCCGAGGAAGACCACCACCAAGCCCAGCGGGATTGCGTACGGCACCCGGCGGTAGACCAGCAGGCCGGCAAAGAGGTGAATCACCACGAGCAGGACATCGATCGTTCCGATCGGCCGGCTCCCTCCCGCAAGCTGGTAGTAGCTCATCAGCGCCCAGGTGGCACCGGTCACCAGGAAGGCCGTCCCGATGATGAAGACCTTTCCCGACATGACGGGCGTCGCCGGCTCGATCGGCCTCAGGCCCTCACGATGACGCATGCGTACCTCCCAATGTTGGAATGGACCGATACACGTGGGACCCAGCGTGCTCACCCGGTCATGATCGGCAGGCAGACGCCCGGCTCGACCGCGGCGAGCAGCGATCGGAGACTGTCTCTCTACCATGTGCTGGACCTGCGATGCGCTCTTCACCTCCACGCCCCACGTTCATCCCGCCCGATCATGACCGATCTGCCCGGTATGCGCCAGCGCGCCGATCAGGTTGAGGATCAGCCGGGCGGCATGCAGGCTCGTGATCCCGGCCGGGTCGCGAGCCGGTGCGACCTCGGCGAAGTCGAAGCCCACGATCCGGCCCCGCTCAGCTAACCCTCTCAGCAGGTCGAACGCCTGGTAGTAGGTCAGCCCGCCGGGGGTCGGGGCATTGACGCCGGGAGCGATCGCAGGGTCGAGCCCGTCAGCGTCGAAGGTTACGTAGTAGCGCTCGGCCGCCGGGATCCGCTGCAACGCGGCCGTGGCGCCGTGCTCGTGCACCTCGCGGGCCGTGACCAGAATGCTCCCGTAGGCGCGTGCATCGTCGAACTCCTGCTGCCGGCCACTGCCCACTCCACGCAGGCCGATCTGAGCCATGCCGGAAACCCAGGGCATCTCCGAGGCACGCCGCATCGGGCTGCTCAGGCCTTCGCGCACCCCGTTTACCTCGTCGCGCCAGTCGAGATGAGCATCGATCTGGACAACGAAGATCGGGCCGAAGGTCTCATAGGCCCTGAGCACCGGGATCGGTACCGAATGATCCCCACCGAGGATGATCGGTATCGCGCCGCGCCGGAGGATCGCCCGCACCACCTCGGTCGCGCGACGCATGTTCTCCTGATACTGGCCGGGCTCCATCGACACCTCGCCACAGTCGACGATCCGTACTTCGCGCCCGGCGAAGAGATCACCGCCGAAGTCGACGTCGTAGTGGCGCACGTACCGGCGGAACCAGAGCGACTGCTCGCGGATGGCCCAGGGCGCGGGAGCTGAGGGGAAGCGGGAACCCTCCATATCGTACGGCACGCCGTAAGGTATGGCGAGGAGAGCGACGTCGGTCTCGAGCTGGTCGAGCCGCTCGAGCCGCGGCATGTCGAGAAACGACGGCCGTCCAGGCGGGACCGGCTGGATGAGCGAGGTCATCGAGCACCTCTCGCAGGCACCGGTGAGGCGCCGATCACACAGTGAAACGCTGGCGCTATTGTCGGCAGCGCCGGGCGGCGCGTCAACGGTTTGATGAGATCAAAATCGTCGGGAGTGCAACAGCGCGAGCCACGCCCACCTGGGGCCAGCGCGATCGAGGACAGCTCCTCGCCCTGGCTCACCTGACGGCTCTCGTCCATACTCTCCTCCGGAGGAGCCGATCGGGAGCCGCATCGAAGAGGGGACGAGCGTGGTCAGTCCAGAGCTATTCCGCGACGTGATGGCGCGTTTCGCCAGCGGCGTAACGATCGTCACCACCGCCGGCGAGCGCGGCTATCATGGCGTGACGGTCACCGCGTTCTGCTCTGTCTCGCTCGAACCCCCGCTGGTGCTGATCTGTATCGACCGCTCGATCCAGAGTCACCGGCTGATCGCCGAGGCTCCAGCCTGGGTCATCAATTTCCTGGCTCGCGACCAGGAGGTCCTGGCCGAGCAGTTCTCCGGCCGGGCACCGCTGGCCGATCCCACCTTCAGCAGAGTGCCCCACCGTATCGGCGCGCTCGGCCCGCCCCTGATCGAGGGCTGCCTGGCCTGGATCGAGTGTCGTCCCTGGGCTGCTTACGAGGGCGGCGACCACACGATCTTCGTCGGCGAGGTCGCCTCGCTCGAGCTCGGTCCCAGCGACGACCCGCTCATCTACTACGACCGCGCGTTCCAGGAGCTCGCGTGGGGATAAGCGGCAGCCCTGCCCCGCCGGCGCTCGCTCAGGCATCATTACAGTGGCGAACGCTCCGCCTTGCTCGCGTGGGCATGGGCACGGAGCGCTGAGCGCCGCCCAGCAGGGGAGCGCGCCAGCATGCATGCCGAGCACGAGCAGTCCACCACCCGGCCAGCCGGGCGGCACCGCCCGATCGGGCTGATCCTGCTGCTCAACGCGGCCCTGGCCGCGACGCTGGTCAGCGGCCTCTACCTGCTCCGCTGGTATCTCGACCGGGGCGAGACCAGCCTGCCTGAGCCGGCGGGCCAGGCGATCGGAACGGGAGTGCCAGCACCGGACTTCACCCTGCCAGGACTCGGCGGCGGGGAGGTCCGGCTCTCCGACTACCGCGGCCAGGTGGTGCTGGTCAACTTCTGGGCGACCTGGTGTGGCCCATGCCGGGCTGAGATGCCAGAGATCGAGCACGTCTATCGTGCCTACCGCGACGCCGGCTTCGTCGCTATCGGCGTGAACCAGCTCGAACCGGAGCCGGAGGTGCGTTCCTTCGTCGATGAGTACCAGCTCACCTGGATCTTCGCCCTCGACCAGGACGGCGCGGTCAGCCAGCGCTGGAGCGTCTTCGGTATCCCCCAGAGCTACTTGATCGACCGTGAGGGAAAGATCGTCGAGTCCTGGCTGGGACCGCTCAGTCGCCAGGAGCTGGAGCAGGAACTGCAGCGGCTCGGCCTACGGTCGTGACCCCTCGCTCGCTTCATCCCGCCAAAAGCGCGCAGCCGAGAGGAACTCGATCCGGTGCGGGGTCGTGCCCTCTGTCGCCAGGTCGGCTAGGATCTCGCCGACGACGGTGGCGAACTTGAAGCCGTGGCCAGAGCAGGCGCTGGCGTGGACGACGTGCGGGTACCGCGGGTGGCGGTCGATGACGAAGTGGTGGTCAGGCGTCATCGTGTAGAGGCAGGTCAACGTCCAGAGCACTCGCCCCCCGGCTCCCGGCAGGAAGCGGTTGAGCATGGCCCGCAGCGACTCGACCTCCTCGGGCCTGACCTCGCGGCGGGCGGTCTCCGGCGTGCAGACCTCGCCGGTGTCGTGCCGGCCGAACTTCACCCCCTGCCCAGGGAGCGCGGGGAAGGCGCTGTAGATCCCTTCCGGGATCTCCCAGAGCGCGAAGGGATAGCGGCCAGCCACGAACAGGTCGTCGCGCTCCGGCTCGAAGTGGACGTGCAGGATGCGCCAGATCTCCAGGGGCAACCGCAGGTCAGCGAGGAGCTGGCCGATCCAGGAGCCGGCCGCCAATACCAGCCGGTCGGCACGGTAGCGTTCCCGGTCGGTCTCGAGCACTACCCCATCCCCGTCGACCCGCCAGCGCCGTACCGGCTCCCCGTGGCGCAGCTCGGCCCCGCGGGCAGCCGCGATATCGAGCAGGGCGGCGAGGCAGGCTTCCGCGTCGAGCAGGCCAGCGCCCGGCTCGTAGAGGCCAACGAAGTCGTCCGGGATACGGAAGGCTGGGAAGCGCTGCCGGATCTGGGTGGCGTCCAGTTCCTCGTGCGGGATTCCGTGTTGCCGGGCGCTGGCCAGCGCGCCTGCCACGAGCTCCGCCTCCGGCTGGCCGAGGTAGATCCCGCCGGTGACAGTCAGCAGGGCTTTGCCGCTCTCCTGCTCCAGGGCATGCCAGAGATCGTAGGAGCGCCGGACCAGCGGCACATAGTCGGGCGACTCGTAGTAGGCCTGGCGGATGATCCGGGTACGCCCGTGGGACGACCCGCGGTCGTGACCCCGGTGGTAGGCGTCAAGCCCGAGGACGCGGTAGCCGCGCCGGCTGAGGTGCCAGGCCGCCGCGCTGCCCATAATGCCCAGGCCGACGATAGCGACATCGTAGGATGCCCCACGCACCGCGGCGCTCCCCTACCCGGCAGTGCTCACCACCCCTTGACTGTCCATTCGATCCCGCGCTCGTAGGAGAGCGTGACGGTGGTCACGTCGCTCCGCTGCCGCAGGAACGAGAGATAGGCAGTGCAGTCGTGCGAGACCACGTTGTCGGTCAGGATCAGTCCACCGGGCAGGACGTGGTCGATCACTGCCTCGAAGAGACGCGTATAGTCGTCCTTCTCCGCGTCGATGAAGACGAGTCCGAGACCATCCAGCTCACCGGCGATCTCGGCCGCGTCGCCGGTACGGACCTCGGCCACCGCATCGAGTCCCGCCTCGCGGAGATGCTGGTTCGCCGCCTCAGCGCGCTCGGGCAGCAACTCGCTGCCGATCACCCGCCCGCCGTATGCGCGGGCGGCCAGCGCCAGCCAAATCGTCGAGTAGCCGACGGACGATCCCATCTCGAAGATCCAGGACGGCCGCAGTGCCAGGACGGTGGCATAGAGAAATGCCCCAGTCGGTGGCGTGACGTTGCGGATCCGCTGCTCAGTCGGGAGCCCGGCCTCTCGCTGGGCCTGATCGAGAGCGTGCAGCCGCTCGAGTACCGGCAGAGCCCGATCATCGGCGAGCGCGTGCTCTGGAACCATTGCGTAACCCTCCCCTGCTGACGTCCTGCTCGAGGATCTTGCCTCGCTCGCGCGGTTTCGGCAAGGAGGACATTATGTGGACGAGCGATCGCCCAGCAGAACCGCCATTCCCTGCCGCCTATCCCTGCGCTCAGGAGCGCGAGAGACAGGCGAACCGGCCGAACCGGAGCGCCGGCGGACGCACGCCGCTGCTGCCTGGATCGGCGGCAGCATCGAGACACGAAAGGATTCGTCCGTCGTACGCGCGACGTTATCACTGGCGGATAGGAGAAAGAGAGGCAAGCAGGGGCGCCGCTACGGCGTGAGCGATACCGGCGGGCTCGTCAAGCCCAGCCGCTCGATGACCGGCAGGAGCTCCGCGAGGCGCTCGAGCAGCCGGCGATAGCGGTCGGCCTGCTCCGGCGTCATCTGGCCCGAGCGGTACGCAGGATCGAGGTCGAGCCGTAGCCGGGACATGGTCGAGTTCCAGGTCAACTCTTCCGCGGCGCGGATGTCGTCGGGCTCATCATCCCAGACCGGCGCAAGCTCCGAAACGTCCTCGATCTCGAAGTCGACGATATCCAGATTGAGATCGATCGATCGCTTCAGTTCCGCCGCCGTAGCCATCGGAGATGCTCCCGCTTCGTGGCATAAAGGAAATCGTGCTCGAGATCCCGCGGCTGAAACACCGTCGTCCAGTGCCCGAGTTCGACTCGATATTCTACCACAACCCAGTCCGACCCTCCTGGCCCACGCAGCTCGTCCGCTCTTCGAATCACAGCGAGCTGCCAATAGCCCGTATAGCGGCTCGTGAAGACGCTGCTTCGCCGATCCAGGATGACGCGCCGAGCACTCTCGAGGTATGCCTCGAGCGTGGTTCCCGGTGGCCATTCCCGAAATCGCTCAACATGCTTGCGGTAGTGTTCCTCGGCATTCGTCCTCCCCCGTTTGTCCGGTCTCGGGTCGAAGCCGGCCCGCGCCACGTGCGCGAGCACCTGCTGCAGCTCGGCATGTGTGAGCTCTCGCACGCCCGTCGCGGCCTCCAGGATCAGCGCATCCGCCCGCGACACAACCCCTTCCCGCCCGACACGATCAGCACCCCAGCGGCCGATCGACCGCGGCCTATCCTAGCATCAGCGATCCCAAGGACCCGGCATGAGAGCAGTCTGCCCTGTGCCGAGACAATAAGCTCACCAGCCGGTGAGCAGGCAGGACAGTCAAACGAGCCGGCCAGCGTTCGCGCGCTGGGAGCCGAGCGGCTCTGCTGCTGGATCAGTGAGTTGAGGCGAGATCAGCACAGTCCTAAGGTGTACGGCGTTCTCGCTGGTGAGGTGAGGCGAGGGGCGTCGCGGGGTAGCCTACGGCTGGAGCGTCACCGGTGGTCTGGTCAAGCCGAGCCGCTCGATGATCGGCAGGGCCTCTTCGAGCTTGCGCAGCAGCGCGCGGTACCGCTCAGCCTGCTCCGACGTCATCTGGCCGGAGCGATAGTCACGCTCGAGACCACGGAGTCGATCCATCAGCTCGTCCCACTCGAGCATGTAGGAAACCTGAGCCGTCTCGGACTCTTCGGGCCAATACGCAGCGAGCTGCGGAAGGAAGGAGACCTCTGCTTCCAGATCCCGTAAGCTCGCATCGATCCGTCGTGCTACCGTGGCCGGCGCAGCCATCGTTGCTCCTTCCGTTCAGCTCGCTGAAAGTATGCCAAACCCTCCTCTGGCTGGAAGGCCGTCATCCAATGCCCCGTTGTGACGCGGTACTCGATTGCCACCCATTCGTACCCTTCTGGCCCGCGGAGCTCGTACGACCGCCGTACCACCGCCAGTTGCCATCCCTTGTCCCTGTACTGGCTCACCACGACACCGCTACGCTCGTCGAGCACAACCTGCCGGAGGCTCTCCAGATATGCATCCAGAGTTGTGCCTGGCGGCCATTCCTGGCGCGCCACGACGTGGCGGAGGTAGTGAGCCTCTGCCGGCGGCAGGTAGTCACTGCCCCGTAGTACCTGGCCCCGCCACGAGAGCCCCTCCAGTCGTCCACCGGCTCGCTCTCGCGCATCCGGGTCGAAGCCGGCCCGCGCCACGTGCTCCAGCACCTCCCGCAGCTCGGCACGGCTGAGCCGCCGCGCGCCCGTCGCCGCCTCCAGGATCAGCACATCCGCCCGCGACAAGATCCCTCCAGCCCGCCAGAATCCGCTCCCCAGCGGCCGACCGGCCTATCGTAGCACCAGCGATCCTGGGCACCCCGCAGTGGCTCTGCCTCCGCCAGTGCTGGCTGCACTCTGTGCTGCTCTGGCGTCCCGTGCGCCGGCCGCACTCGGCCGAGCGGTGCCCGTACCCTCGCCTGCCGCGCGGAAGATAGCCTCCGGCCAGGGCGGGGCCTATACTGAGCCGTGCCCTCGAGCCGGAGGGCACCTCGCTCACTCCCGGCTGGGAAAGGTCGAGCGCGAACACGGGCGACAGACACGATGGGACGTCCACTGCGCGCGCCGGAGATCTCGATCCGCGAGGAGCCACCGCGCGAGCTCAGCCGCGGCGGGCAGATCGCCGTGGTCACCGGCGTGCTGTTCGGCACCTTTTTGGCGGCGCTGGACTCCAGCATCGTCGGCACGGCGATGCCCACGATCGTCGGCCAGCTCGGCGGGCTGCCGCTCTACCCGTGGGTCTTCTCCGGCTACCTGCTGACATCGACCACTACGGTGCCGCTCTACGGCCGCCTGGCCGACCTGTACGGGAGGAAACGGCTGTTCGTCGCCTCAACGCTGCTCTTCCTGCTCGGCTCAATCCTCTGCGGCATCGCCCAGTCGATGCCGCAGCTCGTCCTCTTCCGCATGCTGCAGGGCCTGGGCGCCGGCGGGATTATCCCGGTCACGCTCACCATCCTCGGCGACCTCTTCTCGATCGAGCAGCGAGCTCGCTTGCAGGGGCTGACCAGCGCGGTCTGGGGCACATCGGCAGTGGCCGGGCCGACAGTCGGCGGCTTCATCACCGACACGCTGAGCTGGCGCTGGGTGTTTTACGTCAATATTCCCTTCGGGATCGCCTCTCTGCTGCTGATCGGCCTGGCCCTGCGCGAGCGTGTGGCGCGGCGGCCGCATCGCATCGACTATGCCGGTGCGGCCGCTCTGACTGCCGGGCTGACGCTGCTCCTGCTCGGCCTGCTGCGAGCGGGACAGGGGCGTGGCTGGTCGGCGCCCGACGTGGCCGGGAGCCTGGTGGGGGGCGCGCTGCTGCTCGGGGTCTTCCTGCTCGTCGAATCCCGCGCGGTCGAACCCGTGCTTCCGCTGCGCCTGTTCCGGCGGCGCCTGATCAGCGTGGTGTTCGCCGGTGGCGTCCTGATCGGCGCTGGGATGTTCGGTGTCACCTCGTACTTGCCGCTCTTCGTCCAGGGCGTGCTCGGCGGCACTGCCATCACCGCCGGTACTGTCGTGATGCCGTTCGCGCTCGGCTGGTCGCTGGCCTCGACAGCCTCGGGCCGGATCATCCTGCGCTTCGGCTTCCGGAGCTCGGTCGTGGCCGGGATGACCGCGATGCTGGTCGCCGGGCTGATCCTCCAGCTCGTGCCGGGCCGCGCGGAGTTGCTCTGGCCGGTCGTGGCAGCGGCGCTCTTCGGGATCGGGATGGGCTTCAGCTCGACGGCGTTCATCATCGCTGTGCAGAACGCGGTCGGCTGGGAGGAGCGCGGCATCGTCACCGCGCTGGTGGGGTTCTCTCGCACGATCGGCGGGGCGGTCGGGGTGGCCGCGCTGGGAACAGTACTCAGCGCAATCATGCGCTCGCGTCTCGGTGTGGCTGCCTCGGAGACATCGAGCAACGCGCTGCTCAACCCCGAGCTGCGGGCGGCGCTCGACCCTGCCCAGCTCGCCGCCCTGCGCGCGGCCCTGGCCGATGCGCTCGGCGCGGTCTATCTCGGCGTCCTGATCGCGGTCGCGCTGGCGTTCGCGCTCGTCGTGCTCAGCTTCCCCCGCCAGCCGGTTCAGGTCCAGACTCCGCGCGTCCCCGCGCCCGAACACAGTGAGAAGTGGCGAGCCGGTGCTGAAGAGGCGGAGTGACGACCCGAACGGTACCGGAGGCCGCGCGCTCATCCGGCATCCTGAAAGCCGGAGCGAAGTCAGACAGATGAAGCCCGGAGCGTGCGCGCCGTCGGTGAGCGCTCGCGGTGGGGGCGATCCGCGGGCGACCGCCCAGCGACGGGCTATGGCCGCCAGACCAGGCAGGGGACGAGCTGCTCCTCGGCTTCCAGACCGGCGTGGGCGCCGAACGACGGGCGCGGGGTGACGCCGGGCGGGTCATAGGGGAAGCTGGCGCCGCCGCGAGCGATCAGGACCAGATCCCCTACCCGCCAGGCCGCCTCCGGGTGGTGCGGCGGCGGGCCGAGCAGCCCCTCGCTCAGTAGCGCCTCGCCGCTGGCGAGCCAGCCGTCCTCGCCGGCCAGCTCCAGCAGCTCCTGCCGGAGCGCCTCCCGCTCCTCGGATCGGGCATACCAGTACACCGCTCGCCGCTCGCCACCTGGAGGGACTACGACCCGCTCGAGGAGCGGCAGCCCGTTCAGCCGGTGCTCGCGCGCGGGGTCGAGCGGCACCATGCCGTGGTCAGCGGTGAGGACCACCAGCACGTCGCGCCGGGGCAAGCGGGCCAGCAGCTCGTCAACCAGGAGCCGGTCGAGCTGGCGCAGCTCGGTCAGCGTCGCCGGGTGATCCGGGCCGGAGAAGTGCCCCAGGTTGTCGATCGTGTCCCAATAGGCGGTGACCAGGCGCCGCCCGGGCTCGGCTAGCGCCCGGTGGACCAGCGCGACGAACTCGCCGGCTGTCCGGTAGCCGAGGTAGCGGGCCGCAGCGGAGTGCATTCGCGTCAGCGGTGTCTCCCGGAAAGCCTCCGGGGCGACCGCGACGCAGTCGATCCCCTGCCCGGTGGCCAGCTCGGCGATGGTGGGCACCGGGAGGAAGGCCCGCGGGTCGAGCCCCTGGCTGGCATAGCTGGGGAACTTGCCGAGCGGGGTCCAGAACAGCAGGTTGCTGAGCATCCCGAACTCGCGCAGGTAGCAGGTGAAGCCGACCACGCCGTGCCGGGCCGGCGGCTGGCCGGTAGCCAGCGTGGTCAGGCCAGCCGCGGTGGTCGAGGGGAAGATCGAGGTGAGTGGGAACCAGGCGGCCTGCTCGCGCAGCCGCGCGATCGCGGGGGTGATCCCCTCGGCCATCGTCTCCTGGAGCCGCCGGTAGCCCAGCCCGTCGATGACCAGTAGCAGGACGGCCTCGACACCCGCGGCGAGCTGCTGCGGCCAGACCTCGGCAGAGACCGGCGGGCCCTGAGGCTCGCCACCGAGCGCGGCGAGGAGCGACCAGGGGAGGTTGGCGATGCCGAAGCCATCGTAGCTCGGCCGGATCCAGGTCGGCTGCTCGTCGCCGAAGCGGACCGCCTGCAGGACGCGCTGCTCGGCGCTCTCGTGTGGCCGCACGGTGATCCTCCTATCCAGGCGCCGGCTCGGATCGCTCGGCAGGCCAGGGCGTCGTGCCGGCCCGGCCGTGGCATCCAGGCCGGCAGCCCAGTATAGCCCGCTCTGCCTCACCCGGTTCGTGATCCACTTGGCACGCGTCTCCGAAGCGCATACTATCGGCGCGCGGCACGCCGGGGGACCGGGGGAGCGAAGGGCGGGAACGAAGCATGGCACTGGCGTTCGCGGACCGGCTGGCTGCGGCCGAGGCCGGCACCCACGCGCTGATCGACCTCGACGCGCTGGCCGGCAACGTCCAGGCCGTGCGGGCGCGGTTGCCCGAAGATGTCGTCCTGATGGGCGTGGTGAAGGCGAACGCTTACGGGCATGGGCTGATCCCCTGTGCCCGGGCGCTGCTCGCCGCCGGGGCACGCTGGCTGGGGGTAGCGCGGATCGAGGAGGGGCTGGCGCTCCGCGGCGCCGGCATCACCGCGCCGGTGCTGGTGCTCGGCCCGCCGAACTATGCCCTGCTCCAGCCGGCACTCGACGCCGACCTGGCACTGGCCGTGGGCTCGGCGGCCGACGTCGCGGCTGTTGCCCGGGCCGCCGGTGAGGAGCGTGGCCCGGCGCGGCTGCACCTCAAGGTCGATACCGGGATGCGCCGGTTCGGCGTCGAGGTAGATCAGGCCCTGGAGCTCGCGCAGGCGATCGTCGCCGACCCGCGGCTGGAGCTGGAGGGGCTCTTCACCCACTTCGCCACCGCCGACGAGCCCGATCCTGGCTTTCTCCGGGAGCAGGCGCGTCGCTTTCGCCAGGTACGGCACCTGCTAGCCAGGCACGGCATCGCCCCGCGCGTCGTTCACCAGGCGAACAGCGCGGCTGCGCTGCGGGGCGTCGTCGGCGACGCTGACCTGCCCGGCGAGCGGCTGGTCCGCGCCGGGATCGTCCTCTACGGGCTGCCGCCCTCGGCCGCGGTGCCAGCCCCGCCGGACGCCCGGCATGGAAGCCGCGGCACATCGCGTCGTAGACCTGCCGTTGCCCCGCCAGGTCCAGATCCGCGGCATTTTCACGATAAAAGCTGCTGGTCCGGTCGATGAAAGCCCAGGTTTCGGCGTCAATAAGGCTTCGGTAATCGGGAGACGTCATGCTGATCCTGTTGCTGGCTCCGGCTCTGCCCGGCAACTGTGATGCCGCAATTGCCCGGATTGTTCCTTAATTTGGTCTACTCTGGCGGCTAGACCGGCGGCAGGGCAAGGGGAACGCTCGTCAGGGGGGCTGG
>Ga0101941_1001227_pt1 | contig 20607 bp, 19 predicted proteins | sample DewCreD2012metaG_3_FD_75242 | JGI IMG/M metagenome (GOLD analysis project Ga0101941, IMG submission 75242) | Hot spring sediment bacterial and archeal communities from British Columbia, Canada, to study Microbial Dark Matter (Phase II) - Dewar... ...
CGGGCACTGGCTGAGTGGGTGTGCGCCACCGCCTGAGGGAACGATGCTCTATCAGGATGCATTTGGACTTCGGGTAGGGGGTGATATTGGGACGGCGGCAGTGCCAATCAGGGTGCCAGAATATCTGTTATCTGATGACTTGGGTGATCTCCTAAAGCGTATTGGGGATTTAGTCCCTAAAAATTACAAAGACTGCGTTCGTAAATGTAAGCGATTGATACCGGCGCCGATTCGCCCCCGTGGTTTTTGTGAATGGCTCTGTGCACGTTTCTTTGATCCGACTCCTCCCCAACCAAAACCTCAACCACAACCCCCGCAGCCCTCACCCCCTCCGTCGCCAGCGCCGCCGCCCAAGGACTGTCCGCCAGGCACCTGCAAATTTGTGTGCCCCGGTAAAGATCCAGCCAAAGAATTTGGATGCGCTCCTCCAGGGACCCCTATAAAATGTCCTGATGGTACAGAGTTTACCCTGCCAAGTGATTGCGAGAAGAAGCAAACACCTGTATCCTTGGAGGAAAGCCACAACGGCTGAGTGTTGGAGGTGAAAACAATGCGAACAGATCATGTGGAGGCTCTTGTTGGATGGGGTTTCAGAACCAGCGCGTGGACAGCTGTTGACCTGCCCTCAGTTCCGTCGGTTTCTAACCCTACCCCGGGCGACTTCGGCTATTACTGGATTATACCTGACTCGGTACGCATAGAGACTGGGAACCTCATCTATCTTTATAGTGGAGGACATCTCTATGAGATTGATTCGCGTACAAAGCGCACTCGGCGTGTGGAAGCAGATGAAGAGAGGTTCGACCCTGCGGAGTTTGGTGAGGTGGAGCAGCGCGGTCCGTGGCTGGGCATTCTCCTGGCGGACAAGGTTGGTCGCTTGAAGCGCCGTGTGGCGCAGGAGCGCGTGGGAGGCTTGGTCTGCCAAATGATCGAGTGGTCGAGTCGGTTCTTTGTGGAGCGTCGTTGGGTATATAAGTTGCGCAGTGGGATGGTCAGTGTGCGCTATGAGGCGGTCTACAAAGATAAAGCGTCTGGGTTTGTTGTCTTATCCGGGCTTGTAGATCCGCAGGTAGAACAGGTACCGCGCTCGCTGTTTAATCTACCCACGCCGTAGGGTGGTGAGTTGTTGCTAATGGACGCAACGGGCGAGCCGAGCGGGTACTATCCGATGGACAGCAACGGGCTAACGGTGCAGAGCGAGTTGCCGCTGGCGTGCGTGTGTCAGGTGGCACTCGTGCCGATGGTATGCCCCCTGCTGGGGTATGGCGGATGTGAGGGTGGCAGCTGTGAAGAGGTGAACTCGGTCATTTTTCTAATGGCGTTTGGGAATTGTCAGCCTGTTGGAGGTGGACAGGGACCATGTTATGAACAGTTCTATCGTTCCCCCAACGAGTCGTACCTCAGTTGTTTTGGGCGATGTGTAGGGATTTGTGTTCCGATGGCTATAGGCGGACGCCTTGCAGGGCGCATTATTGGCTGCGCCCTCTTCTGTGCTGTAGGATGTGGCATAACTGGTGGAGGGTTTGGGTTTTGTTTTGGATGGTGTTTTCGTGCTTGCCTTGGTGCAATGGCAGGGATTCGTGTCCCTCTTATTTTGGCTGTTCTTGCTGGTTGTGCCTGGGCCTGCACTCGCATGAGGAACTAAAATCAAATGCAGGTTAGGAAGGTAGTTGAATGGCGATGTCCAATCTGTGGGAATGAAATTGACCACCTTGGTGCCGGTGGTCGGATAGGATGGCGGTGTGCGGGTTGTCAGAGAACTGTCTGCGTGTTTTGTGTGGCAAAGGTCGCCTCTATTCGCAAATGGCAAGCGGTGTGTAAATCGTGCGCGAAGGCATGCAAAGAGCCAATAAAAGAAGAGGTCTGAGCCCTCTACGAGGTGACCTACATGTCGGTGCCTATATACCTTCATTCTTTTGCGATAAGGGAAATCTGCATCCGACCTGCGTACGGGTGCGGGTTTCGAAGCAGGACGTGCTTAGTCAGCAGGAGTATCGGCATGTGTGTAGGATTGGGTGTAGTGGTGCGCCGATGCGAGTGTACAATGGAGCGATAGGCGGCAGTAGCTGGGCAAGCGTGAAGGAGGTTGCAGACTCCATCTTTGGAGGTACTGTAGAAGGTCGTGACACAGTCAATACAGAAATAGGATGTGCCTTGGGAAAGCTCCTACCGCCCATGTTGCCGCCCTTTTGGAAGCGCGCGCTATGTGAAAAGGCTTGTAGGACCTTAGAAGGCAGGGGGTGGCTGCTATGAGGCAAGCAACGCTTCTCCTGATGGGACTAGTCAGCTTCCTTCTTACGGCGGAGTTACTCTGGTCTCTGCTGGCTCATTTCCAGACGCATTCGTGCCAACTGGGGGCATCCTATATCCGTTGGAAACATACGCCTCCTGTACGGGAGTATCGTCTTATGGAGCCGCGACAGCTCCCCCACGATGAACCCGTGGTGCTGGAGATAACGAACGCTGATCAACTGCAACAGCGGTGGGTCCTTAGGAACGGCTACGGGCGTGGGCATATGTTTACACTGGAGGTTCAGGCAAGCCGCATACGCCCTGCAGGTTGGCATCGCTACACTTTCACCATTTTACACTGGCAGATGTCCAAGGCGCCTCGCCCTGCTGTTATCGCGCGAGAATATAGTAGAGGTCCCACAATCACTTATTTGTTTTTCTATGATGTTTCCAATCAGCAAGTGGGCTACGCGGTACTCTACTGGCGCACTTGAGGAGGCTCCGTTGATAGGTCAATCAGGGCGATGTTGGATTGCATTTATCGTTTGGTGGGGGGCAGTACGGCTGAGCTGGCAGAGCTTGCACACCGCAGCCGAACTCTCTCCCGAACAAGCCGTATTCCGCTTGGTGGTCTTTCTACTGCTATCGCTTGCAGGCAGCGCCTTGTTGGCACTCTTTTCGTTCCAGAGAAAGCACCGCCTGTGCCAGTGGATTGGGGTCTGTGTACTCAGTTTTGTGCTGGTTCTGTGCGTTCTGTTAATGATGCATATAATGTTCTATCCCGAGTTTGTGATTGGCGGGGTGGTCGGTATGGTAATTGCAGCTGCAGGCTTTGCGGCTTTAACAACTCGAACGCTTAGGGGTCTACAATCGGGCGATGGGCGGCAGTAGCTGGGTCAGTGTGGAGGACTACCTGCCTGCAGGGAATGCGCTGGGGTACAATCAGATGTCCGATGTGGCACTCTTGGCGAATGGGAGCAGATAATGGAGCCGCTCATTCCTGCAACTCTACCGCGATGCGGGTGTGAAGCCGATAATAAGGGACGAGAAACCTTTGACCACCAGAACGGGTACTTATTAATGGGGGCATAACCATGCAAGCGCGAACACCGGGATTCTGGCTCTCGACCGACTCGTGGGACCTGTACCGCCGAGCCGAGAAGGATCGGCTGCGCCATAACGAGAAGGTCAAGGAAGTTATTCGGGAAAATCTGGGCGAAATTATCGCTCAGCAAGACATTATTACGGCGGAAGATGGCAAGATCATCAAGATCCCCATCCGCGGACTGGAACTGCCACACATCCGCTACGACCCCCACGGCAAGAAAGGTGTGGGACAGGGCGAGGGCGGTAGTCAGCCCGGCGATGTAATCGGTCGCTCCGGACAGCCCGGACAGGGCACAGGCAAGCAGGCAGGCACCGAACCCGGCGTCGACTTCTACGAAGCAGAGTTCACCATCGAAGAGCTGGTGCAGTTGGTGTTCGAGGACCTCCACCTGCCCAACCTGCGCGAGAAAGGCACCAAAGATATTTTGGCAGATCAGGTCCGCTTCGACACGATCGCGCGGCGTGGACCCGCCGCCAACCTGGATCGGCGACGCACCCTCATCGAGGCATGGAAACGCAACGCGCGGGAAGGGCACCCCAGCTGGGGGATTCGGGAGGAGGATAAACGGTTCAAAAGCTGGGAGATTGTGCCAGAAAAGCAACGGAATGCCGTCGTGATTGCCATGCGCGACGTGTCGGGCAGTATGGGCGAGTTCGAAGCCTATATCGCCCGCAGCTTCTACTACTGGATGGTACGCTTCCTGCGCACCAAATACACTGCCACCGAGATCGTGTTCATTACCTGCCACACCGAAGCAAAAGAGGTGGATGAACACACCTTCTTCGCAGCGGGTGACTCGGGGGGCACACGCCTCTCCGCCGCCTATAAACTCGCGCTCGACATCATCGAAAAGCGCTATAACCCGCGGGAGTGGAACATCTACCCCTTCATGTTCTCCGACGGCTACAACTGGGGCGACCACGAGGTGGTGGAATACATGCGCAAGCTGGTGGAGTATGCCAACCTCATCGGCTACGGCGAGATTGCCAACGATTTGTGGGGCAGTTCCAACGGGCTGGCGCCGTTGGGGCAGGCGATTACCGAAGCGTTTCAGGACGACCCGCGCGTGGTGGTGGTCAAAATCACCTCGAAAGAGGATGTCTGGCCCGCCCTGAAACGCTTCTTTAGCAAGCATCCTGAGGTCGCGGCTGCCTCGTGGTAGCCCCTGTCAGAACTGCTCCGCTTCTGTCGAGCCGTGCATGGCGAGGGTGGAGGCTTGCCCGCCCGTGATGGCTTCCTGCACGGCGTCGAAGTATGCCGTGCCGACGAACGCTTGATGCTCCACCGCGCGGAAGCCCTGCTCGCGCGCCTGGAACTCCGCCTCCTGCAGGTCGGCGTAGGCGGTCATGCCCGTCTCGGCGTAGCCGCGCGCCAACTGGAACGAGATGTAGTTCAGCGCGTGGAAGCCAGCCAGCGTGATGAACTGAAACTTGTAGCCCATCGCGCCCAGCTCTTGCTGGAAGCGAGCAATCGTGTCGGCGTCCAGCAGCTTCTTCCAGTTGAACGACGGCGAGCAGTTGTACGCCAGCAGCTTGTCAGGGAACTGCTTGTGAATCGCCTCGGCGAACTGGCGCGCCTCGTCGAGGTCGGGCGTGGAGGTCTCGAACCACAGCAGGTCGGCGTAGGGGGCATACGCCAGCCCGCGCGCGATGGCTGCCTCGATGCCGTTGCGCACCACATAGAACCCCTCGTAGGTGCGCTCGCCCGTCAGAAACGGCTGGTCGTAGGGGTCAATATCGTTGGTTAGCAGCGTGGCGTTCAGCGCGTCAGTGCGGGCAATCAGGATTGTCGGCGCGCCCATCACATCGGCGGCGAATCGCGCGGCGACGAGCTTCTGGATGAACTCGCGCGTGGGCACAAGCACCTTGCCGCCCAGATGTCCGCACTTTTTGGCGGAGGCGAGCTGGTCTTCGTAGTGAACGCCCGCCGCGCCCGCCTCAATCAGCGCTTTGGTGAGTTCGAAGGTGTGCAGCACGCCGCCGAAGCCCGCCTCGCCGTCGGCAACGATGGGCGCGTACCAGTAGATGTCGTTGCGTCCCAGCGCGTGCTGTTTCTCGTCCTCGCGGCGGAAGGCGTTGTTGATGCGCTTCACGACGGCGGGCACGCTGTTGACGGGGTACAGGCTCAGGTCGGGGTAGGTCTGCATCGACAGGTTCGCGTCGGCGGCGACCTGCCAGCCGCTGAGGTAAATCGCCTTCAGCCCCGCCTGCACCATCTGCACGGCTTGCGTGCCCGTAAGCGCGCCCAGCGCGGCGACATACGGCTCGGTATGCATCAAGTCCCACAGTCGCTGCGCGCCGAGTTTCGCCAGCGTGTATTCAATCTGCACCGACCCGCGCAGGCGCACGACATCCGCCGCCGAATATGGGCGCGTAATCCCCTGCCAGCGCGGGTTCTCGCGCCAGTCTCGCTCCAGTTGCTCAATCACCGTTTGCATGCTTACCTCCTCATCCTCGTTGATTCTGTGCACCCTGCGTTGGGCGCAACACTCAGTCAATATACTCATACGCCACCAGCGTCACGAAGTCGATAAACGGCTCCGACAGCACGACTTGGCGCAGGATGGTCGCGGCGTCGTCCAGTCGGTTAGGCGCGTCGCCGTAGCTGGCGCGGATGCTCTCCAGCTCCTCCGCCAGCATCTGCACGAACAGGTCGGGGGTGATGGCGCGCCCGTCGCTCAGGTGCGCTCCGCGCCGAATCCACTGCCACAGCTGCGAGCGCGAGATTTCGACGGTGGCGGCGTCCTCCATCAGGTAGTTGATGGCAGCCGCGCCGACCCCGCGCAGCCACGAATCCAAGTACCGCAGGCTGACATTGATATTCGTGCGCATGCCGCGCTCGGTAATCTCCCCGCGCGGGAAGTTCAGCAGCTCCTGCGCCGTAATCGCGCGGCTGGGCTTGACTTGAATCTGGTTCGGGGTGGGCATGTGCGCGTCGAACACCTCCAGCACAACGGGCACAAGACCGGGGTGGGCGACCCAAGTGCCGTCGTAGCCTTCGCTGACCTCGCGCTGCTTGTCGGCGACGACCTGCGCAATCGCGGCGGCGTTCGCTTCAGGGTCGTCGCGGCGCGGGATGTACGCCGACATGCCGCCAATCGCGTGAATCCCGCGCTTGTGGCAGCTCTGCACCACCAGTTCGGAGTACGCCTTCATAAACGGCACGGTCATCGTCAGCGTCGCGCGGTCGGGCAACACGATGTCCTCGCGTGCGCGGAACTTGCGGATGATGCTGAACAGGTAGTCCCACCGCCCACTGTTGAGACCCGCCGAATGCTCGCGCAGCTCGTAGAGGATTTCCTCGCACTCGAACGCGGCGAGGATGTTCTCAATCAGCACGGTGGCGCGGATGGTTCCGCGCGGGACGCCTAACTGCTCCTGCGCGAAGAGGAACACCTCGTTCCACAGGCGCGCCTCCAGATGGCTCTCCAGCTTGGGCAAGTAGAAGTAGGGTCCCGTGCCGCGCTGGATTAGCTCGTGCGCGTTGTGGTAGAAGTAAAGCCCGAAGTCCATCAGCGCGCCAGGCGCAGGCTCGCCGTCCACCCACAGGTGCTTTTCGGGCAGGTGCCACCCGCGCGGGCGCACGCACAACACAGCGGTCTGCTCGTTCAGGCGGTACTGCTTGCCGTCGGGGCTGGCGAACTCGATTGTGCGGCGCACGGCGTCGTACAGGTTCAGCTGCCCTTGAATACAGTTCTCCCAAGTGGGCGCGTTGGCGTCCTCGAAGTCCGCCATAAACACCCGCGCCCCAGAGTTCAGCGCGTTGATAATCATCTTGCGGTCTACGGGACCCGTGATTTCCACGCGCCTGTCCTGCAGGTCAGGTGGGGGCGGGGCGACCTGCCAGTCGCCGTCGCGGACGGCTTGCGTTTCGGGCAGGAAGTCGGGGTTCTCGCCAGCGTCCAATCGCGCCTGACGCGCCTCGCGCATCGCCAGCAGCTCCTTGCGCGTCGGGTTGAAACGGCGCGTCAGCGTCGCCACGAAGCGCACCGCATCGGGCGTCAGGATCGTCGTCCACTCAGGGCGTACTGCGCCACGTATCTCGATGCCCTCGCCTGCCAGTTGGCGGTTCAGCTCCTCTTGGTAGTTCATCGCATCCCTCCGTTCCCGTCGTTGGGCGATAGACTGACCATTCAGTCAAAATGTACCCGCAGTCGGTGTGTGTAAAGGATACCCGATGGTGAGCGTCTTAAGATTCATGCAGAAGGCTTTGGGTATACTCCCTCGCGTGATGCGAGTGCGCGCAGGGCTATTGCTTGGATTGGGGCTGCTGATTGCGCTCGGTTGGGCGCAGGCGACGCTGCCGAAAGACCTACAGCAACGATTCGAACGGGCGACGCGCTTGGCAGCGCAAGGCAAACTGCGCGAGGCGGAACCGCTGTTTCGCGACATCGTGCAAAAGCAGCCGAACTTCGCGCCCGCGCACCTGAGCCTTGGGCTGGTCTACCGCCTGCTGAACCAGAACGACAAGGCGCTGACGCACCTGCGCCGCGCGGCGACGCTGAACCCCAAAGACCCCAAACCGCTGGTCGAACTCGCCCGCCTGTGCCTGGACATCAACCGTCTGGACGACGCGCAGGGCTATATCCGCATGCTGCGCGACCGTTTTCCCAGCGAGCCTGAGCTGCCCATACTGGAGGGCGCGCTCGCCTCGCTGCGGGGCGAGTGGGGCGTCGCGCTGCAGAAGTTCCAGCAAGCCCTCAAGACGCGCCCGAACGACTTCCGCATCCACTACAACCTCGGCATCGCGGCGTACCAACTCAAGCGATACGAAGCGGCGGAACGGCACTTCAAGCGCACGACCGAACTCAAGCCCGACTACACTACAGGCTGGAAGTCGCTGGGGATGACCTACGAAGCGCGCGGGCTGCCCGAACATGCCATCCGTGCCTACAGCGAGGCGCTCAAACGCGAACCCGACGACCTACCTACCCGCCTCAAACGCGCCTACCTCTATCAGCGCAGCGAAAACCTGGACGCCGCGCTGGCGGACTTCCAGCACCTCGCGAAACGCTACCCGCGCAACCCCGACGCGCACATCGGCGCGGGACTAATCCTGATGCGCAAGGAACGCTACGCGGAAGCCCTCGTGCATCTCGGCGCGGCGCTGCAACTGCTCTCGCCCAGCGAGCCGCTCTATCTGGAGATTCTGACCGAAATCGCGCATTGCAACCTGAACCTGAAGCAGTACGCTAAGGCGCGCGAGCAGTTCGCACAGGTGCTGAAACTGATGCCCAAGCACGCGCGCGCCTACGAAGGGCAGTATCAAGTGCTCATCGCGCAGGAGCAGGAGACCGAGATCCTGCCGTTTCTGCGCAACTGGGCGACCAACCTGCCCGACGACCCGCGCCCGCTGCTACATATCGCTCGCATCTACGAGCGCAACCGCAACCCGCGCGCCGCAGAAGAGGAATACAAGCAACTGCTGCAGAAGTTCCCGCAGCAGACCGAGTTCGTGCGCGAGTATGCGCAGTTTTTGTCGCGTCAGGGGCGCGAAGACGAGGCTGCTGCGCTGTATGACCAGTTGCTTGCCCAGTCGCCCAGCGAAGTGTTCGCCCTGCTGGGCAAGGCGCGCCTCGCCGAGAAGCGCGGCAACCACGCCGAGGCGCTGGCGCTCTACCAGCGCGTGCTGGAGCAAAGCCCCACCAACGACATCGCCCTGCTCGGCGCGGCGGCGATGCACCGCAGGCTGGAGCAGCCCGAAGCCGCCATCGAGATTTACCGACGGCTCACCCTCGCCGCCGAGACGCCGAACCCGCTCGCGTTCTCTGCCCTACTCGACCTCTATCGCCAAGCGAATCGCACCGACGACCTGCTGGCGTACCTCAAAGCCATGGCGCAGCGCCACGGCACGCGCTTCCTGCCGCTGCTGGCAAGCGAGATGATTCAGGCGGGCAAGGGCGAGGAGGCGGTCGCGCTGTTCCAAGAGATGCTGCAGCGCGAGCCGAACAACGCCCAACTCCATCGGCTGCTGGGCATCGTGTACGAGACGCTCAAGCGACCCGACGACGCGCTCCGCGCCTACGAACGCACCCGCCAACTGGAGCCAAACGACACATGGACGCTGTATCACCTCGCGCAGATCTATATCCAGCAGGGGCGCAAGGAGACCGCGTGGGAGACGCTGACGACCGCGCTGCGCGTCAACCCCGACGACCTCAGCCTCTACCCCGCGCTGGAGCAACTGGCAGCCGAACTGGGACGCGAAGACGCCTACCGCGCCATGCTCCAAACGCTCGCCGAGCGGGACACGACTGGCGAGGAGCCGCTGAAGGCGTATGTCGCCCTGCTTCGGCGCGAGGGGAAAACGGAAGACGCGCTCGCGCTGGTGAGCCGACGCCTGCGCACGAAACCCGACGACGCCGCGCTGCTGAACCTGCAGCTGGGGCTGCTCAGCGCGCTCGGACGCCACCCGCAGATGCTGGGCGTCTACGCGCAACTCGCGCGGCTCAGCCCCAACGACATCAGCCTGCTGCGCAACTGGGCGATGCACGCCGAGCAGCACGGCTCGACTGTGGAGATTATCCTCGCGCTGCAGGCGCTCTACCGCGCCGCGCCCGACGACATCTCCACAGGACTCAAACTCGCCCGCTACCTGGAGATGGCAGGGCAACGCTACCGCGCCCTCGAGCTGGTGCGCCTGATGCAAGAGAACTTCCCGACGAACCCCGACATCCGCAGCGAGCTGGCGCGATTGGAGGGCGCACGGTGAGGCGCGAGTGGCTCGCGCTGTTTGCGATCGTGCTGACGCTGGGGCGCGGGGCAATCCGCGAGGTCGAGAAGAGCGCGGCGCGCGAAATCCGCCAGCGCATCGGCGGCGAGTGCCGCGTGAAACTCGAACCCGACGGCGTCGACGGACTCGCGCAGGGACGGCTCAAAACGCTCACCGTTGACGCCCGCGACTTCACGCTGAACGGGCTGCCGTTCACGCTGGAGCCTGAACGCCCCCGCTCAGGGCGCATCAAGCAGTTCATCATGCATATGACGAACGCGAACCTGCGGGGGCTGCGCGCCGAGCGGGCGGTAGCCATCATCCCTGAAGTCTACTACGACAAGTCGCTCGCGATTCGCAAGCGCATCTTCCGCCTGAGCGCGACGGGCGTCGGCGCGTGCGAGATTGTCGTCAGCGAGACCGACCTCGCCGCCTACATCCTGCGCAAGTACGCGCCCTACATCCGCGAGGTCGCCGTGCAAATCACCGCCGAGCAGACCACTGTGCAGGGCGTCGCTGCGCTGTTTGTGGGCGAGGTGCGCTTCAAAGCCGTCGGCAAACTCGCCCCGCGCGACGGACGCTATCTGGAACTCGCGGAGGTGCAGATCGAAATCGAAGGCGCGAACCTGCCCCCCGAATCGGCGAACCTGCTGCGCCAGTTCCTGAACCCGATTATCGATCTCGAGCGCGACTTGGGACTGTACGACGGCTTAGCCATCGACGAGGTGATTAGCGAGCTGGGCAAGATGCGCGCGCTTGGCAGGGTGTGGATACCAGAGAAGCGAGAGTAATAAGTGCCTGTGCGCAGGGATTAAAACACCACCCCCACCCCAACCCTCCCCGCGCGCGGGGAGGGAGTTCCTCCCCCGTCTACGGGGGAGGTTAGGAGGGGGGTGTGTTGATAAACTAACGCAAAGACACTTATCAGCGGCGGCGACGGCGCGCCAGCAGCCCGACGAAGCCCGTGCCCAGCGCAATCAGCGACGCAGGCTCAGGAACCATCGCCAGATTCTGGGTCTGCGGATTGTCGATGCTGCGCAGGAAGTAGTAGTAGTCCGCTTGACCCGCCGTCGCGCTCAGTAGCGAGTTCGCATAGCCGACCACACTGGCGTCCTGACTATACTGGAACACATCCCCGCTCAGATTGTCGGGGTTGCCCAGCGAATGGTCGTGCGCAATCTCCCACATGGCAATCTGGAATGCGCGTCCCTTGTTGTTCAGGTCAGGACCTGCGATGAAGGTGTCCTTGAGGCTCAGCAGCGCGCCGACGCGACCATACGCCAGCCAAAGCTCGTGGGTGTAGTTCTGGCTGAAGTTAATCACATGGTCTAAATCGACGCAGAGCGCCTGGCTCTGAAGTGCGGTAGTCGTCAGGTTGAACACGCCTGCAGTGGTGTTCAAGGTGTTCGCGTTGTAGGTAATCTGCACAGTACCGCCTGGTGAAACGCTATTCAGTGTCAGGGTTACTGTGCCCAACAGAAGCACCTTGTCGTTGTTGAACAGCGTCGCGTTCGCAAATGCGCTGCCGAATAGCACAGCACTCAGCCCAACCGTTGCTCCCAATACAGTGTATCGTTTGGTCATGATCTTCCTCCCGACTGCGCGTGGCAGTCGAGAGGAGATATAGCACGGTGCGTGCCAGACGGCGCAGTTCCTGCTGACAGCAATACGAGTTTCGCGCGGGAACTGGCATTAAGCGCAGCGCATTAGCCCTCGTCGACAGGCGAGAAGTAGATGACCGTCACCAGGTCGTCCATCGACACGGGGCGGTCGTAGATGCGCTCCAGCAGCGCAATCACATCTTCCAGCGTGCGGAACTCGGGGTTCTCGCGCTCAATATCGCGCGGGCTAAGATCTGCAATCGGCTTGACCTCCACGCGATCCAGAATCGCCGTGAACAGCCGCTTGCGTCTGCCAAAGCGCGGACCGACCGTGATCCACACAATCTGCCCCGCGCTGTATTTGCGCGACTTGTCGCCTAATCGTATCGTCGCCGTCTTGCGCAGGGAACGCAACATGTCTTCGTACAGGTCCGTGTAGAAGTTCAACGCAAACATAGACATCATCCCTCTGGGTTATTCCATACTTCGGATTCGCCGTCGCGGGCGTCGCTCCTGCTAAAGATTCTGCAGCATACGCTGAATGTTTTGCAGGCAGCGCGCGGCGGCTTCAATCGGGGGGCGATGATACCGCTCCTGCTCCACAATCAGCCACTCCCACTGGTGCTGCACGGCAAGGCGCAGGATGGCGGGCATATCGATCGCGCCCTCGCCGACCTCCACATCGTGCATTTCGGGCTTGCTGATGTAGTCCTTCAGGTGCAGCGCGCGGATACGGTCGGCGTACTGCTGGCAAAACTCCACCGCGTTCGCGCCGCCGTACTCCACCCAGTAGGTGTCTGGCTCCAGATTGAAGTAGCGCGGGTCGGTGTTCGCCATCAGGATGTCGATACCGCGTGCGCCGTCGTACTCGGTGAACTCGTAGCCATGCACATGGTACAGGAACGGCACATTGCCCGCCGCCAGCGACTCGCCGATGCGGTTGAACCGTTCGGCGATGCGTTTCCAGTCGTCCGCCGACTGGCGCTGCCCTTCGTCAATCCAGAAGGTCACGGCGTAGTGCCCGTTCCACTCGCGGCAGGCGTCGATGACTTGTTGGGGTTCGTTCTCCAGCGTGTTGAGGTCGAAGCCCAGCCCCGCGATTTTCAGCCCCGTCTCGCGCAGCAGTTGCGCCATTACGGGCGAGTGTTCGCCCATAAAGCCCGTCGTCTCGATGTATGCGTAGCCCATTTGCGCCACGGCGCGGATGGTTCCCGCGAAGTCCGCCTTTAGGTCGTCGCGTAGCGTATAGAGTTGCAGTCCGATTTTGGGTTGCATAGTGCGCCTCCTTGATTACAGGTATGGGTTCGTTGCCCGCTCGACGCCAACAGCCGTGTCGGGACCGTGTCCGGGGTGCAGAATCGTGTCGTCGGGCAGGCTCATCACGCGCGTGTGCAGGTGTTCGCGCAAGGTAGCGAGGTTGGCGTAGGGGATGTCGGTGCGTCCGATGCTGCCCGCGAAAATCGCGTCGCCGCAGAACAGGCGCATCGGGCGCGTGCTTTTCAGCAGGAACCCCAGATGGTCGGGCGCGTGCCCGCGCAGCGCGATTACCTCGAACTCCAGCGCGCCGATACAAAAAGTCTCGCCCTCTGCCAGAAATCGGTCGGGCGGCGGCACAGGCTCGGTCGGCGGCAGGTTCAGGTACACAGGGTGCGTGTGGGCATATTGCGCCCAGAGTTCCCACTCTTCGCGCGAAATCCAGAACGGCGCGCCCGTATGCGCCTTGATTGCCCGCACGCCCACCACATGGTCAAAGTGCCCGTGCGTTGCCAGTATCGCCGCCACGGGCGGATCGCCCAGCGCGTGCAGCCGCGCCAAAATCCGCTCAGGCTCCAGTCCGGGGTCAATAACAGCGGTTTGGCGCGTCGCGGCGCACTGCACCAAGTAGCAGTTCGCCTGCAGCACGCCCAGCGTCAGTTTCTCGATATGTACCATCAGGGCATGTAGGTCACGACCGCAGTCAGCACGAACATCGTCACGGCAAGGATCAGCGTCGGGCGCGACAGGTTGTCATCGAAGCCTGGTTTCGCCTTGCCGAACATACTGTCTGCCGCGCCGGGGCTGAAAATGCCCTCCGAGCGCGAGGTCTGAATCGCGACCAGCCCGATGAACAGCGCCATGATAATAATGTCTATCCAAGTCAGCACTGCCTTTAGGATCTCCATTGTCGCTCCTCGTCATAGTAGTCCAGATTCTGGATGCGCTCGCGGATTTCGTCGACGGGTTCTTCGAGGGAGCGTGTGACCTCTTCGCCCGCTTTTTTGAATTCGCGCATCGCTTGCCCGACCGAGCGCGCGATTTCAGGCAACTTGCGCGGCCCGAAGATGAGCAGCGCAATCACGAACAAGACCAAGATTTCGCTAAAGCCGATGCTCCCGAACATAATCGCCTCCGCTTGCGCGGCAGGGGTATTATACCCCTAAAAGCCCGCCCACTCGAAGTAGGCGCGCGTCCACGCGGCGAGCGTCCCGCCGAACAGCATTACTGCCAGCGCGCCAATCGCCAGAAACGGTCCAAACGGCAGCATGGTGGGCGTCTCCTCGAAGGCGTCGTCGGCGAGTTCCTCGTCGGGCTGACCGAGCGCAGCGTACACGCGCTGTTGCACGCGGCGCGGCAGCAGCGTAATCAGCGCGTCCACCCAGAGGATGTAGAGCATGCACGACGCGAGCAGGTTGCCCAGCGGTTCGGGCGGGAGCGGCTCGTCGGCGGGGCTGGGCGCGGCGTCGGCGGGGGCAGACGCGCGGCGCGACCGCCAGTACGCCCACAGCCCGCCCAGCACCGCGCCCGTCGCAATCGAGACGCCGAACGCGACCAGCATGCCTGGCGCGAGCAGCAGCGCGCCCATCCCGCGCACCAGCTTGATGTCGCCGTGCCCCATCGCATCGCGCCGAAAGGCAATCCGTCCCAGAATCGCAATCGCGCTGAACAGCCCTGCGCCCACAAGCGCGCCTATCGCCGCGTTGCGCAGGTTCAGCACGCCCAGCGACGCCCAGTCCCAGTCAGTCGGCGCGCCCTTCAGCAGCCCCGCATGCAGCAAGCCCAGAACCAGCAGCGCGACATTCAGCTCATCGGGAATGATGTAGTGCTGCAGGTCGATAAAGAAAATCGCAATCAGCACGGACGCCGCCAGCGCGTACACCACAAACCGCAGCGGCGACTCGCCCACAATCAGCCACTGATGCCACAGCCACGCCCACACGCCCGCGTTCCACAGCTCCACCAGAAAGTAGCGCACAGGTATCGGCGCGCAGCAGTAGCGGCACTTGCCCCCCTGCGCCAGATAGCTCAGCAGCGGGAACAAATCGCGCACGCCCAGCCGATGCCCGCACTGGGGGCAGTGCGACGGCGGGAAGGCTATCGAAAGGTTTCGGGGCAGACGGTAGATCAGCACATTCAAAAAGCTGCCTACCGCCGCCCCGAACGCGACGCCGAACACTATGCTCCACGCAGGAAGCATTACGACTGGTTCTGGCTGAGATTCGAGATGACCTCGATCATCGGCAGGAACATCGAGATGACGATGAAGCCGACGATGAAGCCCAGCAGCACAATCATCACGGGTTCAATCGCCGCCGTGAGACTCGCGATGGTCATCTCCACCTCGTTCTCGTAGAAGTCGGCGATTTTGTTGAGCATGTGATCCAGCGAACCCGACTCTTCGCCGACGCTGACCATATGGACGACCATCGGCGGGAACATCTTGCTGCGCTGGAGCGGGTCGGCGATTTTCTCGCCTTCGCGGATGCGCGCGCGCGATTCGATAACGGCGTCCGAGACGACCGAGTTGCCCACGACGCCTGCGACGGTCTCCATCGCCTGCAAGATCGGCACGCCCGACGCGAGCAGGGTGCCCATCGTGCGGCTAAACCGCGCCATCACGATTTTATGGTGCAGCGGTCCGAACACGGGCACGCGCAGTTTGACCCTGTCGGCGACGCGCCGTCCCACGCGCGTACTCACGAACAGCTTGTAGGCAATCAGAATCGCGACCACCGCGATAATCACCACATACCAGCGTTGCGTGAACAGCGCGCTAAGGTCAATCAGGAACTGCGTCGGCGCAGGCATCTCCTTGATGCCCAGCTCCTTGAACAGGCTGGCGAACTGCGGCACGAGCCACGAGACCAGGAAAATCACGATGCCGACCGCTGCCAGCAACACAATCACCGGGTAGGTCAGCGCAGAACGGATTTTGCGCCGGAGTTCCACATCTTTTTCGAGGAAGCCTGCGATGCGCTGCAGCGACTCTTCTAACACGCCGCCGACCTCGCCCGCGCGGATCAGACCGATAATCAGCTGGCTGAACGCTTTCGGGTGGCGCGCCATCGAGCGGGAGAGGCTCTCGCCCGATTCGACGCGCGCCGACAAGTCCATCAGAATCTTGCGCAGGCGGGCGTTATTGGTTTGCGCCTGCAGCACATCCAGACAGCGAATCAGCGACACGCCCGCGTCGAGCATCGTGGAGAACTGGCGGGCGAAAATCGCGAGGTCGCTGAGTTTCACGCGCCCGTAGCCGCCTGCGGGCACGCGCGGCGCCTTGCGGTCTTCGGTCACCTCCAGCACCTGCAGCCCTTCGGACTGCAGGCGTTTTTTCAGTTCCTCCGCGTTCGGCGCTTCGACCTTACCTGAACGGGTCTGCCCATTCGCGTCCCGAATCGTGTAGTTGAAGTACGGCATTCTCGTTCGCCTCCTCAGTGATTAGCGTCCGCGCGGGGGCTGCGCGCCAGGCGCGCCGGGCACGCCGCCTGTGGGCGCAATCATCTTGCGCAGCTCGTCGGGGTTAATCGCCCGCGACATCGCCTCCTCGTAGGTGACCCATCCCTTGACATACAGGTCGCGCAGCGACTGATCCATCGTCTGCATGCCCATCTGCCCGCTGGTCTGAATCATCGTGTGAATCTGGTGGGTCTTGTTTTCGCGAATCAGGTTGCGGATAGCGGGCGTGGCAATCATCACCTCGACGGCGGGCACGCGCCCTGGTTGACCCGCGCGCGGCAACAGCTGCTGACTGATAATCGCCTGCAGGTTGTTCGCCAACTGAATGCGAATCTGCTCCTGTTGCCCCGGCGGGAACACATCGACGATACGGTCAATCGACTCGGCGGCGTTGTTCGTGTGGAGCGTGGCGAACACCAAGTGTCCCGTCTCGGCGGCGGTGATGGCGAGCTGGATGGTCTCCAAGTCGCGCATCTCGCCGACCAGAATCACATCGGGGTCTTCACGCAGCGCGGAGCGCAGCGCGGCGGCGAACGACTTGGTGTCCTGCCCCAACTCGCGCTGGTTGATGATGCTGGAGCGGTGCTGGTGCAGGTACTCGATGGGGTCCTCGATCGTGATGATATGCACGCTGCGCTCGGTGTTGATTTGGTTGATCATCGCAGCGAGCGAGGTGGACTTGCCCGACCCCGTGGGACCTGTGACCAGGATGAGTCCGCGCGGGCGGCGCGTGAGTTCTTCCAGCACGGGCGGCAGGTTCAGCTCGCGCACGGTCGGCACGCGGGCGGGAATCAAGCGGAATGCCGCCGCTACCGCGCCCTTATCCTTGTAGACATTCACGCGGAAGCGCGCGATTTTGTGCAGGCTGTACGAAAAGTCCAGCTCGTAGTTCGTTTCGAACTTTTGGATTTGTTCGTCGGTCAGGATTTCGTACATCATCCGCTGGGTCTGGGTCGGCTGCGCTTTTTCGTAGTTGAGGCGCAGCAGTTGCCCGTCCACGCGAATCACTGGCTCCACATAGGGGCACAGGTGCAGGTCGGACGCGCCCTTCTCGGTCACGATAAAGAGCAGTTCGTCGATGTGGGTGTCTTCGAGGCTGCGCGGTTGCGCAACCGCAGCGGGCTGGGGCGCAGGCGCAGTGGTCGCTGCCCCGCCCCCGTGCGCTGTCATGTTCGGCGTCTGGTTCATATGCATGTTCGGTGAGACCTCCTATATTATTAATAGAATCCTGCGGTGAAGACCACGCGGCGCACCTCGTCGGGCGTGGTGAGCCCTTCGAGGACTTTGATGAGTCCGTCCTCGCGCAGCTCTTTCATGCCGTTCGCTTTGGCGGCTTCCTTGATGTCGGAGAGCGGCGCGCGGCGCACGATGAGTTCGGCGATTTCGGCGTTGATTACCATCAGTTCGTAGATGCCGACGCGCCCGGCGTACCCGCGTCCGCGGCAGTGGTCGCACCCAACGCCTTCCCAGATGGTGACCATCTGGTCGGGGTTCTCGATTTGAAACCCGAACGCGCGCAGGTCGGCGGCGGGGATTTCGCGCGGCTCCTTGCAGTGCTGGCACACGCGGCGCGCGAGGCGTTGCGCCATCACGCCCGTGACGGTCGCGGCAATCAGGTACGGCTCCACGCCCATATCCACCATACGAATCACGGCGGAGGGCGCGTCGTTCGTGTGCAGCGTCGACAGCACCAAGTGCCCCGTCAGCGAGGCTTCAATCGCGATTTCGGCGGTCTCCAAGTCGCGCATCTCGCCGACCATGATGATGTCGGGGTCTTGACGCAGAAACGCGCGCAGCGCGCTCGCGAAAGTCAAGCCCGCCTTGCGGTTCACCTGCACCTGCGAGATGCCCGGCAACTGGTACTCAATCGGGTCTTCAATCGTCAAGATGTTCTTTTCGACGGAGTTGAGCTTGTGGAGTATCGAATACTGGGTGGTCGTCTTGCCCGACCCTGTGGGACCTGTGGACAGCACCATGCCCTGCGGCTGGATGACCAGCTCTTCCAGGCGCGCTTGGGTTTCGGGCGTGAAGCCGAGCTTGTTCAGCCCCAGCAGCACGCTGGTTTTGTCGAGGATACGCATGACGATTTTCTCGCCGTGCGGGGTCGGAATGGACGACACGCGCAGGTCGTAGTCTTTGTTTTGGTAGCGGATGGGAATGCGTCCGTCTTGCGGGAGCCGTTTCTCGGCGATGTTCATCTCCGCCATGATTTTGTAGCGGGAGATGAGCGGCGCTTGCACATATTTCGGGAGGGAGAGCGCTTCGTGCAGCACGCCGTCGATGCGGTAGCGGATGCGCAGGTTGCGGATTTGCGGCTCCACATGGATGTCGCTGGCGCGTTCGTTGATGGCTTGCTGGATGATGGTGTTCGCCACGCGCACGATGGGTCCTTCTTCGGCTTCGCGCAGCACGGCTTTCTCGTCGTCTTCGGTGTCGCCGCGTGCGCTGTAGGCGGCGATGTCGGTCATCACGCTGCCGCGCAGGTCGGCGGGGCGCACGGCAGCCGCGCCGCCGCCGTCGGTGGTCGCGGGCGTCGCGCCATCCGCCGCCGAGCCGCCGTATGCCTTGCGAATCGCGTCCTCAATCGCGCCCGGCGCAGCAATCACGGGGCGCACCGTGCAACGCGAGTTCACACGCACATCGTCAATCGCCATCACATTGCTGGGATCCGCCATCGCCAAGTAGAGGATGTTGCCGTCTTTTTTGACGGGGATGACATTGTAGCGCTTCGCGATATGCTCCTTGACGACATTCAGCGCGGACGGCTCAGGCTGCACGCGATCGAGGTCGACAAACGGCATCCCCAGTTCGAACGCCTTCGCTTCGTAAGCGTCGCGCTCGCTCACCAGCGTCTGGTCGAGAAAAATCTGGATCAGCTCTTTGCCCGTCGATTGTTGCACGCGGCGCGCGTCTTCCAGCTGCTCTTGCGTGATGAGACCCTTCTCCAGCAGGTATTCGCCTGCCGTTCTGCGTGTCATAGCCATCGGTTATCACTCCTACCCATAGAGTCCCTGCCGCTCGTGATGTTCAATTATAGCACATCCGCACGAGCGTGTGGTATAATCTTCTGCGGGCGGGAGGCGATTCCTGCCGCTTTTGTGAGGAGGCTAACGAAAATGCGAACGCTGTGGCTGGTGGGATTGGCGGCGATTGTGGCGCTGGGCAGTGCGCAGACGCGCACGCAGCGCGGCGCAACGCAACAAGATGACGGGCGCGTCCCGATTGCGCAAGTCGCGCAGGAACTCGCGCAGAAGTTCAAGGCGCAAATCGTGGTTGACCCTGCGCTGACGCTGCGCGTGAAGCCGTCGGAGGCAGACACGCTGGAGCGCGCCCTTGACGAGATTACGGCGCAAGCGCGCGAGGTCGTCTGGCGCAAAGTGTACACCAACAAGGTGCTGGGCGCGGAACCGAACACGGAGCAGATTCTCAGCGCAGTCCGCGCGCTGATCAACATCGAACTGGGCGGGGTGATGGTGGTCAACCCGCGCGCGGCGACACTTAATTCGTTCGTGGCGAACTACCCCGCGCCGCCTGACCTCGAAAGCACCTTAGAGCAGATGCAGCCGCCCTTCAGCGCGAAGCCCGTGTATGTGATTCTGAACCCGAAGCCCCAAGCGGCGACCGCGCTGCGCGGCTCAAAAATGGAGCAGTTCGCCCAAGTGCAGCAGCAACTGATGGACCTGCTCGCCAAAATGAGCCCCGAAGAGCGACGCCAAGCGCTGCAGTCGGCGATGGGCATGTGGATGAACGCTGACCCCGACCTGCGCAACCAGATGATCTTTGAGGGCATGCGCATGTCGTTCGAGTATTGGCAGTCCCTCTCGCCCGATCAGCAGCGCGAGATGATCGAGATGGGGCGCAAGTTCTTCGAGCAGTATTACGGCGGTGGCGGCGGCGCGCCTGAGATGTAATCAGTGCCTTCGCGATATGATTTCAACATGCGAATTGGGGCAGACACGGGGGTCTGCCCCTACAGAGACGCCCTTTTGTAGGGGCAACCCTCTGTGGTTGCCCCCTGCGTGCAGGGTTGCGCATGTCGAAAATCCACCGCATGGGCACTTACCAATCGCGCGTCCAAAGTTCATTATTTGCCCCCCTCCTTAAGGACTGATTAGGGTACTTTTTTCGGGGGAGCATCGGGTATATCTCTCCCTATGAGAAACACAACACCATCCCGAAAACGGGCAATCCTACCGCCCGCCGTGCAACGCCGACTGGACGCCATCCAACACTTCCTCCCAC
>Ga0101941_1001228_pt1 | contig 20603 bp, 21 predicted proteins | sample DewCreD2012metaG_3_FD_75242 | JGI IMG/M metagenome (GOLD analysis project Ga0101941, IMG submission 75242) | Hot spring sediment bacterial and archeal communities from British Columbia, Canada, to study Microbial Dark Matter (Phase II) - Dewar... ...
TCACACCCACTTGCCCCCACCTGACCGCTTCGCGGTCTGTCCGCCCCCATAGGGGGCGGAGGAGACGCGCGCATCGTCCTCTTCCCCCTCTGGGGGAAGACGGTCGCGAAGCGACCCGTAGGGGGCAGGTGCGTGAGCCGCTAGACCTTCGGCGGTCGCCTCTTCAGCGCCACGTACAGCGCCCCGTCCCCGCCATGCCGCTTGTCCGCCGGCGACACCCCCGCCACGATGTCGCGCAGAGCCGGACCCGCCAGCCATTCGGGCGTGCGGGCCTTCAGCACCCCGACCCCCAGCTTGCCCTTGCCGGTGACCACCAGGGCGGCGCGATGGCCGTCTTCCCAGGCGCGGCGCAGGAAGGCCTCCAGCACGGGGCGGGCGCGATCCTGATCCAGGCCGTGCAGGTCCAGCCGCGCGTCCAGCGGCGTATGCTCGCGGGCGATCTTGCGCTTGCGGTTGGGCTCGATGCCCTGCAGCGGGCCCGGCAGGCGCTGAGGTCCGGCCGGCTTGAGCGACTTGGGATCGACCAGCAGCGGCGCCATCGGCTGCAGCGTGGTCGGCGGGAGCAGCGACTTCTCGGCCTTGGCCGTCCAGCCCGCCGCCTTCTGGGTCGACTTGGCCTTCACCGTGGCCGTGACCATGCCCCACAGGCGCAGCTCTTCCTGGCGCGGGGGGCGTTTCACGGATCAGCCCCGTGGTACCAGGCGGTACAGGCGCAACTCGTGGCGGACGCGCCCGGCCTCGGTCCCCGCCGCCGCGCCCGTGCCGGTGTAGAGATCGGCCCGGACGTCGCCCTTGATCGCCCCGCCGACATCCAGCGCCACCGCCAGGCGTCGATAGGTCGGAAAGCCGCCCGCCAGTTTCGGCGCGCTGGCGTCCAGCCAGTACAGGCCGCCCAGGGCGTGCTTGCTGGGATCGACGGCGATGGCCCGGCCGGTCGGCAGCGGGATTCCCGCCGCGCCGACGGCCTGCTTGCCGTCGTCCGGCAGGGTCTGGAAGAACACGTAGCGCGGGTTCAGCTGCATGATCGCGTCGGCCTCGGGCCCGCGATGGTCGGCCAGCCAGGCGCGGATCGCGTCCCCGGAGGTGTTGTTGTCGGGCAGCAGGCCCTTGTCGCGCATGGGCGTGGCGATGCCGACGAAAGGCCGGCCGTTATGGGCCGCGAACGCCGCCCGCACCCGACGGCCGTCGGGGAGAATCAGGATCCCCGAACCCTGGATCTGCAGGAAGAACAGGTCTTCCGGTCGCATCCAGGCCAGGGGACGGGTTTCCGGCGTGGCCTCGATGGCCGCGCGGTCGGGATAGGGCGTGACCTGGCCGCCCTCGACCTCGCCGGCGAGCTTCTTGCCCACCATGCCCGGATCGAACTGGGCCAGGTCCAGAGTGACCATGTCGGCGGGCTTGCCGCGCATGGGCGCGCTGAACTCGGCCGAGCGCGACATCCGCGCCTCGTATTCGGGGGCGAAATAGGCGGTCAGCAGGCCCTGGCCAGGGACGGCTTCGGGGCGGAAATTGGCTTCGAGAAAGCGTCGGGCGTCGTCGTCGCCGCCTGGGCGCTCGGCGCGGGCCTTGCGGCACACCTGCGCCAGAACAGCATCCTTGGCGACGCCGCAGCCCTGGCGAAAGGCGTCCAGGGCCGCGAGGTGGTCTTCCTGAGACCAGCCGGTCAGATCATTGAACGACACGGCGGTCGGCGCCGTCGGCGTGACCGGCGTCGTGGTTGGCGGGATCGGGCCAGGTCCGGGCGCGACAGGGCCCGTCGGCGTCACCGGCGTGGTCGTACAGGCCGCCAGCGCCAGCACGGCGAAGGCGACGGCGACGGCGACGAAACCTTGGCGCATTACGCCTCCGCGACGTCGACGCGGACCAGGGTCCAGTTCGGGTTCTTGCTCTTCAGGTCGCGCTGGAAGGTCCAGAGATCGGCGGTGCGGCGATCATCGACCGCCTCGCCCGCGGCGCTGGTCGAACGGGTGCGGATCTCGGCCAGGATGCGAACCACCGCCTTGGCGATGTCGCCCTCCACCGTGATCGAATCCAGGTCCGTGCGCGGCGGAACCATGAATTCCGCCTTTTCAGTGCGGTTCTGGGCCTCGCGGTCCGCGATGGCCGTCTCGAAATTGGCCATGACGTCGGGCGCCAGCAGCGGGGCCAGCGTCTCGCGATCGCCGGCCGCGAAGGCCTTGACGATCATCTCGTAGGCCTGGCGAGCGCCGCTCAGGAAGTGGGCGATGTCGAAGTCCGCCTGGCGCGCGCGCAGGGCGGCCAGTCCCGACAGGGTTTCGGGCGGGGCTTCGGGCGCCGTCAGGTCACGCGCTGGCCCGTTGGCGGGAACCGCCGCGGGGGCGTCCTCAGGCTGCCGTCCAACCCGGCGACCCAGGGTGGCGTAGAGCTGGTAGAGGATGACCGCGGCCAGGGCCGCGAGGATAATCCATTCAAACACGATATTTTCCGCTCACTCGGCCAAGGCGCCGCCTGACACCTATATAGGCGATAACGGGCTCGCGCGTCAGGCGCCTGGCGTTGCGCGCCAGCCGCCCGCGTGTTAGCAGCCCGGCTCTCTCCTAGCGGCCAATTTCGACGCCGAATACGGATTTATCGCACATGACCGACACGACCGCCGCTCCGCCCGCCGCTTCGGACGATTCCGCGGCCACCGAAACGGGCATCCGCATCATCGCCCAGTTCGTGCGCGACTTCTCGTTCGAGAGCCCGCACGCCCCCGACTCCCTGCGCGCCGGCGGCGCCCCGCCCGCCATCGACATGGGCGTGGAGATGAACGCCCGGGGCCGTCAGGACGGCCTGTTCGAGGTGGATCTGAAGCTGTCGGCCCGCGCCACCCGGGAAGACCAGCCCGTGTTCCACGTCGAGGTGATGTACGGCGGCCTGTTCCATATCGGCGGCGTGCCGGAAGACCAGCTGGAGGCGGTGCTGCTGATCGAGTGCCCGCGCTTCCTGTTCCCCTACGCCCGCCGCCTGATCTCGGACGTCACCACCGAAGGCGGCTTCCCGCCCTTCCTGATCGACCCGATCGACTTCGCCGGCGTCTACGCCGCGCGCAAGGCCCAGGCCGAAGGCGTGGTGGTCGGCAACGCCTGATCACGCCAAGAGCGTTTGAAGACAAAAGCCCCGGTCGCTCGTAGCGGCCGGGGCTTTTTCATATCTAAATCCTGTCATCCCCGAAGAGCGCGTAGCGCGAAGATGAAATCCCTCGAGAATCCTAAGGCTGCAGCCGATAGCCGCCCATCTCGGTGATCAGGATCCGCGCCATGGCCGGATCGGGCTCGATCTTCTGGCGCAGGCGGTAGACATGGGTCTCCAGCGTGTGGGTGGTGACCCCGGCGTTGTAGCCCCAGACCTCGGTCAGCAGTTCCTCGCGCGACACCGGCTTGGCGCCGGCGCGATAGAGGTACTTGAGGATGTTGGTTTCCTTCTCGGTCAGCCGGACCTTCTTCTGCTTCTCGTCGACCAGCAGCTTGGCCGAAGGGCGGAACTCGTAGGGACCGATGCGGAACAGGGCGTCTTCCGACGCCTCGTAGCTGCGCAGCTGAGCGCGGATGCGGGCCAGAAGCACGCCGAAGCGGAAGGGCTTGGTCACATAGTCGTTGGCGCCCGATTCCAGGCCCAGGATGGTGTCGCTGTCGCTGGCGGCGGCCGTCAGCATGATGACCGGCGCGGTGACGCCGTTCTTGCGCATCAGGCGGCAGGCCTCGCGGCCGTCCATGTCGGGCAGGTCGACGTCCAGCAGGACCAGGTCCGGCTTGAGTTCCTTGGCCATCCGAACGCCCTCGCCGGCGGTCGGAGCCTCGGCGACCGCGAACTCCTCGTGGAGGGCGAGCTGCTCGGCCAGGGCCCCGCGCAGATCATCGTCGTCGTCGACCAGGAGAAGGGTTTTGCGTTGCGCCATGGGCGGGAACATGCACCGCTGCGGCCCCCGGCGCCAAGGCGGTTCTCGTCTGGAGGCGCGCAACGACCCCGGAGACCGCGTCTTGACGATCTTTCGCGCCCGCCCCGACGGTTCGCGGCCCTGGGACGGCCAGATCGCGTGGGACGGCCAAGGGGGCAGGATGTCTACGCGGGCCGCGCTGGGCAAGGCCGGGACGATCGCCGCGCCCGACAAGCGCGAGGGCGACAACCGCAGCCCGACGGGCGTCTGGCCGATCCGCTACGTGCTTTACCGGCCCGATGTCTACCCACGGGGCCCGACCACGGCGCTGGAAGCCAGGCCCATCGCGCCGGACGATGGTTGGTGCGACGCGCCGGGCGATCCGGCCTATAACCAGTCCGTCAAGTTGCCCTATCCGGCCAGCGCCGAACGGTTGTGGCGGGACGACACCGTCTATGACCTGGTGGTGGTGCTGGGCCACAACGACGATCCGCCGGTCCCCGGCCTGGGCTCGGCGATCTTCCTGCACCTGGCCCGCGACGGCTATCCCGGCACCGAAGGCTGCGTGGCTTTAGCGCGGGCGGATGTCGAGTCCCTGCTGGCGGTCGCAAGGCCGGGCGACGCGGTCGAGATAGGATAGCTTCGACCCTTAGCTATCACTGACAGACGGTTTGATAAGATTCTTGCCTATCAAGTCTTCGAGGCGGGCCAACACGAGCGTGCGAATAATTTCGCCACGAGTCGTGCCGTAAAGCCCTATCTTTCTAAGGTCCTCAATCATATCAAAGGCTTGCGCCGGAAGCGTCACGGAAACTTGGTCCGTGTTCTTCGGTGTCCTTGTCGGCGGCATATGGTTTCACAATGTTCTTGCCATGTAAGAACATTGTCATAGGATAACGGATAGCGCACGGGTGATTCGCAATGCGAGCAATCAGTGCGTAAAATAATTGGGGCCGACCAGCGTTAGCTGATCGGCCCAGATATGGCGGAGACGGTGGGATTTGAACCCACGGGGGCTGGTTCTCAGGCGAGCCCCGTCGGATTTTGAGTCCGCTGCATTAAGCCGCTCTGCCACGTCTCCTCAAGAGGGGCCGACTCGAAAGAGTCGGCCTCGACTTGTGCCGAAACGGTACCACACTTTTTAGGATCATCTAGTGGAGCGGCGTGCGTTTCACACAAGATGTTGTGGGCCGACGCGGCGATACCTTGCGCTACAAGGCCTACGTTCGATTTCCGAACAGCGCCGAGCCCACCCGCACCGAGGTGGCGCCGCAGGCGATGGCGGTCTCGAAATCGTCGCTCATGCCCATGGACAGCTTGGCGAGCCCGTTGCGGGCCGCGATCTGGCCTAGCAGGCGGAAGTGCGGGGTGGGATCCAGGTCGGCCGGCGGAATGCACATCAGGCCCTCCACGGGCAGGTCCAGGCCCCGGCATCGGGCGATGAAGCCGTCGGCCTCTCCCGGCGTCACGCCGGCCTTCTGCGGCTCCTCGCCCGTATTGACCTGGATGAACAGGCGGGGCGCCTTGCCCTGGGCCTGGATATCGTCGGCCAGCACCCGCGCCAGCTTTTCGCGGTCCAGGCTCTCGATCACGTCGAAGAAGGCCACGGCGTCGCGGGCCTTGTTGCTTTGCAGCGGCCCGATCAGGCGCAATTCGATGTCCGCCCGGCGTTCGCTCCAGCGGCCGATGGCCTCCTGGACGCGATTTTCTCCGAACACCCGCTGGCCCGCGTCGAGAATGGGCGCGATATGGTCCCAGGGCTGCAGCTTGGACACCGCCACCAGGGTGACCGCGTCAGCCGGACGCCCAGCGGCCACGGCGGCGGCCTGGATGCGGGACAGGATCGAGGCGTAGACTTCAGACATGGGCGAACACGCGATCGACGAGATGGAAGCCCTGTCTAGAACGGCGGCGCGCCTTCGCCCATGGCTGGTGCGCGGAAAGCCGCTGCCAAACCTGTTGTTTTTCACCGATCCGGAGCGCACGCCCGACCCCGAGCGGGTCGCCGAACGCCTGCCGGCCGGCGCGGCCGTGGTGTTTCGGGCGTTCGGCGCGCCGGACGCGGCGGCGCGAGGCCGGCGGCTGCGCGAGATCACCCGGCGCCGCGGCCTGACCCTGCTGGTCGGCGCGGACGCGACGCTGGCGCTGGAGGTCGAGGCCGACGGCCTGCACCTGCCCGAACGGCTGGCCGCCCAGGCCCTGGGCCTGCGCGCCGCGCACCCGGACTGGCTGATCACCCTGGCCGCCCATGACAAAGGCGCGGCCGTGGTCGGCGCCGCGGCGGGGGCGGACGCTCTGGTGGTTTCACCGATCTTCCCCAGCCGCAGCCCTTCGGCGGGCGCGCCGCTGGGCGTGGGGGGCCTTGGACGGATCGTGGAGGCGGTGAAGACCCCAGTCTACGCGCTGGGCGGCGTGCGCGCGGACACGGCGCCGCTGCTGCTGGACACGGGAATTGTCGGGATCGCGGCGGTGGAGGCGCTGAACGCCTAGCCGGGTCTTAGAACTTGAACGCGGTTTCCAGTTTCACCCGGGGCGCGGGCTCCTGGATTTCGTTCCGGCGGGCGGCGAGGGCCGGGTTCTGATCGCCCAGGGCCACGGCGCCGCCGACGCGGATCGACGGGGTGACGCGGTAGTAGGCGCCGGCCTGGACGTCCTTGGCTTCCATCTCGCGGCCCACGGGCTGTTCGAGATCGAGCTTGAGGCCCCACTTGCCCTTCTTGTCGTCCCACTTCAGGGACTTCTTCGGACCCTGCTGCGGGTTGAACGGCGCGATCGGGGACGAATTGCTGAAGTCGCTCTTGACGGAGAAGTCGGGCGCGCTCGTGCGCGGCTTGCTTTGGGCATACGCTCCCGACGCCGATCCCATCAGGATCAGCGTGGCGGCCCCAGCCATGAAATACCGTGCGGCGAACATATTACTCGAACCCAATCCCCAACCCGCGCCACATCAGAGTCAAACCCTATATAGGAGCGGGCTCCCTGATTATCGATTAAAGGCCCTAGTACAACGCGGTCAACCGCAGTTGGATTACACATGATGTCGCGGGAGTCGATTCAAGCGGCCCCTGTGGCGGTCCTGCCACGCGATTCCTGTTTTGACGCAGCGCGACCATGCTATAGACCGCTTCCGGCTGCGGGGGCGCGCCAGGTCGCGCGAAAGCGCCGGGTGATACATTGGAGCGAGGTACTATGGCGTTTGAGCGTGGGTCGGTGTTGCGCGGCGTCGCCGCTGGCGTTCTGGCGTTGACCGTTCTGACCGGGGTTTCGGCCTGTGGCGGCAACAGGGGTGGCGGCACCTTTACGACCCAAAGCGACGAGCCGGGGTTCAATCCCTTCAAGGGCCGCGGCGGCGGCAAGGCGGCCTCGCAGCCCGGCTCGATCGGCGTGAACGGCTTCCTGTGGCGCGCCAGCCTGGACACGCTGGCCTTCATGCCCCTGGCCTCGGCCGACCCGTACGGCGGCGTGATCGTCACCGACTGGTACACCAATCCGGAAAAGCCGGACGAGCGCTTCAAGGCGACCGTCTATATCCTGGACACCCGCCTGCGGGCCGACGGCCTGAACGTCACGATCTTCAAGCAGATCAACAACGGCGGGACCTGGACCGACACGGCCGCCACCGAGCAGACGGCGACCGATATCGAGAACGCCATCCTGACCCGCGCGCGTCAGCTTCGACTTTCCAACATTAGGAACTAGGGCTTCCCTGGTTCTTCGCGGGAGCCCTTTGTCCGCGCGACAAAGGGCTCTCGTTCGCATTTTTAGAACCGCGCCCAGGCCGAAACCGCTTAAGACTTCCGCGGACCGCGCCCGAAGGCGCTGCCCCCGCACGAACAGTCTGGTTTCATGGCCCGCTACAACCCCAAAGACACCGAGCCGAAGTGGCGCGCCGCCTGGGCGAACGCCAATACCTTCCTGACGCCGATCACCCCCGACGCGCGTCCGAAGTACTATGTGCTCGAGATGTTCCCCTATCCGTCGGGACGCATCCACATGGGCCATGTGCGCAACTACGCCATGGGCGACGTCGTGGCCCGCTACAAGCGCGCCCAGGGCTTCAACGTGCTGCATCCGATGGGCTGGGACGCCTTCGGCATGCCGGCCGAGAACGCCGCCATGGAGCGCGGCGTCCACCCCAAGGGCTGGACCTACGACAACATCGCCGCCATGCGCGAGCAGCTGAAGGCCCTGGGTCTGTCGATCGACTGGTCGCGCGAGTTCGCCACCTGCGACCCGGACTATTACGGCAAGCAGCAGGCCTGGTTCCTGCGGCTGCTGAAGCGCGGCCTGGTCTATCGCAAGGAGGCCTCGGTCAACTGGGATCCGGTCGACATGACCGTCCTGGCCAACGAGCAGGTGATCGACGGCAAGGGCTGGCGCTCGGGCGCGACCGTGGAGAAGCGCAAGCTGACCCAGTGGTTCCTGCGGATCACCGACTACGCCGACGCCCTGATCGACGGCCTGAAGACCCTGGATCGCTGGCCCGAGAAGGTCCGGATCATGCAGGAGAACTGGATCGGCCGGTCCAAGGGCCTGCGCTTCACCTTCAAGTTCGACGGTAGCGCGCCCGTTGGCCATGACGCCGGCCTGGAGGTCTACACCACGCGCCCCGACACCCTGTTCGGCGCCAGCTTCGTCGGGATCGCTCCCGAGCACCCGCTGGCCGAGCAGCTGGCGGCGGCCGACCCGGCCGTGGCCGCCTTCGTCGCCGAATGCCGCAAGGGCGGCACCTCGGAGGCCGACATCGAGGGCGCCGAAAAGCTGGGCCGCGACACCGGCCTGCGGGTCGTCCACCCGCTGGACCCGACCAAGACCCTGCCGGTCTGGATCGCCAACTTCATCCTGATGGACTACGGCACGGGCGCGATCTTCGCCTGCCCGGCCCATGACCAGCGCGACCTGGACTTCGCCCGCAAGTACGACCTGCCGGTTCTGCCCGTGGTCCTGCCGCCGGGCGAGGACGCCACGACCTTCCAGGTCGGCAAGGAAGCCTATGTCGGCCCCGGCGCGATCTTCAACTCGGCGTTCCTGGACGGCCTGGACATCGAGGCCGCCAAGACCGAGGCGGTGAGCCGCATCGAGGCCATGGACCAGGGCCAGGGCGCGACCGTCTATCGCCTGCGCGACTGGGGCGTCTCGCGCCAGCGCTACTGGGGTTGCCCGATCCCGGTCATCCACTGCGCGGCCTGCGGTCCCGTCGGCGTGCCGGAAGACCAGCTGCCGGTGGTGCTGCCCGACGACGTGGCGTTCGACAAGCCGGGCAACCCGCTGCTGCGCCACCCGACCTGGCGCCACACCGCCTGCCCCAGCTGCGGCGGCAAGGCCGAGCGCGAGACCGACACGCTGGACACCTTCGTGGACAGCTCGTGGTACTTCGCCCGCTTCACCGATCCGACCGCCGCCGAGCCGATCGACAAGGCCGCGGCCGACCACTGGATGCCGGTCGACCAGTATATCGGCGGCGTGGAGCACGCGGTCCTGCATCTGCTGTACGCCCGGTTCGTCACCCGCGCCCTGAAGGACGAAGGGCTGGTTTCGGTCGAGGAGCCTTTCGCGGGCCTGTTCACCCAGGGCATGGTCACCCACGAGGCCTACAAGAACACCGCCGGCGAGTGGGTCGAACCCTCGGACGTGGTCATCGCCGTCGAGGGCAATAGCCGCTCGGCCAAGCATGCCGCCACCGGCGAACCGATCACCATCGGCGACATTGAGAAGATGTCGAAGTCCAAGAAGAACGTCGTCGCCCCCGAGGACATCTTCGAGGCCTACGGCGTCGACGCCGCGCGCCTGTTCGTGATGAGCGACAGCCCGCCCGAACGCGACGTGCAGTGGACCAACAGCGGCGTGGAGGGCTCCTGGCGCTTCACCCACCGGGTCTGGAACGAGTTCGAGAGCCAGCCAGCCGGCGATTTCGCCCATGACGACACCGATGCGGCCGCCCTGGCTCTGCGCAAGGGCGCCCACCGCCTGATCGGCTTCGTGACCGACTCGATCGAGGGCTTCCGCTTCAACAGCGGCGTGGCCCGGCTGTACGAGTTCCTCAACATGCTGAAGGCCGCGCCCGCCGCCCAGGCCGATGGGAGCGCCGCGTCCGAAGGCGTCCTGGCGGCCCGCGCCGAAGCCCTGGAGATCCTGGCCCGCCTGATCTCGCCCTTCACCCCTCATCTGGCCGAAGAGGCCTGGGCGCACCTGGGCAAGGTCGGCATGGTGGTCGACGCGCCCTGGCCCAAGGCCGATGCCGCCCTGGCCGCCGACGACGAACGCGTGCTGCCGATCCAGATCAACGGCAAGCGCCGCGGCGAGATCAAGGTCAAGGCCGGCACGGCCGAGGCCGAGGTCGAGAAAATCGCTCTGGCGGACGCCGCCGTGCTGGGCCACCTTGAGGGCTTGACCGTTCGCAAGGTGATCGTGGTGAAAGACCGTATCGTCAACATCGTGGCCGGCTGATCCATGAAGCGCTTTCCGCTCTCCAAGACCTTTTCCGCCGCCGCTCTGGCCATCGCGGCCGTCGCCCTTTCGGGTTGCGGCTTCACGCCCCTGTACGGGCCTCAATCGGTGACCAAGGGGCTCAGCGCCATCGAGGTGGTCGCGGCCCCGGGGCGGACCGGCTACCTGCTGCGCGAGAAGCTCGACGACGCCTTCGCCCGTGACGTCAACCTGCTGCCGTCTCACCGGCTGACCTACGCCATCAGGGAGCAGCGCTATGCACGCGGCGTCCGCGTCGACAATGTCGCCAACCGCTACGAGCTGAGCCTGACCGCCACCTGGCAGCTGACAGACTCCAAGACCGGCCAGGCCGTGCGAGCAGGCTCCACCAGCGCCGCGGTGACCTACGACTCGGCCGACCAGCCCTACGCCTCCATCGCCGCCCAGCAGGACAGCGAGGAACGCGCCGCGACCGAACTGGCCCGCCGGATCCAGATGGAACTGGCCACCTGGCTCGCGGGCAAGGCAAAGGCCTAGGATTACGACCTTGCTTTCGCGCGTTCTCTTCACGCGAACCGGCATCCACTTCGCTCGAGTACGCTGGCCATGATCCTGTCGAAGCGACCGGACATCGAACGCTTTCTGCGAGACCCGGCCGCCGACATCCGCGCCGTGGTCATCTACGGGCGTGATCGCGGCGTGGTGCGCGACCGGGCCGACCAGCTGGTCAACAAGCTGTTCGCCCGCCCCGACGATCCGTTCGACACCGCCCAGCTGACCGAGAGCGACCTGGACAGCCAGGCCGGCAAGCTGGAGGACGAGCTCTCGGCCCTGTCGATGATGGGCGGCCGGCGCCTGGTGCGCCTGCGCCTGTCCGGCGAAAAGAGCGGCCCCGACAAGCAGGCGGCCGAGGCTCTCACCCGCCATGTCGAGGGCCAACTGAACCCCGACGCCTTCTTCCTGATCGAGGCCGGCGCCCTGGGCCGCGACTCCACCCTGCGCAAGGTCGCCGAAAAGGCCGCCGGCGCGGCGGTGATCCCCTGCTACGAGGACGAGGCCGGCGACCTGGCCCGCCTGGCCCGCGAGACCCTGGCCAAGGACAAGGTCAGCCTGAACGGCGAGGCTCTGGATCTGTTCGTCTCGCGCCTGCCCAAGGAGCGCGGCGTGGCCCGCGCCGAGATCGAACGCCTGGCCCTCTATCTGAATCCCGGCAGCGGCGTCGTGGCCACGCCGGCCGACCTGACCGATTTCCTGGGCGTAGAGCCCGAGGCCTCGCTGGGCGACGCCGCCATCGACGCCTTCGGCGGCCGCGTGGGGCCCGCCCAGGCCGGTCTGCGCCGCGCCGCCGCCGAGGGCGAGGGCGGACCCGCCGCGGTCAGGGCCATGGGCTATCATCTGGGCCGCCTGCGCCGCACCCTGACCCTGCACAAGAACGGCGTCGACCTGGCGGCGGCCGCGAAGGCCTCGGGCGTGTTCTGGAAGAGCGAGCGTGAATTCCTGCGCCAGGCTCGGGCCTGGACCCTGGATCACCTGCTGCTGGTCCAAGCCGAGGTGCTGGCGGCCGACAAAGCCTGCAAGACGTCCGGCTCGCCCGACCAGCTGATCTCCGAGCGTCTGGCGCTGCAGATCGCCGGCAAGGCGCGACGGCTGGGTCTCTAGATCGCGTTCGCTTATTGAAGCTCACCGCTCCGACCCCGCTTTCCCGGCGAAGGCCGGGACCCAGATTCATCCGGAGCCTCTCGTGGGTTTCACCTGGGCCCCGGCCTTCGCCGGGGAGGTGGTGGAAATCAGAGATTCAAAGACGAAAGTTGCCCGGGACCCAGTCGGCGAACTTCGATCGGCGAGTCGGGCGTTTCGTCAAACCGCCAGAGACGTCATCCACAGGAATCGATCGAAACCGGAGCCTGAACGCCTCGACCAAGTTATCCGCACCAATCACGGTTTTCGCTTATACTTCATAGGCTTGCGGATAGTTTTCCACCCGGGCGGCCTCGATTCTGGCGAACAGCTCGACCAGGGACACGGTCGAGCCGCGTTCCGTGCGCGACAGAGGACCCTCCGAACGGGCCTCAGGCGCCGCGCGTCAGGCGGTTGCAGAGATCGTCCAGCTGCTCGAGCGTGGCGTAGCGGATCGTCAGGGCGCCGGCCCCACCGCGATCGTCGATTTCGACGTCCAGCCCGAGCAGCGACGATAGGTCGGCTTCCAGCGACTGGGTGTCGGTGTCCTTCGACTTCGGCGGGCGACCGCCGCTCGACTTGGCCCGCACCTCGCCGTCGGCGTTCGGCGTCCGCCGGGCCAGGGCCTCGGCGTCGCGAACCGACAGACCCTTGGCGATCACCTCGCGGGCGAGCAGCGTCGGGTCCGGCGCCGAGGCGATCGCGCGAGCGTGGCCGGCGGTCAGCTCGCCCGAGGTCAGGTATGACTGCACAGCTTCGGGTAGGGCCAGCAGACGCAGGGTGTTGGCCACGTGGCTGCGGCTCTTGCCGACGGTCTGGGCGATCGCCTCCTGGGTGCGGCCGAACTTGTCCATCAGCACCTTGTAGCTCAGCGCCTCTTCCAGGGCGTTGAGGTCGGCGCGTTGGACGTTCTCGATGATGCCGATCTCCAGCACCGCCAGGTCGTCCAGCTCGCGGATCATGATCGGGATGGTCTTGAGCCCCGCGCGCTGGGCGGCCCGCCAACGGCGCTCGCCGGCGACGATCTGATACTCGCCGGGCGCGCCCGGGGCCGGACGCACCAGGATCGGCTGCAGGACGCCCTTCTCCCGGATCGAGTCCGAAAGTTCTACCAGGTCCTCCTCGCGGAAGGTCCGGCGGGGCTGGTCGGGATTACGGCGGATCAGTTCGATCGGCGCCTCGCGCGAGCCGGCGGCGGTATCACCGGGGGCCTGGGCAGGGGCGTTATCGACCTCGCCGAGCAAGGCGGAAAGGCCGCGACCCAAACCACGACGACCTTCAGACATCCCCGGCTCTCCCACCACGACCGACTCCTTCACGCGCTCAACACTCAATTTCGACAATGACTTGGAGGGTTATCCTCAGACGGAGCTCAGGCCGCCTGGGAGAGCCTCGACTTCTCACGGCTGATCACCTCGCGCGCCAGCCGCAGGTAGGCCTGGCTGCCGGCGCACTTGAGGTCGTACAGCAGAACGGGCTTACCGAAGGACGGCGCCTCGGACACTCGAACGTTACGCGGTATGACCGCGTCATACACCTTGTCGCCGAAGTGCTGCCGGACGTCGCGCGCCACCTGGTCCGACAGGCTGTTGCGACGATCGTACATGGTCAGCACCACCCCCTGGATTTCCAGCTTCGGGTTCAGGCTGCCCCGGACGCGCTCGATGGTGCGCATCAGCTGGGTCAGGCCTTCCAGGGCGAAGAACTCGCACTGCAGGGGCACGAACACCGCGTCGGCGGCGGTCATGGCGTTGACGGTCAGCACGTTCAGCGACGGCGGGCAGTCGATCAGCACGTAACTATAGTCACCACTCGTGCGCAGCGGCTCCAGGGCGTCGCGCAGGCGGTAGGACCGCCGCGCTTGCTGGCCCAGCTCGATCTCCACGCCCGACAGGTCGGCGTCGGCGGGGATCACATCCAGGCCCGGCAGCTCGGTGCGAACGGCGGCGTCGATCACCGGCTTCTCGCCCATCAGCACGTCATAGAGCGTGGTCTTGCGCTGCATGCGCGTGATGCCGAGGCCCGTCGAGCAGTTGCCCTGCGGATCGGCGTCGATCAACAGCACGCGCTCGCCGCAGGCCGCCAGGGCCGTGCCGAGGTTGATCGCGGTCGTGGTCTTGCCCACCCCGCCCTTCTGGTTGGCGATGGCGAGAACGCGCAGTGGTTGGTCAGACTTTACGGACACTCTTAAGCCCCTTCACTTGCACGATCTGGCCTCGCGGGTCGCTCAGGGAGGACCGCAGGGTCGACTCGAATTTCCAATATGTAGCGGCCTCGGCCAGCTCCGAAGCGACATCTTGTCCCTTCAGGAACCAGGCGACCGCGCCGCGCTTCAGGTAGGGCTGGGCGTACCCCAGCAGTCTGACCATCGGCGCGCAGGCCCGAGCGGTGACGACGTCGACCTTGAGGTCCAGATCTTCGGCCCGGGCGTTGTGGATCTCGACAGGCAGGTCCAGGGCGTCGGCGACCGCGCGCAGGAACTTGCAGCGCTTGGCCATGCTCTCGACCAGATGGACCTTGGCCCACGGCGTGTCCTTCAGCAGGATCGCCAGCACCACGCCGGGCAGGCCGGCCCCGGCGCCCAGGTCGGCCCAGGTCCTGGCCTCGGGCGCCAACTGCAGAAGTTGGGCGCTGTCCCAGGCGTGGCGATTCCAATAGGTGGCGATCGTCGCCGGCCCCACCAGGTTCATCACCGCGTTCCACTCGGCCAGCAGGGCCTGAAAGCGCGTCAGGTCAGCCAACTGCGCATCGGTGCAGCCCGTCAGTCGCTGGAACGCGGCCGCGTCCACCGGATCGAGCGCCTCTACGGCCAGGGGCGAAGCAACAGCGGACATCAAGCGGCCTTCGCGCGGCGGACATGGGCCAGCAGCGCCGTCAGGGCGCCCGGCGTGACGCCTTCGATCCGCGCCGCCTGGCCCAGGGTCATCGGCTTCACCCGCGCCAGCTTCTCGCGCACCTCGTTGGACAGGCTGCCGACCAGGCCGTAGTCCAGATCGGCCGGCAGGCGCAGATCCTCTTCCTTGCGGAAGGCCTCGGCGTCGTTGCGCTGGCGGTCCAGATAGCCGGCATAGGCCGCCTCGATTTCGATCTGCTCGCGCGCCATCGGGCTCCAGGTGGAAATCTCAGGCCATACCGAAGTCAGGCCATCGAGGGTGACGTTGGGCAGGGCCAGCATGGCCAGGACGTTGCGTCGCTGGCCGTCATGATTGACCTTGAAGCCCGCGAGATTGGCCTCGGGCGGCGTCAGGGTGACCGAGCGGGCGAAGGCGCGAACGGCCTCCAGCTCGGCCTTCTTGGCGGCCCAGGCTTCGGCGCGCACGGAGCCCACCACGCCCAAGGCCAGGCCCCGGTCGGTCAAGCGCTGGTCGGCGTTGTCGGCCCGTAGGATCAGCCGGAACTCGGCGCGGCTGGTGAACATCCGATAGGGCTCGGTGACGCCCCGCGTGACCAGGTCATCGATCATCACGCCGATATAGGCCTCGTCGCGCGCGAGGACGGCGGGCTCCCTGCCCTGCGCCGCCAGCGCCGCGTTCAGCCCGGCCATCAGGCCCTGGGCGCCGGCTTCCTCATAGCCCGTCGTGCCGTTGATCTGGCCCGCCAGGTAGAGCCCGGGCAGGCGCTTGGTCTCCAGGGTCGGGTAGAGCTCGCGCGGATCGACATAGTCATACTCGATCGCGTAGCCGTACCGGATGACCTCGACGTTCTCCAAGCCCGGCATGGTGCGCAGGAACAATAGCTGTGTCTCGGCCGAGACCGAGGTCGAAACGCCGTTGGGGTAGACCGTGTGGTCGTCCAGGCCTTCCGGTTCCAGGAAGACCTGATGGCTGGTCTTGTCGGCGAAGCGGACGACCTTGTCCTCGATCGACGGGCAGTAACGCGGGCCGATCCCGGTGGCGCGGCCGCCATAGACCGCCGACTCGCCCAGGCGCTCGGCGATAATCTTGTGGGTTTCAGCCGTGGTGTAGGTGATGCCGCACTGGATCTGCGGCACGTCCACGTGGGACGTCAGGAATGAGAACGGCTCGGGATGCTCATCCGCGGCCTGCATTTCGAGCTGGTCCCAGGCGATGGTCCTGCCGTCCAGGCGCGCGGGCGTGCCGGTCTTCAGGCGGCCCATATCGAAGCCGAGGGCGTACAGCCGATCCGCCAGGCCGATCGACGGCGCATCGCCGACCCGGCCAGCCGAAATGCGCGTCTCGCCCTGATGGATGACGCCCTTCAGGAAGGTGCCGGTGGTCAACACTACACGGGATGCGCGGTAGATCCCGCCCTCCCCGTCGACCACGCCGGCCACAACCCCGTTCTCAACGATCAGGTCTTCCACCGCCGCCGCGACCACGTCGAGGTTCGGATAGGCGAACAGCTCGGCCTGCATGGCCTGGCGATAGAGCTTGCGGTCGATCTGCGAGCGCGGGCCACGCACGGCCGGGCCCTTGGAACGGTTCAGCAGGCGATACTGGATGCCGGCCTTGTCGCCCATGCGGCCCATCAGCCCGTCCAAGGCGTCGATCTCGCGGACCAGATGGCCCTTGCCCAGGCCGCCGATGGCCGGGTTGCACGACATCTCGCCGACGGTCTCCCGCTTGTGGGTCAGCAGCAGGGTGCGAGCGCCCGTCCGCGCCGACGCGGCGGCGGCCTCGCAGCCGGCGTGACCGCCGCCGATGACAATGACATCCCAGGTGTTGGACAAGCTTGCGCGCCTCAATGCGAACGCCCCCGTCTCGGCGGGGGCGCATTAGCCTTATACGCGAGACTCCCCGCAGCGGCGAGTCGGTCGCGGGTGTTTCACGTGAAACGCTCCCGAGACATCTGTGATCAGGCTGTGGACAGTTCAAGGCGATGTTTCACGTGGAACATCACTTTCCGATGCAGAAGCTTGAAAACACGCGATCCAGCACATCCTCGGGGTCGATCCGACCGGTGATCCGCGACAGCGCTCTGGCGGCGAGCCGAACGTCCTCGGCGGCCAGTTCGACCTCCAACCCCACGTCGGAAAGAGCGCGTTGAAGATAGGTCCGCGCCTCGGTCAGACTTTCCGCATGCCGGATGCGCGTGGCGCCGGGAAATTCGGCGCCGGACAGAGCTTCGACCACGTGGGCGGTCAAGGCCGCCCTCGCCTGCTCGGCGCCGCCTGGCTTACGCGCCGCCAGCTCGATAACGGCCAGGCCTCGGACCGATAGAATGTCCCTCAACTCGGCCAAACGGTGGGCGTCAACCAGATCGACCTTGTTGACCACCGCCCAGTCGCCCGGCTGCACGACCGCCAGCTCCTCGTCCTGTTTCACGTGGAACATCGCGGCGTCGATCACCCACAGGCGGAGATCCGCCTGGGCCGCCCAGGCGCGCGCTCGCCGAACGCCTTCGGCCTCGATCGTGTCCTCGGTGGTCCGAAGACCCGCCGTATCCGCGAGCAGCGCCTTGTACCCGCCCAAGGTCAGTGGAACTTCGATAATGTCGCGGGTGGTGCCTGGCGTCGAGGTGACGATCGCCGCGTCGCGCTCCGCCAAGGCGTTGAGCAAGGTGCTTTTGCCGGCGTTAGGGGCGCCGACCAGGGCGATCCGATAGCCATCCCGGACGCGTCGCCCGCGTGAGGCATCCGCCAAGGCGTCGCCGATCTCCGCCTCCAAGGCCTCCAGGCCAGGGCGCGCCCGCGCCGCCACGTCCTCGGGCAGCTCCTCGTCAGGGAAGTCCACCGCCGCCTCCAGCATCGCCAGGGCTTGGACCAGCAGGCCGCGCCAGGCCTCATAGCGCTGACTCAGAGCCCCGCTCAACTGGCCCAGCGCCTGGCGCCTCTGGGCCTCCGTTTCGGCGTCGATCAGGTCGGCCACACCCTCGGCCTGGGTCAGGTCCAGCTTGCCGTTCTCGAAAGCCCGACGCGTGAACTCGCCCGGCTCCGCCAGCCGCAGGCCCTCGGCGGCCAGCGCTTCGAGCAACGCCTCGACCACGGCGCGGCCGCCGTGCACGTGAAACTCGGCGGCGTCTTCGCCGGTATAGCTGGCGGGCCCTTCGAACCAGAGCACCAGGGCGTCATCCAGGGCCACGCCTTCGCGGGCCAGTTGGCGCAAGGCGGCTCTTCGCGGTTTGGGCAGATCGCCCGCCAAGGCCCGCACGGCTTCGGCCGAACGCGGTCCCGAGATCCGGATCACCGCCACGGCCGCCCTGCCCGCGCCCGTGGCCGGGGCGTAGATCGTGTCGTTCATTCGGACTTGCCGCCCATGCCCCCGACCGCGGCGCCGGCGGCGGCGGTCATCAGCTTACGAAACTGATCCTGGGCTCCGGCGCCGAAGGCCATCCAGTTCTTCATAAGCTCCTCGGGCGCCAGCAAGGCCATGTTGGAGGTCATGCGATCCTGCATCTCCTTGACCAGGTGATCGTTCAGGGCGCTCACGTCCGGCAGGCCCAGGAAGGCGCGGGCCTCCACCGGCGTGCAGTCAATCTCAATGGTCATCTTCATGATCTGGGGTTCCCTGGCACGGAAGCACGATGTTGTTATGCCTCGACCGCAACGGCGCACGTTAGAGCGCTTCGGTCGAAAGTCCCATCGACGCCTGCTGGATACGGAGAGCCCATGTCCAAGACCCTCACGATCACCACGCCCGACGGCGCCTTCTCGGCCTATGTCGCGCGTCCCTCAGCGGCCACCGCTCCGGCCGTCGTCGTCATCCAGGAGATCTTCGGCGTCAACAAGGTCATGCGCGACGTCTGCGACGCGCTGGCGGCCCAGGGATTCGTGGCCGTGTGCCCCGATCTCTTCTGGCGCATCGAGCCGGGCATCGACATCACCGACCAGAGCGAAGCTGAATGGAAGCGCGCGTTCGAGCTCTACAACGCCTTCGACGTCGATGCCGGGGTGTCAGACATCGCCGCGACCATCGCCGCGACCCGGGCCCTCGACGGCGTCAACGGCAAGGTCGGGGCGGTGGGCTACTGCCTGGGCGGCCTGTTGTCCTTCCTGACCGCCACCCGCACCGATGCCGACGCCAGCGTTTCCTACTATGGCGTGGGCATCGAGAAACACGTGGGCGAGGCCGAGAAGCTGGCCCGCCCCCTGCTGATGCACATCGCCGAGGAAGACCAGTTCGTGCCCAAGGAAGCCCAGAAGGTCATCCTCGACGCGCTGAAGGACCACCCGCAGATCGAGATCCATACCTATCCCGGCCGTGACCACGCCTTCGCCCGGGTCGGCGGCGAGCACTATGACGCGTCCGACGCCGGTACGGCCAACGCCCGCAGTCTGGCCTTCTTCAAGTCCAACCTGGTCTGACCGTCATGCTGGCCATACACGCCGTCCGCACCGGCGGACCCGAGGTGCTCGAGGCTGTGGACCTGCCCGTCCCCTCGCCGGGTCCGGGTCAGATCCTGGTCCGCCATCAGGCCGTTGGCCTGAACTTCATCGACACCTACCACCGCGGCGGCCTCTATCCGATGAAGATGCCAGCCGTCCTCGGGCTGGAAGCCGCAGGGATCGTTGAGGCGTTGGGCGAAGGCGTCGCCCGGTTCGCGGTCGGCGACCGTGTCGCCTATAACGGCACGCTGGGGGCCTATGCCGAGGCGGCCGTGGTCCCGGCCGATCGCGCGGTGAAGGTTCCGGACGAGGTAAGCCTGGAGACCGCCGCGGCCGTTCTGCTCAAGGGCATGACCGCCGAGTTCCTGGTCCGTCGGTGCCACAGGGTCGAACCTGGTCAGACCGTTCTCGTCCATGCGGCCGCCGGCGGCGTGGGTTCGATCCTGGTGCAATGGGCCAAGGCCCTGGGCGCGACCGTGATCGCCACGGTCGGCTCTGAGGCCAAGGCCGCCCTCGCCCGCGACCACGGCGCCGACCATGTGATCCTCTACGGCCAGGAAGACGTCGCCGCCCGGGCGGCCGAGATCACCGGCGGCCAAGGCGTGGCCGTGGTCTATGACGGGGTCGGCAAGGACACCTTCGAGGCCAGCCTCAAGAGCCTGGGTCGCCGCGGCGTGTTGGCGACCTTCGGCAACGCCTCGGGCCCCGCCCCGCCGATCGCGCCGCTGGAGCTGGCGGGCAAGTCGTTGTTCCTGACCCGGCCGCGACTGTACGATTACATCGCCACGACGGCCGAGCTGGACGACAGCGCGGCGGCGCTGTTCGCCGTGCTGGCGTACGGCGCGGTGAAGATCGATGTCGGGCAGACCTTCCCCCTGGCCGAGGCGCGGGCGGCTCATGAGGCGCTAGAGGGTAGGCGAACGACCGGGGCGACGCTGCTGATTCCGTAGCGCGAAGTGTTCGCGGGGATCCAGCCGCGTCTATCCCCGCCAGCGCCGCGAAGAACTTCAACGATCCCAACGTCCTGAAAAATAATCAGCGTCACAAATCCTCGGGCCTCAAACCTCCCGCATAATCACAGCTGTCCCCATCGCGGGGGAGGGCTCTTGGTACCGGCCCAAGCAGGCGATGGGGATCGAACCGAGCGGGGCCTGGCTGGCCTGGCGGGCGGGTCGTCGCGGGAAGCGGGTCTCAGAAGGATCCAAGGCCCGAGGCGGGCGAACGCGAGACAGTCGGGGTTGACGGGGCTGGGAGTTCAAACCGGCCTGTTCGAGGATCAGTCGGAGTCGCCGACGGCCCCTTCCGGGCGACTTTGATCCTGCCCGCCTGAGGGGA
>Ga0101941_1001229_pt1 | contig 20599 bp, 19 predicted proteins | sample DewCreD2012metaG_3_FD_75242 | JGI IMG/M metagenome (GOLD analysis project Ga0101941, IMG submission 75242) | Hot spring sediment bacterial and archeal communities from British Columbia, Canada, to study Microbial Dark Matter (Phase II) - Dewar... ...
CCTCCTCCCGAGAGAACCCCATCCCCCGCCCGCCTACCGGGAAGCGGACCTGGAGGCCAAGACCCGCTACCACGCCACCCGCCTCCGCCTTCTCCTGGAAACCGGCCGCCTCAAGCAGGCCCTGGAGGAAGGGGAGCGGGCCTACCGGGAAACCCCGCACCCCTGGCTCGCAGCCGCCCTTCTTTCCGCCTGGACCCTTAAGGGGCGCTTCCGGGAGGACCTCTTCCAGGAAGCCCTCCAGCATCCCGACGGCAAGGGCCTCGGCATCCTGGCCTTGGCCCACCACCGCTGGCAGAGGAACCTGGATCCCACCCCCCTTCTCAAGGAGGCCCTGCGGGAGGCTCGCCGGCTTTCCAACCCTTACGTCTACCATCTCGCCCTCACCTCCCTGGCCCTCTATCTCTGGCCCAAGGCCCCCAGGAAAGCCCAGGCCCTCTCCCAGTACCTCCTCTACCAGACCCACCGCACGGGGTTTGCGGTGCACCTGGAGGTGGCGAGGCTCCTCCGGGCCCAGCTCCTCCTAGAGGAGGGGGAAAGGGTGGACCACCTCCTAAGCTTCACCCCCTCCGTGCCCCTAACCCAGGTCTGGCAGGCCTTTCTGGCGGGGAGCGAGCCGGAAGACCCCCTCCGCGGTTACGGTATCCTGGGAAGGTGGGTCCGCGGGCTTTGGCGTAAGCGGGGGGCAGGATGGATGCGGCACAAGCGGTAGAGGCCATCAAGCGCCGCCTCTCCCTAAAGGAGGTGGTTTCCCGGTACGTGGCCTTAAAGCCTGCAGGCCGCGGCCGCTGGAAGGGCCTCTGCCCCTTCCACCAGGAGAAGACCCCCTCCTTTTACGTGGACGAGGAGAAGGGGCTTTTCCACTGCTTCGGCTGCAAGGCGGGAGGCGACCTCTTCGCCTTCGTGGAAAGGATCGAGGGCCTGGACTTCATGGGGGCCCTGGAGCGCCTGGCGGAGGAGGCAGGGGTGGAGATTCCCAAAGCGGGTGCCCCCGCCAAACGCCGGGAGCTTTTGGATGTCCTCAAGCTCTCCCAGGAGTACTTCCTGGAGGGGCTCAAGGCTTCCCTCGAGGCCCAGGAGTACCTGCAAAGGCGGGGGCTTTCCCCGGAAAGCATCGCCCGCTTCGGCCTGGGCTACGCCCCGGCCAAGGGGGACGGCCTCCTCACCCACCTGAGCCGGCACGGCATCAGCCCGGAGGAAGGCCTTAAAGCGGGGGTCCTGGCGGAAAAGGACGGGCGCTTCTATGACCGCTTCAGGAACCGCATCACCTTCCCCATCAAGGACCACCTGGGCAGGATCGTGGCCTTCACGGGAAGGGCCCTGGGGGAGGAAACCCCCAAATACCTGAACTCCCCGGAAACCCCCCTCTTCCGCAAGCGGGAGGTGCTCTTCGCCTACCCTGAGGCCAAGGCCAAGCTGCGCCAGGGACGGGCCATCGTGGTGGAGGGGCTTTTTGATGCCATCGCCCTGCACCAGATGAGCTTCGCCGAGGCGGTGGCGGTCTTGGGCTCGGGGCTTTCCGAGGAGCAAGCCCGCCTTCTGGAGATGCAGGAGGTGCGGGAGGTCTACCTGGCCTTTGACGCTGACGAGGCCGGGCAGAGGGCCACCCTGCAAAGCCTGGACCTCTCCTTGGCCCGGAAGTTCCTCTTCTATGCGGTGCGCCTGCCCAGCAAGGACCCGGGCGACCTCCTTCTTCTGCCCGAGGGCCCGGCCCTATTCCAGAAAGCCTTAGAGGAAGCCCTTCCCGAGGTGGAGTTCCGCTTCCAGGAGGCCACCCGGGGCCTGGACCTGACCCGCCCCGAGCACAAACGGAAGGTCCTGGAAGCCCTCACCCCGAGGATGCTCTCCCCTGAGCCCTTCGACCCGGTGGCCGACCGCCTTAAGGCCCTGGTGGTGGAGCGGTTGGGCCTTTCCCTGCGCCAGCTGGAGGATTACCTGGCCAGCCTCAAGCGGGGCCGGCGTCCACCCCCCCAACCCCCCAAGGCCGAGCCCAAAAACCGGGTGCTCCTTCTGGAGCTGGACGTCATGGCCCTCCTCCTCTCCCTGCCGGAGGAACGCTTCGCCGAGTGGGTGCACCACACGGCCCTTCACGTCTGGCCCCCGGAAGGCTCCTTGCTTTCCGAGTTCCTGGAGCTGGCCAGCCGCGAACCCCGCCGGGACTACCTGCGCCAGGTGCTAAGCCGCAAGGAGGCGGGGGGCATCCTTCTGGAAAGGTTGATGCTGGTCCCCTCTGTGGACGAGCCCAGGTTCCCCGAGATCCTGGAGAAAACCCTGGCCCGCCTGCGGGAGGCCTACTACCTGGAGCGCCGGGCCAAACTGAAGGAGGAGCTAAGCCGCAACCCCAGCATGGAGATCTTGCGGGAAATCCAGGAACTGGACCAGGCCATAGAGGCGGAACGGCGCATCTACCGGAAGCTTTAAGGTAAAATCCTTTCGGGCTTAGGCCCAAGGAGGTAAAGGATGAAAAGCCCCGTTCGTGTGGCGGTCACCGGCGCTGCCGGCCAGATCGGTTACAGCCTTCTTTTCCGCATCGCCGCAGGCGAAATGCTGGGGAAGGACCAGCCCGTGATCCTCCAGCTCCTGGAGATTCCCCAGGCCCTGAGAGCCCTGGAGGGCGTCATCATGGAGCTCGAGGACTGCGCCTTCCCCCTTCTGGCGGGGATCGTGGCCACGGACGACCCCAGGGTGGCCTTTAAAGACGCCGACTATGCCCTTCTGGTGGGGGCGGCCCCCAGGAAGGCGGGCATGGAGCGCCGCGACCTCCTGGAGATGAACGGCAAGATCTTCACCGAACAGGGCCGGGCCCTGGCCGAGGTGGCCAAGCGGGACGTCAAGGTCCTGGTGGTGGGCAACCCCGCCAACACCAACGCCCTCATCGCCTACAAAAACGCAGAGGGCCTTGACCCCAAAAACTTCACTGCCATGACCCGGCTGGACCACAACCGGGCCAAGGCCCAGCTTTCCAAGAAGACGGGGGTTCCCGTGGACCGGATCCGCCGCATTGCCGTGTGGGGCAACCACTCCTCCACCATGTTCCCCGACCTCTTCCATGCGGAGGCGGACGGGAAACCCGCCCTGGAGCTGGTGGACATGGAGTGGTACGAGAAGGAGTTCATCCCCACCGTGGCCCAAAGGGGAGCGGCCATCATCCAGGCCCGGGGAGCCTCCAGCGCCGCCAGCGCCGCCAACGCCGCCATCGAGCACATCCGCGACTGGGCCCTGGGCACCCCCGAGGGGGACTGGGTTTCCATGGCCATTCCTTCGGACGGTTCCTACGGGGTTCCCGAGGGCATCGTCTACTCCTTCCCCGTCACCGCCAGGGGCGGGAAGTACGAGATCGTCCAGGGCCTGGAGATCAACGAGTTCGCCAGGAAGCGGATGGAGATCACCGCAAAGGAGCTTCTGGACGAGATGGAACAGGTGAAGGCCCTAGGGCTTATCTAGGGCCTGGCCGGGCCCCCGCCCTGGCCAAAGGCCAGGGCGGGGTCAGGTTTTTAGCCAGACCTCCGGGGCCCAGGGGTAGACCACCCAGGCCTCCGTGGCCTCAGCGTACACGTCGGGTTCGTCCGGCACCTGGTTCCGGCTAGGCTTGAAGTGCAGGGTGGCCACCAGGGGAAACCCTCCCGCCTGACGCACCCGGGCCTTCACCGCCAGGGCCGTCCGCCCCGAGTCCCACACGTCATCCACCACCAAAACCCGCTTGCCGAAAAGCAGGGGGTCTGGGGGGAACTGTAAGAAGACGGGCTCGGGAAGGGTTTCCTCCCCCTCGTAGAACATCACCGCCGCCGTGAGGATGTCCCGCGCGCCCAGGGCCTGGGCCAGAAGGGCGGTGGGGATGAGCCCACCCCGGGCGATCCCCAGGATGAGGTCAAACTCCTCCCCCTGAAGCCTGCCGGCCAGGTGGCGAACCAGGCGAAGGAGCTCCTCCCAGGATAGGAAGAGCCTTTCCATCAGGGTTTATCCAGCTCAAAGGCCTGGTGCACTGCCCTTAAGGCGGCCTCTGCGTACTGGGCGGGGATGATGACGGAGATGCGCACCTCGCTGGTGGCGATCATCTCGATGTTGGCCCCGGTGGAGGCCACCGCCTGGAACATCCTGGCGGGGATCTCCGGGGCCGAGGCCAGCCCCACCCCCACGATGGATACCTTGGCGATATCGGGGCGGAGAAGGGCCTCTCCCCCGATCTCGGCCAAAACGGGCTCCAGGGCCTCGAGGGCCTCCTGGGCGAAATCCTTCTTCACGGTGAAGGCCATCTGCTGCCGGGAGGGATCGTGCCCGGGAACCCCCTGGATGATCATGTCCACGGCGATACCCCGCTCGGCCAGGGCTTGGAAGACCTTGGCGGCGATCCCCGGCTGGTCGGGGATCCCGATAAGCCCGATCTGGGCGTGGTCCAGATCCAAGGCCGCACCCGTCACCACCTTGCCCATTTCCATGTTGACCTCCTTCACCAGGGTACCGGGGTTATAGGAAAAGCTGGAGCGCACGTGGAGCACCACCCCGTAACGCTTGGCATAGTACACCGCCCGGGGGTGGAGGACTCTGGCCCCCAGGGCGGCCATCTCCAGCATCTGGTCGTAGCCGATCACCTCAAGCTTCCGGGCCTCGGGAATCAGGTGGGGGTCCGTGGTGTAAACCCCTTCCGTGTCCGTGTAGATCTCGCACTCCTTGGCCCCCAGGGCGGCGGCGATGGCCACGGCGGTGGTGTCCGACCCCCCCCGGCCCAAGGTGGTGATCTCCCCCTCGGGGGTGGTGCCCATGAAGCCGGCGATCACCGCCACATACCCCTGGTCCAGGGCCTCCTGGATGCGGTTTGGGTTCACCTCGAGGATCCGGGCATCGCCAAAGCGCCCATCCGTGACGATGCCGATCTGGTGCTGCACAAAGCCCCTGGCCGGGATGCCCATGGCCCAGAGTTGCATGGCGAGGAGGGCCACGGAAACCTGCTCCCCTGTGGTGGTGAGGAGGTCCAGCTCCCGGAAGGGAGGTCTCGGGTTCACCCGCTTGGCCAGGGCGATGAGCTCGTCGGTGGTGTGGCCCATGGCCGAAACCACCACCGCCAGCCTATGCCCCTTCTCCCGGTAGTGGGCGATGCGCTGGGCCACCTTGTGGATGCGCTCCAGGTCGCCCACGGAGGTGCCGCCATATTTTTGCACGACCAGGGACACGCTTGCCTCCTTTCCGCCCAAGGGGCGGCTTGAAAAGGAATATTATCACATTTGCCCCTTCACCCCAAGCCCCGTATCCTTGGCGTGTGGGCATGACCCTAGCGGAGTACCACCGCCTCACCCCCCTGCCCCGGCCCGGGGGGGTGCTTTACGTGAAGCCGGGGGCCCGTGGGTACCGGGACCCGGTTTACGAGGCCCTACAGGCTGCCGTGGCCCCCTTCGGCCAGAGGGCCCTGGACCTGAACCCCGGGGTGGGTCTGGCCAGCCTGCCCCTGGAGGGCCGGATGGAGGTGGACAGGCTGGAAACCTCGAGGGCCGCCTTCCGCTGCCTCCAGTCCAGCGGCCTGAAGGCCCGCCTGGCCCCTCCTTGGGAAGCGGAGGAAAACGCCTACGACCTGGTGGTCCTGGCCCTGCCCGCAGGCCGGGGCACCGCTTACGTAGAGGCCACCTTGGTGTCCGCCGCCCGGGCCTTGAGGATGGGGGGCCGGGTCTACCTGGCCGGGGACAAGAACAAGGGCTTTGAGCGCTACTTCAAGGAAGCCCGGGCCCTTCTGGGGTACGGCCTGGTCCTCAAGCGGGAAGGCCCAGTGCGGGTGGCCCTTCTGGAAAAGGAACGGGAAGCCCCACCTCTACCCTCCCTCTGGCACCCGTTCCAGGCAAGGCTTTTGGGGGAGACCTTCACCTTCTTCCACCTGCCGGGGGTCTTTTCCGCGGGGAAGGTGGACAAGGCCTCGGTGCTTCTCCTGGAAGCCCTGGTGGGGGAGGTAGGCCGGGAAGGTATCCGCGGCAGGCGCATCCTGGACCTGGGAGCCGGCTACGGAGCCCTCACCCTGCCCCTGGCCCGCCTGGGCGGGGAGGTGACGGCCCTCGAGGACGACCTGGTGTCGGTCCTCTCCCTGGAAAGGAGTCTAAAGGAAAACCGCCTGGCCGCCCGAGTGCTTCACTCTGACGTGGACGAGGCCTTAGCCGAAGGCGGAGTAGGTTGGGGATCCAGACCGGCTCAGGACCAAGCCCCCGGCTTGACAGAGGAAGAAGCATTTGACATCATAGTTACGAATCCTCCCTTTCACGTGGGGGGAGCGGTCATCCTGGATGTGGCCCAGGCCTTCGTGGAAGCGGCGGCGGCCCGGCTGAAGCCGGGCGGTGGGTTTTTCCTGGTGGCAAACCCCTTTCTCAAGTACGAGCCCCTACTGGAAGAGCGCTTTGGCGCTTTTAGGACGCTTTTGGTGAGGGAGTACAAGGTGCTTTTCGCTGAGAAGGCCAGACGGGGATAGCAACCCCAAGGAGGGAGGTCCGCGTTGAAGAAGACCAAAAACAAGGTGAAGCAGGTTACTGCCGGGGAAGAGGAAAGGATGGCCCTCCAGACCCAAGAATCCATGACCGCCACGGAAAAAGCCCCCAAGGCGGGCTCCGGGGGAACCACCTCGAAAAACCGGAAGAAGGCCCCACCGGCCCCCCTGGAGGCTAAAGAGGAAATCCCTCACGACGAGGAAATGGCACCCCTGGCCCAGGATGCCCTCCAGGGAAGCTACCTGGAGGCTCCGGAAGAACCCCCCCTCGAGGTGGAGGAGCCCGACCTCGCCCCCGAGATCTTCCTGGACGAGCCCCTGGATCCCATGGCGGACGAGAGCTACCTGGAAGCCGACGACCTCCTCCTTCCCGAGGAAGGCCCCTCCCCGGACTACCTGGGCGAGGAGCTCTTCGAGGAAGAGGAGGAGCTTGCCCTGCCCAAGGTTTCCACCTCCGATCCCGTGCGCCAGTACCTGCACGAGATCGGCCAGGTCCCCCTCCTCACCCTGGAGGAGGAGATCGAGCTGGCCAGGAAGGTGGAGGAGGGGATGGAGGCCATCAAAAAGCTCTCCGAGGCCACAGGGCTGGACCAGGACCTAATCCGGGAGGTGGTGCGGGCCAAGATCCTGGGCACGGCCCGCATCAGCCAGATTCCTGGCCTCAGGGACAAGCTGGATCCCAAGACGGTGGACGAGGTGGACGCCAAGCTGAAGAGCCTCCCCAAGGAGCTTAAGCGCTACCTGCACCTCGCCCGCGAGGGGGAGGCCGCCAGGCAGCACCTCATCGAGGCCAACCTGAGGCTGGTGGTGTCCATCGCCAAGAAGTACACCGGCCGCGGGCTTTCCTTCCTGGATCTGATCCAGGAGGGCAACCAGGGCCTCATCCGGGCCGTGGAGAAGTTTGAGTACAAGCGGCGCTTCAAGTTCTCCACCTACGCCACCTGGTGGATCCGCCAGGCCATCAACCGGGCCATCGCCGACCAGGCCCGCACCATCCGCATCCCCGTCCACATGGTGGAGACCATCAACAAGCTCTCCCGCACCGCCCGCTCCCTCCAGCAGGAACTGGGCCGGGAGCCCACCTACGAGGAGATCGCCGAGGCCATGGGCCCGGGCTGGGACGCCAAGCGGGTGGAGGAAACCCTCAAGATCGCCCAGGAACCGGTTTCCCTGGAAACCCCCATCGGGGACGAAAAGGACAGCTTCTACGGGGACTTCATCCCCGACGAGAACCTTCCCTCCCCCGTGGACGCCGCCGCCCAGAGCCTCCTGGCGGAGGAGCTGGAAAAGGCCCTTTCCAAGCTCTCCGAACGCGAGGCCATGGTGCTGAAACTCCGCAAGGGGCTGATTGACGGGCGGGAGCACACCCTCGAGGAGGTGGGGGCCTACTTCGGGGTTACCCGGGAGCGCATCCGCCAGATTGAGAACAAGGCCCTGAGGAAGCTCAAGTACCACGAGTCCCGCACCCGGAAGCTTAGGGACTTCCTGGATTAACGGGGACCCCAGTCCACACCGAGGGGAAAACGGGCCACCTCCAGGAGGTGGCCCTCGTCTTCATCCCGCACCAAGGCCACTTCCTTCACCAAGAAGGAGCGCCTTTGGGGAGCGGGAAGCTCCTGCGCCAGCCTCCTTGCCTCCTCCTCGGATAGCCCCAGGGCCAGGGTGATGTGGGGCACGTAGCTGGGCCCTTCGATCTCCTTCAGGGGCGGGGCCAAGGGTTCCAGGGCGTGGTAGAGGCGCCGGAAGGGAGTGCCCCCGTAGGCCCTCAGGTAGACCACTCCCTGGGGGAAATACCCCCACCCCCCGAGGCGCAGGCGAAAGGGAGTGTGCCCCCGAAGAATGCCCGCAAGGGCGATCCTCAGGGCCTCCTCCTCATAGGGCCAGTCAAAGGGCTGGCGCAGGTTAAGGTGCGGGGGGCCAAAGCCCCTGATCCCGTGAAGGGCCTGAAGTTCCTCCAGGAAACGCCTCAGGTCCTCCGGGGGCCACACCAACACCCCATACACGCCGCCAGTATACCCGCTGGGCCTACCCAACCTTCTTCGGGCTGACTCGAGGAAACCCTCCCTCAACCCCGCTCCCCGGGACATATTACCCTTGACTTAGGTGTTAACAGGGGTGTGAGCTATCCTCGTAAGGAGGTGGCGTTTATGAAAAGAGCCCTACTGGCCCTGCTGGCCCTTGGCTTGATGGTGGCCCTGTCCAACAAGGAGGCCATCCAAAAGGAGTGGGAGCAGAGCGCCCACAACAACGGGGTGATGGGGGCCAAAACCCTGAGCGTGGCCACGGTGGAAGCCCGGGCCGAGGGCGCTGCCCACTGCGCCCGTTGCCACAGCGAGCAGGGCTTCATCGCCTGGCTGGACCAGCTCAAGAAGGGCAACCCCGGGAACCTGGTGGGCCCGGACGGCAAGCCGGCCACCGTGGACTACCTCAAGTCCTTGGGCCTGACCCGGGACCAGGTCAAGCCCGTCACCTGCAAGGCCTGCCACGACGAGGACGGGGATCTGCGCCTGGCCAACGACACCCCCATGCTTCCCTCGGGGTTTAAGGCCACGGCCGTGGGCAACGCCGCTTTGTGCATCACCTGCCACAACACCCGAAACGGCCGCATCACCTGGAACGCCGAGGACCCGGGCCGCTACACCTATCCCCACGCCTCGAGCCAAGGGGACGTGATCCTGGGCAAGAACGCCTTCTTCGTGGACGACACCAGGGAGTGGCCCAACCCCCACGCCTTCTTCACGGGGAACGCCTGCTCCACCTGCCACATGAGCCTGGCGGGGACCGGGGAGTACTCCAGCCACACCCTCAAGACCCCGGAGAACCTCTGCGCCTCCTGCCACGGCAACAAGTACACCAAGGAAATGGTCCAGGAAAACACCGCCCACCTCCTCTCCCTGCTGCGCAGCAAGGTGAACGCCCGGGTGCTGGCGGTAAGGGACCGCATCAAGACCGTGCGGGCCTACAACCCCGATACCGGCCAGTTCACCCCCAACACCCCTGTCAAGGCTCCGGTTTACCGGGTGGACATCACCTCTATCGCCGGGCAGATCGCCTTCAAGATGACGCTCACCGACGGCACCGTGCTCTACAGCCAGCTTGGGGACATCCGGGACGAGAAGGGCCAGCCGGTCTTCGCCACCAAGGACCCCATCGTCCGGGCCAGCTGGAACTACCTGCTCCTGGAAAACGACGGCTCCAAGGGCGTGCATAACCCCACCTACACCCGCACCGTCCTCCTGGCCACCCTGAACGCCCTTCAGTAATCCCCATGCGGTGGCCCCGGGGGGTTTCCCCCGGGGCTTTTGGCTTTAACATGGGGACGTGAGCCGCACCTATCTCTACCGGGGCCGCATCCTGAGCCTGGCCCTGGAAGGCCGTTACGAGATCGTGGAGCACAAGCCCGCGGTGGCCATTGTGGCCGTGCGGGATGGAAGGATGCTCTTCGTGCGCCAGCACCGTCCGGCAGTGGGCCTGGCTCCCCTGGAGATCCCCGCGGGGCTTATAGAACCTGGGGAGGACCCCCTGGAGGCTGCCCGTCGGGAGCTGGCCGAGGAAACCGGGCTTGCGGGGGACCTTGCGCCCCTTTTCAGCTACTACGTGTCCCCGGGCTTCACCGACGAAAAGACCCACGTCTTTCTGGCCAGCAACCTGCGGGAAACCCAGGCCACGCCGGACGAGGACGAGGAGATCGAGGTGGTCTGGCTGGAGCCGGAAAGGGCCTTAGAGATGCACCAAAAGGGCGAGGTGGAGTTTTCCGCCACCGGCCTGGTGGGCGTGCTTTACTACCATGCTTTTCTCCGAGGTCGCTGACGTTCCCAAGGGGGCCAAGGTGGTGGCGGTGGGCTCCTTCGACGGGGTACACCTGGGCCACCAACATCTCCTCCACCAGGCCCTGGCCGAGGCCAAGAGCCTCCACCAGCCCCTTCTCGTCTACACCTTTGACCCCCCCACCAAGGTCTTCACCCGGGGAGAGGGATTCCTGATGGACCTCACGGAGAAGGTGGAGGCCCTCAGGGCCCTCGGGGTGGAGCTGATCCTGGCGGTGGCCTTTAACGAAACCTTCGCCCAAAGGGAGGCGGGGGAGTTTTTGGAGGACCTCAGAAGGCTTGGAGCGAGCCGCATCTACGTGGGGGAGGATTTCCGCTTCGGCAAGGGCCGGGGTGGCGGCCCTGAGGACCTGGCCCAGGTGGCCCCAGTGCGCATCGTTCCCCTTTTAACCCTGGGAGGGGAGCCGGTGAAGAGCAGCCGCATCCGCGCCCTTCTGCAAGAGGGCCGGGTGGAGGAGGCCCGTCACCTCCTGGGCCGGCCTTACGGGGCCTACGGGGTGGTGGTGGAAGGGGACAAGCTTGGGAGGAAGCTGGGCTTTCCCACCGCCAACCTGGCTGTTCACCCCCAGAAGATCCTCCCCCCAGGGGTGTTCGCCGTGGAGGCCCAGGGATCCTTTGGCCGCTACAAGGGGGTGGCCAACGTGGGCACGAGGCCCACGGTAAACGGTATGGAAAGAAGGCTCGAGGTGCACCTTCTGGGCTTTGCCGGGGAGCTTTACGGGGAGGAGATGCGCCTGTCCTTCCTCAAGCGCCTACGGGAGGAGAAACGCTTCGACAGCCTCGAGGAGCTCAAGGCCCAGATCGCCAAGGACGTGGCCTCGGCCCGCGCTTACTTTGGCCTCTAGGTAGCCCATAAAACCCGTTTCGGGGACATCCTTCCCGGCGGGGCCCGGATAGGCTGGAGTTGTGGACTGCAGAGGCTTGGCCGAGGCCTTGGTGGGAGCCCGGGGGAGGCAGGAGGTCTTTCGCCGCGCCCTGGCGGCCCTGGAGGAGGCGGGGGTCATCCGCTGCGGCGAGGCCTACTGGGTGGGCGAGGGCCTCTCCCTTTTCCAGATGCAGGCCTGCCGGACCACCTGTCCCCTGGTGGCCCGCTCCCGTCCCCTGGCCGAGGAAGCCCTGAGGCGGGGAGAGGCGGTGAAGGAGGGATCCTTCGTGGCCATTCCGGTGAAGCAGGGGGAAAAGACCCTGGCGGTGGTGGTGCTGAGCCTCCACGAAGGCCGAGAAGCCCCCGAGGCCCTACCTTCCCTCCTCCTCCTGGCCCTGAAGCGCCCGGGGCTGGAGCTGGCGGGGAGGCTCCTGGCCACCCAGGAGGAGGAAAGGCGCCGGGTGGGCCGGGAGCTTCACGACGGGGTAGGAAGCCTCCTCACCGCTGCCCTCCTCACCCTGAAGGTGGCGGAAAAGCACCCCGAGAAGCTCCCCGAGGCCCGCAAGCGGGTGGCGGAGGCCCTCGAGGAGGTCCGGCGGCTTTCCCGGGAACTCCGCATGCCCCTTCTGGACGATCTGGGGCTTAAGGAAGCCCTCTCCCGCTACCTGGAGGAATACCGCCAACACGGCCTTCAGGTGGAGGCTGAGCTGGACCTACCCCGCCTGCCCAAGGAGAAGGAAGTGGCCCTCTTCCGCGTGGTGCAGGAGGCCCTGACCAATGTCCTGCGCCATGCCCAAGCCCGGCGGGTATCCGTGCGCCTCTGGCAAGAGGGGGATCGCCTCTTCGGCGTGGTGAGGGATGACGGCCGGGGGTTTGACCCCGAAATAACCCCCCCCTCCGTGGGGCTTTTGGGCATGCAGGAACGCATCCAAAGCCTGGGGGGAAGCTTTGCCCTGCGCAGCAAGCCTGGCCAGGGCACGGAGGTGGAGTTCGGGGTGCCTCTATGAGGGTGGTTTTGGTGGAGGACCACCACCTGGTGCGCAAGGGCCTTCGCCTTCTCCTGAAGGAAGGTGGCCACCAGGTGGTGGCGGAGTTCGCCCGGGCGGAGGAGGCCCTGGCCGCACCCTGGGAGGCCGAGCTGGTCCTTTTGGACCTGAACCTGCCGGGCATGGGGGGCCTCGAGGCCCTCCCCCACCTGGCCAAAAGGGCCAAGGTCCTGGTGGTTTCCATGCACGACGAGCCCGCCTACGTGGCCCGGGCCTTCGCCCTGGGGGCCAAGGGATACCTGCCCAAACATGCCCTGGACCAGGATCTTCTGGAGGCTCTGGAGCGCCTGGGAAGGGGCCTCCGCTACCTCCACCCCAGCCTGACCGAGGCGCTTCTGGAGGGGCAGGCGGAACCGGGACCCGAGGTTCTTTCGGACAGGGAGCGGGCGGTGGTGGCCCTTCTGGCCCAGGGCTACACCCTCTCCCAGGTGGCGGAGCGCCTGGGGATTTCCGTGAAGACCGCCTCCACCTACAAGGGGCGGGCCCTGAACAAGCTGGGGCTCATGGACACCCCCGACCTGGTGCGCTGGGCCCGGGAACAGGGCCTGGCCTAGGGCAGCCCCAAGCCCCTGACCCTGTTTGGAACATCCTTCCCAAGGACATTTGCCCTAGGAAATCTTCCGACAGACACGGGTAAAACCCTCTGTCTTGTGAAAGAGAGGGCAAGCCCTATCTTAAGCCCAGGAGGTGAGGCATGGAACTCTTGGGCTGGGTCACGGCGAGCTTCTTCTCCCCGCCGGGAGAAGCCCTCTTCCGGGAGCTCTATGCGGGCACCCTGGAGGAAGCCCTGGAGGAACTTACCGGCCACCCCGTGGCCCTGCCCAAGGTGGCGCCCAGGGAACTCCAGGCCGCCTACACCGCCCTCTTCGTCACCCACCCCGAGGGGCTTCCCGCCCCGCCCTATGCGGGCTATGCCCTGGATGGGGAGCTCTTCGGCCCCTCCTTCCACCGCCTCCAGGAGCTCTACCGGGAAGGAGGCCTCGAGGTGCAGGCCACCTGGCGGGACCTGCCCGACCACATCGCCGCCATCGGGGAGGCCATCGCCCTCTTGGCGGGAAAAAACCCCCATCTGGCAAGGAGGCTTGCCCGGGAGTTCCTCAAGCCCTGGCTGGACCGCTTTGGCCCCCAGGTGAAAACCCACGACCCCACGGGGTTTTACGCCACCCTGGTGGACCTTTTACAGGAGGCCATCCATGCAAAGACGGGAGTTTCTTAAGCTTAGCACCCTGGCCGCAGGTGCCCTGGCCCTTAAGGGAAGTGGCCCCGCCAAGGCCCTCAAGGCCCCTTGGTACCGGCAGGAGGTTAAAAGCGTCTACCAGATCTGCGAGGGATGCTTCTGGCGGTGCGGCATCGTGGCCCATGCGGTGGGGAACCGGGTGTACAAGGTGGAGGGTTACGAGGCCAATCCCAAAAGCCGGGGCCGGCTCTGCCCCCGGGGCCAGGGCATGCCCCAGACCACCTACGACCCCGACCGGCTCAAGCGCCCCCTGATCCGGGTGGAGGGAAGCCAGCGGGGCGAGGGCAAGTACCGGGTGACCACCTGGGAGGAAGCCCTGGACTATGTGGCCGAGAGGATGATGAAGATCAAGGAGGAATACGGTCCCGAGGCCATCGCCTTCTTCGGCCACGGCACGGGGGATTCCTGGTTCGTGGACTTCCTCCCCGCCGCCTGGGGTAGCCCCAACGCCGCCAAGCCCTCCGTGGCCATCTGCACCGCCCCCCGGGAAACGGCCGCCCAATGGGTCTTCGGCCGGCCCATCGGCGGGCATGAACCCATAGACTGGGAAAACGCCCGCTACATCGTCCTCATCGGCCACCACATCGGGGAGGATACCCACAACACCCAGCTTCAGGACTTCGCCCTGGCCCTGAAGCGGGGAGCCAAGGTGGTGGTGGTGGACCCCCGCTTCTCCACCGCCGCCGCCAAGGCCCACCTGTGGCTTCCCATCAAGCCGGGCACCGACACCGCCTTGCTCCTGGCCTGGATCCACGTTCTCATCTACGAGGATCTCTACGACAAGGAATACGTGGCCAAGTACACCACGGGCTTTGAGGAACTCAAGGCCCACGTGAAGGACTTCACCCCCGAGTGGGCGGAGAAGCACACGGAGATCCCCGCCGAAACCATCCGCCAGGTGGCCCGGGAGATGGCGGCCCACAAGCCCCAGGCGGTCCTCCCCCCCACCCGGCACACCGTCTGGTACGGGGACGACACCTACCGGATGATGGCCCTGTACTACGTGAACGTCCTCCTGGGCAACTACGGCCGCAAGGGCGGGTTCTACATCGCGCAAAGCCCCTACCTGGAGAAGTACCCCACCCCGCCCCTACCCCTGGAGCCGGCTGCGGGGGGTTGCTCAGGTCCAGCTGGAGGAAATCACGAACCCGAAGGGTTTAAACCCCGGGCCGACAAGGGCAAGTTCTTCGCCCGCACCACCGCCATCCAGGAGCTCATCGAGCCCATGATCACCGGGGAGCCCTACCCCATCAAGGGGCTCATCGCCTATGGGATCAACCTGTTCCACTCCATCCCCAACGTGCCCCGCACCAAGGAGGCCCTCAAGAAGCTGGATCTCTACGTGGCCATAGATGTGCTTCCCCAGGAGCACGTGATGTGGGCCGACGTGATCCTGCCCGAGGCCACCTACCTGGAGCGCTACGACGACCTGGTGGCCGTGGCCCATAAGACCCCCTTCATCCAGCTTCGGGTTCCCGCCCACGAACCCCTCTTTGACACCAAGCCCGGCTGGTGGATCGCCCGGGAGCTGGGGATCCGCCTGGGCCTGGGCGAGTTCTTCCCCTGGCAGACCATCGAGGAATACCTGGACACCCGCCTCCAGAGCATCGGCTTGGACCTGGAAACCCTGAAGGGCATGGGCACCCTAGTCCAAAAGGGCAAGCCCTGGCTGGAGGATTGGGAGAAGGAAGGCCGGCTTCCCTTCGGCACCCCCTCAGGGAAGATCGAACTCTACTGCCAGGCTTTCAAGAAGGCGGGCCACCAACCCCTTCCCGTCTTCACCCCGCCCGAGGAGCCACCCCCTGGCTTCTACCGCCTTCTCTACGGCCGAAGCCCCGTGCACACCTTCGCCCGCACCCAGAACAACTGGGTCCTCATGGAAATGGACCCGGAAAACGAGGTCTGGATCCATCGGGAAGAGGCCAGAAGGCTGGGCCTGAAGGATGGGGATTACGTGATCCTGGAGAACCAGGACGGCGTGAGGGAAGGCCCGGTGCGGGTCAAGGCCACGGAAAGGATCCGGAAGGACTGCGTCTACCTGGTCCATGGCTTCGGCCACAAGGCCCCCCTCATGAAGGTGGCCCACGGCCGGGGAGCCTCCGACACCTACCTGCAAACCCGGTACAAGCTGGACCCCATCTCCGGAGGAGCGGGGCTTCGGGTCAACTTCGTCAAGCTGGAGAAGGCGGGAAAGCCCCGGTTGCCCAGCCTCTCCGCCCTGGCCAAGCGCCCCTTTGACGAAAGGAGGATGTGATGCCCCGCTACGCCATGGCCATAGACCTTAGCCTCTGCGTGGGCTGCGCCGCCTGCGCCGTGGCCTGCAAGATGGAGAACGAGGTTCCCCCAGGGGTCTTTAACCTCTGGATCCGGGAGCGGGAGATAGGTACCTATCCCGATTTGGTGGTGGAGTTCCGCCCCGAACAGTGCCTGCACTGCGAAACCTCACCCTGCGTACCCGTGTGCCCCACGGGGGCCAGCTACCAAACCCAAGAGGGCTTGGTCCTGGTGGACCCGAAAAAGTGCATCGCCTGCGGGGCCTGCATCGCCGCCTGCCCCTACGATGCCCGCTACCTGCACCCGGCCGGCTACGTGAGCAAGTGCACCTTCTGTGCCCACCGGATAGAGCAGGGCCGGCTTCCCGCCTGCGTGGAAACCTGCCCCACCTTCTGCCGCACCTTTGGAGACCTGGACGACCCGGAAAGCCCGGTGTCCAGGGCCCTGAAGGAGGCTGGGCGGGTGGATGTGTTGAGGCCCGAGCTGGGTACCAAGCCCAAGCTCTTCTACCTGAACGCCCCTTCCAAGAAGGGGCTCACCCAGGAGAGGGAGGTGCACCATGACTGAGTTCTACGGCCTTCCCAACGCCGGGGAGTTTTGGCACTGGACCAATCTTCTCCACTTCATCCTGGTGGGGCTGGCGGGAGGTATGGCCTTCCTGACAGCCCTGCTGCACCTTAAGGGCCATCCGGAAGCCCGCCGCTATACCCTTTGGGCCCTGGGCCTGATTGCTCTGGATCTCTTCGTGCTTTGGGCGGAATCCCCCGCCCGCTTCCGCTTCACCCACGTCTGGCTTTTCCTCTCCTTCCACCCCACAAGCCCCATCTGGTGGGGGTCCTGGGGCCTGGCCCTCTCCTTCGTGTCTGCCGGGCTCCTGTACCTGGGGAAAGGACCCAGCAAGCCTTTGGCCTGGGGCCTTTTGGCCTTTAGCCTGGTGGCCCTGGCCTACCCCGGCATGGCCCTGGCGGTGAACCTGAACCGACCCCTCTGGAACGCCTTGCTGGCGGGGCTGTTTCCCCTCACCGCCCTGGTCTTGGGGCTCGGGGTGGCCGTCCTTATGAAAAGCTCCTGGGCTTTATACCCCTTGCGCATCCTCCTAGGAGCCTCCCTCTTCCTGGCCTTCCTTTACCCCTTCACCCTGACCCTCGAGGCCCGGGGACACCTATGGGAGGAAGGGGGGGTTCTTTATGGGCTTTTCCTGGCCCTGGGGCTTGGGGCCTTCGGGAAGGAAAGCCTGGCCCCTTGGGCTGCTTTCTTGGCTGCCGCTGGCCTTAGGGCCCTTCTGGTGGCCGTGGGCCAGTGGCAGGGGCTTGGCCTTTAGGGGGAAACCCCCTGGGGAATCAAGGAGGTGCACCATGAAAGGCATGAGGAAACTGGCTTGGTTCGGGCTTCTTTTGGTCCTTCCGGTCTTGGCGCAGGCGACCACCACCACCTTCTCCGCCCTCACGGTGCGGGAGGTGGGGAACTTCCTCGCCACCCTGCCCGCCGACTTCTACGGCATCCAGCCCGCCGCCGCCAAGCAGATGATGGACACCCTGGATGTCTTCATCCTGGACGTGCGGGAGCCTGCGGAGTTCAAGGATGGCCGGATCCCCGGCGCCGTCAACATCCCCATCCGCGACCTGCCCAAGCGGATCGGCGAGATCCCCAAGGGCAAACCCATCATCGTCTACTGCGGCATCGGGCACCGGGGCGCCATGGCCCTCGTTTTCCTCCGCGGCCAGGGGTACAACGTGAAGAGCATCCTGGGAGGCTATAAGGCCTGGACCGGGGCCAACCTGCCGGTGGAGAAGTAAACGGTGGCCAAGAGATCGGGGAGGGGCAAAGCCCCTCCCCCTTTGGTCCTTATTCCCGGTCAAAATAGGTGAGCTTGGGGTACTTGTTGGCCCGCACCTCGTCCAGCCGCCGCACCGGGGTGGTGTAGGGAGCTCCCTCCAGCCACTCCCTGGGCTTTTGCAAAAGCTCCCCCAGGGCCTCGGCGAAGGCCTCGAGGGTCTCCTTGCTCTCCGTTTCCGTGGGCTCGATCATCAGGGCTTCCTTGACGATCAAGGGGAAGTAGACGGTGGGGGGGTGGAAGCCCATCTCCAAAAGCCCCTTGGCCAGGTCCAGGGTGCGGAAGCCCTGGGGGGGCTGGGCCACGAACTCGTGCATGCAAGGGCCGTCGTAGGGCACCTTGTACCCCTTTTCCTTGAGGAGTTCCTTGAGGTAACGGGCGTTGAGCACGGAAAGGGCAGCCGCCTTCTTGAGGCCCTTTAGCCCCAGGGTGCGGATGTAGGCCCAGGCCCGCACCAAAGCCAGGAAATTCCCGTTAAAGCTCCGCACCCGGCCGATGCTCTTGGGAAGGTCAAAGTTCAGGTAGAAGCCCTCCTCGCCCCTCTCCACCGTGGGCACGGGGAGGTAGGGAGCCAGGTGGGCCTTCACCCCCACGGGCCCCGAGCCCGGCCCACCCCCCCCGTGGGGCACGGTGAAGGTCTTGTGCAGGTTCAGGTGGACCACGTCGAAGCCCATGTCCCCCGGCCGGGCCCAGCCCATGATGGCGTTCAGGTTGGCCCCGTCGTAGTAAAGCTGCACCCCGGCCTCCTTGCTGATGCGGGAGATCTCCAGGATGCGCCGTTCAAAAAGGCCCAGGGTATTGGGGTTGGTGAGCATGATGGCGGCCACGTGGGGACCAAGCTCCCGCTTCAGGGCCTCGAGGTCCACCTCCCCATCCGGCCCCGAGGGCACTTCCTTCACCTGGTACCCCGCCATGCTGGCGGTGGCGGGGTTGGAGCCGTGGGCGGAATCCGGCACCAGAACCAGCCGCCTCTCTTTCCCCTCCCCCCGGTCCTCGTGGTAGGCGCGGATGATGAGGATCCCGGTAAGCTCCCCGTGGGCTCCGGCGGCGGGCTCAAGGGTGATGGCGTCCATGCCCGTGAGGGCCTTCAAGTACTCCGAAAGCTGCCACATGAGCTCCAGGGCCCCCTGGACGGTCCTGGGATCCTGGTAGGGGTGGAGGTCGGCGAAAAGCCGCACCGCCTCCTCGTGGAGCTTGGGGTTGTACTTCATGGTGCAGCTACCCAGAGGGTAGAAGGTGGTGTCCACCCCCACCTGGCGGCGGGAAAGCCCCGTGTAATGGCGCACCAGGGTGAGCTCGTCCACCTCGGGAAGCCGGGGTGGGGCCTTGCGCAAGAACTTCTCCGGGATGTAGCGGGTGGCCTCAGGCGTTTCCTCCACCAGCCTCAGGCCCCGCCTTCCCGGGCGGCTTCGCTCAAAGATCAAGGGGTAGCTCATGCCAACACCTCCCGCATGGCCGCTTGTAGGGCCAAAAGGTCCTCCTCCCGGTGCAGCTCCGTGGCGGCGAAGAGGGCGAGGTTCTCCCCGTACTCCTTCGGCACCGGGGTGGCGGCGTGGAAGCCCCTTGCCGCCAAGGCCTCCCGCACCGCCTGGGGTTCCTTGGGAAGCCTGAGAACAAACTCGTTGAAGAAGGGCTTTGGGGTGAAGGGCTCCACCCCCGGGATCTCCAAAAGAATCTCCCAGAGGCGGTGGGCCATGGCCACGCTTTTCAGGGCCACCTCCTTAAGCCCCAAAGGCCCCAAGGCCGCCAGGTACATGGCCCCCATGAGGGCGGTGAGCTGGGCGTTGGTGGTGATGTTGCTCTTGGCCTTGGCCCGGCGGATGTACTGCTCCCGGGCCTGGAGGGTGAGGATGTAGCCCCGCTTCCCCTCGGCGTCCACGGTTTCCGAGACCAACCGTCCGGGCATCTGGCGCACGAAGGCCTTCCGGGTGGCCAGGTACCCGAAGTGGGGCCCACCAAAGCCCATGGGCAGGCCCAGGGTCTGGCCATCCCCCACGGCGATATCCGCCCCATAGGCCCCCGGGGGCTCCAGAACCCCCAGGGAAAGGGGATCGGCCACCGCCACGAAAAGCGCTCCCACCCCATGGGCCCTCTCCGCCAAGGGGGCGAGATCCTCCAGGGCCCCCAGGTAGTTGGGGTTTTGCGCCACCACCGCCCCCGTGCCCTCGGGCACCTCCCCCAAGGGGGTGCGGCCCCCCTCCAGGGGCAGGGTGATGAGCTCCGCCCCCACCGCTTCCAAATAGCTCCTCAGCACCTCCCGGTACTCCGGGTGCACTCCCTGGGAAACCAGGACCCGCATCCTTCCCGTTTCCCTCAAGGCCAGAAGGACCCCCTCCGCCAGGGCAGTGGCCCCGTCGTACATGGAGGCGTTGGCCACCTCGAGGCCCGCAAGCTCCGCCACCATGGTCTGGTACTCAAAGGTGGCCTGCAAAACCCCCTGGCTCACCTCCGGCTGGTAGGGGGTGTAGGCGGTCAAAAACTCCCCCCGGCTCGCCAGGGCTTGGACCACGGGCGGGGTGTGGTGGCTACGAACCCCACCCCCCAAAAAGGCCTTAAAGGCCGGTTGGTTTTTCCCTGCAAGCCGCTTGAGCTCCTCCAGCACCGCCCACTCCGGCAAGGGCTCGGGCAGGGAAATCTCGGGGTTTAAAACCTCCTTTGGCAGGTGCCGGTAGAGGTCCTCGAGGCTTCCGGCCCCCACCCGTTCCAGCATGGCCTGGATCTCTTCCTCGGTATGGGGCGTGTAGTCCATAGGATCATCCTTAAACACAACCCCCGGGCCATTTGACCCGGGGCCACAGAAGGGCTCTGCCGCCCGGCTAAGGACATCCGGGCACCCCAAAGCCCCGAGCTCGCCATACCGGCCGCCTTACCCTTCGCTCTCCAAGACCTCCTGGTAGCCAGCGGCATCCAGCAGGTCATCCAGGTGCCCCATGTCCAAGGGACGGATGCGGAAGATCCAGCCCTCCCCGTAGGGGTCCTGGTTGATGAGCTCCGGGGTCTTCTCCAAAGCGGTGTTCACCTCCACCACCTCACCCGATACAGGGGCGTAGATGTCGGAGGCG
>Ga0101941_1001232_pt1 | contig 20509 bp, 13 predicted proteins | sample DewCreD2012metaG_3_FD_75242 | JGI IMG/M metagenome (GOLD analysis project Ga0101941, IMG submission 75242) | Hot spring sediment bacterial and archeal communities from British Columbia, Canada, to study Microbial Dark Matter (Phase II) - Dewar... ...
AACGTGCTAAAGCCTGTGACCCAGCATAAGGTGAAGCGCGAGCAGTCGATAGGAACCGCTTCGAGCAGACCGCTCACTCGCGGAGTGGCGGTCGCCTCTGGATCGGCAGCAATGTCGGTCGAGGCACCGAGCCCTCAGGGCGGCGGCTTGCAGAGCGGAACCGAAAAGGGCAGACCGCTCGGCTCGGGCACTTTTTTATCCCCTACGACAACAGTTCCGCAACAGCAATCTTCACTTCAGGGCGTGCGACAGGGGTAATCGTGTCGGATTTGCCCAGATGCAGAACAGTTTGATAGGCTGCACCATAAGGCGCGCGCGGGTTGGGCGCCGGATCGCGATAGACCTCCACCGTACTCGCCTTCAAGTTCACCAGCCAGTATTCAGGAATGCCGACACTGGCATACAGACTGCCCTTCACCTCCCGATCAGTCTTGAGCGACGCTTCCGCAATCTCTACGACCAGTAAGGCAGTGGTGGGATGATGGTCTCTGTAGTCACGCGGATTGCCCGGCACAACCGCGACATCTGGATAAGGTTCATCATGAGAGGTGAGCGCGAGCGGTAATTGTACATGCAGGTGCGCATGTTCTGGCAGGACAGGTTGCAGCGCCTGGCTGATTAATACAACGGCAGTTGCATGTGGGCTTCTCATGGGCGTCTCCCGACGAACGATTTGTCCCGCGAGCAGTTCGAGCCGCTCGTCGGACGCGAAGATACCCGCCTCCAGCAGGCGTTCAAATTCCTCACAGGTGATCAGCCGACGGTTCTCCAGGTTCAACCGTCGGGGAGTACGCGGCAGCGTTGCAGTTTGACCCATAGCCTCCCCCAATTTTCAGATAATGGTGCGGCGCGTATCATCCTGGCGAGCGTCGGGACGGATGGGTTTCACGCTGGCGACATTTTCGGGTTCATAGTCGATCAGCTTGAGCCAGTCCTCCATCGCGTCTGACTTGGGGAAGATTTCGTTCTCGCGATATTCCATCTCAACGGCACGCCGCAGGTCTTCCAGACGAATGCCATGCTCACCCTTCGGGTCATCGATGGCGCGGCGAATAGCGAACTCTTTCGCCCGATCCACCACCGATTTGATCAGAGCACCACTGACCAGATCGCGCCAGTAGAGCGTCTCCACACCCCCGTTGCGCAGATAGACCTGCAGAAACTCGGTGTCGGGAGCTTTGCGCCACAGGTACTGGACCGCCTGTTCAATCAGGCATTCGCGTGCCTCGCGCGGGCTGTCATACTGCGCGACCAGCTCGGGATCGAGGGGAATCTTCTCGTGAAGATAGATGCCAAAAATCTCGGCGGTGGCTTCCCGATCAGGACGCTTCACTTTCACCTTGCGGTCGATGCGCCCCGGGCGCAAGATGGCGGGGTCGATGTAATCGGGGCGATTCGAAGTAAGCATCACCACCACATTTTCGAGGCTGACCAGCCCGTCCATCTCGGCGCAGAACTGGGGCACGACGGTGTTGGAGATATTGAGCCATCTACCCGTGCTGCGCACGCGCAGGATCGATTCCGCCTCGTCGATAAAGATAAACACAAGGAAGCCCTCACGTGCCTTCTCGCGGGCAGTTGCAAAAATTTCGCGCACCATCCGCTCCGTTTCGCCCAACCACATGTTCAGAATCTTCGGACCACTGATGTACATAAAGTACTCTTTGACCGGCTTACCCAGTCGCTCAGAGTATTGGCGCGTGAGGTTATAGGCGGTCGCCTTGCCAATGAGCGTTTTGCCGCAGCCAGGAGGTCCGTAGAGCAGGATGCCCTTCAGGGGCTGCTTGTCGAAGCGCTTGAAAAGCTCGGGGTGCAACAGAGGCAGCTCGATGGTCTCGCGAATGAGGCGGATGGCCTCCTCCTGCCCCCCAATCTGGCCCCATTCGATGGGGGGCACCTCCTCGAAATAATAGTCACGCACCTCCTGATGGGGAATGTGCTCAATCGCCACCTTGAAGTTCGGCTCCAGGCGCACCTCATCGCCCGGTTTAATCAAGGTCTCGGCGAGGTCACTGGAACGGAACACAATACGGGAGGTCATCCCCTGAGGGTCGGTCGCCACACGCAGGCGTTGCTCATCCAGTACCTCCTGCACCTTCACCACGGGACCCGCGGGGTGATAGCCCAGGTCGCCAATCACCGCGAACGCTTCGTTCACTTTGACGCGCGTGCCGACCTTGAAATCCCGCTTTTCCAGCTTGGGGTCGATATTGGCGTAATATTCGCTGTCACCAATGGCGACCATCGCAATGTCTTTATCGGGCGAGCCGAGGAAGACGCCAATGCGGTTTGCAGGTGAGGTGAGTTTCTGATATGCCTCTTCATACTCCTGAATTGCCCGGATGGCTTCCTGCATCTGCTTCTCGTCGATCTCCAGCTGGTGACGCAGCAGTTGGAGCAAGCGGATCAAGCGCAGGTCCGTCCGAGGGGCGATTCGCATAATTTCATCGAGGAGCGCCAGCGCACGAATTTGCGTCTCGGGCATCTCCTCGAAAAAGTCGTCCTTCTCATAGCGCCGTGCCATAGAGTAAATGACCTCCTCGCTTCTCTACGCTATTATACCCCACTCCTCGCTGAAAAGGTTCCTGTTCCCTGACAAATCGAAACCATGCGAGGCGGTTGATCGCCTAAGTGAGTCAGAGTGGGCGATGGGGTGCAGGCTACAACAGCTGACTCCATTGCAGCCACCAGCCGCAGCGAGCGTCAGGTAGATCCGTTTCACGCAGGTGGCGTGTGCGGTAGCGCAGGCTGAGCAAGCTGGTGGGCGCCAGTTGATAGCTCAGCTGGATCTCGAACTGGTAACCCCGTTCGCCCGGCAGCCTCTCGTGAAAGCGTCCAAGATTCCAGCCTTCCATTGCGAGAAACCACCGCTCGCGTTCCCATTCGAAGCGGGCGTACAGCCCGCGCCGATTAGCACCAAAGGGATGCCCCATCGACAGCCCCTTGTAGAAGTAGGCATAGCGAGAATCGTGTCCCGATGCGCCATAGGTGCCTCCATTTTCCGTGCCATCGGTCAGCACACCTTCCAGAATCAAGCGTGTGTCAGGTGTCGGTTTGACGCGCACGCCCAGCAGGGTGGCGACCTTGCGCGGTGTATTCGCACCGCGTCCACCCAGAAAATCGGGGGCACGAATGTCATCGATCAGCCAGAACAGGTAGAGCTGATCAGTTGCGCCGAGCTGATAGGTCGCCCCGATCTCCGCCAGGTAATTGAACCAGCCAGAGCCGATATCGGCACGACTCATCCATTTCTGATAAAGGTAGAAAGGTACGAGCTGGCTCAGCATGCCGTTGGGCAGGCGCAACGCCTTGAACGCTTCGGCTACAGAGAGACTCCAACGCGAATCGAGAGTGCAGGTGAAGCGTCGCCCACTCCACCAGATCGGCTGACCATCCTGCTCGAACTGAGCATAAAACTGCTCAAAATGCCACTTGCCAGGCAGGGAAAGGTGCATGGGGAAAGCGACGCGAGCATAGGGCACGGGCGGCATCCCATCGTTGACCAGCAGCGCACCGCTGTACCCACCCCTCCAGCGCAGATTCGCTCGCCCCAGCTGCCATTCCCACTCACCCAGGCGGAAGGTGAGCCGAACGAGCGGGAAGGTATCGAAAGCCGTCGGGTTTGCTCCCTCACGACGGGGGCTATCGCTCCAGACCATTTCCAGCAAAGCCTGCTCACCCAACGCCCATAGCCCCACCAACCGATAGGTGCCTTTCGCACGGGTAGACCAGCCGCTGTGGTTGGGATAGCCGAACCCCTCCAGGGTTGCTATTAGCCCCACGCGGAATGGGGTCAGGCGTTCTACCTGCCCCAGTCGCCAGCGCACGAATTGCTCGCCCGTTTCAACAGGTATCAGGAACGGAGCATGAGAGATCGAGGTTTGTATGGCTGCGGCGGATAGAAACTCGTCCAGGCAGCGTGGCGTGCGGGCGAGCGAGGCGGGCGTGGGCTGAAGATGGGCAAGCAGGTCGTATAGCGGGTCGTCCCGCACAGGCAGTTGCTGAGCCACAGCCGAGAGCCATAGCCCTCCAACAGCAAGCACGCCCCATCCGAAACGGTTTCCCCGAACCGGGGGGAGGCTTCGCCTCACGCCTGCACCACCCCATGCTTGGACAAAGAGGGGGTACGCCGTCCCGTCGCCAGCTCCATCAGGAACGCACGCGCCTCATCGGTGCGCTCCTTGTCGCACAGCTCCATCAGCAACTCCAGTTGTCCGCGCAGCCAGTCCCAGTCAGGCGCGTTGCCGTTGCGCACCCGCCGAATCTTCTCGTGCGCCGTTGATTCCAGAGCCTCTTCAGAATAGCATAGCTCCTCATGCAGCTTCTCCCCAGGACGAACGCCCGTAAACACAATCGTGATGTCTTTTTCAGGCACCAGCCCATAGAGGCGGATGAGGTCGTGCGCCATATCCAGGATGCGAATCGGCTCACCCATATCCAAAATAAAGATATCACCCTTGCTGGGCAGTGTGCCCGCCAGCAGCACCAGATGAACCGCTTCCGCAATGCTCATAAAATAACGACGCATTTCAGGATGAGTAATGCGCACGGGACCACCCTTTTCGATCTGCATCTGCAGGGTCGGAATGACGCTGCCACGGCTGCCCAACACATTGCCGAAGCGCACAATCGCATACTCGGTGTCGCTCTGATGAGCAAGTGCGCTGACTATCATTTCGCCCACGCGCTTCGTGGCCCCCATGATGCTCACAGGCTTGACCGCTTTATCGGTGGAGATATAGACAAACTTCCGTACGCCATATCGCGCCGATTCCTCCGCCATGACCCATGTGCCAAGCACATTGTTCTTGATGGCTTCGATGGCGTTGCCCTCCATCAGCGGCACATGCTTATGAGCGGCGGCATGGAACACCAGCGTGGGCTGTTCCTGGCGCAGGATGCTGCTGATGCGCGTAGCATCCCGCACATCGGCAATGAGACAGCGCGGTTCATAACCGAAATCGGCAACCATCTCCTGCTCTACCTGATAGATGCTGTTTTCTCCCTTGCCCAGCAGGATGAGGCTGGCAGGACCAACCTGCACCAGCTGGCGTGCCAACTCGCTCCCAATGGAACCACCCGCCCCGGTAATGAGGACCCGCTCGCCTTCCACATAATCGGACACCGCCTTCATGTTGAAAACCACAGGTTGACGGCGCAGCAGGTCCTCGATTTGAACCTCACGGATCTGGGTGAGGCTGACCCCACCCTCATGCACCGTGGGAATAAAGGGCAGAATGCGCACGCGGGCGTTTGTACGGCGGCATCGCTCAAAGAGGCGCCGAATCACCTCGCCCGGCGCAGAGGGAATGGCGATCACAATTTCCTGCACCCGATGCTGCTCGGCTATGTGGGGAATATCTTCGGTCGTGCCCAAGCAAGGATACCCATGAATGCGGAGATGGCGTTTTTGGGGATCATCATCCACAAAGCCGACGACACGATATTGAGTGTGGGGATTGCGACGCGTTTCGCGCATCAGCATCTCGCCCGCGTCCCCCCCGCCAACAATCAGCGTGATGCGCTGGGCTTGTGTCTGCCCCATGCTTGCCTGATGCCACTCATAGAAGCGACGCCCCACCCGTGAGAGAGTGAGTAACCCCAGCACGAAGCAACCAAACAGCACCGGCTCCGCAAAGCGAAACTCGCGATGAAAGAGATGGCTCCAGCCAAGTGTGAGCAGGAGGTTCGCGAAGGTCAGCATCGCGCCAACATGCATAAGGCTGAACACATCGGATAACCCGGCATAGCGGCTGTGGATTCGATAGAGCCTTTTGGCAAAAAGCAACCCCAGCCCCAGCACCACCAGCAGCGGAGCGACACTCACCATAAAAGTGCGGTCAGCCACCCGATAGCGAAAGTCGTTCGTCAAGCCGACCGCCAGCACCAATGCAGCAGAGATAAGACCTGCGTCCGTCAAAGCAACCCAGAGAAATCGCCCGCAAGGGGCGATGCGCTCCCGCCAGAGTTGCCCGAACCGCCCTAACTGTCTCAATTTCTCCCTCCATAGATAGCGGCTGCGTTCCAAACTCACATCTTATGGACGAGATTCTTGGAGACGCGCTTCTGCTCCTCCGAATGCCCTTAGTATACCCGTCCTTCAAAATCAAACGCAAGGAGGAGGAACCATGAGAGACATCGGCATGGACATCGGCCAAAGCAAACAGGAGCCGTGAACCCACTAAACCGCTGGAACCGCCTCTATAGAGGGCAAAAAGCACAATCAAGCGCTGATCCGCATCGCCACCTATATGCTGAACGCAATCTACCCAGAAACCCAGCGTTCAAATATGTACCATTAATACCAGCCCGATGGGCGCGGGGCACGCTGGCGCGTGCCTCCGCGCCCTCAAGGCTTCCTTATCCGGGAAGGGACTAAGAGAACCCTGATAGTACCCCTCCATCCGTTAGGGACACTAAGAGAACCCTTGATAGAGCTGCGTACAATACGGAAGCTGCATGCGCTAAGGCATTGCTGCGCGTGCAAAGAAGTTTTGCGTCGACGCACACTGAGTGAGTAGCGTGCGCTCGCACGATGTGGGGGCAGCGTCGCGCACCTATGCATCGGGCGCAAGGCTGGAGGCAAATCAGCTCGCTGATGCTGCGTGCACAACGAAAAAGGCGGATCGCGAAGCGTGCAGAGCGCCTCAATAAGGCGCACGGCATTCAGGCGGAACACCTACACCCGTCCGAGGGATCACAGCCCGAAGCTGCGCCCAAGTTCTCCCAAAGGCATCAGACTGCCCCAAACCTACACCTTCTAATGGCACAGCCCCCATAAGAGCCAGCCAAGTATACTTTAAGGCACGAGGGCCGTCCTTGTTCCGCTGCCTCCATTATACCCCAAATCGGGTATCATAAGGATCGGAGGGACTGGGAGAACCCTGTTTGGGGACCCTCTGTCCGCGAGGGTATTCTTTTTCTGTGCAGAGGCGATGGCTGGGGCGGACGAATCGGCAGGTGTTTCCGCTCTGGGTGCGGGGCACACCGCCCAGAACGGAGCCAACTTTGGAGCAGGTAGCTGCCTTTTTTGAAAAGCTCCAGTTGCTGGGCGTGGAGGTGCTGGATATTACACCTTCTCACGGTTTCTGGGGGAGCTGTTTGCGGGTGCATCAGCCGTCGCTGCAGGTTGCGATTGTCACCCCTGCGAATCTGCTCGCCTACACCCCCGGTAGCCTACATGCTGCGCGGGCTGTGCAGGCGCACCTGATTGAGGTGCTTTGTGCGATTGGGCGCGAGCGGTGCGACTACTACCTTTTGAACGGTGCCCCTCTGTTGGACGAGGCGCAATTGAGTGGTGCGCTGGAGGCGTTAGAGCTTGCCCGTCAGGAGGGACAGATTGGTGCGCTGGGGCTGGCAGCCTATGGTGATCCGCTGCGGACGCTCGCCCTCTGGCGCACCCATGACGCCTTCGAACTGGTGCTGTTGCCCGATCAGCCTGCAGTGCTGCAGACGCTGCTGCCAGAGGCGCGTGCGCGGCGCGTGGGTGTGCTCGTCGAAGCGCTCGAACTTGCGCTCGCCCAAGCACCCGACAAATATGAAGCCCTGCTGCGTGCACGGGGTGCGGATGCAGTGCTGTTGAAAGGTACAATTCCCGTAGAATGAGTGGAAATGGGCACTTCATGCGGTCGGAGATTTATGAGCAGCCCGCTGTGCTGTGCCGCATTGCCGAGCGCGAATGGCAGGCGGTTCAGCAGGCGGCGGAGCGTATCCGGCAATCGGGAGTACATTATGCTCTGCTTGCTGCGCGGGGCACTTCTGATAACGCTGCCCGATATTTTCAGTACCTGGTGCAGGTAGAGAGCGGGCTGCCCTGCGGGCTGGCGACGCCCTCCGTTGTTACACTCTATCGGGCAGAACTGAATCTGCGGAACTGTTTGGTGGTAGGCATTTCGCAATCGGGCGAGGCGCCCGATGTGATCGAATATGTTACCCATGCCCGGGAGCGTGGTGCGCTGACCCTTACCATCACCAATAACCCCCAATCACCGTTGGCACAGACCAGCCACATGCATCTATGGGTGCATGCGGGGGTGGAGCGCAGCGTCGCCGCGACCAAAACTTATACGGGCACGCTGGGTGTTCTCTATCTGCTGGCGCACGCGCTGAAAGAGGCAGATGACGCTCCCGAACATCTGCTTGCCACTGCGCAGAGGATGGAACAGGCGCTGCAGCAAGAGGTGGTGATTCAACAGGCAGTGGATCGCTATCGGTATATGCGCGAGTGTGTGGCTCTGGCGCGAGGCATCAATCAGGCGACGGCGGAGGAGACCGCGCTGAAGCTGATTGAGACCTGCTATGTGGTGTGCAAGGCCTATTCGGTGGCTGATTTTATGCATGGTCCCTTCGCCTTGATTGAGCCGGGCTTCGCCTGTTTGTTGTTCGCGCCCGAGGGGGCGACCTTCTCGACGGTGCTGGAGTCGGCGGCGCGACTGCGCACCAGTGGCGCGGAGACGATAATCTTTGCGCACCATCCCGACATCCTGCGACTTGCCCGCACACCGATTGAATTGCCCGTTGAGGTGCCCGAGAGCGTCTCACCAATGGTCTATATGGTGCTGGGGCAGCTGTTCGCCTATCATTTGGCGCTTGCACGCGATCTGAATCCTGACCAACCCCGCGGACTGCAAAAGGTCACGCGCACCTATTGAGAGCGGGGTATCATGGGACGGATGAAACCGGTCGATCTGCAAGCGTTCAAAGCGAGTTTGCAACAGGAGACGCCGCCGGAGCTGCCTATCCCGCTGCTGGCGCTCTGGCACGAGGCGAAAGGCGACTGGGATCGGGCGCACCAGCTGGTGCAGAACGATCCGACCCGTGAAAGCGCATGGGTGCATGCCTACCTGCACCGCAAGGAAGGTGATTTGGGCAACGCCCGCTACTGGTACAGCCGTGCGAGCCGCCCGCCCTCCGACGGCTCCTTCGAAGCCGAATGGGAACAGATTGCTCAAGCGTTGCTTGAAGCCGTGAATCCGTAGCGCATCGGTATGAAGCGGGTCGGAAGGGGTAAATGCTCCTTCCGACCCGCTGGTCTGAACCTCACCAAGGCAACCCGGACAGATCCACAATCAACGCGCTGGGACTGCGCCTTGAAGCCAAGCCCAGCCGATTAGGATCGTAGCGGGAGAAGCGTACCCAGTCGTAGTAACCCCCTTCCAGGTAGCCACTGCTCGATATCGTGGATTGCGCCACCAGCTGCAGGCTATTGCCCACCAGCTTGTACAGCACCAATCCGTCCAAAAAGTTCGAGAAAGCCACCCGTGGGTTGCTTGCAGAAGGAGAAACCACATCTAAGAACCGACCATAACCACCGGGCACCAAGTAAGCAAGTGTTGTATCCACGGGTGAACCTGCCAGTTGCCACTGGGAGCCGTTCCACACATAGAGCGCAAGACGCCAGGTGAGGGGATTGCCGTCGGGATAAGCGGCGAGCAGACGATTGAAGTCCACGAAGCGGATTGCTCGGTAAGTGATAAAGTTCAAGGGGCGCGTGGGCAGTGTGATACTGCCGGTAAGGGACCATGCGCGACCATCATAGGTATATATCTGCACCTCGTTTGAAACCATTGAGGGCAGATAAGTGGTCATCGCCAGACGCACCTGACTGCCAGAGTGGGCCACGGCTACTGTATAGCCATTCGTCGTTAGATGGTTAATAGAAGTCCAGGGCCACTGGGTAGACAGAATCGGCAGGGCAGACGTGGGGCTGTTGTGCAAGTCACGCACCTCAACATTAATCGTCCACTGGTTGCCGCTTATACCGTTCTGTTTCTGAAACGCGCCATATCGACCATCTTCACTGATATCGTGACAAATGGGAAGGCCCCAAGTCTGGTAGCTCACTGTAATTGGCACAGGTGGGTTCCCCCCAAAATCGAGGGTGACGCCCCAGCCAAAACCAACAATCCGGTTCTGCTGCTGGGTAGAAGCTTTTCCAGCAAAGGGGTTGTAGCGGGTGTAATCGGAGGCCGGGTACGGAATGTGTAGCGGGTTATTGAGGTTGCCAGATAAGATACGCCCTTGGTAGACCACATCCCCGTTCGCCGGAAGGAAGTCAATGGTAGTGACTGGCGACAAGTAGTAGGTGGTAAAAGCAGGGTTAATGTCCCCAAGGAGTGCAATCTCCCCGCTGGCACTTCCTACGAACAACGCGTTTCCTTGCACGGAGAACGCTGTGGCGCCGTTCCGAATAGGCTCATAGCACCGAACAGGGTTTTGGTCCCACGCGCCGCTTGCATATTCAGGGCGTGCGAACACTTGTCTGTCGTAAAGCGAGCGCAGCGAGGTATTATAGATGTAGATGCGATCACCATCGAGATCTGCCGCAGCCAGTTTTGTGTCGGAAAGCCAAGACAGCAAGGTTATATGCGGGTTAATAAGCCGTTCCAGTGTGAACGGGTTGAACCGAGGGGGTACAAAAGAATCGTCATACGTGTAGAGGTAAATAGACGAAGGACGGTAATAAGGATACTCAGACCAACCATTCAGAGCAATAGCAAATGTAAATGGGTTGTTCGGATGGATAGCCACAGAATAGCATCGATGATTTAATGGGTCTGGATTGGTTGGCACACTATACCAGGTGGTGCCCGAACCCGGATAGTAGCGCGCCCCGGATAGTCCGCCAGCCACTGCCGCTCCATTCGGATGCACGCTCAGCGACCATAACGGACCGTTCATCACCTGGAGCGAAAGCATCGGCGCTGCGGCACCTCCTGGCAGGGGAACCTGCCACTTCTCCAGTTTCCCATCGCTGCTGGCGGTCCAGAAAGTGACAACATTACCCGAGACCGCCTGCACACGCAGACCGTAGTAGATACGCGCTACACCTTGGGGGTTGTTGATGACATTGACCACCTGATTTGTTGCGCTGTTCCACGCGATGACCTGTCCAAGTGCCCCAACGCTTATCAGCCACCAAGGCTGGTTGTTGATAATCACACCCGCCAAGGCGAACACAGGGGCTTGCACATTAAGCTGAGAGATGGGGGCACCATTTATCGCGTCGTAAACGCGCACAACGCCGTCCGCGTACCCGGCAGCGAGTTGAAATGTGCTGCCTACCCAGAGCATCACCAGCCCGTACACGGGAGCACGACTCTGAGGAGCGGGAATACGGCGATAAAGTCCTGGGAGGGCAACAAACATCACGGAACGTATTCGGTCTCTCTCCTTCACGCCAATCGGCAGGAGAGCGTTCGAACACCACGCAGGCAGAACAGAGCTGCGGTTGTCATAAAAAGGAACTCCATAGTGCGCCCACCAATCTCGGTAGTATGCTTCGCGGAGTATACCAGCAGAAGGTGGGATCCCCAACTCGCCTATCTGTTCGAAGTTGGGCAGTTGGTAGACACGCACGCTGTTATAGCCGACCGCGACCCGATTGCTTGGCAGGGCACACAAAGTATGTGCCGAGAGCGTGTTATAACGCTCTTTCAGCATCCCTGCAAACGCGCCGTTGCTGCGCGCCCAAGCATATACATACCCATCCTCAGCTGCCGCAACCACATAGTTCTCGGTTATCGTCATCTCCGCGATCGGGCTGAAAGTGCGCATGTCTTTGCCTGCAGGCACATACTGGTTGTTCTGCAGCACATAGCGATAGACCGCGCGTCCCGAAGCCACGAACAGGTCCGTGCCTGAAAAGCGGATACTCGCAACGCGGTTATTGACGGGCAGAACCAGCTGTTGCACGGGCGAGCCGACATTCGCAGGGTTTGACCAAGGCGTAGCGGGCAAGCCCACCCCAAAACGGTAGATGGACACCACGCCGTTGGTTCCACCCGCCGCCAGCACAACCGTAGGGTTCGTACTCATGCCTTCCCATCGAATCGCGATACGCGCGGCAGAAAGGTTCGGAATTTGGCCCAGCGGCGCAATGGTGCGTGAAACCGCATCGTAGCCACCAAGACAAACAACACTACCAGAAACTGCCGCGAAGAACACCGCCCTGTTAGCATCATTTATAGTAGTAAGGTATGAAAATCCTGCAAGGTCTCGGATTTCGTCGGGCAGAGTGGCTCGTCCGATGCGTGTCACCTGACCCTGGCTCGAAATGCCGTAGAACAGCAGACGACCATCGGACGTGCCAATCACGCGTACAGAGGGGAACATACCTTCCATATCCTCAAACACCAAAGCGTCGGTCATTGGCACATTATCGTGCGCGTTCACGATCCGGGTGCGTAAATCAAACGATGTTTGCGTCCAACTGAGCGCGCATACCGTCAGCGCACTTGCGATCATCCAAGCCATTCTGCTCCATCTCTTGCGCATGATTGAACCTCCTTCTCTGTGTATTGTGTGAGAGGGAGGGGGAAAGATCCCCCTCCAACGCTTAGCATTGGCGTCCGAAGGCAAAGAGCACCAGCGACAAGTCTGCGTCATCCACGATGCCATCGCAGTTGATATCCGCAGGGCAGGCACAGTTCACCGCTCCAAAGTTGAACAGCACCGCCGACAGATCCAAATCGTCCACTAACCCATCTCCATTTGTATCCTCAGGACAAAAAGAGACCGTCGGGGCATTAATCTTCGCCGCGGTAATGTGCCTTGCATCGCCGTAGAACAGATTGATCTCGTTGAAGTTCCCCTGCGGCTGACGCAGACGAATCCAGGTGTAAGAAGTCTCCCCATCCCGATAGAAGGCAACCTCACGCAGAGCGCCGGCACGACATGCGGAAGTCGCCCACACGGAGATACCGTTTCCACCGCCGAACGCTAAGATGGTGTAGGTAAGCCCCGTGTCCGTTCGGAACTCCCCGATGTTCATACTTGTCACCGCCCCTGGATTGCCTAACGAGGGGCTGTAGACGACCACTCCTTGCGCAGTTGCGGGGTCATTCGGGTTCGGTACATACTGCTGCAGGTCGTATCGCCACAGCTTTCCTTGATCCGTGCCCACATAGAACAGCTGCGGCACCGAAGGATGGAACTGGACACTCACAGCGCCGCCGATATAGTCACTGCTCGGCTGCATAGTCCGCTCCAGGGTCCAGTTCCAACTGTTCGGAGAGCGTCGCCAGATAGAGATATTCTGGATCGTGCTACACGGATTTTGAGCTTGAGGCTCAAGGCGAACCCCCAGCACCGCCATTCGGGTTCCATCGCTGTTGAAGGCAAGATATTGAACAGACCAAGACCAAATAGGAGCATAATGAGCTGTGTCGCCACAGCGCAGGTGAACGGGTTGATTGTTGGAGACCAGGTCAAAATGGTTCGTTTCGTTGAGCGTGTTGCCGCTAACCTGTCCGAGCGAGATGCGCAGCCCCTGTGTAGGGTTATTGCCCACCTGGACGCCCGTCGTGTAAGAGCGAAGGATCGCCACTTGACTATTGGACAAAGGAACGAAGTTCAAGAACGCCGTCTCAGGCGGGGTAAGCGGCACCGTATAGGTCAATAGGGGCGTGAGGGCAGGAAGGTTCCACAGCCCCAGCGTGTTGCCAGCCTGCGTAAAAGCGACGCCTCCTTGCGGGGAAAGTCGGACATAAGGAGCATTCCATGCCCTGCCCACTGGGGCAAATGTTCGGCGGCTACCGTTTGTCAAATCGAAAAGGTTGAGCGTCTGGAAGAAATAGCCATTACCGTAACCAGTACCCCAGTCCGACTCTAGATCGAGGTTTCCCGCTTGGCTCACGACACCGGTATCGTGAACATCGGCTGCCCAGTTTAGCCGCTCGAAACCCAAAGGAAAGCGTTGCAGAGCGGGCAGGGTCGCCTGCACCACGCTCCCGTCGGCACACGCGATGTAGAACAGGTTGCCATTCGCACTATCGCGGGCAATGCTGAGCGGCTCGTCGGGAACCACCACGCGCACCGAGTAGGCGAAATAGACGGTATTAGTATCGTTATGCAGGTTACCCGCATAGAAGTCGCCGCGTGCGACGAAGTGATAGTACGCACCGCCTGGTAGACTAAAGGAAGTGCCCACGGCCAGGTCATCTGTGTCGCCTAAAAGAACGGCGTTCCCTCGCCCCACAGGAAGAATGCTCCGTGCCGCGTCGGTTGAATTAAGCCCCTTTCCTATGAGCGGGTTGCCTGGCGGACGGCGATACACACCTAAGACCGCATATTGACCGGGCAAAAATTGACTCATTACCAACCGTCCCGTGCCGCGGTTCACAGCGATAACACCATCCCCATCTTCGATGTCATGCGCATAAAGCTGTGTGGGGGCAGTGTAGTCGCTGCTCCACTGAGATAAGTGGGTGTAGGTCTTTGCCCAGATGGAGCCGTCCACATCAAACGCAATCGACTGACCAGGAGCGTTGCCATAGGGGGTGAAATCCGAAAGGCGCGAGAAGGTGCCCCCGTCATAAGAGACGATAGAGGCTTTGGGCGCACCTGCGGAGGTACCCGCCGCTTGACCAATCACCGCAAGGAAACGGTCATCTCGGATGTCGGCACCCTCCAGTTCATAGTTCAGGTCGAGCTGCGCTATTCTCGTCAAGCTCAGGTTCCACGCGCGTAAACGACCGAGTGAATCGACACTGATCAACTGTTGAGCGCTGCCACTGCCAATCCAGAACAACTTCACGATCCGTGCCCCTTGATGCTCGGTGGCGTTGCTGGCAACCACAGTCTGCCCTCTGTAGAGACGGATCAACCCATCGGCGTAGCCCACCGCCAGAAAGCCACCGCGCTCTTGAACGGCTGTGGCGGCGGCGCTATAGGGCGACCCAATCTGCTGACGACGGCTCAGGCTTATCGGACGCAAACCGAGCGCGTCAACACAATAGGTGTTCCCTGCGTACCTGAAAAAGAGGGGCGAATTGTTGTTCATTGTGTAGGAAAGGTGATGCGCCCAGGAAAAGGGCGCTGGTAGCAGGTACTCCAGTTCGCCGGTGTCGGGGTTCAGTAGCAGGATAGATCCCCGTGCCTGTTCATCCATCGTATAAGCTGACACGGCGACCATCCCGATCGGCGACCCATCTCCAACACGCAGCTCCGTTGCACCCCATCCCCCAAAGCGACGAGGGTCGATGTAGGTGTTCCAAACAGGCACGGGTGTCGGGGAGCCGTTGTTCCAGTTGTAAGCGGTGATCCGAAAACTGTATTTGGTCGCGGTAATCAAAAGTCTCTGATTGGACGAGTTGGTGGCAAATCCCACACTGTCTACGATGTCGAACCCGTTGCCAAGGTTTGCAACATTGCTAAGGGTGAGACTACCCAGTGAACCACTGAGCTGCCAGACCCGCACCAACCCGTCCTGACCGCTCGTGACGATACGCCGCGTGGACGGATCGTAGGCGATGGCGGTAAGCGCAGCGCTATGGGCGGGTGTCCGCGCCTCTTGCACAAGCTGTATCGTGCCCGCGCTCGGTTCTTGGATAGAAACCAGCAACAGCTCGCCCGCCTCGGTTCCCACAGCCACCAAGCGGTTCAGGGTACGGCTGTTGACATTGCCACGAAGTGGCGTGAATGCGCAAATATTATGAGGCGCATTAAACACTCCACTATACAAGGAAGGTATCGCCCCGCTGTAAGAGCTGCTACCCCGCACCAAACGACGAACCACAAGGTAACGGCTGGAGAAGGCGAGATGATATGTAAGAAGCAGATACTCTGGCCCGTTGGGGGCGTCGCAAGCATCCGTGAAGGCAGGGGCATAGTTGTTAGGCGAGGTGTCAACCAGTCCTCGTCCAGGCGGTTGGTTCAACACCCAATCCGTGCGCCATAGACTTGTATAATCCAAGCCTGCATAGCCATTTGCCATCAGGTAGTCGCCCGATTCGGTTACCGCATGAGTTCCAATGGGCACTCCGTGCCCCACGCGCCAGAGAATTGTGGGGCGGTTCTGCCCCCATGCGCTCAGAAGCGCTGCAAAAAGCCCGATAATGATCCACCAGTGTCTCATCGTTGTTGAGCCTCCTTCTTCGTTAGAGTTTGAATGGCAATTGAACGCCATTCCAGCTTGTTCAGATCCAGGCGATGCATCTCAGCGGAGGTGAGCAGCCAGAGTTCGCCTTTTGCATCGCGGTGGAGCAGGGCGTTCTGGGGCGGCGCAGGCAGTCGGAGGTAGTGACGGGGAAGTTGCGACTCGCGCCAGCGCCAGACCAGTAGTTGCGCGTCGGAGCCGAATGTCAGCAGCAGGTCACCTTGCTTATCGAACAGGACCTGGAGCACTTCGAATCGGTGTCCTGCCAGTGCGACCTGCAGTTTGCCCGACGGGAAGCTCCACACCCGAATGATGCCATCTACACCTGCCCCAGCGACGATGGGCTGTGTGGGATGCAGGGCCCATGCCAGGATGCCTCCGAGTGCGCCTTCCCAGCGGAACGCCACTTGGCTCTTCTGGATACCCCACACCTGCCCCGCTTCATCGCTCACAAGCACCGTTTGGTTTGGTGCGACACATCCACTCCACAGGGGGTGTTGGCTCACGGGGACACGCGTCGGGCGTTCCTCCGGGGGCGCCAACAGGAGCAATTCCCCTGAATGGGGGAGGGCGGCAATCCGTGGTGGGTTCTCCTGCACGAGTAGCAAGGCGCGGTAGGGACGCTGTGGCAGGGCAAGGGTATAGGCGTTTTCGAAGGGGCGCCGCGGCAGGCTGGCAAGCTGCCCGCCTTCGGTCAAAGCGAACACACGGGCGGTCGTGAAGCAGGCGGCTTGAACCGACCGCCTCAGGGCGCGTGTCCATTCAGGTCGCTTGTTCCCCACGCGATACATGCCCAGCTGCGTGTCCTCAACCCGCAGCACCTCATCTACGCCGACCATTCCGCTCCAGAACACACCCATCTGCTTCACACTCCGCTGTTATGCTCCTCTGGATAGGGTTTCTGCAAGGGCGATCCGATTCTTGCATAACCCATTAATTAGAATCCCCCGAAAAGGGCAAAACGTGACAGGGGGGATGGCGATTTTGGGGCAATTTGGGGGGAAATTAGGGGGAATTTTGGGGGAATTTTTCGGGGCGGAGGCTCCGCTTCCACGCAGGCGGGGTGCATATCGATACCGATGGCGTGGCGTCCCAGTCGCATGGCTTCGAGCAGCGTGGTTCCAGAACCCATAAAAGGGTCGAGCACCAGTTCGCCTGGTCAGGTGAATCGTCGCGTTGCCTGATGGGGGATTTGGGGGACGAAGTTGCCCCAGTAGTCGGGGGTGTGCGTGCCGTTGTTGTCGCGTCGTCCGAGCAGCCAGAGGCTGTCGGTAATGAGATCGCTGTACTCTTTCCATCGGGTCAGGTCGATATCGCCCAGGGATTTTTCGTGATTCATGGGGGCTTTGCCTCCGTTTCAGAGGGCGGGCATCCAGACGCGCATAGGGCACGGCTCGCGGTTGTCCCAGGCGTAGTAGGGGATGGCACGGAAGCGGGTGGGCTTGCGCGGTTGGAGCGGGCGATAGAGCGTTTCGCCCCAGTCGGCTTCGTCGGGCAGGGCAAGTGCGTCGCCTTCCACCACCATGACGCCGTTGAGCAGTCCCGGCTCCCAGCGTGTTTCGAGGGAGTTCCCGGTGCGGATTGCCAGTCGGTGGAGTGGCACGGATTGGTCGCATCCTTCCAGGCAGTAGATGAGTGGTCCGCGCTGGATGGCGACCTGCCAGCGGTCGGCTTCCACCTGTGGGTGCGCTTCCATCAGGCGTGGCTCCATTGGCAGGTGTAGCTCCACGCGGTCGCCCTCGCGCCACTCGCGTCGGAGAACCGCGTAGCCCCTCTCAGGGGTGATGGCGATGGGTGCGCCGTTCAGCTTCAGCGTGGGGTTCTCGCACCAGCCGGGCAGGCGCAGGTGCAGTTCGAATCGGGTTGGCGCTTCTGGGCGAACCGCCACATGCACGATGCCCCGCCACGGATACTCCGTCAGCACCTCCAGTCGCACCCTGTGTCCCCCAAGTTCCACCTGTACACGGCTTTCCACATAGAGATTGATCCAGAGCGCGTCTTTGTTCTGGGCATAGAGATAGCTGCCCAGCGAGGCGAGCAGGCGGGCGATATTGGGAGGGCAGCAGGCGCAGCTGTACCAAGCGCGTCGATGGTGCGTGCCGTCGCTTTCTAAGGGGTTCACATAGAAGAATCGGTTGCCGCTGAGCGCGATCCCGGCGAGCGCAGCGTTATAGAGCGCACGTTCCAGCGCGTCGAAAAAGCGGGCTTCGCCCAGCAGCAGTCCCATGCGGTGTGCCCAGAAGATAAGCGCGATGGAGGCGCAGGTCTCCTGATAGGCGGTGCGGTTGGGCAGCTCGTAATCGCGAGTGAAGCCTTCGTGCTTCGCTTCGTTGCCGATGCCGCCCGTAATGTAGGTGCGACGGTTAACCGTGTTGTCCCACACGCGCAGCAGCATGCGGAGCAGTGTTTCGTCGCCTGTCTCGGCAACCAGGTCGGTGGTGCCCGCGAACAGATAGGCGGCGCGCACCGCGTGTCCAACAATCTCTTTATGCTCGGCGAGAGGCACATTATCCTGCCAGATGGAGCCGTCGTATTGATCGGGCGGGATGTGATGTTCCTGCGCGAAGAATTTGCGCCCGCGGTTCACCAGGAAGAATCGCGCCAGTTCCAGATAGCGTTGCTCGTGGGTGGCGCGACAGAGGCGAATGAGCGCAAGTTCGATTTCGGGATGCCCGCAGTAGCCCATGCGCTTGCCGGGCGCGTCGCCAAAGACCGAATCGATATAGTCGGCGTAGCGGATGGCGATTTTCAGTAGGCGATCGCTGCCGGTAGCTTCATAGTGGGCGACAGCGGCTTCGAACAGGTGTCCGGCGCAATAGAGTTCGTGCCAGTCGCGCAGATTGCTCCAGCGTTTTTCGGGGGCGACCACCTGAAAATAGCTGTTGAGGTAGCCTTCGGGTGTTTGAGCGCGCTCCAGAATGTCGATGACTTCGTCCAACTTCTGGCGGATGGGGTCATCGGGATGGAGTGCCAGCACATAGGCAGCCGCTTCCATTGCCTTGTAGAGGTCGGAATCCATATAGACGGGTCCCTGGTAGCCCTCACGCTTGCCTTCGGCCGCCAGGCGCAGGTTGGAGATGTTGCCCGCCTGCTCCAGCTGTTCAAAAAGATGGGGCAGTGTGATGCGGCGATTCGTTTGCAGCCGCGGCTCCCAGAACTGGTCGCGGATTTCCACCTGTGTTAGCGGAACTGTCCTCGCTTTCGGCGCCATCATGGAAGAGTATACCTTATTGGTAGGCTAAAGACCCTCTCCCCTCAAGGGAGAGGGTAATCGTTGAGGTAGAATGTTGCTATGGTTGGCTACCATTGGCCCGATGAAAAAGGTTATTTTGGTCGGTACGGGGGGCGGTATGTGCCTGAAACGCTCATTCCTGCCCTGGAGGAGCTGACCGAGTCTTATTTACGCCTGCGGGATGACCCCGATTTTCAACGCGAGCTGAACTACTATCTCATCACCTTTGCGGGGCGCCCGACGCCGCTCTATTTTGCATTCAATCTGAGCCGTGCCACGGGCCATCAGGTCTATCTCAAGCGGGAAGATTTGTGCCACACAGGTGCGCACAAGATCAATAATGCGCTGGGGCAGGCGTTGCTGGCGAAACGGATGGGCAAGCGGCGGGTGATTGCCGAAACGGGTGCGGGTCAGCACGGCGTCGCCACGGCGACCGCTTGCGCTTTGCTCGGGCTGGAGTGCGAGATTTATATGGGTGCAGAAGATATGCAGCGGCAGGCGTTGAATGTGTTCCGCATGAATCTGCTGGGCGCGAAGGTGCACCCGGTGCATAGCGGTACCGCTACTCTGAAAGATGCCACCAGCGAGGCGATCCGCGACTGGGTGACCAATGTGCGCACCACGCATTACATTATCGGCTCCTGCGTTGGGCCGCATCCGTATCCGATGATGGTGCGCGATTTCCAACGAATTATAGGGGACGAAACCCGCGTGCAAATACTAGAAGCCGAAGGCAGGCTGCCGGATGTTATCATTGCCTGCGTCGGAGGAGGCAGCAATGCTGCCGGCATATTTTATCCGTTCGTGAAAGATGCTGATGTGCGGCTGATCGGGGCGGAAGCCGCAGGTAAAGGCATCGATACGAATTACCATGCGGCAACGATGACGAAAGGGTCGCATGGCGTTTTCCAAGGTTCTTTAAGCTATTTGCTGCAGGATGAATTCGGCCAAGTTCAGGAGGCGCATTCCATTTCCGCAGGGTTAGACTATCCCGGAATTGGGCCCGAACACGCCTATTTAAAGGATAGCGAGCGTGCACAATATTATCCGATAACGGATAAAGAAGCGCTTGACGCGCTGCAGCTCCTCAGCAGGACTGAGGGTATCATTCCCGCCCTTGAAAGTGCCCATGCCATCGCACAAACGATGAAGCTGGCACCTACCCTTTCCAAGGATCAAATTATCGTTGTTAACTTGTCCGGCAGAGGCGATAAAGACGTGGAGTCCATTATGAAATATTTGGGAGGTGCTTCCGATGAATCGCATTGATCAAGCATTCGCACGGCTGAAAGAGCACAATCAAACCGCGCTAATCCCCTTCCTAACGATGGGTGATCCTAATATGACCACCTCCGTAGCTATCATTAAGGAGCTGGAGCTGGCCGGAGCCGATATGGTTG
>Ga0101941_1001234_pt1 | contig 20465 bp, 15 predicted proteins | sample DewCreD2012metaG_3_FD_75242 | JGI IMG/M metagenome (GOLD analysis project Ga0101941, IMG submission 75242) | Hot spring sediment bacterial and archeal communities from British Columbia, Canada, to study Microbial Dark Matter (Phase II) - Dewar... ...
AGGTAGCCGAGGACGAACACGATCACCGCCCCCAGGAGGGCCCAGATCCACCACAGGTCGGGCGACCACCCGAACTCGGCGCTGAGGGTCCCGGCTACCGTGACGCCCAGGATTAGGTAGAGGAGCGGAGCGACGAAGGGCTCGACGAACGCGTATCCCCAGGCCACGAGGAACCCCACGGCGGGGTGGAGTCCCCGGGACGCATACGTGTAGAAGCTCCCCGCGGAGGGGAGGTGCCGGGCCAGCTGGCCGATCGAGATGGCCACCAGGACGCAGGCCACGAGGGCCAGGATGACCGCCAGCGGCAGGGCCCCGCCTGCGAAGTTCGCACCCACGGGGATCGAGAACGCCACGGCCGCAGCCGGGGCCATGTGGGTGATCGACTGGAACAGGACCTCCCGGAGCCCGATCGCGCCCTGCGCGAGCCGGTCGGGAGCGGGAGCGGCGGACGGGTCGCCCATCGCGTCACCTCCGTCGGGTCGGTGGGCGCATCTTCACGCGACCCGCGAGCCGAAGCAAGCGGCGCGGCCCTCGACGGGCGCACCCCGCGGCCGGCCGGCCCGATCGCCGGGCGCGTGTAGGATGCCCCCCGCATGGGGGAGCGCGTCTACTACGTCACGACGCCGATCTACTACCCGAACGACGTGCCGCACATCGGGCACGCGTACACGACCGTGGCCACCGACGTCGTGGCCCGCTACCACCGGCTCCGGGGCGAGGACGTGTTCTTCCTCACCGGGACCGACGAGCACGGCCTGAAGCTGCAGCGGGCGGCGGAGGCGGCCGGCGTCGACCCCCAGACGTTCGTGGACGGGATGGAGCCGCGGTGGCGGGAGGTCTGGGAGCGCCTCGACATCTCATACGACGACTACATCCGGACCACCGAGCCGCGGCACGAGAAGGCGGTCCGGGAGCTCCTCACCGCCGTCCACGGGAACGGCAGGGACGACATCTACCTCGGGACCTACGAGGGCTGGTACTGCGTCTCGTGCGAGGCCTACTACACCGAGGACGAGCTCGTGGAGGGGAACTGTCCTGTCCACGGCCGCCCCGCCGAGCTGATGCAGGAGGAGAACTACTTCTTCCGCCTCTCGGCGTACCGCGACCGGCTCCTCGAGCACTACGAGCGACATCCCGAGGCGGTCCGCCCCGAGGTCCGGCTGAACGAGGTCCTCGGGCTCCTCCGCGGGGGCCTCCGTGACTTCTCGATCTCCCGTACCTCGTTCTCGTGGGGGATCCCGTTGCCCTGGGACCCCAGGCACGTCTGCTACGTCTGGTTCGACGCGCTCACCAACTACCTGACGGCCGCCGGCTACGGTGCCGACCCCGAGCGGTTCGCCGCGGTCTGGCCGGCCGACGTCCACTTCGTGGGGAAGGACATCCTCCGGTTCCACGCGGTCTACTGGCCGGCGATGCTCCTCGCGGCCGGGGTCGAGCCGCCCCGCTGCGTCTGGGCCCACGGGTTCCTCCTCGTGGGCGGGGAGAAGATGTCGAAGACGCGGCTCACGGGGATCCACCCCTTCCAGCTCCTCGACACGTTCGGGGTCGACTCCTACCGCTACTACTTCCTCCGCGAGGTCCGCTGGGGCGAGGACGGGAGCTTCTCGTGGGAGTCGATGGTCGAGCGCCACAACGCCGACCTCGCGAACGGCCTGGGGAACCTCGCGAGCCGGGTGCTCGCGATGCTCGACTCCTACTTCGGGGGGGTCGTGCCCGAACCCGTCGTCGACGGGCTCGACGGGGATCTGCCGGGGACGGTCGAGGTCGTGGCGGGCCGCTACGACCGCCTGATGCTCGACGTGCAGCTCACCCAGGCCCTGGCGGCGGCGTGGGAGATCGTCTCCCGCGCCAACCAGTACCTCGTGGAGGTCGAGCCGTGGAAGCTCGCGCGGGATCCTGCGAGCCGCGGCGAGACCGCCACGGTGCTCTACACGGCCGCCGAGGCGCTCCGGATCCTCGCCGTGCTCCTCTCCCCGGTGATGCCGCGGGCGGCGGCCCGCCTGTGGGAGCAGTTGGGGATCCCCGAGCCCCTCGAGGGCCAGCGGCTACCGGGGGCGGCCGCGTGGGGTGGCCTCCGCCCGGGGACGCGCGTCGCCCGGGGCGAGCCGCTGTTCCCCCGGGTCGAGGCGTGAGGTGCGGTCTCCAGGGGAGGCGCGAGCCCGCGCCTCCACCGACGCTCGAGGCTCGCGCTCGACGCGTTTCACGTGCGACAGCTCCCCTGAAGTGACGGTCGAGCGCCGCCCGGTCCGTCGTCCGCGGGACCGGGTCGGGCTTCGACAGGAGCTCGAGACCGCGTATCCTCGCGGCTCGTGGGGCCGGCGAACCTTCGAGGGACGGTGCAGGGCGGGTTGGTGGACTCCCACTGCCACCTGTTCCTCCTGGACCGGGACCCGACGGAGGTCGTGGCCGAGTCGCGGACCGCGGGGGTAGAGGCCCTCGTCTGCGTGGGCATCGACCCCGCGTCGAGCCGGAGGTCCCTCGAGCTCGCCGAGCGGTTCCGCGGGGTGTTCGCCACCGCCGGCATGCACCCCCACACCGCCCGCGACCTCGATCCAGGGGCGGGCGCTGCCATCGAGGAGATGCTCGGGAACCCGCTGGTCGTCGCGGTGGGGGAGACCGGCCTCGACTTCCACCGGAACCTCTCGCCGCGGGCGGACCAGGAGCGGGCGTTCCGGGCGCACATCGGGCTCTCCCGCGACACCGGCAAGCCCCTCGTCGTCCACTGCCGCGACGCGTGGCCGGAGGTCCTTCAGCTGCTCGACGAGGGATCGGCCGAGCGGGTCGTGCTCCACTGCTTCTCGGGGGATCGGGACGTGGCCAGGGAGTGCGCGGCGCGCGGCTACTACCTGTCGTTCGCCGGGAACCTCACCTACCCCAGGAACGGGCACCTCCGCGAGGCGGCCGCGGCCGTCCCCCTGGACCGGATCCTGGTCGAGACCGACAGCCCGTTCCTCCCGCCCCAGCCGCTCCGCGGCCGCGACAACGCGCCCGCCAACGTCGGCCTGGTGGTCGCCGCGGTCGCGCAGGCCCGGGGGGAGGAGGTCGGCGTGATCGCGCGCGCGGTCTCGGACAACGCGCGGCGCGCCTTCCCGGGGCTCCGCTGATCGGGGAGGATTCGTTCGGCGCCTCGAACACACGTTCACTTTCAAGTTTGCAGTGAGGGTTGAGGGTTTGGTAGGGTCCGGGCTCGTCCGCATGGAGGCTTCGGTCCGGCCCCGCCGGTGCTTCCCCCCGGAGCCTTCCTCGATGGGGAGGAAGGTTGGGTTCGGTTCGCGCGACGCGGGTCCGCAGGTTGCGGATCAGGCGGGCGGTCCACAGGACCACCCTCGCCGCGGTGGCGATCGCCGCGGGCGGCGTCTACCTCGCGGCGTGGAAGCACGTGACGCTGGTCGTGGAGGGACGGCCGGAGGCCGTGCGGACGCTCTCGTCGAACGTCGGCCAGCTCCTCGCGGGGGAGGGCATCACCCTGGACGCCGGGGACCTGGTGCAGCCCCCGCCCGGGACGCCGCTCGCCGACGGGATGACGATCGTGGTCGATCGGGACGGTGCCTTCGACGTCCGGATCGACGAGCGAGGTGTGGGGGTCTGGGTGACGGCGCCGGTCGGCCCGTTCGCGAAGCTCGCGATGCAGCCGACCGAGGACCTGTCCTCCGTGGGCTGGTCGCTCGAGCCCTCCCGGGTGCTTGGCGCGCGGGTCGTCGTGATGGGGAAGGAACGCGGCGTCCTGACCAACGCGACCACGGTCCGGGAGCTCCTCTCGGCCATGGGGATCCAGCTCGACGACCGGGACCGCGTGCGCCCGTCGCCCAGCACCCCCCTCCACCCGTTCATGCGGATCCGCTACGTCGACGTCGACGTGGCCGTCCGCCACGTGCGCCGGGAGATCCCCCCGGCCGTCGTCACGGTGCACACCCACGCGCTCCCGCCCGGTGAGGTCCGGCTCGAGCGCCGGGGGGAGCCGGGGGTCCTGCTCGAGGCGTACCGGGTCCGGAGGGTCGACGGCCGGGTCGTCGCCCGGGACCTCCTGTGGCGGCGCGTGCTCCAACCGGCGGTCCCCGCCCGCCGGTTGGTCGGTGCGGAGGAGAACCCGACGCACGGAACCCAGGTCGGGGAGGCGTCCTGGTACCACGCGCCGGGGACCGGCTTCACCGCGGCGCACCCCTGGCTCCCGTTCGGTACGGTGGTGACGGTGACCAACCTCGACGACGGGCGTCGGGTGACCGTGACGATCAACGACCGTGGACCGTTCGGCGGGCGGATCATCGACCTCTCGGAGGAGGCCTTCGCGGCGATCGCGCCGCTCGGGCAGGGCGTCGCCCGGGTCCGGCTCACCTGGTGAGACGGGGCTCGGGCTCGGCGCGGTCCGCGAGCTCGCCCGGCGCCACGGGATCCGACCGCGGAGGTCGCTCGGCCAGCACTTCCTCGCCGACCCGAACCTCGCCCGCGCCATCGTGGCGGAGGCCGGCGTGGGGCCGGGCGACCGGGTCGTGGAGGTGGGGGCGGGGCTCGGCTCGCTCACCGTGGCCCTCGCGTCGGCGGGAGCCGAGGTCCTGGCGGTGGAGCTCGATCGGCGGCTCCTCCCCGCCCTGCGGGAGGTGGTCGCGCCGTACCCGGGCGTGCGGGTCCTCGAGGCGGACGCGCTGCGGCTCGATTGGGCCCGGGAGCTCCGGGACGGCGGGGGCTGGCGGATGGTGTCCAACCTCCCCTACAACGTGGCGGTGCCGGTGCTCCTCGGGATGCTCGAACGTGCCCCCGTCGTGGACTACCTCGTCATGGTCCAGCGCGAGGTGGGGGAGCGCCTCGCCGCCCGCCCCGGCGAGGAGGGCTACGGCGCCGTGAGCCTCCGGGTCGCCTACCGCGCCGACGTCGAGGTCCTCCGACGCGTGCCCCCCGACGTGTTCTGGCCGCGGCCCGCCGTGGAGTCGGTCCTCGTCCGACTCACCCCACGCCCGCCCGCGGTCGCGGTCGAACCGGGCCCCCTGTTCCGGGTCGTCGACGTGGCCTTCGCCGAGCGGCGGAAGACGATGCGGAACGCCCTCCGTCGCCTGGGCCTCCCCGCCGCCCTGGCCGACGAGGTCCTCGGCCGCGTGGGGATCCCGGCCCGCGCCCGGCCGGAGGAGGTCGGGCTCGAGGGGTTCGCTCGGCTCACCGAGGAGCTCCTCGCGCGCGGTGCGCTCGGGGGCGAGGCGTCGACGCGCGCGCGGCGCGCGGCGACCGATCGGTCGGCGTCGGGGGGAGCGGTCGCGAGGGGCGAGCGGTGATGCCGCGGGCCGCGTCCGGCGGCCGCAGCCGCGTCGTCCGGCGCGAGGCCCATGCCAAGGTGAACGTGTTCCTGCGGGTCCTGGGCCGCCGGCCCGACGGCTACCACGAGCTCCAGAGCCTCGTGCTGCCGATCTCGCTCGCGGACCGGATCAGGGTGCGGGCGGCGTCGACCCTCCGGGTGGACGTCCGCGGCCCCGAGCACCTGACCGCGCAGGTCCCCGCGGGCGGGATGAACCTGGCGCTGATCGCGGCCCTGGCCCTCGCCGAGGACTGCGGGGCGCCCCGTGGGGCGGAGGTGACGATCGAGAAACGGATCCCGGTGGCGGCGGGCCTCGGCGGGGGGAGCGCCGACGCCGCGGCCACGCTGCACGCGCTGAACGAGCTGTGGGGGTGCGGGCTCGACCTCCCGGCGCTGCTCGCGGTCGGGGAGCGGGTGGGGTCGGACGTGCCGGCCCTCCTCGCGGGGGCACCGGTGTTGGTCGAGGGGCGCGGTGAGCGGGTCCGCCCCGCGACCGTCGCCCGGCTGTGGTGGGCGGTGGTGCCGCTCGGGTTCCCCACGCGGTCCCCGGATGCCTACCGGTGGTGGGACGAGGACGGCGGGGTCCCGGGCCCCGACCCCGGGCCGGTGGTGGAGGCGGCCGCCGCCGGCGACGCCGACGCCCTGGGCCCTTTGCTCTTCAACGACCTCGAGCCACCCGTCGCCCGCCGCCATCCCGAGGTCGCCCGGGCGCGCGAGCGGCTCCTCGCCGCGGGGGCGCTGGGGGCGGTGATGAGCGGCAGCGGCCCCACGGTCCTGGGCCTGGCGCGCGACGGGGCCCACGCGCGGAGGCTGGCCGCGGCGCTCCCCGGCGGCATCGTCGCCTCCGGCCCGCCGGGCCCGGGCCGCCGTGTGCCATCATCGGTTCGGTCCGGGGTCGTCTAACCGGCAGGACGGGGGCCTTTGGAGCCTCAGATGGAGGTTCGATCCCTCCCCCCGGAACCGCGTGGCTCGGCGCTTCGAGGGACGGAGCCCGGTCCGCGATGCGCTTGCCACCCCGCGCTCCCCCCGGTAGAACTGGGGCGTCCTTCGATACCACGGACGAACGCTCGTGCCCGGACCGAAGCCCGCCCGCTCGCTCGCCGCGGTGATCCTCGCCGCCGGCCAGGGGAAGCGGCTGCGCTCCAAGCTCCCCAAGGTGCTCCACCCGGTCTGTGGGCGCCCATCGCTCTGGCACGTCCTCCGTGCCGCCGCCGCTGCTCGGCCCGACCGGATCGTGGTCGTGGTCGGGGTGGGGCGGGAGCGGGTCGAGGAGGCCATCCGCTCCTGGGGGCCGTCGCCCGAGCCGGTCCTCGTCGAACAGCCGGAGCCCCTGGGGACCGGGCACGCCGTCCTCGTGGCGGAGGCGGCCGTGGGCGACGCCGACGAGGTCCTGGTGCTGGCCGGCGACGACCCGCTGATCGGCCCGGAGCACGTGCGGGCGCTCCTCCGGGTCCACCGCCGCACCCGGGCCGCGGCGTCGGTGATCGTGACCGAGGTCGAGGACCCCTCGGGCTACGGCCGCGTGCTGCGCGACGGGTACCGGCTGATCGGGATCGTGGAGGAGCGGGACGCGACCCCCGAGGAGCGGCGGATCCGGGAGATCTCGACCTGCGCCTACGCGTTCCGCCGGGAGCAGCTCTTCGCGGCGCTCCCCCTCGTGGGCCGCGAGAACGCCCAGGGGGAGCACTACCTGCCGGACGTCCTGGGGATCCTCCTCGCCAAGGGCGAGCGGGTCTCGGCTGTCCCCGCGGACTTCGGCGGGTGGGCCGGGGTGAACTCCCGGGCGAGCGCGGCGGAGGCCGCCCGGCTGCTCCGGCGGCGGATCAACGCCGGGCACCTCGCGCGCGGCGTGACGCTCGTGGACCCCGAGCGGACCTACATCGACGTGGAGGTCCGGATCGGCCGCGACACCGTCGTCCATCCGATGACGTTCCTCGAGGGGGCCACCCGGATCGGCCAGGACTGCGTCATCGGCCCGGCCACGCGGATCCGGGACTCGGTCGTGGGGGACGGCGCCGAGGTCTCGTTCTCCGTGGTCTCCGGGGCGCGGCTGGGCCCGGGCGTGACCGTGGGCCCCTACAGCCACGTCCGGCCGGGGACCGTGGCGCTCGAGGGCGCGAGGATCGGCTCGTTCGTGGAGGTGAAGAACGCGCGGATCGGGCGGGGCGCGAAGGTCCCCCACCTCGCCTACGTGGGCGACGCCACGGTCGGGGCCCGCGCGAACCTCGGGGCGGGGACGGTGACCGTGAACTACGACGGGTACCGCAAGCACCGAACCGTGATCGGCGAGGACGCGCGCGTGGGGAGCGATACGATGCTGGTGGCGCCGGTCCGGGTGGGCCGGGGCGCCGTCACTGGAGCGGGATCGGTGATCACGAAGGACGTGCCGGCCGGGGCGCTCGCGGTGGAGCGGGCCGAGCAGCGGATCGTGCGCGGCTACCGCGCGCGGAAGGACGCCGAGCACGCCCGGCGGACCTCGAGGGGGAGCTAGGTGGAGATCGTCACCAAGAAGCACATGATGCTGTTCTCGGGGACGACGCATCCCGAGCTCGCGCGCGAGATCGCCGACCACCTGGGGATCCAGGTGTCCCCGTGCAAGATCTCCCGGTTCGCCTCGGGCGAGATCTACGTGCGGGCCGAGGAGAGCGTCCGCGGCGCCGACGTGTTCGTGATCCAGACCCACGCCGACCCCGTGAACGAGTCGATCATGGAGCAGCTCGTGATGCTCGACGCGATGAAGCGGGCGTCGGCGAAGCGGATCACCGCGGTGGTGCCGTACTACGGCTACTCCCGGCAGGACAAGAAGGCCCTGGCGCGCGAGCCGATCTCGGCGAAGCTCGTCGCGGACCTCCTCACGGTGGCCGGGGCCACCCGGATCGTGTCGGTGGATCTCCACAGCGGGCAGATCCAGGGGTTCATCGACTACCCCTTCGATCACCTCACGGCGCTCCCGATCCTCTCGGACTACCTCCAGAACGAGCTCGGCCTCCACGACGAGGACGTGGTGGTGGTCGCGCCCGACGCCGGCCGGATCAAGACCGCCGAGCGGCTCCGGGAGTACCTCCACGCCGACCTCGCGTTCCTCTACAAGCGGCGGTCGCGCCGCGAGGCCCACAAGATCGAGGAGATGGCGGTGGTCGGCGAGGTCCAGGGCCGGCCCTGCGTCCTCGTCGACGACATCATCGACACCGCCGGGACCGTGACCAAGGGCGCGGCGGCGCTCGCCGCCCAGGGAGCGGGGCCTATCTACGCGGCGGCCACCCACCCGGTGCTCTCGGGCAAGGCGGTGCAGCTCCTCGAGGAGTCGCCGATCCGCCAGGTCGTGGTCACGAACACGATCCCGATCCCCGAGGAGAAGCGCTTCGACAAGCTCCGCGTGCTCTCGATCGCGCCGCTGATCGCCGAGGCGCTCCGCGCGGTGTTCGAGGACACGAGCGTCTCGGAGATCTTCCGGGGCGAGAACCAGCCGTAGGGGACGCTCGCCGTCCTTCGCAGGTCCGGTGCTGCCGGGTCGGGGGGACGGTCCGGGCGCTACCATGGACGCCCGGGCATCCCCGGAGGTCGTCCCATGGAACTCAAGCTGAAGGCGGAACGTCGTCGGGGCGCGGGCAAGGGCGAGGCGCGGAAGCTCCGCGCCCAGGGCCGCGTGCCGGCGATCCTGTACGGGCACGGCGTCGACCCCACCCCGATCGCGGTGGATGCGAGGGAGCTCTACCACCTCCTGCACACCGCGGCCGGGGCGAACGTGCTGATCGACCTGCAGGTCGACGGCGAGCGCCACCTGGCCCTGGCCCGGGAGATCCAGCGCGACCACATCAAGGGCCGCTACGTCCACGTGGACTTCTTCGCGGTCCGCCGGGACGAGCAGGTGAAGGTGACGGTGCCGATCCGGATCGTCGGCGAGTCGCCCGGGGTGAAGCAGGGCGGGCTCCTCGAGCACCACCTGTGGGAGGTCCAGCTCCAGTCCCGGGTCGACCGGGTGCCCGATGCCATCGACGCGGACATCTCCGGCCTGGGGATCGGGGACGCTCTTAGGGCCGGCGACCTCCGGATCCCCGAAGGCGCCACGCTCCTCACCGACCCCGATGAGGCGGTCGTCTCGGTCGTGACGCCGCAGGTCCTCGAGGTGGTCGAGGTCGTGCCGGCCGAGGCCGCCGCGGAAGGCGAGGGGGCGCCCGCCGCGGAGGCCGCGGGCGAGGGCGGGGAAGCCCCGACCGGCGGGGAGGGGGGCGAGGGCTAGGCCCTCGCGGGTCGTCGCCCCGCCGCGGAGCCCGCGGGCATGACCTGGCTCGTGGCCGGCCTCGGCAACCCCGGGGAGCGGTACGCGCGGACCCGCCACAACGTGGGGGCGATGGTGGTGGAGGAGCTGGCGGCCCGGGCCGGCGAGCGGCTCCGCCGCCTCCGCTCCGTCCCCTGCGACGCCGCCGAGCTCCGGGTGGACGGGGAGGTCGTGATCCTGGCTCGAGCGCACGCGTTCATGAACGAGTCGGGTCCCGCCTACGCCTCGCTCGCCCGGGAGCGCGGGATCCCGCCGGAGCGGGTGGTCGCCGTCCACGACGACCTCGACCTGGCCTTCGGCGCGCTCCGGGTGAAGTTCGGCGGCTCCACCGCCGGCCACCACGGCCTCGACTCGCTCGTGGCCGCGCTGCGGACACCGGGGTTCTACCGGGTCCGGATCGGGATCGGCCGGCCGCCGGGGCGGCGGGACCCGGTCGACTACGTGCTCGAGCCCTTCTCCAAGCGCGAGGAACCCGACGTGGCGCTGGTCGTCGCCGACGCCGCCGACGCGGTCCTAACGCTCGTCCGCGAGGGTCTCCGAGCCGCCCAGGACCGCTTCAACCGGGCGGGGCTCCCGCGGGGGTGAGGGGCCCCGCCCGGCCGAGGAGCCCTCGGTAGACTCGATCGCGGAGGCCCCGTCGCGGCGCGACGAGGCCTTTCGGTGCTGCCCGGAGGACCGATGCTCGGGGACGTGCTCGACGCGGTGATCGGCTCGGAGCCGTTCGAGCGGCTCCTGCTCTCGCGCGCCCGGCCCATCGTGGCCCGGGCGGCGGCGGGCCACGACCTCGTGGCGGCGGCGCTGGCCCGCGCCCTGGAGACGCCGGTCCTCGCCCTCGCGGTCGGGCCCCGCGAGGCGGAGGCGCTCGCCCGGGGCGCGGCCGCGTGGCTCGGCGAGGAGCGGGCCGCGCTCCTCCCGGCCTGGGAGGCGCTCCCCTACGAGGGGATCAGCCCGTCCGCCGAGACCTCGGCCCGCCGCGCCCTCGCCGTCCGCCGGGCGGCCCGGGCCGAGGGCCCGTTCGTGCTGGTGGCGCCGGTCCACGCCGCGCTCCAGGGGCTGATCCCCACCCTCGCCGAGGCGGAGTCCCTGGTCCTCCGGGCCGGCCTGGAGCTGCCGCCCGACGAGCTGGCCGAGCGGCTGGTCGGCGCGGGGTACGTCCGCACCGACGTGGTGGAGCACCGCGGCGAGTTCGCCGTGCGAGGCGGGGTGGTCGACGTCTTCCCGGGGACGGCCCGTCGCCCGGTCCGCCTCGAGTACCTGGGGGACGAGATCGAGTCCCTCCGGGAGTTCGTCCCCGCCACCCAGCTCTCGAGCGGCCGCGTGGAGCGGGTCGAGGTCCCCCCGGTCCGCGAGCTGCTCCCCACCGAGGGGCTGCGGCGGCGCGCGGAGGAGCTCGCCTCGCGCCGCGGCGGGCGGCTCGGAGAGCTCCTGGCGCGCTTCGCCGACGGCGTGGTCACCGAGGGGATGGAGGCGATCGCCCCGCTGCTGTTCGACCGGATGCCCACGCCCGCGGAGCTCCTCCCCCCGGGCTCGTGGGTCGTGGTGTCCGAGGTCCGCCGCGCGGTGGACCGGGCGGCCCGCGCGTTCGAGGAGGCCCGGGCGTTCGCCGAGGCCTCGGGCTGGGACGGCCCCCCGGCCGTCCGCCCGCTCGAGGAGGCGCTCGCCGGGAGGGTGCGGGTGGACCTCTCGGTGTTCACCGAGGGGATCGACCTGGGGATCGAGCCGTGGGGGACGGCGGCCGGGAACGCCCCCGAGCTCGCGTCACGCCTCGCCGAGCTCCTCGCCCGCGGGTCCCGGGTGGTGGTGGCGGCCCGCGCCCCGGGGAGCCTGGAGCGGGCGCGGGAGGTGCTGGCCGAACGCGGGGTCCGCGTCGACGGCGACCGGGTGGCCGGGGTCCTCGCCGACCTCGCCGGCGGCTTCGTGCTGGAGGCGGCTCGCCTCGCGGTGGCCACCGAGGACGACCTGTTCGGCGAGCGGCGGCACACGCGGACGGCGCCCCGGATCACCCGCCGGCGGGCGGAGCAGGTGGCGCTCGAGCTCTCCCCCGGCGACTACGCGGTCCACAGGATCCACGGGATCGGGCGCTACCTCGGGATCGAGCGGCGGGCGCTGGCCGGGGCCGAGCGCGACTACCTCGTGCTCGAGTACGCGCAGGGCGACCGGCTCTACGTCCCCACCGACCAGGTGGGGATGGTCGCGGCGTACGAGGGGGGCGAGGAACCCCGGCTGCACCGCCTCGGCGGGAGCGATTGGGCCCGGACCACCGCCCGGGTCAAGCGCGCGGTCCGCGACATGGCGGGGGAGCTGGTCCGCCTCTACGCGGTCCGGATGTCGGTGCCGGGCCACGCCTTCGGCCCCGACACGCCGTGGCAGCGCGAGCTGGAGGACGCCTTCCCCTACGAGGAGACCCGGGACCAGCTCGCCGCGATCCAGGAGGTGAAGCGGGACATGGAGGAGCCGCGGCCGATGGACCGGCTCCTCTGCGGCGACGTCGGCTACGGGAAGACCGAGGTCGCGGTCCGGGCGGCGTTCAAGGCGGTGATGGACGGCAAGCAGGTCGCGGTCCTGGTCCCGACCACGCTCCTCGCCGAGCAGCACTTCGTCACGTTCTCCGAACGGTTCGCGCCGTTCCCGGTCCGGGTGGCGATGCTCTCCCGGTTCCTCTCCCCCGCCGAGCAGCGACGGGTGGTCCGGGAGGTGGCCGAGGGGAAGGTGGACGTGGTGATCGGCACGCACCGCCTGCTCTCCTCCGACGTGCGCTTCGCCGACCTGGGCCTGGTGATCGTGGACGAGGAGCAGCGGTTCGGGGTGGCCCACAAGGAGCGGCTGAAGAAGCTCCGGGCGAGCGTGGACGTGCTCACGATGACCGCCACGCCGATCCCTCGGACCCTCGAGATGGCCCTCACCGGGATCCGCGACCTCTCGGTCGTCGACACCCCCCCCGAGGACCGCCAGCCGGTCCTCACCTACGTGGGTCCCTACGACGAGGGGATGGCGATCGGGGCCGTGCGGCGGGAGCTGCTCCGCGAGGGGCAGGTGTTCTGGGTCCACGACCGGGTGGCGACGATCGAGCGGACCGCGGCGCGCCTCCGCGAGCTCGTGCCGGAGGCCGAGGTGGTGGTGGCCCACGGGCGGATGGACGAGGAGGCGCTCGAGGAGGTGATGCTCCGGTTCTGGGACCGGAAGGCGGACGTCCTGGTGTGCACGACGATCGTGGAGTCCGGCCTCGACGTGCCCTCGGCGAACACCCTCGTCGTGGACCGGGCCGACCGGCTCGGGCTCTCCCAGCTCTACCAGCTCCGGGGGCGGGTGGGGCGATCGGCCGAGCGGGCCTTCGCGTACCTCTTCTTCCCCCCCGTCGCGCAGCTCACCCCCGAGGCCCACGAGCGCCTGGCCACGATCGCCCGTCACACGGCCCTCGGGAGCGGGTTCAAGATCGCCCTGCGGGACCTCGAGATCCGGGGCGCGGGGAACCTCCTCGGGGCCGAGCAGCACGGGCACATCGCGGCGGTGGGCTTCGACACCTACGCGCGCCTGCTCCGGGAGTCCGTGGCCGAGCTCCGGGGCGAGCCCCTCCCCGAGGAGCGCGAGGTGAAGATCGAGCTCCCGGTCCGGGCGTTCGTCCCGATCGGCTGGCTGGGCCAGGAGTCGCTCCGCCTCGAGCTGTACCGGCGGATCGCCACCGCCCCCGACCACGAGGCCCTCGCCCGGGTCCGGGAGGAGGCCGAGGACCGCTACGGGCAGCTCCCCCCGGAGGTCGAGACGCTCTTCGCCGTGGCCTCGCTCCGCCTCACCTGCCGCCGGCTCGGGGTCGAGGAGGTCGGCACCTACCGTGACGAGGTGCGCCTGCGCCCGGCGGTGCTCCCGGAGGCGCTCCTCGTCGACCTCCCCGAGCGCGTCCCGGGGAGCTCGTACCACGCGGCGACCCGGACCTTGAACCTCCGGCCCGAGCGGGTGGCCGGCGCGGAGCTGCCGGCCTGGGTCGAGGCCCGCCTCCTCGCGGCCGTGGGCGAGGCTGAGCCGGCCGCCGCCCTCCGGGCCTGAGCGCCGGCCGCCGCCCTCCGGGCCTGAGCGCCGGCCGCCGCCCTCCGGGCCTGAGCGCCGGCCGCCGCTCCCGCGGACCGCCTCACCGCTCGCGGAGGAGGCCGTGGCCCATCGCGAACATCGCGGCCGCGGCCCGCGTGGAGGTCCCGATCTTGGCGTAGATGTGCTGCACGTGGTGCTCGGCCGTGCGCGGGGAGATGAACAGCCGCGCGGCCACCTGCCGGTTCGAGAGGCCGGTCGCCACCAACCGGAGGACCTCCACCTCCCGGTCGGAGAGCCCCGCCGGCCAGCCGGCGCGGGCGGCGCGCCCGCGGCGGGCCCCGGCCGCCTCGAGCACGGCCCGGACGCACTCGGGATCGAACCGACCCTCGGCCGCCTCCCGCCCCAGGAGCGCGGCCGCCTCCTCGGCCGGGCGCGCCGGGCGGTGGGGACGTCCCTCGGTCATCGCGTGGAACGCGTCCGCCGCGCCCAGGAGCCGGGCGGCCAGCGGGGTCTCCGCGGCGGTGGCGCCGTGGTGGTAGCCGGAGCCGTCCTGGCGCTCGTGGTGCATCCCCGCGACCCTCGCGAGCGGCCGGAGCGCCTCCGAGCGGGCGAGGACCCGCTCGGTGTGGTAGGGGTGGAGCCGGACCCGCTCCCGGTCGGCGGTCCGGAGCGGCCCCGGCCACTCCCACACCCCGATCGGCACGCCCACCCGCCCCAGGTCGTGGAGGAGCGCCGCGCGGCGGAGGTCGCGGACGTCCGCGTCCGGGAGCTTGAGCCGCCGGGCGGCCGCGGCCGCGAGCTCGGCCACCCCCGACGAGTGGCCGAGCGTGAACGCCGACTTGAGGTCGGCCATGTCCGCGAAGGCCGCGGCCAGCCGATCCACCCGGTGGTCGGGGATCCGCCGGAGCGGCTCCGGCTCGGCATCGAGGAACAGCGCCCACGGATCCTCGGCCTCGAGCCGCTCGAGGACCGCCGGGCCGACGTCGCGGAAGGCCTCGGCGACCGCCGGGTCGAACCAGCCACCGCTGCGGCGGGCGGCCATGGCGAGGGCGGCCTCAACCCCTCCCAGCCGGTGGAAGATGACCGCCTGGGTCGCCGGCTCGACGATCCTCGCCGCCCCGGCGATCCCCTCGCCCCGCAGGCCCTGCGGGTGCCCCTTCCCGTCCCACCGTTCCAGGATCTGGGAGAGCGAGCGGGCCACGGCCTCGCCGAGCCCGAGCCGTTCGGCGAGCATCGCCCCCACCTCGCACGTGGCGCGGAGGATGTCCTCGATCGCCCTCCTCGCCGCGAGGGCCCGGACGACGTGCGCGGGCCGCCGGACGCCGGCGCCCGTCCCCGTCGCCGCGAGGAGCCCGAGCAGCTCCCGGGGGGCGGCCTCGTCGGTCCGCTCCGCGACCCGGCGCATCGCGACGTCGTCGGGTCCGAACAGGGCTCGCTCCTCGTGCGGGGTCGCGGTGCACCCGAGGTGGCGCATCACCGCGGTCCAGTACGCGTCGGCGACCTCCGTCTCGGGGAAACCGAGCCGCCGAGCGAGCGCCACCGCCACGACCGCCGCCCGGACCGCCTTCTCCGGCTCCTGACCCATCGCCAGGTCGGTGGCGAGGGAGAGCGCCCCGAGCAGGTCGGCCAGCCTCGGTTCCTCGCCCGGCACCTCGTCCCCCCTCGCCAGCGTCTCGACCGACCCAGGATGACAGGCCCGATCCGGGATGGGTAGGCCTACCGATGCGCCGCCGCCGGCCGCTCCGGCATCGTGGCCACGACGAGAGGAGGCCCGACATGCGGAGCCTGAGCCTCAGGCGGGGAGACGTGGGGCGAGCCATGCGGCCCACGCTGCTCACCCCCGCGTTCCTCACCGTGGCGGCGGCGGAGCTCGCGTACTTCACGGCCGACGGCGTCCTGCTCCCCGCGGTGCCGAGGTACGTGGCCGGGCCGCTCGGGGGCGGCGACGCGGCGGTCGGCCTGGTGGTGGGGATCTGGACCCTCGCCGCCTTCCTCCTCCGGCCGCTGGCGGGGCGCCTGGGGGACCGACGCGGGCGGCGGGCGGTGATGGTCCTCGGCGCCTCGCTGTTCGCGGCCTCGATCGTCGGCTACCTCGCCGCGCCCTCGATCCCCGTCCTGATCGGCGCGCGGCTCCTCTCGGGCGCCGGCGAGGCCCTCTTCTTCGTGGCCGCCTTCGCCGCGACCGTCGACCTCGCCCCGGCGGCCCGCCGCGGGGAGGCGATCAGCTTCGCCTCCCTCTCCCTCTACCTGGGGATCGGGATCGGCCCCTTCCTCGGCGAGGCCGCGATCGGCCTGGCCGGGTTCCCCGGGGCGTGGATCCTCGCGATCGCGCTCGGGGCGGCGGCCGCGGTCCTGTCGGCCCGGCTCCCGGCGCTCGTGCCGGAGGGGACCGACGCGGAGGCCAACCGGCTGGTCGACCGACGGGGGCTGCTGCCGGGCCTCGTGCTCCTCTCGATGGTCTTGGGCATGGCCGGGTTCCTCGCCTTCGTGCCGCTCTACGCGCTGGACCTCGGGATGGCGGGGGCGGGGCCGGTCCTCGGCCTGTTCGGGGCGATCGTGGTCGGGATCCGGAGCCTGGGCGCCCGGATCCCGGACCGCGTGGGGGCGGGCCGCACCACCCGGATCTCGCTGGTGGCGGGGGCGGTGGGGCTCGCCACGGCCGGGCTCTGGCGGGAGCCGACCGGCCTGGTCATGGGCGCCGCGGTGCTCGCGGTGGGCGTGGCGCTGTTCACCCCGGGGTTGATGTCGCTCGCGATGGAGGGGGTCGCCCCGAACGCGCGGGGCGCGGTGATGGGGACCACCACGGCCTTCCTCGACCTGGCCTTCGGCCTCGGGCCGGCGACCCTGGGCGTCCTGGCGGCGGCGGCCGGGAGGCCCGGGACGTTCCTCGCGGGCGCGGGGGTCGCACTGCTCGGCCTGGGGGTCGTGCAGACCACGCGGCTCGGGCGATCCCGGGCCTGAGGCCGCCAGGCACGGAAGGCACGGAAGGCCCGGCGGGCCCGAGCCCCCCGGGCGGATCCCGGACCGACCGGCGTGCGGGCCGGACCCCCGAGCGCGCTAGCATGGCCCCGTGCCCCGGTCCCGTGCCCTCGTCCTCGCGGTCGGCGCGGCCCTCCTCCTCGCGGCCTGCGGGCGCCCGCCGGCCGCGGTGGTGGGCGGCGCGCGGATCAGCGACGCCCAGCTCGCCCACGACGTGGAGCTGTTCCGGTTCCTGGCCGAGCTGAACGCGTCGGGCTGCGGCCAGCCGGTGGAGGGCGAGTCGATCGAGTCGGCCTGCGCCCGGTTCACGCTCCAGAACCTCATCCAGGAGGAGGTGGCGAAGGCCTACGCCCGTGAGCGGGGGATCACGGTGGGCGAGGCCCGGGTCAGGGACACGCTCTCCCGCCTCGAGGCGGCGCTCGGGGGCCCCGAGGCCCTGGGCGAGCGGCTCCGGGCCGCGGGGCTCACCCGGGGGGACCTGGGGGAGCTGGTCGGCCGCCTGCTGCTGTTCGAGGAGGTCCGCCGGGCGGTGGTGCGGGAGACGGTGACCGACGAGGAGCTCCGCCGCGCCTACGAGGAGCGCGAGACGGCGTTCACCACGCTCCACGCGGCCCACATCCTCCTGGCCACGAGGCGGGAGGCCGAGCAGCTCGCGAGGCGCACGACGCCCGCGAACTTCGCCGCGACCGCCCGCCGCTTCTCCACAGACCGAGCCTCGGCCCGGAACGGCGGGGACCTCGGCGAGGTCCCGGCGAGCCAGTTCGACCCGGCCTTCCTCGAGGCCGCCCTCGCCCTCCGGCCCGGGGAGATCTCGGGGCCGGTGCGGACCCGGTTCGGCTGGCACCTGATCCGGCTGATCTCGGTCCACGTGACGCCCTTCGAGGAGGTCCGCGACCGGCTCCTCGAGGAGGAGGCGGGCCGGGCCTTCGACGGGTGGATGCGAGAGCGCCTCGGCGCTACGACCGTGGAGCTGAACCCCCGGTTCGGGATCTTCGACGTGGGGAGCGGCCTGGTCCTCCCCATCCGGAGCACCTCGACGAGCTCGCCGGCCGCGGGGGTTCCCGGGGCGTGAGCGACGACCTCCTGGCGCGCGTGCCCCGAGGGCCGGTCCCCTCGAGCCGGGGCGGGGAGCGGCTCCTCGACCTGGTCCGGGTGATGGCCCGGCTCCGGGGGCCCGGCGGCTGCCCCTGGGACCGGGAGCAGACCCACCGCTCCCTCGCCCGCCACCTCTTGGAGGAGGCCCACGAGGTCCTCGACGCGATCGACGCCGACGACCGGGGGCGGCTCCGCGAGGAGCTCGGCGACCTCCTCCTGCAGGTGGCGTTCCACGCCCAGATCGCCGCCGACGACGGCGCCTTCGACATCGACGACGTGGCCGAGGGGATCGTGCGGAAGCTGATCCGCCGCCACCCCCACGTGTTCGGCGAGGCCTCGGTCTCGGGGGCGGAGGAGGTGCTCCTCAACTGGGAGCGGATCAAGGCGGAGGAGAAGGGCGAGCACCCCGTGGAGCACGACATCCCGCCGACCCTCCCGGCCCTGGCCCGTGCGGCCAAGGTCCAGCGGCGGGCGGCCGGGGCCGGGTTCGACTTCCGCAGCGCCGAAGCCGCCCTCGGGAAGCTCCGGGAGGAGGTCGAGGAGCTCGCCCAGGCGCCGCCCGAGCGGGCCGAGGGGGAGCTCGGCGACGTGCTCTTCGCGGCGGTCGCGGTGGCGCGCGCGCTCGGGGTCGACCCCGAGAGCGCGCTGCGGCGCACGGTCCGCCGGTTCTCGGAGCGCTACGAGCGGATGCTGGCCCGGGCGCGCGAGGAGGGGGTCGACCTCTCCTCCCTGGGGGACGAGGAGCTCCTCCGGTACTTCCGGGAAGCGTCCGGGTAGCGGCCGACGCTGCCTCCCCGAGGCGTCCGGGTGGCGGCCCGACGCCTACGTCGCCGCCGGATCGTCCGGGGCGCGGCCGAGCGCCGCGGCGAGGAGGCGCCCGGCCGTGCGGGCCCAGGTCCACTCCCGCGCCACGAAGGCCGCCAGCGCGCCCCGGACCCGCCGCCGCTCGTCCGGGGGGAGCGCGAGGATCCGGCGGACGCCCGCCGCGATCCCCTCGGCCCCGGCCTCCGGGTCGAACGAGCACAGCCCGGGCGCGCCCGCGGCGGCCTCCAGGGCCTCGGCGGTCTCGGCGAGCCCCGAGTGCCGCGCGAGGAGCGGGATCGCGCCGGCCGCCGCGGCCTCCGCCGCCACCATCCCGAACGCCTCGGGCAGGACCGAGGGGACGACCAGGACGTCGAGGGCGGCGAGCGCCTCCGCCGCGTAGCGGTGGTCCAGCCGCCCGGTGAACGTCACCCGCCCCCGGACCCCCCGCCCTGCCCCGGCCCTCCCCGGCTCCATCCCCCCCGCGTCCTGCAGCCAGGCCAGCGCGGCCGCGTCCCCGGCGTCGAGCGCCAGGATGAGCGCGGTGAGCCACTCGCGGAACAGGCCGAACCCGACGACGAGGCCCCGCACGTCGGGGAGGTCCGCGAGCGCCCCCAGGAACCGGTCCACGCCCTTGGCCGGGATCAGCTTCCCCAGGTAGCCGAGGAGCGGTCCCGGGTACGCCGCGAGCGAGCGCAGCCGCCCCGCGGCATCCGGGTCCGGGACGTCCTGGTCGTAGGCGCGGGCCAGCGCGTCCAGCGCCCCCCCATCCCGGCGGGCCAGGGCGTCGGCGACCGCGACGTCCACCGACCCGGGGCGGCCCCCGGCGCGCCGGTCGGCCTCCAGCCGGGCCGCGGCCGCCTCCAGGGCCTCCCGCCGATCGGCGGGGCGGAACCGTTCCACGTCGACGCCCGGGACGACCCGCACCAGCCGGTCGCGGACCGCGGGGACGTGGCGCGCGAGCCGTTCGAGCGCGTAGCGGCTCGAGCCGACGACGGCGGTCGCGCCCTCCAGCCCCTCCCGGGCGAGGTCCCGGTACCGGGGGTCGGGCTCGATCGCGTAGAGCACGTCGCTCCCGTGGGCCTTCGCCGCGTAGCGCCCGGCGCCGAGGGCGCGCCGGGCCACCGCGGGCCCCGGGACGGCGTGGCCGGCGATCACGGCCTCGCTCCCGTGCCAGGCGTGGGCGGCGCGGAGCGCGAGCGCGTTCCGCTCGAGGTAGGCCCCGAGCTCCTCGTCCCGGAGCTCGACGAACCGCCGGACCTCGAAGCCCTCGTACTCGTCGCGGACGAAGACCGGGAGGAGCCGGCCGATCGCGGGCCGGAGCAGCACGACCCGCCCGCCGCCCCGCGCGCCGTCCGCGCGCTCCCCCTGGAGCCGCACCCCCTCCGGTCCCACCGCGCCCCACGCGTCCACGGAGGCGAACCGTTCGGGGTGGGGTTCCTGGCAGAGCAGGAGGACGTCGTGGCCGCGCCGGCGGAGCTCCTCCGCGACCCGGGCCGTGTAGACGTTGGAGCCGCTCCCCGCGAGCAGCCACCCGTGCCAGAGCAGGATCCGCACCCCGCACGTCTACCACGGCCGTCGCCCGGCGCGGCGGAGGCCACCGGTGCGGCGGTCTTCCCCGGGCCGGGCGGCGAGGGATAGGCTCGGCGCCGTGCGCGGCACCGACGTGGAACGCCTGGCCGCCGCCTACGCGGAGACCGCCGAGGCCTACGAGGCGCTGTGGGCGCCGGTCCTCCTCCCCTACGGCGCCCGCCTGGTGGAGGCCCTTCGGCTCGGCGCGGCCCGGCGCGTGCTCGACCTCGGCTGCGGGGTGGGGAGCCTGCTGCCGGCGCTCGCGGCCGCCGCCCCCCGGGCGCTCGTGTGCGGCGCCGACCGGTCCGAGGGGATGGTCCGGCGGGCCCCATCGACCTTCCCCCGGGCGGTGGTGGACGCGGCGCGGCTGCCGTTCGCCGACGGCTCGCTCGACGCGGTGACGATGGCGTTCATGCTGTTCCACGTGCCCGAGCC
>Ga0101941_1001235_pt1 | contig 20413 bp, 22 predicted proteins | sample DewCreD2012metaG_3_FD_75242 | JGI IMG/M metagenome (GOLD analysis project Ga0101941, IMG submission 75242) | Hot spring sediment bacterial and archeal communities from British Columbia, Canada, to study Microbial Dark Matter (Phase II) - Dewar... ...
GACGGCGTGCACCTCGGCGTGGAGGATCTGCCGCTCGCGGAGGCGCGCCGGCTGGCTGGCAACCGGCTGGTCATCGGCTTCTCACCCTCCACCCTTGAAGAGGCGCTAGCGGCCGAGCGGGCCGGGGCCGACTACCTAGGCGTCGGCCCGGTCTACGGCACCGCGACCAAGGCCGACGCCGGGCCGGCCGTTGGGCTCGAGCACGTGCGACGGATCGCTCAGGCCGTGTCCATCCCGGTGGTCGGCATCGGCGGGATCACGGCGGACAACGCCCGGCCAGTTATTCAGGCGGGGGCAGCCGGCGTGGCCGTGATCTCGGCGGTGGTGGCAGCCGAGGATCCGCGAGCGGCGGCAGCCGCCCTGCGGGCCGCTGTGGACGAGGCGCTGGCAGGCCGGGTATGAGCACCCGCATCCCTCGCCTGCACCTGATCAGCGATCGGCGGCTCTGCCCGCTCGACCGGTTTCCTGAGCTCGCCCGCCTGGCGGTAGACGCCGGCGTCGATGCCGTTCACCTGCGGGAGAAAGACCTTCCCGGCCGGGCGCTGGCCGATGCAGGGCGAGCGCTGCGCCGGGCGATCGGCGACCGGGCGCTGCTCTTCGTCAACGAGCGAGTCGATGTGGCGCTGGTGGTTGGGGCCGACGGCGTGCAGTTGCCGGAGGCAGGGCTGAGCCCGCGCGAGGTCCGGGAGATCGCCGGCTCGCGCCTGCTGATCGGTCGCTCGGTGCATGACTTCGAGGGCGCCGAGCAGGCAGCCGCCGAGGGCGCGGACTTCGTCATCGCGGGGAACGTTTACGAGACCGGCAGCAAGCCGGGCCAGGCCGGGCGCGGCCTGGGGTTCATCCGCCGGCTAGCGGAGCGCTGCCCGATCCCGGTGATCGCGATCGGGGGCGTCACCCCGGAGCGCGTATCCGAGGTGCTGCGGGCCGGCGCCTGGGGGATAGCCGTCATTTCAGGTATCCTGGGGGATGCGAAGCCGGCCGAGGCGACGCGGCGCTACCGGGAAGCGCTGGACGAGGTGATCGGCGGTGACGATTGAGATCGTGCTGAACGGCAAGCGGGTGGAAGTGGACGGCGTGCGTACCGTCGGCGATCTGCTACGCCTGCGCAACCTGAACCCGCGGCTCGTCGCCGTGGAGCACAACGGCGAGATCGTGCCGCGCGACCAGTACGACCAGCGCGAGCTAGCGCCGGGCGACCGGCTCGAGATCGTCCACTTCGTCGGCGGGGGCTAACGCGATTCGCTGGCTCCCCGCTTCGACTTATCGAGCAAATGGCATATACGAGCCGGGCCCGGCTATGTCCGTCCAGCTTCCCCTATGCCGTGACGGCAACTGTGCGGAGCCCAGGATGTACAATGCGCGCCGCTGGGTGTCGCCTTCGCGGCGCCTCCAGGCGAGCAGGAAGGTCGTCCCGTCAAGATTCGTAGAGGAGAGAAGCTGCGATGAACGACACGCCGAAGTCCGCAAGGCGCGCCAGCCGGGATAAGTCGGCCGAGGGGTTCACGGCCGAGGAACGGGCCGCGATGAAGGAGCGCGCCCAGGAGCTGAAGGCGGCACGCCGCGGCCGGCGAGCGGAAGACGACGAGCAGGCCGTGCTCGCGAAGATCGCCGAGATGCCGGAACCGGATCGGACCATGGCCGAGCGGCTCCATGCGATCATCAAAGCCAGCGTGCCGGACCTCTCGCCGAAGACCTGGTACGGAATGCCCGCGTACGCCAAGGACGGCAAGGTCGTCTGCTACTTCACCCCAGCGTCGAAGTTCAACTCGCGGTACGCGACGTTCGGCTTCAACGACACGGCGAACCTCGACGACGGCACCATGTGGCCGACCTCCTTCGCGCTCAAGGAGTTGACCCCCGACAACGAGGCACGAATCGTCGCGCTGGTGAAGAAAGCGGTGAGTTGAACGTTGAGCCTGCCGCTGGCTGAGATGCGGCCGATGACACAAGCCGGCTGAGGCGCACGCCTGAGGCGGGTGCCACGGTGCAGGTCGCGCAGGCCATCGACCTGGTAGTCACGCCGGCCGCATCCTCAGCGGGCCGCTGCGTACCACCGCACGGCGCGCTCCCAGCGCAGCCTGCTTGCGTCCCGTGTCCGCAAGCAGGCTGGCAGCGGCCAGCTCCCGAATCCTCAGAGCGCCCAGCCAACTACGATGAAGGTAGGCGAGCAAGGCCGAGGCATCCAGGACCAGGCCTTCGATCTCGTCCATCAGCGCGCGTCCTCGCGCCGTGCCTCTTCCCGTCGCTCGGCAATGAGCTCGTCGGCAAGCGAACGCCCCGGCGCGAGATCCCGGTAGAGGCCGCGGAGGCGGCGAGCCTGCTCACGCGCCGAGACGACCCGGAAGCCACCCGCTGCGTCGACAGTGATGATCAACCGATCGCCTGGATGCAGGTCGAGGCGTCGACGGAGCCGCGCCGGTAACACCAACCGGCCACGCTCGTCCAGGACGATAGTGTAGTGCTCGATGCGATTCATAACTTAACGAAACCACATTTTGCCGTATGCCCACATTCTTCAGAGTGTGGACGATAGCAACTATTACCCACGAGACTTCGACGGCCCCGGCGCGCTTTCCCGGGCGCCTACACCGAAACGTCCAGGCGATGTGCGGTAGCCGCGTCCCGGGATCGGAATCGATGGCCGATACTGCAACGCATTGGAACGCGCGTTACGGTCTGGCGATCGCGCCCGGACACCCGGAGGTCAGCGGATGCGGTAGCGCCCGCCAGGGATCTCTTCTCGATTGTGGATGACCACCGTATAGCCGGACTCGTCCCCGCGCTTCGCGCCGGGCGCTCCGGCTTGCGCCGTGCGGACAAAGAGGGAGCCAGGCATCATCAGGGCTGTCCAGCCGAACTGGGCCGGCCACGGCTCGACCTCGATCCCGGTGATCGCCAGCGAGCCGACCTGGGCATCCGTGGTGACCCAGCGCTGGAGCCACGGGCTGAGGCGCGGCCCGAGCAGCCCGGCAGCCAGGATTCCGGCCAGGAAGGGCCAGAGCGTAAGCTGGCGGGTCACGAGCAGCACCGCGAGAAACGTGAGCGCCAGGACGAGCTGCGAGGCCACCAGGGTGGTGCCACAGCGCGGGTGGATCGCCAGCCGGCGCTCGCCAGCCCGCAGCCGCGCGAGCGCCTCCTGAGCCGCCTCCAGCACCAGACCGGCCGGGGCACCACCACGGATGAGAAAGCCGTCGGGCCGGGCCATCCCGGTCAGCCGGCTCGGCCCGTAGCGCTCCTCGATCACATTGATCGTCGCGTGCTCCAGCGCATGGTTGCGCCGGAGACGGCGATCGCGCAGGAGCCTGAGCAACTGGCCCGGCGCGGTGACCAGCGTCACCAGCGAGGTCAGTGTGACTCCGATCGTTACCGTCAGGGCGAAGAGCGCCAGCAGGACGAGCGCCGCCAGGAAGATGAGCGTCAAGAACAGCATGGTCAACCTGCCCGATGCCTCGCGACGACAGCACCCAAGTATGCCATGCACCGTGAACGCGCCTCGGCGGCACCGCCGCGGCGTAACGCCCGCTGGGGACCTCGACCCGGTGCTTCAGGTCAACGCAGCCAGCACCATGTTGACGACGATAGCGAGGCGCCGGATGAACTCCTCCCGGCCGGCGTTGAGGTGACGGTTCGAGACGTAGGCCAGCACGAGATCGTATTCCGGCTCGACCCAGAGGGTACAGCCGGTAGCCCCGCTATGCCCGAAGCTAGCGGGAGAGAGCAGATCGCCCTCCCCGAAGTGGCCGCCGGCCAGCTCGAAGCCGATCCCCCAGATGCCTCCATTGGCAGCGAGGCCGACCTGGTTGGAGGTCATTGTCCGGACGGACGCCTGGGAGAGGATGCGCACCGGCGCGTGTGGCGTGAAGAGCAAGGCGAAGCGGAGGAGGTCGGGCAGCGAGGCGACGACGCCCCAGGCCGGGTGCGCCAGGCGCAGGCCATAGCCCGGCCCGTACATGTGGCCGGGCGTGCCCTCCGCCAGCGCGCCGGTCACCTGGGCCAGCCGCCCGGCTTCGTCCGGCGGCAGCGGAAAGTACGTCTCGCGCAGCCCCGCCGGCTCCAGCAGCAGCTCGCGGACCAGCGCCGGGAACGGGCGGCCGGCCACCTCCTCGGCTGCCAGCCCGGCGACCGCGTAACCCAGGTCACTGTAGCTGACCTGCGTGCCGGGCTGGAACTGGAGCGGCTCGCTGAAGGCGGCCTCCACCAGCTCGTCCAGCGGGAGCTGCTGGCGCAGCAGCGTCTCCATATCCTCCGGCTCGTAGAGCAGGCCTGACGTGTGGGTTAGCAGGTGACGGATCGTGACCGCCTCCCGGCCGTCGCCGTCGAACTCGGGTAGCACAGCGCGTACCGGGATACCCAGAGTCAGCACGCCCCGCTCGACGAGCGCCATGATGGTCGCCGCGGTATAGAGCTTGGTAATCGAGGCGAGCGGCCAGAGCGTGTCTGGCCCGGCGAGCAGGCCAGGAGCCGCCTCCCCGCCGTACCACTCCAGGACGATCTGGCCTCCGAGCGCCACCGCCAGGCCGGCCCCAGAAATCTCACCCGCCTCGATGAACCGGGCGATCCGTTCGGTCACACCGCCCAGGGCCTGCTGCTGCATCCTCGCCTGCTCCATGCTCGCCCCCCTTACGCTGTCGCTGGCTGACCCATTGTCACCGAGCGACGGGTGGCGCGCCAGTCCAGCGGACGGGGCGCCTACCCGCTCCGCTTGAGGCGCCCTGTCCGCTTGGCATAGCGCTCGACGGCCGAGAAGACGAGCACGCCGGCCGGGATCGTCAGCAGGCCGATCAGTAAGGTGGGCCAGAGCACCGGCCACAGCGCCGCCATCGGCGCACCGTCCAGGATCGCGGCGCGCATCCCCTCGAGCACGTAGGTGGCCGGTGAGACGCGGGCAGCAGGCTGCATCCAGCCGGGCAGCACGGCGACGGGGTAGTACACCCCGGACACCAGCAGCAGCACCGAGGAGATGACGAAGGTCATCTCGGCACCGCGCTCGGTGAAGAGCAGCGGCAGCACCGCGGCCATCATCCCGACGCCGATGAAGCTGAGGCTGCCCACAGCGAGCATGAGCGTGGCCCCGGTCAGGTTGGCGCCCCCGAGGTCGATGTCGAAGAGCAGCGCGATCACGCCGAGCAGCAGTGCACTGCGGAACAGCCCATTGAGCACCGCAAAGATCGCGACGCCCAGCAGGTGGGTCAGCCGGGAGACCGGCGCCATCATGGTGTACTCGATGGTGCCTTCCCAGCGCTCCCAGGCGATCATCTCACTGATGATCGAGAAGATCAGCCGCAGGTACGACCAGACCAGCGTCCCGATGCCCAGGTAGAGCACCAGGTAGTCCTCGTTCGCCTGCTGGGCTTTGCCGATGTACATCACACTCAGCGACGAGGCGATAGTGTAGATGGTGAACGCGACTTCCCACCCCCAGTAGCGACGGGTGAGGAAGAGGTTGCGTTCGATGAAGGCATAGGCAGCTCTCACCTCGTGCCAGAGGCGCCGCCTCGGGCTCACCTTCCGCATGGCATCAACGGTCATCGCAGTCCTCCCTGGCACGCTCGCTCAGCGTTCAACCGGGCTTCCCGGCGAGCTCCGCTTCGAGCGCATGCCCGGTGAGTGCCAGGAACGCCTCCTCGAGCGACGGCGAGCTGGCGCCGGGCCGAGCCGCCATCGCTTTGAGCCGCTCGGGGGTATCCACTGCCACCAGGCGCCCGCGGTCGAGGATGGCGATCCGGTCACAGAGTGCCTCGGCCTCGTCCAGGTCGTGCGTGCAAAGCAGAATAGTGGCATCGTGCTCGGCCCGGAGCTGGTGCACCAGCGCCTGGACGTCACGCTTGGAGCGCGGGTCGAGCCCGGTCGTCGGCTCGTCGAGCAGCAGCAGGATCGGGCTGGTCAGAAAGGCTCGAGCGATCGCAACCTTTTGTTGCATGCCGCGCGAGAACTCTTCGAGCGGCTGGTCGATCTGGTCCGCTCCGATGCCCAGTCGACCGAGCGTGGCGACGATATCGGCGCGCAGGCCGCGGCCGTGCCGGCCATAGAGCCGGCTGGCGTAGAGCAGGTTCTCCATCGCCGAGAGCCGCTTGAAGAACGAGGCCTCGACCGAGACCCGGTTGATCAGCCGCTTGACCTGGCCGGCCTCGCGCACCACATCGCAGCCGAAGACGCGGGCCGTCCCCCGGTCCGGGATCAGCAGCGTCGAGAGCACGCGGATGAGTGTCGACTTGCCGGAGCCGTTGGCTCCTAGGATGCCGAAGATCTCCCCGCGCTCTACGCTGAAGGTCAGGTTTTCCAGCGCGGTGACGACCTGAGGCTCGCTCCGGCGCAGCAGCGACCGGTGGACGAACCGCTTGGTCAGGCCTTCGACCCACACGGCGATCGTCGGATCAGCGGGCGATGCGAGACTCTCCAGCATAGTCATCGCGAACACAACACGAACTCCTCAATCTCCTCATGCCGACAGAGGGAGTCTTCGCAGAGACAAGGCTCCCTCGCCCTCCGCGCACGAGGCAACTGCACCTTAGGACAGGTTCGCTTGCGCTGCCTGGACTTCAGGATCGGTTGTCAGTGGATCCGCACCATATCCCGCCCGCCTCCCCGTGATCACCGGCAGCCCGTGGGAGTTGGGCTATCCGGCACGCTTCGCATCACCGGCCGCAGTACCAGCTCGGCATCGAGCGAAGCCGATCAGACGGCAAAGAGTGAGGGTACCATAGATGATCGCTCCTGGCGAGGGATCGAAGCGCCTTCACGCCTCGCGCTCGGTCTCGCCGAACTCGGGTGCCGGTTGGTGTGACTGGCGCTCGTGCTCGGCGAGCGCGTCCAGGATCGCATCGACGATGTTGGCGCAAAACTGCTGGAAGACGCGCGAGTCCATCCCTGCCGGGGCCGGGCCGAGCCCCTGCTGGAGCACGGCGAGGAGCCGCTCCCGGTCTATCCGCTGGGACATCGACGCCCCCTCACGCTACCACCGACCTTCCAGGTGCCCCGATTATCCCGAGCGTCGCAGGCGGATGCAAGGCGAGCATGGCCGAGGGTCTATCAGCTTCCCCGATCCAGAGGCATGCAGGCGGGGTCCGCCCTCACCCCCTTCCCCTCTCCCGTGCTCGCGGGAGAGGGGTCTCATGCCCACGCGCGCTGGGGCAGCACCACCCCGCGCGGCCTGTGGCCCCTCCCCGCCGAGCGGGTAAGGGGTACCACAGGCGAGACGAGGGAGATGCGTGCCATGAGCCCCGCACCGACCCGCCGCCCGGCACACCACATCACAGCCGCCAGTAGGCCGACTGCACGCGCCGGGCAGCCTCCACCGCAGCCTCCTGGTCGGGCCGGAAGTCGCGCTCGGCCTGCTCCAGCTCGCTGTTCCCAATGAACGGATCCTGGATGCCAGTGCGCACGCCGGTGATCCCCTCGATCACCGCAAGGGTGCAGAAGGGCACATAGCGCGGCGAGTAGCCGCCCTCCTGGACGCCGACCAGCCGCCCGGCGCACAGCTCGTCGGCCAGCGCCCGGAAGCGCTCCGCCATCTCGCGGAAGCCGCTCATCGTCACCAGCATACGGCCGAGCGGGTCGTCCATGCTCGGATCCTGCCCGGCCGAGAGGAAGATCATCTCCGGCTCGAACTGCCGGGCGATCGGCAGCACCACCTCGTCGAGCGCCAGCAGGTAGCCGCGCTTGCCGGTGCCAGGCGGGAGCGGCACGTTGACCGTCGTCCCCTCGGCGCCCGGCCCGCCGACCTGATCGACCGCGCCCCAGCCGGCCGGATACCAGTTGTCCTGGTGCAGCGAGACGAAGAGCACGTCCGGGTCGTCCCAGAAAGCCGCCTGGGTGCCGTTGCCGTGGTGCACGTCCCAGTCGACTACCAGCAGCCGGCGCAGGCCGCGCCGCTGGGCATGCCGCGCTGCGATCACCACGTTGTTGAAGACGCAGAAGCCCATGCCACGATCCTTCATCGCGTGGTGGCCCGGTGGGCGCAGGAGGCCGTAGCCGTTGCGTGCCCGGCCGTCGAGCACCGCGTCCACCAGCTCTATCGCCGCGCCGGCCGCCAGCAGCGCCGCTTCCCAGGAACCGGGGACGACCGGCGTCTCCGGATCCAGCCAGCCGCCACGGCTCGCCGTCTCGCGGACCTGGCGGATGTAGTCCGGCGTGTGGTAGGCCAGCAGCTCCTCTTCAGTGGCCGGCCGGGCGTCGACGGGGAGCAGATGCTCCATGATGCCGGAGCCGGCGATGAGCTGGGCGGTGCGCCGGGTGATGCGGACGCTCGAGGGATGCTCGACCGGCTCCAGCGTCTCGCCGCTCGGCAGCTCGATCACCGCCTCCCCAGTATCGTGCTGCAGGAAACGGGCATCATAGGCATACGCTGTCAGCTCAGCCATCGCTGCCTCCATCTCATCGTCGCCACGCCACAGCGTCAGTCGTGCGCCGTGCCGCTTCACGCGGCCCCTACCGGGAATCGCCCGCACCGGCTAGCCATCACTGCGTCTCGACCCACCACGAGCCATCCGGCACGTGAGGACAGAATAGCCTCATCAGTGCAAGGTGGCGAGGATACCCACCAGAGCCGCGCTCCAGCGGCCACCCGATCGCCAAAGACAGCCGCAATCGAGTTGCCTCGTGTAAAGCCAGATTCTACGCTTATGCAAGCAGTTCGATGACGAGCGCGGAGCGTGTGGGAGGGGAGAGCATGGCCTGGCCGAGGATCAGCATGGATCAGCCTGAGCGGACGAATGCGCCAGCGGCAGTGGCCGCGATCCAGCGCGCCGAGGCGCGTGGCGTGCCGATGGTCTGGGCGATTACCGGCGGGCGCTCGATCGACGCCCTCACCGTCTTCGCAGCCGCCGCCGTGCAGACCAGCCAGATCGGCCTGGGTACCGCTATCGTGCCGACCTACACCCGGCACCCGGTCGTGCTGGCCCAGCAGGTCATCGCGCTCCACCAGCTCGCGCCCGGCCGCTTCCGCCTGGGGATCGGCCCAAGCCACCGCCCGACGATCGAGGGCGCCTACGGGATCCCGATGGGGAAGCCGCTCGATCACCTGCGCGAGTACCTCACGGTCTTGCGCGCGCTGCTCGAGGAGGGCCGGGTCGACTTCGAGGGCCAGTACTTCCGCATCCACACCCAGATCGCCGGGACTGCCCGCGTGCCGATCTACACCTCCGCGCTGCGCCCCAACGCGTTCCGGCTGGCCGGCGAGATCGCCGACGGCGCGATCTCCTGGATGTGCCCGGCCGAGTACCTGCTCGCGCAGGCGCTGCCGGCCCTCGAAGCCGGAGCCGAGCGAGCCAACCGCCCGCGCCCCCGGCTCGTGGCTCATGTGCCGGTCGTCCTCACGACCGACCGGGCCACCATGCTGGAGCTGGCCCGGCCGGTCGTCGGCGGTTACGGGCGACAGCCCTTCTACGCCCAGATGTTCGCGACCGCCGGCTACCCGCTCCTAGACGACGGCACGCCGAGCGACGACCTGCTCGACCACCTGGTGGTCTGGGGGGACGAAGAGCGCGTCGAAGAGCGACTCACAGCCCTCTTGGATCAGGGTATCGACGAGCTGCTCGTGATGCTGATTCCGGGCGCCGCCCCGGCTGAGGAGGACGAGCGGCTCGCGGGCGTCCTCGCCAGGCTACACCGGCAATTCGGGACGCGCTGATCGGCGAGCTCCGCGCTCACCGGCAGTGCCAGTCGCCGAGGGGCCGGCGGTCTCTGCTACGATGCGCGCTAGGCTCACCGGCCTGAACTGGCCGCCTCGCTGTCTTCCCAACGGCCGGCCCCGAGATGCCCTCGCTCGCACTCGTCGAGAGAGTATCTGCCACGGAGGCCAGAGCTGCGGTAAGATACCGGCCGGCGACGTGAGGCTGTCGGGTTGCCGAGCGGAGGAGGGTCACGAGTGGTCGATAACCCGGCGATGATCTCGATGGGAATCCTGGCTATCTGGGCGGCGATCTGGAGCGTGCCCGGCATCGTGCGCGCCCGGCGCTTCGGCTACCGGCGGCTGGTCTACGTCGGCTACGTCAGTCTCGCCGTCATCGTGGTCATGGCCGTCATCCTGATCCTGGTCGGTATCTTCGGCCGCTAGCCACCGATCACTCCCCGGCCGCATCGCGCAGCACGTCCCGGATCTCTTCGGCCGTGGCCTGCGCGTTCCCCCACTTGCCCACGACGATGCCGGCAGCGACCTGCGAGAGCCGGAGCGCCTCCGGCGGCTCGGCCCCAGCCGCGAGCGCCGCAGTGAGCACGGCGATGACCGTGTCGCCGGCGCCGGTGACGTCGAAGACCTGCCGGCGCACCAGCGGCGGCACCTCGAGGTATCCCCCATCCATCGAGGCCAGTGCCGCGCCAGCCGGCCCGAGCGTGACGACCAGCAGCTCGCACTCCAGCTCGGCACGAAGACGACTGAGGTGCAGCTCGCGCTCGGCCAGGCTCTCCAGCGAGCGCCCCAGGTACGCCTCGGCCTCTGCCCGGTTGCACTTGACGAGCGTGCACCCGCGGAAGCTGGCCAGCGCCCCCTGGGAATCCACGGTGACCAGCCGGCCCGCATGCCGCGCCGCCTCGACCACCTCTGGGATCATCACGCCGCTCCGGTAGTCGGAGAGCAAGATCGCATCGGCCTGAGGGCCATGAGTCGCGATCGCCTCGACCAGCCGGAGAGCGACGGCGGGAGACACCGGCCGCCGATCCTGCCGGTCGATCCGCGCCATCTGCTGGGGAAACACGTTGTAGGGCCCCTCGGCCACGATCCGGGTCTTGGTCGTCGTCGGCCGCTCCGGGTCGGCCACCAGGCCGACCGGATCGACCCCGCCCTCGACGAGCAGCTCGCGAAGCTGCCGGCCGGCTTCGTCGTCGCCGATCACTCCGACCTGCCAGGCGGACGCCCCCAGCGCGGCCACCGCCAGGGCCGGGGCAGCGCCGCCACCGGGCCGGGCCTCCTGCCGGCGCTCCTCCAGCACCAGGATCGGCGCCTCCCGCGACAGCCGCACCGGCTCGCCGAAGATATAGACATCGAGGCAGAGATCGCCGACCACGAGGATCGTCTGTCGAGGGATCGCATCGAGCAGCGCCAGATCGTCTCGTCGCCCTGCCATCGACGATCACCGGAAGCGCACGTATGGGATGATCACCGCGAGGGCCATGAAGAGCAGGTCGGGGATCAGCCGGAGCCGAAACGCGGCGATGACCCGGGGATACATGGCCTGGTCGAGGAGCTCGTCGAGGCCGAGGCCGGGCACTCGCTGGGCCAGCACCACGCGCGAGAGGACGATCCCGACGAGCACGCAGCCGATGGCAAGGAACTGGAGATCGCGCCCTCGCTTGTAGTTGGCCGCCCAGGCCATCGCCTCGGCGACGCCGAAGCCCAGGGCCAGTGACATGTAGAAGCCCCAGTCCGGGAGATAGCCCCAGAGGACACCGACGATGCCGGCCGCCACCAGGCCGGCCAGCGCGCTTCGGGCCAGGATCCCAGGACTGGTCTCATACGTCGGTAGTCCACGCACCTGCGCGCACTCCGGGCAACGGAACCCGACCGGCGTCTCGACCGCACAGCGGGGGCAGATCGGTTTCCCACATTTGCTGCAGCGCAGCCGGGTGAGCACCTTCGGGTGGTACGAGCACGGCTGCTCACTGATGTCCGACAACACCACCTCGCATCCCTACTTCCTACCCCCGAGCCGCCGCGCCACCCACTCGCGCACCACCAGCAGAGCGAACTGCGGCAGGGCTCGTTGCCGCCGCCAGCGCCAGGGCTGCCGGATCAGCCGGTAGAGCCACTCCAGGCCCAGGCGCCGGAGCGCGCGCGGCGCGCGCGGCACCGCGCCGGACAGGTAGTCGAACGCACCGCCCACACCAACGGCGACGACCACGCCCGCCTGCTCCAGCTCGCGCCGGTGCCGCGCGATCCAGAGCTCCTGTGCCGGAGCGCCGTAGGCGACGAGCAACACCGCCGGGCGGGCCTCGGCGATTCGGGCGAGCGACTCGGCGCTCTCCTCCGGCCCCGGCGAGCCGGCCCACGTCCCGGTGATCCGGCACCCGGGAGAGCGCGCCTCTAGCCGCCGGGCTGCCCGCTCAGCGACACCCGGCGCGGCGCCGAGCAGGAAGAGCGCCAGCTCCGGGTCACCAGCGGCTGCCAGCGCCTCCACCAGGTCGACGCCGGTGACCCGCTCGCGCAGTGGCCGGCCGAGCACGCGCGCGGCCAGTACGATCCCGATGCCATCGGCCGTGACCAGGTCAGCCGCTTCAATGGTTTCCCGGAACTCGGGGAGATGCCGGGCCGCCATCACCATCTCCGGGTTCAGGGTCACCACCTGGTGCAGGCGATCCGGTTCGGCCCGCAACCAGGACCGGACGCGGTCGACCAGCTCCGGCAGGGTGAGGTCGTGCACCGGGAGACCGAGAATCCGCGCGTGTGCGGGTAGACGCGGTCGCTCGCCGCTCCGCGCCTGCACTCCGGGATCTGCCGGCTGCGTCGTCATCGGCACCAGCATGCTCGAAACGATCCAGTGCCTCACCGCGAACGATCGCGACGAGCACCGCTGCGAGAAATCCTCCCGAACGGGAGGACAGGAACCGTCATGCCAACTATAGCAGGGGCGCCAAACCGCTGATCACCGGGGCTCAACGCGATACTATGGACAAGCTACACGCTCCTTTCGGTGCAGTTCTCCCGTGTTCAGCGCTTCTGGCCTATACTTCAGTTCACCAGGGGATGGAGGGACAGGATGGCCAAGCGTGAGCCCGAACTGCAGCGGGTCGCCAGAATCCTCGATATCCTGATCGCGCTCAGCCAGCGACGGATGAAGCGCCGAGATCTGGCCCAGCGATACGAGGTGAGCGAGCGCCAGATCACGAACGACCTGCGGGTCATCCGGGAACGGCTGGGGATCGAGATCGTCTCGACCAGCGAGGGTTACTGCATCAAGACACTACCGGCACTTCCCTCGGTGACGTTCGAGATGGTCGAGCTGCTCGCTCTGTCGCTGGCGGCAGTGGCCGGAAGCCGCAGCCCCGGTGTCCCGCAGGACAAGCTCGCTGCCGCGCTGGAGCGACTGCACACCGTGCTGCCGAAGGGTCTACGCCTGCCGATCGAGCCGGTTCGGCGCTCGCTGGCGCCGACTCCAAAAGCCCAGCACCGGGAACAGATCCTCCGAGAGCTCTTCGAAGCGATCACCAGCGGCTGGACGGTCGAGATGGAATACCAGCCGCCGATGCGCCAGAGCCCCATCTACTCGCGGCTGGTGGACCCCTACGCGCTGGTGCCCTACCTCCGAGGCTGGTATCTGATCGGCTGGTGCCACACGCGCCGGGCCTGGCGGACGTTCAAGGTCGATCGGATCAAGACGCTTCGGATCACTCGCACGCCCTTCGAGCGCCGGCAAGAGTTCGACCTGGGCGAGTTTCTGATGTCGAGCTGGGGGATGATCGACGCCAAAGACCAACCGGCCGAGGCGGTGGAGCTGCTGTTCTCTCCTCCGGCGGCACACTGGGTCGCCGAGGAGCAGTGGCACCACTCGCAGCGGATCGAGTGGCTGCCGGACGGTCGCCTGCGCTTCACCGTGAAGCTGCCGGTGACGCCGGACTTCGCGCGCTGGGTGCTGAGCTACGGCGGCGCGGTCGAAGTCGTGCTGCCGGATAGCCTCCGCGAGCAAGTGCAGGCCCACGCCCGCGCCATCCTGGAGCGCTACAGCACGGTGGCCGCGCCGATGCTGGAGAACGGCATCGCGGCCGGCATCGAGCTGGAGCCGGCGTAGCCGTGGCCTGCCCGCCGAGGTAGACAAGTAAGCTCCCTTCGAGGGGCTCGGGCATCGAGCCCGGCGCTTCAGCGCCGGGTAAAACTGGACTAGGCTTCGGCGACCACCGGGTTCTCCAGCGTGCCGATCCGCTCGACCGTCACCCGCACCACATCGCCGGGGCGCAGGAAGCGCGGCGGCTTCCTGGCGAAGCCCACGCCGGCCGGCGTGCCGGTCGCGATCACGTCGCCCGGCTCCAGGGCCACGATCTGGGAGATGTACGCGACCACGCGGGCGACGCTGAAGATCATCTCCCGGGTGTTCGAGTGCTGCAGGCGCTCGCCGTTGACCTCGCAGGAGATCTCCAGCGCCTGCGGGTCGGGGATCTCGTCGGCGGTCACCACCCAGGGGCCGAGCGGGGTCGAGCGGTCGAAGGTCTTGCCCTGCATCCACTGGCGCCCGCGGAACTGGAAGTCACGCATGCTGATGTCGTTGAGGATGGTGTAGCCGGCGACGTGCTCGAGCGCCCGCCCCTCCTCCAGATAGCGCCCGGGCCGGCCGATCACCACGGCCAGCTCGGCTTCGTAGTCCACCTGCTGGCTGACCCGCGGCAGGGCGATCGGCTCGCCCGGGCCGATGAGCGAGCTGGGAAACTTGTTGAACAGCTCTGGATAGTCGGGTACCGCCGCACCGCTCTCGGCGGCGTGGTCAGCGTAGTTCAGGCCCAGGCAGATGATCTTGTCCGGGCGCGAAAGCGGCGCGAGGAGCCGCAGGTGGGGATCGCCGGCAGGCAGGATCAGCCCCGCCGCCTCGGCTACCTGGCGGTCGCGGGCCAGCAGCTCCTTCGCGGCAGCCACCGCCTCAGTAGCCCGCCCCAACCCGTCGCGCCGCAGCAGCTCGACGAGATCGGGCGGGCACTCGGCTAGTGCCCGCCCCTCGGCGTCGGCGACGCCGCGCCGCCGCAGCAGCTCGGCGTACGCCTTCGGGATATCGATCACCGTATCGTCGTCGAGCACCCCGACACTCGACCAGCCCCGGTAGCGGTAGCTCACCAGTCGCATCGCGCTGCATCCCTCCCGCGACTACGTCCCCTCGGCGAAGCTCGCCGGCGGCGGCTCCTCTGTCCAGACATTAAAGATCGCCGAGAGGTCACCAGTCCAGACCTTCGGCGGCTCCCAGCGGTTCGGCACGCGAGCGACATCGGCGGTGATCTCCACCCGGTTCCCGAAGGGGTCGCGGACGTAGAGGAACGTGTTACCACCCGGCCCGTGCCGCCCGACGCCCGCCTCGATCTTCCAGCCGAAGCGACCCAGCCGGTCGGCGAAGTGCACCACCTCGCCGACGCCGTTGACCTGGAAGGCGACGTGGTGCAGCTTCCCTCCGCCGTCTCCCAGCGCCAGCGCGACGTCGTGGTGGTTCTCGCCGACCCGGGTAAACGCGAAGACCCAGGGCGACTCCGGCGTGGGCTGGACGATGTCGGAGACGGCGAAGTCGAGCTGATCGCGGAGGAACTCGACCGCTGCCTGCACGTCCTCGACCATCAGCGTTACGTGGCTGAGGTCGATCGGCGCGTGCGCGGCCGCGACATGCCATTTCGTCGGGTGTGGATAGCCAGTCGTGCCATCGCGCGCCACCACTTCGAAGGTATGGCCAGTCGGGAGGAAGACCCGGAAAGCCGAGGCGATGCCGGGCTCCCCGCGCTGCTCGATCTCGCTGCAGCGCGCGCCGCGCCCGGCGAACCGCTCGCGAGCGGCCACCAGCGCCGCATGGTCGGCCACGGCGAACGCCGCGTGGTCGAGCCCCACGCCGCCGGCCACCAGCGCCAGGTCGAAGTGAGGATCGCAGCCGCAGCCCAGGTAGACCGTGCCATCGCGCTCCTCGATGACCATCAGCCCGAGGATGTCGCGATACCAATGCAGCGCGGTCTCGAGGTCGCGCACGCGGATGACCGCGTGGTCAAGGCTCATCAGGGTCACGATGCACCTCCTGCATCCTCGCGCCAGGGTCTCACGACCGCCTTGCCGAACACCTTGCCCTCGGCGACCTCCCGCTGTGCCTCGGCGAGCTGCTCCAGCGGGTACTCGCGATGCACCACCGGCTGGAGCAGCCCGCGTTCCAGGCAAGCGACGAGCTCCGCCAGGTCGCGCCGCTGGCCGGAGAGATAGAAGAAGACCGTCGTTACGTTGCGGTAGAGCCAGAGCAGGTTCGCCTGCAGCTCAGGGCCAGTCGTGCGCCCGCAGACAGCCACCCGCGCGCCGCGATCGACCAGCTCATGCACGTTCGACCAGGTGACCGCGCCGAGCGTATCGAAGAGCACTGTCGCCCCGCGCCCACCGAGCGCGTCGCGCGCCTTCCCGGTCCAGCCCTCGTCGCCGAGTCGCACCGCCGCGTGCGCGCCGAGCTCGATCAGCCGCTGGAGTTTCCAGTCCGTCCTCCCTACAGCGACGACGTGTGCCCCGCGGAGCCTGGCGATCTGCACGGCAGCGGTACCGGTGGCGCTCGTCCCGCCCATGACCAGTACCCGGTCACCGGGCCCAACCGCTGCGCGGTTGACCAGGCCGTGCCAGGCAGTAACGTAAGAGATCGGTAAACAGGCCGCGTGCTGGAACGCCACCGAGGCCGGCAGGGGAAGGACGTTATCGACCGGCACGCGGGCGTACTCCGCGTAGCCACCCCAGCGCTGCACGCCGAGCAACTGGTAGTTCCAGCAGGTGTTCTCCGGCCACCGGTTCCGGCAGGGCTCGCAGCGCCCGCAGGTGACGAACGGGTAGACGACCACCCGGTCTCCTGGGGCGACTTCGACGACCTCGCTGCCGACCTCGTCGACCACGCCCGCAGCGTCAGCCCCGCCGACGTGCGGGAACGGGAAATCGGCCCCCGCGAACCCGAATCCAGTCTGGCGGAACTCGATGTCGAGCCGGTTCACCGTCGCCGCGGCCACGCGCACCACGACGTCGCGGGGCCCGGGGCGGGGCGTGGGGACATCGGCCAGCTCCAGCACCTCCGGTCCCCCGAAGGATCGGAAGACCATCGCTCTCATCCACAGTCCTCCACGTCTGCCGAAGAGGGACACAGGGTATCGCCTGGCGCGACCGTGCCGGTCGGGTCGAGCGCTAGGCCGCCCGCTTGCGCTCGCGCGCCTCGATGAGGTAATCGCGCGAGGCCTCGACCCGGCGCCGCGCCGCCTCCCAATCGGCGAGCAGCTTGCCGTCGCGCTTGACGATGCGGCCGTCGACGATGACTGTGTCGACATTGGAGACGTCAGCGCAGATGACCACTGTGGCCACCGGGTCGAAGAGCGGCGCCGTGTTGACGGCCCCGCCGTCGATGACGACGATGTCCGCCTTCTTGCCTGGCGTGAGCGAACCGATGCGATCCTCCTGCAACACCACGTGAGCCCCGTTGATGGTAGCCATCTTCAGGATATCGCGGGTAGTGAAAGTGTCCTTGCTCACCGGCATGTCGGTGGGCCAGGCCGCCTCGTGCAGGTGTGCCCGCTCACAGGCGAAGGCGCAGCGCATCTCGGTGAACATGTCACCCGGCACGGTCGTCACGACGTCGATGCTGAGGCTGGGTCGCAGGCCGAACTGTATCGCTTTGAGGATCGGAGGCCAGCCGTGCCCCATCTGCATCTCGACCTGCGGCGCGATCGAGACCTTGCCCCGGCTGGACGCGACGAGTTGCCACTCCTCGTCGCTGAAGTGGCAGCAGTGGATGTAGGTCGTGTCGGGGTAGAGGAGCTGCAGCCGCTCGAGCTGCTTGATCATCCCCCAGCGCCCGGCGAGGCGCCCCATCCCGACGTGCACCGTGATCGGGATGCCGAGGTCGCGCGCCATCTCCCACTCGGCGCGCACCACCTCATCGGTGCAGAAGCCTGGGCCGCGGGTCGCGAGCGCCATCGTGAGCAGGCCCCGATCCGAGTTGAAGTACTGCACGCGCACGCGCTCGACATCCTCGCGCGGCATGACGATGGTGCTGTTGAACCAGTACGCCTGGAGCGACGTGTTGGCCGAGCCGTACGCGTAGACCGCGCGGATCCCCGCGTCCTTCAGCGCCTGGATCGCCGCATCGGGGTGCTCGCTGGTGTTGTTGATGTGCGACCAATCGACGAGCGTGGTGATCCCAGCGTTCAAGCACTCGAGGGCGCCGGCTAGGTTGCTGGCGTAGACATCTTCGGGGCGGTAGAGCGGCGCGAACGTGTCGAGCACCTCGACGAAGTAGTCGTCCAGGGTGGCGTCCGGCGCGCAGCCGCGGATCGCGGTCTCCCACGTGTGCCGGTGCGTATCGATGAAGCCGGGGATGACCACCTTCCCCTGGGCATCGATCACCTCGGCATCGGCCGCCGTGAGATCGCGCCCGACCTGGACGATAGTGTCTCCCTCGACCAGCACATCCCCACCCGGGATGTCGCCGAGCTGCTCGTCCATCGTGACGACATAGCCACCGCGCAGGAGCAGACGATCCGCCATGGCACCCCCCTCTCCTGTGTGCACGAAGGCCGCAGATCCCGTCCGGTGGACGCACACGCGCGCTGGCACCGGCGAGAAACTCGATTGTGGCTCACCGCTATCGATCTCAGAGTAATGGGGAAAGCCAAGTCTGTCAAGCACTGGCACGCAGAGGGTACCCGTTTCAGAGAGGGCTGCCGGCGGGGCAGGATCGGCTTGGTCGCCGCGAGACGCGTACCGGAAGGCGCGATGCCGGCCTGGGGGGCCAGTCTCCAGCCAGGCCAGCGGTGAGCAGTGTCCCACCTCATCGGCCGGGCGACGTAGGATTGAGCCCAGCTTACCTGGTCCTGGCCAGGTGGCACCGGTACATCGCGCAGGCAGGGAGAGGAGGTGTCCGGCGTGGGGGATCGCGGGCTGGATCAGCGGCAGGCGCCGTACTTCGAGGCCTGGCTGGGGTATCGACGCCAGGCGATCGTGTCCTTCTCGACGCCAGGCCACAAGCAGGGCCGAGGCGTCGCTCCCGAGCTGGTCGCGGCCCTCGGAGAGGCAGCCCTGGCGCTGGATATCCCCCATGCCGGAGGCGTAGACGACACGCATCTCTCGCGAGATCTCCTGGGACAGGCCGAGCGGCTGGCCGCGGCGGCCTGGCAAGCGGACGACGCTCTCTTCCTGCTGAACGGCAGCACTACCGGCAACCTGGCCTTCATGCTGGCCGCCTGCCGTCCGGGCGAGACGATCGTCGTCAGCCGCACGCTCCACAAGTCCTTGCTAGCCGGCCTGATCCTCAGCGGCGCGCGGCCGGTCTACGTCTGCCCAGCCATCCACCCCGAGGCCAACGTCACGCTCGATATCCCGCCCGCCACTGTGCGAGAGGCACTGGAACTGTACCCGGAGGCCCGCGCAGTCGCGCTAGTCAGCCCGGCGTACACGGGCGTGAGCAGTGACCTGCCGGAAATCGCCCGGATCTGCCACGAGCGGGAGGTCTCGCTCTTCGTCGACGAGGCCTGGGGGCCACACTTCGCCTTCCACCCGGCGCTGCCCCACTCCGCCATGCAGGCCGGGGCAGATGCCGCCGTCACCAGCATCCACAAGCTGCTGGGGGGACTAACCCAGACCGCGCTGCTGACGATGAAGGGAGACCGGATCACCCGGAGCCAGCTCGCCAGCGCCGTCGCCCTGCTGCACACCACCAGCCCGGCAGCCATGCTCTACGCCTCGATCGACGTCGCCCGGCGGCGCATGGCGCTGGAGGGCGAGAGACTGCTCTCCCGCACGCTCGAGCTGGCCTGGCAGGCTCGGGAAGCGCTGGCCCAGATCCCCGGCCTGCGTATCCTGGGGCCCGAGCTGATCGCCGGCCGCCCGGGCGCGGGGTTCGACCCGACCCGCATCCTGGTGGACGTGCACGGCCTCGGGCTGACCGGCTACCAGGCCGAGGCGATCCTGCGCGCGCGGTTCCGGATCGCGGTCGAGATGAGCGACCTGGTCAGCGTCATGCTGCTGGTCACGATCGGCGACACGCCGGAGACGATCCGGCAACTGATCGACGGGTTTACCGGGATGGCCCAGGCAGCGGAGAACTGCTCGGCACCGGCGCTGAGCGCCGAGCTGCGCTCGACCGGCGCGGTGCTGGCCGCCACGCAGCAGGTGCTGACGCCCCGCGAGGCGTTCTTCGCCCCGGCCGAGGCCGTGCCACTCGACCGCGCGGTCGGCCGGGTGGCAGCCGAGCCGATCACGCCGTACCCACCGGGGATCCCGGTGGTGGCGCCGGGCGAGCTGATCACGCCGGAGGTGGTGGACTACCTGCGTGCCGGGCTGGCGGCCGGGATGTACCTGAGCGGCCCGGCCGATCCCACCCTCCGCACCGTGCGGGTCGTGGCCGAGGCGGGGAGAGCCTGAGCCGGCGCCCGCTCAGCAACTGCACCGCTCGCCGCGCTGATCCACGCCCTGAAGTGGCCCGGCGCTTCAGCGCCGGGCTCAGCGGGGTCCCCACAGCATCCGGCGATGCCGTGGGGTGCCCCTCAGCTCGCAAGCCCCCTGGAAGGGGGCTGGTTTCCCCAGCGAGCCGGCTAAAGCCGGCTTTCGAACTGAGCGCGGGGCTTCAGTCCCGCGCCAGGCGATGCCGAAAGATCCAGGCGAACGTGGCGTTGACAACGGCGATCGCCGGTCAGCTTTAGCCGATCGCCGGGAGATATCTTCCTCGTCGTTTTGAACGCGGCGCTCGGCTCAAATAATCCTTCTGAATCCGATTCGCCTCGAACGGGAACCGGA
>Ga0101941_1001238_pt1 | contig 20365 bp, 18 predicted proteins | sample DewCreD2012metaG_3_FD_75242 | JGI IMG/M metagenome (GOLD analysis project Ga0101941, IMG submission 75242) | Hot spring sediment bacterial and archeal communities from British Columbia, Canada, to study Microbial Dark Matter (Phase II) - Dewar... ...
CGGGCGTGGGCCGGGTCGCCGGGGCGTCGGTGCTCGGCGGGCTGGGGGTCTCGCTCTCACTGGGGGTTCCGGCGGGGCGCAGGGCCTGGCGTAACTGGGTGAACTCTTTCGTGCCGTCGTCGAGTTTTCGACGCTGACCGAACAGCATCTGGTCCTCTGCTGAGGCGGGGTATCTCAGTAGGGGGAACGTGTCGCGGGGGTGGGTGGTTACGGCCTATCGCGCGCGAAACCTCCGCCCTTTCGGCTAGGTCAAAATGGTTGGTGGTCCGGTGAGCATGTCCGGTTCATGTCACAAAAATGTCCGGAACCCTCTTGTCCGGCTGATGGCCCGGTGACTATACTCTGGGGCGATGACACGCCCGGCGGGGAATCCCGCCGGGGAGAAACCGGGGAGGAGACGATGGGTCCTGGCGCAGTATCTACGAAATCTGTTGGTCGTCGTCTGTTCCTGCGCGGGCTGATGGCGGGGGTGGCCGGGAGCGTGCTGATGGCCTGTGCGCCGGCCGCCCAGCCGACACCCACCCAGCCCAGCACCAAGCCGGCCGAGCAGCCCAAGCCAGCGCCGGCTGGTCAACAGCCGGCTCCAGCCACCAAGCAGACCGAGATTATTTACTGGGTCTCCTGGACCGGCCTCTTTGAGGAGATGGTCAAGCGCATCGCCAATGCCTTTATGGCCAAGAACCCGGACATCAAGGTGACGCACCTGGTGATTCCGGTGGCGGAGATGGATGCCAAGATTCTGACCGGCGTCGCCGGCGGCAACCCGCCAGATGTGGCCATGATCTGGGGAGCCCAGCGTGTCTACTCGCTGGCTGAGCAGGGAGCGCTGCATCCTATCGAAGAGGCGATGGACAAGAACGAGCTTATGCAGTTCAAGGAGTGGGTTTACCCGCCGATCTGGGACCTGGGGACCTACAAGGGCAAGACCTGGGCGATTGCTCAGTGGTGCCAATCGTATTGTGTAATCTGGAACAAGGAGCATTTTGAAAAGGCGGGCCTCGATCCAAACCGCGGTCCGAAGACTACTGATGAGGTCTTCGAATACGCACGGAAGCTGACAAAGTATGCATCAGATGGGTCGATAGACGTACTTGGTTTCTTCGACTCCTGGATGCAGCGCCAGATGGCTATCTTCGGTGGTAAGTTCTACGACGAAGCTACTGATACTATCCAGCTCACCGCGCCGGAGAATATCGAGACACTTGAGTATATCGTTAAATTCGTCGAACTCTATGATCCCAAGAAGCTGGCCGACTACCGACAGGCTCTGAAAGGCGCTGCTCAGGGAACGCTCCATCCGGTTCTGGGCGGCAAGCAGTCGTTTGAGATCGAAGGCCCCTGGGATCTCGGTGTTTTTAAAGAAACAAAGCCTGATTTTAAGTATGGTGTCTCGCCGTTCCCGGTCAAACCTGGCCGGCCGCGGGGCTGGTGGACCTACGGCGACATTCCGTGTATCATTAAGAACAGCAAGAACATCCAGGCGTCGGGCCGTTATGTTCGCTTCCTGACTGGCTTCGGGGGTGAGGAGGAGTACGCTTCACTCTATCTGATGCCGCCGAAGGGTGGTGGCCGCCCACACAATCCGATCTCGAAGAAACTTATTGAGTCGCCGGCCTGGAAGAAGGTGCTGGAGGAATATCCCGGTTACGACCAGTATATGATCACCGCCTTCGGCGAGGAGACCAAGTTTGTACTAACCCCGCCGAAGATGCCGATCGCGGCCTTTATGTTCAGCCGTCTGGGCGCCCATGTTGACCGGGCAGTGCTGGGTCAGGTTAAGCCAGCCCAGGCTCTGGCTGATGCCCAGAAAGAGGTCGAGGAAGAATACAAGAAGTGGAAGCAGCAGAACAAGCGCTGAACTAGGAGCAGGGCGGGGAGAGAAAATCTCTCCCCGTCCTATAGCCTTACTAAACACCCTACAGGCAGGCGAACTGATGACAAGGCAGATAGCAGCCCTTCCAGTAGCCCGGTCCGCTCGCCTTGGCGTCCGTACTCGTGCCTTACTGAGCGCTCTTTGCAAGCATGGTATCCTTCTATTCTTCTCGGTCTTTTTCATCCTGCCATGGTTCTGGATGATTACGACGTCTCTGAAGACCCAGGCCCAAATCGTCGAAATTCCAATCCGGTGGATTCCAAATCCCATCTACTGGCAGAACTATCCCAATGCCTTTTTCCGTGATCCTAATCAGCCGCTTCTTCTCTATATCCAGAATTCGCTTTATGTGTGTGTCCTCTCTGTAGTGGGAGCTGTGCTCTCGAACACCATGGTGGCTTACGGTTTCTCCAGGATCCAGTGGCCAGGCCGCGATATTGTTTTTATCATCGTGCTGGCTACACTCATGCTACCCTTTCCGGTCGTTATGATTCCCCTCTATCTTTTCTGGCGCAACGTTCAATTGACTAACACTTACTGGCCCCTGATTCTACCGACATGGCTGGCCAGTCCATATTTCATTTTTCTATTGCGACAGTTCTTCCTAACGATCCCGCAGGACCTCTCTGATGCTGCCCGCATCGATGGGGCCTCGGAGATGCGGATTCTCTGGCAGGTCATGGTTCCTCTGGCCATTCCGGCTATTGCGGTTGTTGCCCTCTTTCAGTTTATTGGTTCATGGAATGATTTTCTCGGACCGCTTATCTATCTTCAGGATAAGACCAAGTTTACTATCGCCCTTGGGCTTCGGAATATGCAGAATGCCTATGGGCTTTCTAACTTTGGCGAGATTATGGCGGCAACGACGGTGACTATTCTACCGATCATCGTGATCTTCTTTTTGGCTCAGCGTACCTTTATTCAGGGTATTACTTTCAGCGGTTTGAAAGGATAGGCGATGGCTGCTCAAAGCACGACCACTCACGCCGCCGTGCTCGGGGTGCGCCGGACAACATGGCGCCGGCTCTTGCTGGCTCTCTTCTTCATCTCGCCCTGGATTGCGCACTTCTTGATGCTCAATATCTACCCGATGGCTGCCTCTTTCTACTACAGTCTGACCACCTATTCTGTTCTGAAAGAGCCTGTTTTCATCGGTGTTCAGAATTATACTGATCTTATCGTTGAGGATCCACGTTTCAAGACCGCTCTTTATAACACCGTCTATTATACGGTGGGTGCCGTCTTCGTCGGCACAGTCGCGGCCATTGCGATGGCTATCCTGCTCAACATGCGGGTCAAAGGGCTTTCGGTCTACCGTACTATCTTCTACCTGCCCAGTGTCACTCCAGCCGTCGCCGCCTCTATTGTCTGGCTCTGGTTCCTGAATCCACAGTACGGTGTGCTGACCACCATCATCCGGGCAGCCGGTGAGATCACGAATCTTCTCTTTGGCTTCCGTATCCCGGTGATTGGCTGGCTCTCTGATCCGGTATGGGCCAAGCCGGCACTTATCCTGATGGCCTGGTGGGGCGTCGGCGGCCAGATCGTTATTTATCTGGCCGGGCTTCAGGGTGTTCCGCAAGAACTCTACGAAGCCGCCCAGATCGATGGGGCCAATGGCTGGCAGCAGTTCCGGCACGTCACTCTGCCGATGCTCTCACCGGTTATTCTCTTTAACGTTATCACTGGTATGATCGGCTCTTTCCAGTACTTCACACAGATTTACATCCTCACCGGTGGTGGCCCGGCTGATGCTACTCTAATGTACGCGTACTACCTCTATCAGACCGCGTTTGAGTTCTTTAAGATGGGCTATGCCTCGGCAATGGCCTGGATTCTCTTCCTCATTGTTCTGGCCTGCACCCTCCTTATTTTCCGAACCTCAGCCCGCTGGGTCTACTATGGTGGAGAGAGCCGGTAGTCCCGGATGGCTCGTGGCCCGGCATTGGCACTCTCAGACAAGAAGAGTGCTCGCGATAGGCTGTCGGCACGAACGCTGACCATACTGGCCGCGCTCACCAGTGCGGCCAGTATGGTTATCGAGATCAGCGTTCTTCGTCTGCTCGCCCCCTATTTCGGGACCTCGCTCTATGTCTGGGCGGCCAGTATCGGGGTCGTGCTGACGGCCCTGACTATCGGTCACGCCCTCGGTGCTCGACTGAGCGACCGCTGGGCTGGGCGCAGTCTTTTAACGCTCATTCTGGCTCTGGCCGCACTGGCCTGTTTCCTCAGCCTCCCGCTGGCCGAACTGGTGCCGGTGCTCCGGAGCAGTCGCTTTGGGTCCCTGCCTCTGCGGGTTACGCTGAGCGCTGCTCTTCTGGCCTGTCTGCCGACCTTTTTCTGCGGACTGGCTGGGCCTCTTCTGGCTCGACTCTTTATCACCGATTCTCGGCGTGTCGGCACCAGCGCTGGGCGACTGAGCGCTGCGGCCGCGGTAGGGGCCATCGTGGGCACCCTGAGCAGTGGACTCATCCTTATCGAGACTGTCGGCACTCGTCGTCTTCTTCTCGTCACCGGCCTCGCCCTGGCGCTCGGTGCCAGTGTGACCGCCCGTGGTCTCTGGTGGCGACAGGGGGTGGCGCTGAGCTCCCTCGCTCTCGGTCTCTGGCTTCTGGGAGCCGGCCCCTCCCGGCTTCTGCAGGGACCATGCATGGTCGAAAGCGCCTATTACTGTATCCGCGTCGTCGACCGGACAGTGGAAGACGATACTCTCCGCGCTCTCGTTCTTGATAACCTGGTGCACAGTCTGACCCGTCTGGGCGATCCCTCCCACCTGGAGTATGGTTACGAACGGATCTTCGCTGATCTGACAGCCTATCTCGTCGGTTCGCGTCAACAGTTCGCTGTTCTGGTCATTGGCGGTGGTGGGTACACCTTCCCGCGCTACCTGGCTACTACCTATCCAGCGAGTCGGGTCGATGTCGTTGAGATCGACCCGACAGTTGCCAGGCTCGCTTATCAGTTCTTTGGCGTGAGCCAGGATCTCCCCATTCGCACTTTCACCCGGGATGCTCGTCAATTTTTTCTTGATGAACGACCAGTGAACACCTACGACCTTATTTTTGGTGACGCTTTTAGCGATCTAACAGTTCCTTACCATCTAACTACCTACGAGTTTCACACGCTGGTTCGGCAAGGACTGACCACCGACGGCTACTACGTGGCCAATGTCATCGATGACCTGCAAGTTGGTGGGTTCCTGCGGGCTTATCTCGCCACGCTGAGGGAGGTCTTCCCGTCAGTGCAGGTTTTCTACGATCGTCGCTTGGCGAACCGCTATCTGAACCCCACTCAGATTCTTGGGCGGACGCCACTGACATATGTGGTGGTCGCCGGTCCTCGTCCCCTTGACCCGCACGACCTGGAGACCAGATTGACGGCTCTGGGACGCCAGCCGACCGGCGCTCTACTCTCGGCGGATCGCCTGGCTCGCCTCACCGCCGGTGCAACGCCTCATCGCCTGACCGATGATTATGCTCCGGTCGAGAACCTGCTGGCGCCGGTCTTCCGGCGCCGCGATGACTGAAATAAAAACCGGTGTGCCTGGTGAGGCACACCGGTCGATCGCTTCCCACTGCCAGGGTCGCCCGCTCAGGCCAGGCGTTCAGCAATCACGCTGGCCAGCGAGACCACCGCAAAGACCACCGCCAGACCGATGGTCAGATTGAAGAGCAACCGCTCCAGCCCCCGCCGTGTCCGGAAGATCCCGGCCTCGCTCTGAAACGTGGCGCTGAACCCGGTGCCCTTGACCTGCAAAAGAATCACGATGATTAAGAGAATACTGACGATGATCTGGACAATGTTGAACACTATCGTCACGGTCTTTTGCGCCTCCCGGCCGGATGATACCACAGCCAGCCCGCCGGCCGCAACGGCCCGCCACCTGCCATCCCGACCGGGACCGCCCCGTTCTGAGGACCGGCGACCTCGCTGCCCCCACGACGTCCACGCTGGGGCCAGGCGAGGGATGCGATCCCGCGCGCCCGACGATACTCATCCGACCAGACGGGCTCGTGGTCGCCCCACCCCATTTCCCGGCTCGCGCCAGCCAACCGGTCCTGGCCCACGGGCCACACGGTCTGCCGGAGCGGCCACGATCACCACCGCATCCTGGCTCAGTCGGTCGGCCGACCAGCCAGGACGCTCGCCACCACCCGCAGGATCTCCTCCGGACGGAACGGCTTGGCCACCACCGCGCGGGCGTGACGGCGCAACCGGTCGTGCAGCAACCACGGAGCAGCCGAGATCACGATCACCGGGATGCTCCGCGTCGCCGGGTCGGCCCGCAGTTCGCCGAGCAACGCTTCACCGTCCACCTCCGGCAGGGCAATATCCAGCGTGATCAGATCCGGCCGTTCAGCCTGGAGCGCCGCCAGCGCTGCGCGACCAGAGTAGGCCACGCTGACCTCGTAGCCCGCCTGCTGCAGAAGCCGACGGAGCAGTCGGCTGACCAGCCGGTCGTCCTCGATCACCAGAATCTTCGCCCTCTCCGGCACCTTTCACCTCCCCGATCGCCGGCGGCTCTGGCCCGCGCCAGAACCGGGCCCGCCCCTGTCAGGAGCGCCGGTCGGTGGCCAGCGCGGCCCCGATCCGCTACAATAGCCACAGAGAAGTCGTCGGGGGCACTGTAGCCCAGCGGCGGCCCGGCTGTAAAGGGCCGGGGCCATCCCCTTTTTGGGGTACCCTGATCCGGGGAGGAGAGGTACGGGTGGAGATCGGACGCGTCCGACTGGTCAACATCGAAGAAGAGGTGCGGGTGGCTTACCTCGACTACGCGATGAGCGTGATCACCGCCCGCGCCCTGCCCGACGTCCGCGACGGCCTCAAGCCCGTCCAGCGGCGTATTCTCTACGCCATGGACGAACTGGGGCTGCGCTCGACCAGCCCCTATAAAAAGAGCGCCCGTATCGTCGGCGAGGTCCTCGGGAAATATCATCCCCACGGCGAGGCCCCGGTCTATGAGGCTATGGTCCGCATGGCCCAGCCGTTCTCGATGCGCTACGTCCTGGTCGACGGCCAGGGCAATTTCGGCTCGGTCGATGGCGACCCGCCAGCCGCCATGCGCTACACCGAGGCCCGCCTCTCGGCCCTGGCCGAAGAGATGCTGGCCGATATCGAGAAGAACACCGTCGACTTCACACCCAATTTCGACGGCACCCTCCAGGAGCCCCAGGTCCTGCCCGCCCGCCTGCCCAATCTCCTGGTCAACGGCGCCGCCGGCATCGCTGTCGGCATGGCCACCAACATCCCGCCGCACAATCTGGGCGAGGTGGTCGACGCCCTGACCCTGGTCATCGACCGCCTCATTGGCGGGCTCTCCGCCGGGATTCCCTTCGACCTGGCCTGGGCCCGTCTCTTCCACCAGACCGTCCCGGCCGAGACCCTGGCGGCCGCCCTGAAAACCCTGCCAGCCACCCTGCGGGCCCGGCTCGGCCCCGGCGATGCTGCCCAGCGGACCACCGCCCTGCTCAGCCTCGTCGACCAGCACCTCGAGATCACGCCCGACCAGCTCCTGGCCTGCATTAAGGGACCGGACTTCCCCACCGGCGGCGTCATCGTCGGCCTGGACGGCATCAAGCAGGCCTACACCACCGGTCACGGCCGCGTCCTGCTGCGCGCGGTGGCCCACATCGAGGAGGCCCGTGGCGGACGCAGCCAGATCGTGGTCACCGAGCTGCCCTATCAGGTCAATAAGGCCGCTCTCCTGGAGAAGATCGCCGAACTGGTCCGCGACCGCCGGATCGAGGGGATCAGCGACCTGCGCGATGAGTCCGACCGCCACGGCATGCGCATCGTCATCGAACTCAAGCGCGAGGCCGTCCCCCGCCAGGTCCTGACCCTCCTCTACAAATACACGGCGATGCAGACCGCCTTTTCGATCAATATGCTGGCCCTGGTCGACGGGCAGCCCCGGGCTCTGACGCTCAAGATGCTTCTCCTCCACTATCTGAACCACCGGCGCCAGGTCCTGGCCCGCCGGACCGCCTACGAACTGGAGCAGGCCCGGCGCCGGGCCCATATCCTGGAGGGGCTGCGCCGCGCCCTCGATCACCTCGACCAGGTGATCGCCCTCATCCGGGCCGCCCGCGACGCCGAGACCGCCCGGTCCAGCCTGATGAAGACCCTCGGCCTCAGTGAGGCCCAGGCCCAGGCGATCCTGGAGATGCAACTCCGCCGTCTGGCCGCCCTGGAGCGCCAGAAGATTCTGGACGAGCTCAAAGAGACCCAGGAGCTGGTCGCCCGCCTGGAGCGTCTGCTGGCCGACCCGGCGGAACTCCTGCAGCTGATCCGTCAGGAACTCCAAACCCTGAAAGAGAAATATGCCGACGCTCGCCGGACCCGCATCGTCGCCGAGGTCACCGACGACCTCGCTGAAGAGGATCTGGTCCCCGACCAGGAGGTGGCGCTCCTGGTGACCGCCCGTGGCTATGTCAAACACGTGCCCCGCGAGACCCTCGCCACCGCCCGCCGTGGCCGTGGCGTCGCCACCGCCCTGGCCCGCGAGGATGATGCCGTCCACCACCTCCTTCCCACCCGCACTCGCCAGACCGTCCTTCTCCTCTCCACCCGGGGTCGGGCCTACGGCCTGCGGGTTCAGGATGTGCCCGATGCCCGCAGCCAGACGCGGGGCCTCCCGCTCAACAACCTGGTGAGTCTGAGCGCCGGCGAGACCGTCTGCGGGCTGGTGCCGCTCCAGTCCACGGGCGATCTGGTGCTGGTGACCCGCCAGGGCGAGGTCAAGCGCATTCCACTGGCCGAGTTCCAATCCACCCGGGCCAGTGGCGCCAACGCCATCGCCCTGGCCGACGGCGATGAACTGGTCTGGGCCGGTCTGGCCACGGGTGAGCCGGACCTCCTGCTGGTGACCGCCCAGGGGCAGGCGATCCGCTTCAGCCTGGCCGATGTCCGGCCCTCGGGCCGGGGTAGCGGGGGCGTGCGCGGCATCCGCCTGAGCGACGGCGACCAGGTGGTGGCCGCCGACCTGGCCGGTTCCACCGGCGACCTCCTCGTGGTGACCCGGCGGGGCTTCGGCAAGCGGGTGCCTGTGAGCGAGTTCCCCACCCAGGGCCGGGGCGGCGCCGGCGTTCGGGCGGTCCGCGTCACCGGCCGCAACGGCCCGGTGGCCGGCGCCCGCGTCGTCCCGACCGGGGCCGACCTTCTCCTGGTCTCACAGGAGGGCCTGGTGGTGCGCCTGGCGGTCACCACGGTCGCGACGACCTCGCGCGAGGCCCAGGGAACGCCGCTCATCGACCTTCCAGCCGGCGACACTATCGCCACCCTGGTCGTTCTCGACGGACAGGAGGCATCGGCAGCCGGGACCACGACGCCCGGCCGGACCAGCGCCCGCCGCTCCAGCCCGTCCGCCCGCCGCGCGACGACCACCCGGCCGGCGCGGACCCGCCGGCGGACGGACGGCCAGTCCTGAGGCGCCATCGGCGCGAGATGGCCGGGCTGAGAGGAGGCAGAGCGATGAAGGGACCGCACGGCCAGCGGGCCGAGGCCCACCGCCCGACGGTCACGGCCCGCCACGGTCTGGTCTGCGCCGGGCACCCCCTGGCCGCTCAGGCCGGCCTCTGGCTTCTGCAGCAGGGCGGAAACGTCGTCGACGCCGCCCTGGCGGTGGCCGCCGCCCTGACCGTGGTCGAGCCGCATATGTCAGGTATCGGCGGCGACGGCTTTCTTATGGTCTACCATCAGGCCAGTGGGACGGTGGCGGTGGTCAATGCCACCGGCCCGGCGCCCCGCCGGGCCACGCTGTCCGCCTACCGCGAGGGCATCCCCCTGACGGGGGTGCGCAGCGTCTCGGTCCCCGGGCTGGTGGACGGCTGGTTTCGGCTCCACGCCCGCTATGGCAGTCAGCCCTGGACCCGGATTCTGGCCCCAGCCATCGACCTGGCCGAGCACGGCTTTCCGGTCAGCCCCAAACTGGCCGCCGCTATCGCCGCCGCCCCGGACCTGGCCCGTTTCCCGGCCTCGCGGGCGGTCTTCACCCGCGACGGTCGTCCCCTCCAGCCGGGGGAGATTCTGCGCCAGCCCGATCTGGCCCGCACCTTCCGGGCCCTGGCCGCCGAGGGGCCCGACTGGTTCTACCGGGGACCAGGCGCGCGGGCCATCGTCGCCGCCTGTGAGGCTGACGGCGGCCTGCTCGGCCTGGACGACCTGGCCGCCTATCAGGCCCTCTGGCAGGAGCCCATCACCACCACCTACCGGGGCTACACCGTCTTCGAGGCTCCGCCCAACTCCAGCGGCTATGTTCTTCTGCAGGAGCTCAACCTGCTGGAATGCTTCGACCTCACCGGGCTGGACTGGGATCACCCGACCGCCATTCACCTGATGGTCGAGGCCAAGCGGCTGGCCTTCGCCGACCGCGAGGCCTACCTGGCCGATCCGGACTGGTGGGATGTCCCGCTCCGGGGGCTGCTGGCCAAGGAGTACGCCCGCGAGCGCGCCCGGTTGATCGACCCCGAGCGGGCCATGGCCACAGCCACTCCGGGCGACCCCTGGCCGTTTGAGGGCCGGCCACAGCCGGCCACGCTCGCGCGCCGGCCGGTGGTCGCCGACGACCGCGAGGATACCACCTGTTTTGTGGTGGTGGATGGTCTGGGCAACGCCGTCTGTCAACTACAGAGCCTGCAGTCGGCCTTCGGCTCCTGCGTCGTCGTCCCCGGCACCGGTATCCTTCTCAACAACCGTATGACCTACTGGCACCTCGATCCGGCTCACCCCAACTGCCTGCAGCCGGGCAAACGCGTCCGCCACACAATGAACCCGGTGATGGTCTTTCGCGATGACGCGCTCATTCTGACGCTCGGGACACCCGGCGCCGACACCCAGGTCCAGACCAATCTGCAGGTCCTCTGCGCCGTCCTGGACTTCGGGCTGGCCCCCAACGAGGCGGTGGAACTGCCCCGCTGGCGGCATCTCCAGAACCCGACCGAGTCCACCGTCCCCCACACCTGTCCGGATGAACTCCACCTGGAGGCCCGCTTCTCGCCGGCGGTCGGCGAGGCCCTGGCTCGCCGGGGTCACACTATCCGCTGGATCGGCCCCTGGGAGGGCATCGGGAGCGTCATGCTCATCCAGCGCGACCCGGCGACCGGCGCTCTCTTCGGCGCCGCCGATCCCCGCCGCGACGGTTACGCCGTCGGCTTCTGAAACGCGACCGATCCCTGGCTGGCCAGTCGGCCCTCGCGCCAGCTGGCCAGCGTCTGCTGGCTGGCCTCAATCTTGCAACGGTGTGGGGCGATAGACCGCGGGGTGTGGGGGGAAGATGGCCGGTCCGCGGGTGCTGGTCGTCGACCACGACGCCGACCTGGCCGAGCTGGTGCGGATGCTTCTCACCGAGGCCGGGTACGAGGCCACGGCCACCACCTACCAGACTGACGTCATGGCGCTGGTCCGTCAGCAGCCGCCCGACCTCATCATGCTGGACCTGGAGGCCGGCCACACCGAGTGCTGGCAGGTGCTCGATGGACTCCGGACGCAGGAGGCGATGGCCCGCATTCCGGTGCTGGCCACCTCGGTGATGGAGGCCCCGCTCAACCTCGCCCTGACCAGTTACACCGTGCGGCAGGTGGTCCTCAAGCCGTTCAACATCGACGATCTCCTCGCCCGCGTCCGGGCGGCCCTCGAAGCCCGGCCGGTTCTGCCACTGCCACGGCCGGTTGCTGTCCCTGAGCCGCTGCTGGCCTGGGCGGCCGACGTTCTGCAGCGCCAGGCCCGCGACATCGTCGCCCGCTGGGCTCAGCGCCTGCTGCTCCGCGCGCTGCCGGGCCTTCCGGGGCTGGGTCTCCAGGAGCTGCTCAACAACGTCCCGTTTATGATCCCGCTGCTGGCCTCGGTCCTGCGCTACGGGCCAGGGAACGGCCGTGAGGACCTCTGGCGGACCGCCGAGGAGCACGCGCGCCGCCGGGCGGCGCGGGGCGTGCCGCTGACCACCGTCGTTCAGGAGTACCAGGCCATGGCCGAGGAGATCTGGAATGCCCTGCAGCGGGCTCACCCTGTGCCCGAAATATCGGCGCCGGCCCTTTTTGAAGTGAGCCGGCGCCTGAACTACACCCTCGACCAGCTGGTCCTGCGGGCGGTGGCGGCCTATCCCCCGCCGGGACGCGCCCGGCGCGGGGGCGCGGCACCCTCGGCCTAGAGCTGGCCCTTGTACTTGTCGTAGATCGCCTGGGCCCGCTTGACGAAGGTGGCCAGCGCCTCCTCCGGCTTCTGTTTGCGGACCAGCAGGTCCTGCATCATCTCGCCGATGAGGAACGTGGTCGTGATCTCGGCGTAGGGAGCGGTCGGCGAGGCGGCGTGGGCCATGATGCGCCCGTTGCGGGCGATGTTGGCGTACTCGGCGTAGACCTCGCTCTTCTTCCAGAAGGGAGCGTCAACCAGTTCGCGGTAGACCGGCAGGAAGCGGCCCTGGACGAATTCGATGTACTTGGCGTGGTTCTCCGGCTTGAAGACGTACTCCAGGGCGCCCTTGGCCTCCTCCTGGACCTTGCTGGCCTTGAAGATAATGTGCGACCAGACGTCGACCTGGCCGAACGACCCGGCCGGGCCCTTCGGGTAGGGATAGAACTTGGTGGCCTTGGCCAGCTCGGGCTTGTTCTTCTCCAGCCAGGTGTAGATGCTGGTCGGATTCGAGGTCCAGGCGATCTGCTCGCCCTGGTAGGCGTTGTTGTTATCGGCGTCGGTCCAGTTGATGGCGCCGGGCGGGATGATCTTGTCCTCTTCGTACATCACCTTGGTCAGCCGCAGCGCCTCCAGCCAGGCCGGATCGTTGGCTGAAGCCCCCAGCGAGCCGTCCTCTTTCTGCAGGGCGCCGCCGAACGTCCAGAGCGTGCCCAGGAAGTGGTTGTTGGTGTCGTTGATCTTGCCCAGACAGTAGCCGTAGGCGTAGAACTGCGGCGCCCGGGTCAGCTCCTTGCCCTGGCGGCGGAACTCATCCCAGCTCTGGGCCCACTTGAAGCCGTGCTTGTCCATCAGGTCCTGGCGCACGTGGAAGGGCCAGGCGTTGACCGCCAGCGGCACGCCGTAGAACTTGCCCTGCCAGCCGACCGTCGCCACCACGTAGTCGAAGAGGCCGCCCATGGCGTTCTTGTACTTGGCGACCACGTCGCTGACATCGATCGCCTGCCCCTGACCGCGCCAGTACTGGACCTGGTAGTCGAACGCGGCCACGATATCCGGCGGCGTCCCGGCCTGGACGGCCGCATTCAGCTGATCCATCCACTGGCCGCTCTTTTCCTCGAAATTGATCTCGACCTTGGCCTCCTGGGCGTACCTGGTCCAGAACTCGCGCAGCCCCTGGTTGACCAGCGGGCTGTAGTCGGTGCCCCGCCAGATGGTGATGACCTTGGCGCCGGTGGGAGCGGCTGGCTTGGCCTGGGCCGCCGGCGTGGGCGTTGGCTGGGCTGGCTTCTCGGCCGGTTTCTCTGCCGGTTTGGCCGGGGCCGGGGTCGGCGTCGGGGCCGCCGCCGGCGCGCAGGCCCCGAGCAGCCCGAGGGCTGCGCCTCCCAGGGCCAGTTTCAGGAAACGACGACGGGCAAGGTTCGGCGAGACCGTCATGGCTGCGTCCACTCCTTTCCCGAAAACCTGTTAGCGGACTGCCGGGCCTAGCTCTTCACCGCGCCCAGCGTCCAGCCCGAGATCACCCAGCGTTGGCCGATGATATAGAGGAGCAGCGGCGGGAGCGCCATGACCGTCGAGGCGGCCATCATCGCCCCCCAGAAGAACAGGTCCGCCACCTGGAAGAAGGTCAGACCGACGGTCGCGGTCATCACCTCCTTTTTCTGGACCAGAACCAGCGCCAGCAGGAACTCATTCCAGGAGTTGGTGAACGAGAAGACCGCCACCACCACCAGGGCCGGCGCCGAAAGCGGGAGCACGATCCGCCACAGCACCGTCCAGCGGCTGGCCCCATCCACCAGCGCCGCCTCTTCGAGCTCGAGGGGAATGCTCTTGAAATAGCCCATCAGCATCCAGGTGCAGAACGGCACCGTGAAGGTCAGGTAGGCCAGGCTCAGACCGTGGAGGGTGTTCCAGAGGCCGTACATGACCATCAGGGCGAAGATCGGAATGAAGAGAATCGAGCCCGGCGCCAGATAGGAGTAGACCAGCAGGCGCGCGATCACCGTCCGACCCAGGAAGCGCAGACGGGTCAGCGCGTAGCCGGCCATCGCGCCGAAGACCACCGCCATCAGCGTGGTGGTGGTCGAGACGATGAAACTGTTCAGCAGCTGCCGGGGAAAGGCCGACTGGAAGAACGTGCTGTAGTAGTGGCTCAGGGTGAACGTCACCGGCAGGAGATTGGCCCCGGCGGTGTACATCTCGGCGTCGCTTTTGACCGAGGTCACCAGCATCCAGTAGATGGGCAGGATCGTCCAGAGACCGTAGACAAGCAGAATGAGGTAGCCCAGGAGATAGTAGCCCCGGTTCTTCCGGGCCAGATAGCCGATGACCGGCCAGGTCCGCCAGCCGTGCTCGCTCACGCCTCGCCCTCCTGGAGCAGCCGCTTGCTCAGGAAGTAGATGAAGATCGCAAAGATGGGGAAGAAAAGGAGCGGTACGGTCGCTCCCATCCCGATATTGTACGAGCGGATACCCCAGATGAGAGCCAGCATCGGGAAGGTCTCGGTGGCGTTGGCCGGCCCACCCTGGGTCAGAATGTACACGTACTGAACACTGTTGGCCGTCCAGATCGAGGAGAGCATGAAGGTCACAATGATAACATTCCGCAGGCTGGGCAGGGTGATGTAGAGGAAGCTCTGGGCGGTGCTGGCCCCATCGATCTGGGCCGCCTCGTAAAGCTCCTGCGGGATCGACTGCAGCCCGGCCAGAAAGGTCATGATCCAGAACGGCGTGCCCTGCCAGATCACCGCCGCCAGGAGCGCCCACATGGCGATATTGATATCGCTCAGCCAGAGGATCGGCTGCTGAATGAGGCCCAGGTTGGCCAGTTGCACATTCAGCACGCCGCGCATATCATCGTAGATCCATTTCCAGGCGTAGGCGCTCACCACCCCCGGGATCGTCCAGGGCAGAAAGAGCAGTCCGCGCCAGAAATTACGGGCCTTAATCGCGCTGTTGAGGATGAGCGCGCAGGTTAAGCCCAGAACGAACTTGCCCAGCAGCGCCCCGCCGGTGTAGATGATGCTCACCCAGACGCTGTTGAAAAAGCGCGCGCGCTCAGCGCCGAAGAGCAGCGTCCGGTAGTTCTCCAGTCCGATGAACCGCCCCTGACCGCCGACCTTGATATCCTGCAGCGAGAAGAGGACCGCCGAAATGAACGGATAGGCGATGAGTCCGACGAGAACGGCCATCACCGGGGCCGTCAGCAGAAACCCCAGCTGCCAGTCGCGTCCAAACAGCGACCGGCGCGGCACCGCCACCGCGCCCGCCCGGAGAGCCCTGGCCATAGCCCCTCCTGTGCACGTCCAGAGGGAAGACGCTCCCTTATCTTGCTCACGCGGTCTAAGTCTAGCATAGCCGGGCAACAGTGGCAAGAGGCGGCCGCTTCCCTTTTATCCGGCTCCAAAAAGGCCCGCGGACCGGAACCGGTCCGCGGGCCGGGGATCGTGCTCGACCGGTCCCGGGTGCGATCAGGCAGCCGCCGGCCGCACCGGCCGGGTGGCCAGGCCGGCCGCCAGACCCAGACCGCCGACGATGAGGTGGAGCAGGTTATCGGCGATGTTGACCCCCACCGCCGGGTAGATCCCGAAGACCGTCGGGTCGAAGAAACCGACCAGCCCGATCAGCACCAGCAGGACGCCCACCCCGTAGGCGTACCAGACCGACGGCCGGTCGCCGGTGACAAAGAAGCCGACGACCACCCCGAGCACGCCCAGAATCAAATGGATGATGTTCTCGCTGGTCTCGAAGTCGAAAAGCAGTCGTCCATCACCGATAAGGAAGCCGAACAGCCCAAGCAGCGTGAGCACGATCCCCACAATCTGAGTGTACCAGCGGGCCCACATACCCTCAACACCTCCGCACCAGATGTGCCCGCCGGCGCCTGCAGAAGCCGTGCCAGCCTGGCTCCCTACACGGTGGCCAGGAAGCTCCGGATCGCCTCCAGATACGGCCCGAAGCGGTCGCGTCGAACGCTGTGCCCGGCCCCGGCGATCCGGACCACCTGCAGCCGGGGCTGGCGCCGGACCGCCTCGGCGGCGGTCTCCGGAGTGACGATGGCCCCTCGCTCCGGATCGCCGGTGATAAGCAGGAGCGGGCAGCGGACTCGGGGCAGGACCTCCCACCATGGCGTCGGCTCGGGCGCGCCCAGCGCCGCCAGAAACTGAGGGCTGACCCGTTGCTTGGCCGCCGCCCAGGGCTCGACCTCCGCCATGGACCAGGCCGGGTTCTGCTCACGACAGCGGGCGATGAGCGTGGCGCGGTCCAGCTGCCGGGACTCTGTGGCCGCCTGGCGCAGCCGGGCCAGGCGGGCAGCCCGCTCGGCCTCGTCGGGCTGGGCGTTGGGGTGCCAGAAGGGTGGGTCCTCCAGACCCACTCCCCGGACGAGATCGGGGTAGCCGGCCGCCAGGTAGAGGGCTGTCCGCGCTCCCATCGAGTGCCCGATGACCACCGGCCGCTCGAGGTCCAGAGCCTGGATGAGCCCGGCCAGGTCGGCCGCCTGGGTGGCGGCATCGTAGCCCTCAGTCGGCGCTGCGGAGAGGCCGTGCCCCCGAGCGTCGGGCATGATCACGTCGTAGTCTGACTCCAGGACCCGGGCCAGGGCGGTCCAGCAGAGGCCATCGTCGGTGGCTCCGTGGGCCAGGACCACCGGCGGCCTGGCCCCACTGGTCCGGTAGTAGTGGAGACGCAGACCATTCACCAGAACATCGGCGCTCAGCCAGTCGCTCATCTTCCCTCCAGGATGAAAGGCGCAGACCATACCGGTTCAGGTGGTGGGGCTGGAGGGGGCGCTACTGCGTGGGAGAGGTGGTGCTGTCCTCGGGCTCGAGCTGGAGTCCCTCGATCCGACCCTCCAGTTCGACCAGCCGGCCGGTCACCATAAAGACCACCCGTTCGCAGATATTGGTCACCCGGTCGGCAATGCGCTCCAGGTTGTGGCTGACCCAGAGCAGGAGCGTGGCCCGCTGGATCGTGTTCGGATCGCGGATCATAAAGCCGAGGAGTTCGTGGTAGACCTGGTTGTAGAGGGCGTCGACCTCGTCGTCTTCGGCGGCGATCTGAATGGCGGCCTCGGCGTCGTGGGCGATGAAGGCCTCCAGGCTCCGGCGGAGCATCTCCCGGCACTTGTCGGCCATGCGCGGGATGTCCACCAGGGGCTTGAGGAGCGGCTCCTTGCCCATAAGGAGATTGATCTTGGCGTTGCCCTTGGCGTGGTCGGCGATCCGTTCCAGTTCGGTGGCGATGTAGAGGACGGCGGCGATCTTGCGCAGGTCCGAGGCCATCGGCTGCTGCGTGGCGATGAGCAGGAGCGCCTTCTCCTCGATCTCGTACCGTTTCCGGTTGATCTCCTGGTCGTCGGCGATGATCCGTCGCGCCTCCGCCAGGTCGCGCTGGCGGAGCGCCTCGATCGACCGGGCGATGGCCCGGTCGGCCATTCGGCCCAGCGCCAGGATGTCCTGCTGGAGGTCGGCCAGTTTCTGGTCGAACACGGCCCTGATACCCGCCATGGCTCCTCCTTCGGTGGGTGCCGGGTGCCCTTTCGGCACCGTCTCTTACCCTAACCGGCCGGTGATGTAGTCCTCGGTCCGCCGGTCGCGCGGGGTGGTGAAGATCTGACTCGTCGGCCCGAACTCGACCAGTTCGGCCACCCGGTCTGGCCCCGGCAGGAGCAGCCCGGTGTAATCCGAGACGCGGGCGGCCTGCTGCATGTTGTGGGTCACGACGACGATCGTCACCTCCCGACAGAGTTCGCGCATCAGCGCCTCGATCCGCAGCGTCGAGGCCGGGTCCAGGGCGCTGGCCGGCTCATCCATCAGCAGGACCTCCGGGCCGACGGCCAGGGCCCGGGCGATGCAGAGCCGCTGCTGCTGCCCCCCGGAGAGGGCGGTTCCGGGCTGGTGGAGCCGGTCCTTGACCTCGTCCCAGAGGGCCGCCCGCCGCAGGCTCTGCTCGACGATCTCGGCCAGTCGGCGCCGGTCGTAGCCACCGACCAGTTTCAATCCCGCCGCCACATTATCAAAAATGCTCATTGTTGGGAAGGGATTGGGCCGCTGAAAGACCATGCCGATGCGCCGGCGGACCAGGGCCGGGTCCACCCCGGGCGCGTAGACGTCCATGCCATCCAGCAGCACCTTGCCCCTCACCCAGGCGCCGGGCAGGATCTCGTGCAGACGGTTGAGGCAGCGGATGAGGGTCGATTTGCCGGAGCCCGACGGTCCGATCAGGGCCGTGACCTGACCGGGGGCGAACTCCAGAGTGATGTCGCGCAGGACCTGTTGCCGGCCGTAGCCGGCGTTGAGCCGTTCGACCCGAATCCCTTTGGGCGTGCGCGTGGCCGTGGTCACGCTCGTGCTCCCTTCACACCCTACCAGGGTCGCCAGTGCCCCCGGGCCGCCAGCCGGGTCGCGATGTTGAGCCCCAGGATGGCCACCATCAGCACCAGCGCGCCGGCCCAGGCCTGGCGGTGCCACTCCTCATAGGGTGAGATGGCGTAGGTGAAGATCTGCAAGGTCAGCGCCGCCGTCGGCTGAAGGGGGTCGAAGTTCCAGTCACGATTGCCAAAGGCGGTGAAGAGCAGCGGCGCCGTCTCGCCACCCACCCGCGCGATGGCCAGGATCGAGCCGGTGACAATGCCGCTCAGCGCCGTGGGGATGACGACGCTGACGATCGTGCGCCACTGACGAATGCCCAGCGCCAGGGCGGCCTCGCGCAGGTCCAGCGGCACCAGGCGCAGCATCTCCTCGGTCGTCCGGGCCACCGTCGGGATCATCAGGATCCCGAGGGCCAGCCCCCCGGCCAGGGCCGAGAAGGTCTCCAGCGGCCGCACCACCACCGCGTAGACAAAGAGCCCAACGATGATCGAAGGGAGACCGGTCAGAACGTCGATCACAAAGCGCGCCAGCGGGGCCAGCCAGCGACCGCCGTACTCGCTGAGAAAAACCCCGGTGAGAATCCCCAGGGGCAGACCGAACAGGCAGGCCAGGAACACGAGATACAGGCTGCCGACCATGGCGGTGGCCATTCCACCGCCCGGTTCGCCCACCGGCCGGGGCGTGCTGGTAAAGAGGTCGAGGTTCAGACCCGGCAGGCCCTGGACCACCACGTAGCCCAGGACGCTGATCAGGAAAAGCACCGCCAGGGCGGTGGCCAGAAAGGTCAGCCCGGTCATCAGCCGGTCGACCAGCCGGCGTCGCCTGTAGCCCTCCATCATTCCCCTCCCATCGGCCCGACCGCCACCCGCCAGACCAGCAGTCGGGCCACGATGTTAAGGAGCAGCGTCACTAGGAAGAGGAGCAGCCCGATCTCCAGCAGCGCCGCCAGGTAAAGGTCGTCGGTGGCCTCGGCGAACTCGTTGGCGATGACCGCCGCCATGGTGTAGCCGGGGGAGAAGAGCGAGGCCGAGATGATCGGTCGGTTGCCGATGACCATGGTCACGGCCATGGTCTCCCCCAGCGCCCGGCCCAGTCCCAGGATCAGGGCCCCGACGATCCCCGACCGGGCGTAGGGCAGGACGACGTAGCGGACCACCTCCCAGCGGGTCGCCCCCAGGGCCAGCATCCCCTCGCGCTGATCGGTGGGCACCGCCAGCAGCACGTCGCGGGCGATGGCGGTGATCGTCGGGATGATCATAATCGCCAGGAGCACGCCAGCCGTCAGCAGCCCTACCCCGAAGTACGGCCCCTGAAAGAGGGGCAGAAAGCCCAGCGTGGCGCTCAGAAACGGCTGAACGGTCGCGCGCAGGACCGGGGCCAGGACGAAGATACCCCACAGTCCGTAGACCACACTGGGGATGGCCGCCAGCAGTTCGATGAGGAAACCGGCGACGGTGCGCAGGCGCGGCGGGGCGATCTCGGCCAGGTAGATGGCCGCCCCCAGGCTGAGCGGCCCGGCGATGAGCAGGGCCAGGGCTGAACTCACCAGGGTGCCGTAGAGAAACGGCAGAGCCCCGAATCGACCGGCCACCGGATCCCAGATCGTGCTCACCAGAAAGCCCGGCCCGAAGGTCTGGACCGCCGGCCAGGCCTCGACCGCCAGCGCCAGCCCGATGAGCAGGGCCAGCCCGGCGACCAGCAGGGTGGCTCCCCAGCTGAGACGCCGGAAGAGCCGGTCGCCCAGACTGTTCGTCGTCGCCTGCAGCCACTGATAGCCTGTCATCAGCACGGTGCACTCCCCATCAGCGCGAGAGCAGGGGCTGGCTGCGATGGGTCAGCTGGCGCAGTCTGGCCGCGCCCCGCTCCACCAGCCCCGGCGGCGCGGCGTAGCGCTGCCCCTCGTGAAGCACCCACCAGAAGAGCTCCGCCAGCGCCCGCCCCTTGACCGGGTCGGCCGCCTCCTGGTACAGCAGCACCCAGGTCACCCCCACAAGGGG
>Ga0101941_1001241_pt1 | contig 20328 bp, 24 predicted proteins | sample DewCreD2012metaG_3_FD_75242 | JGI IMG/M metagenome (GOLD analysis project Ga0101941, IMG submission 75242) | Hot spring sediment bacterial and archeal communities from British Columbia, Canada, to study Microbial Dark Matter (Phase II) - Dewar... ...
GGCCATGGCCTTCAACCTGCGACGCTGGACAGCCCTGGCGACCACCTGACCAGGGGCGGACTCCGCCCGCCGGACGGTAAAATCCTCACCAAACAGCCCCCGACGCCCCAAGCGACAGGGTCACGGCGAGCGTCATCACCCAAACACCCCGTCAGTCCGCCTACCAGCCATCTACGCAACAGGGCCCATGGGAGAGGGTTCTTGCTTCGCGGCCCGCAACCCGCCATCTCAGAAGCCATGACCACCGCCGAAGACATCCTCGATCGCGCCGCCGCGGCGGCCCTGTCCCTGGCCGCCGACCGGCCGTGGACGCAGATCAGCCTGCGCGACATCGCCCTGAAGGCCGAGGTTCCGTTCGCCGAGCTCTATGCGCGGGCCGACGGCAAGGGGGCTGTGCTGAATCATCTGGCGACCCGCTTCGACCGCGCGGCCCTGGCCACCGTGTCGGCGGATGACGCCAGCACCCATGATCGCCTGTTCGACGCCGCCATGGCGCGAATCGAGGCCATGGAGCCGCACCGCGCCGCCCTGATCGCTATCAGCCGCTCGGAAAGCGTCGTCGTCTCGGCCCTGCGCTTTCCAAAGACCGCCCGCGCCATTCTGGAGGCCGCCGGCGTCGACGCCACGCCGCCCCGGCTGACCGCCATGTCGGCGGTGTGGGGGCGGACCTTGCAGGTCTGGCGCGACGACGAGGGCGCCCTGAACCGCACCATGGCCGAGCTCGACAAGCGCCTCAAGCAGATGGCCTCGGGCCTGGAAAAGGTCGGGGCGGGGCTGTGACGGGGACATGCCCTTGCGGCGTGTCCCCCCTTCAGGCCAGTGCGTTGGAAGGGGACACGCCGCAAGGGCATGTCCCCGTATCCCCCAAAGAAAAAGCCCGCCGGGATCGCTCCCGGCGGGCTTCTTTCGTTCAGGCTATGCGCCCGATCAGCTCTTGGTCGCGTTGGTCGGCAGCTTGCAGCCGCCGCCCACGCCCTTGGCCTGCAGGCAGGACAGGACTTCCTTGGCCTTCGGCGCGGTGGCGCCCAGCGGATAGGCCATCACCCAGCCGGGCAGGCCGTCCGAGCAGGCCACCTCGACATAGCCGTCGGTGGCGGTCTGGCCGATGATGCGAGCGCCCGAGACGGTGCAGCTGCCCTTGCCCAGTGACTTCAGGTCGGCCGTCAGACGCGAGAAGGCGGCGTCCGGCTTGGTGAAGCTGCAGCGGTAGCCGTTCATTTCCGAGGTGATGCAGTCGTAGACGATGTTGCTGGCGGCGGTGAAGATGCCGATGCCGCCGTCAGGGCGGTTGGAGCACTTCAGTTCGACGATCTCCTTGCGGGGATCGTTGCTGGGCAGCATGCCGTACTTCTCGACCTTGCAGTCGAAGCCGGCCTTGGCGGCCAGCTTGGTGTAGAGGCCGGCCTGCTCGGTCTGGGCGGCCACGGCGTCGCTCAGGGTGCAGCCGCCGCCGACGAAGCCGGCCTGGGCGCAGTCGATGGCCTTGGCGAACGCGCCGGTGGCGGCGGTCTGCTGCAGCACATAGCCCTTGCCGTCCTGGCACGAGACCTCGAAGTAGTTGTCGGTCTTGGTGCTGAGGATGTAGCGCTTGTCCTTGATCGCGCAGTTCTTGGCCGCGGCCGTGTTCAGGGTGTCTACCACGGCCAATTGGGTGGCTCGGTCGGTCAGCTTGCAGCTGACGGTGCCGCCTTCCTCGTAGAGCAGGCAGCTGTTGGCGACGACTTCCTGGTCGATATTGACCGGGTTGGTGGTCTGGAGGACGTAGCCCACGCCGCCCTTACAGGCGACTTCGAAATAGGCGTTCTTGGCGCCGGCGCCGATGGCGCGGGCGTTCTCGATGTCGCAGGCGGTGCTGGTCTTGGCCAGGTAGGGCGCGAGACCCGCCTTGGGATCGGCGTTGCCGGGCAGGATGCAGGCCAAGGCGCTGGGCTTGCCGTCGGCGGCCGCCTGAGCGGTTTCAAGGCAGCTATAGGTCTGCGGCGCCGCGTCCTTCTTGGCCAGGATCGCGAAGCCCAAACCCTGCTGGCAGGCGACTTCGTAATAGTCGGTGGCGGTTTTCTTGTCGTTGCCGATCAGGCGGGCGTCCGTGACGTTGCACGAAACGCCGGCGGTCTTGATCAGGTCCGGCGTGGCCTTCATGCCGGCCTCGCGGGCCTTGGCGTCGACGGCTGCCGGCTTTTCCTTTTCCTTCGCCGCCGAGATCACGGTGGCGGGAACGAGCGCGGCGAGCGCGAGGGCGGCCGTCAAGCCGATCGCGATAGGCCTCATGGGGGGTGTCTCCTGGGGTAAATTCCTCGCGGCGGACTTAAGGCCCGCTTGCATCAAGGGTCAAGATGTCGTCCGACGGGGGCGCAATCATGACGATGGCTGTGACCGGAGGACGCAGATGCGAGACGGGATCGAGGAAGACGCGCCCGAAACGCCCGAAAGGTCGCACAGGCCGCGATTGCTCTATCCGTTCGAGACGGCGCCGGAGACCGGTTCGGGCCAGGCCGTCGAGGTCGCGCCCGGCGTCCTGTGGCTGCGCCAGCCGCTGGGCGGCTCGCTGGGTTTCATCAATGTCTGGGCCATCGCCGACGGCGAGGGCTGGGCGGTGGTCGATACCGGTCTGCAGACCAAGGAGACCTCGCAGGCCTGGCGGGCGGCGTTCGCCGGGGCGCTGGAAGGTCGGCCGGTCACCCGGGTGATCTGCACCCACCTCCATCCCGACCATGTGGGCCTGGCCGGCTGGATCGCCCGCAAGTTCGACGTCCGACTCTGGATGACGCGGCTGGAATATTTCCAGTGCCGGATGCTGGTGGCCGACACCGGTCGCGAGGCGCCCGAGGACGGGGTGCGGTTCTTCCACGCCGCCGGCTGGGACGACGATGCGATCGAGAACTACAAGGCGCGGTTCGGCGGCTTCGGCAAGGCGATCTACCAGATGCCTGACAGCTACCGCCGGATGAGCGACGGCGAAACCTTCCGGATCGGCGACCACGACTGGCGCGTGGTGACGGGCCAGGGCCATTCGCCTGACCACGCCTGTCTGTGGTGCCCGGAGATGGACGTGCTGATCTCCGGCGACCAGGTCCTGCCGCGCATATCGTCCAACGTCTCGGTGCATCCGACCGAGCCGGACGCCGATCCGCTGACCGACTGGATCACCTCGCTGGCCAAGGTGAAGGCGACCGTGCCGGACACCGTGCTGGTCCTGCCGGCCCACAACGACCCGTTCCGAGGGTTGCACGCCCGCATCGACCACCTGATCGGCGGCCACGAACGCGGCCTGGGGCGGCTGGAAGGCAAGCTGGCCCAGCCCAAGCGCGCGATCGACGTGTTCGGCGCCCTGTTCGCGCGGCCGATCGGCCCCGACCTGCTGGGCATGGCCACCGGCGAGGCCCTGGCCCACCTCAACTGCCTGATCGGGCGAGGCCTGGCGACGCGCGAGATCGACGGCGGCGGCGTGAACTGGTACCGGGCCGTGGGCTGACCCGAGCGGCCCGTCACGTTCGGAGCCTTCCCATCCGCGTCGTTCTCGCCACCGCCGGATCGCTGGGCGACCTGCATCCCTTTCTTGCGCTGGGCCGGGCGCTCCAGGCCGCGGGTTTCCAAGCCGAGATCGCCACCTCGGCTGAATATCGGTCCAAGATACAGGCCGAGGATTTGGGCTTCCACGAGGTCGGACCCAGCCTGGAACGGCTGCGCGCCGATCTTGGCATGGACTTGGCCCAGATCACCCAGGCCATCGCCGCCTCGGACGTCTTCCTGTTCGAAAAGATCATGACGCCCTACCTCGCCAGCGCGACACGGCAATTGATCGCCGCCGCCAACGGCGCCGATGCGATCATCGGCGGCAGCTTCGCCGCCGGCGCGGTGATGGCCGCCGAGGCGCTGGACCTGCCGTTCGTCTCGGTGGCCTTGCAGCCCACAGTGGTGTTCTCGGCCTATGATCCGCCGCGCTTGCCCAAGGCGCCGTGGCTGGCCCCCGCCACCGGTGGTCCGCGCCTATGGCTCAATCGCGCGACGATCGCGATCGGCCGGGCCGCCACTGATCGTTGGACGCGGCCCGTCAACGCCGTGCGGCGCGAGCTTGGCCTTTCACTCACGCGCGACAACCTGTTCTTCGACGCAGGGCGGCGAGCCGCTCTGTCGCTGGGGCTGTATTCCCCGCTGCTGGGTTCACGCCAGTCCGATGCGCCCGATAATTTCGACGTCGTCGGCTACGCGGCCTACGACAGCGACCTTGGCGGCCCGGCTAGTTTGCCGCCGGCGCTGGAGGCCTTTCTCGAGGCCGGTCCCGCGCCCCTGGTCTTCACACTGGGCAGCGCCGCGGTGAATATTCCTGGCGCCTTCTATCGGGAGAGCCTGGCGTGCGCCCGGCGCCTGGGACGTCGCGCCGTGCTGCTTGTCGGACCTGACGGCGACGCCTCGGCGGCCGATGGCGCCGCGGACGCCATCGCCGTGGCCTATGCGCCCTATTCCCTGCTGTTTCCCCGCGCCGCCGTCGTCGTGCACCAGGGCGGGGTCGGCACCACCCAGCAGGCGTTGCGCGCCGGCCGGCCGCAGATTGTCGTGCCGCATCTGGCGGACCAGTTCGACAACGGCGCGCGGATCGCGCGGCTGGGCGTGGGGATCACCATGGCGCGCGCCGCCTATCGCGCGGAGACGGCGGCACGCGCCCTCGGCGGACTGTTGGAGGACGCCGCCATGATCGCCACGGCCGCAAGGATCGGCGAGATCGCGGCCGAGGAGGACGGAGCGGGCGATGCGGCGCGCCGCATCGCCGCCCTCTTGGCCTGACGACCGCTCTCAGGCCGGCAGGCGCTTGTCGTATTCGGCTTTGAGCTTGCTCCAGCCGTCCCAGAAGGACGCCGTCTGCGGCTTGCCGTTGAGCTTGGTGGACAGCACGTCGAGATGCGCGTGCCAGCCGGCGCTGACATTGAGCAGTTGGGCGCGGTCGGGCAGGCGGCGGTGGATGACGGTCAGCAGCACCTTGTCGCCGGCCGGCTCCAGCTCGAACGAGACCTCGCCCTGGTTCCAGGTGAAGGCCAGCTTGCGGCCCGGTTCGAAGGCCAGGATGCGGCTTTCCAGGCGATGCTCGGCGCCGAAGCCTTCCGGCCGCGCGCCGGGCGGGTCGCTCAGTTCGTCATTGCGCCAGACCAGTTCGAACGGCGTGTCGGTCTTGGCCTGCATCTGGCCCGAGGCCAGCCACTGTCGGCGCAGTTCGCTCTCCGTCAGATAGGCCCAGACGCGATCGATCGGACCAGGCAGCAGGCGCTGGATCTTCAGGGTCAGGGGCTCGATCAGTTCGCCATAGGCGTCCAGGGTCGCGAGTTTCGTCATTGGTCATCTCCTTTTTCGGGGGTCTTGCGGGCGTCCTCCTCGCGAAGGAGCCGGTCGAGCACGTCCAGACGGCCGGTCCAGAAGTGTTCGTAGAAGTTCAGCCACTCGTGGGCCGTGGCCAGCGGGCCAGGATCCAGGCGGCACAGGTGGGTGCGGCCGCGGACCTCGCGCTGGATCAGGCCGGCGCTCTCCAGGGCCTTGATATGCTTGGAGGCGGCGGCCAGCGAGATCGCGAACGGCTCGGCCAACTGGCCGACCGTCCGCTCGCCGTTCGCCAGCTCGCGCAGCATCCGACGACGGGTGGCGTCGCCGAGGGCGTGGAAGACGATGTCCAGTTGGGGGGCAAGTAATTCAACCATGTGGTTGAATGTGTGGCGCGGCCTCGAGAGAGTCAACCGATCGGTTGAATGATTTCTCGATAAGACCGAAACATTCGTTTGATATTTCGTGCGCGAACTATATTCTCGCCCGTCATGAGCACCCCGCCTGATCGCCGCCTCGTCTTCCTGCTCAACGTCGCGCACCGCAGGGTGCAGCGCTATGTCGAGGCCAAGATGGCCGCCAAGGGCGGGCTGACCGCCGCCCAGTCCGGGGCGCTGTTCGTGCTGGGCCAGAAGGACGGCGCGCTGATCGGCGAGGCCGCGGAGGCCCTGGACCTGGCCCCCTCGGCCATGACCGGCCTGGTCGACCGCATGGTCCGCGCCGAACTGGTCGAGCGCCGGACCGACCCCAAGGACGGCCGCGCCTTCCGCCTGCACCTGACGCCCCACGGCGAGGCGGCTCGCGAGGAGGCCAAGTCCGGGGTCGAAGGCCTGAACGCCCATCTCACTGACGGCTTCACGGACGACGAGATCGCCGTGGTGTCGCGCTGGCTGACCAGCCTGCAATCGAAGTTCCCCAAAGGAGACCCCGCATGACCGAGTACGTGAAGGTCGATGTCGACGCCGGCGTGATGACCATCACCCTGGCGCGTCCGGACAAGAAGAACGCCTTGTCCAACGCCATGTACGGCGTGCTGGCCGACAGCCTGGAGCGGGCCGAGAGTGATCCGGCCGTGCGGGCGGTGGTGTTCCAGGCCGACGGCGACAGCTTCAGCGCCGGCAACGACCTGCAGGACTTCACCGCCCAGGCCACCGGCGCCTTCACCGGCGAGCGCCACGTGATGCGGTTCCTGAAGAACCTGGCCAAGGCCACCCGGCCGCTGGTCGCCGCCGTCCAGGGCCAGGCCGTGGGCGTGGGCACGACCATGCTGCTGCACTGCGACCTGGTGTTCACCAGCCCCGACGCCAAGCTCACGGTGCCGTTCGTCAACCTGGCCCTGGTCCCGGAAGCCGCCTCCAGCCTGCTGCTGCCGGCCCGTATCGGCCACGCCCGCGCCTACGCCATGTTCGCCCTGGGCGAGGCGGTCAGCGGGGAGACCGCCGCCGCCTGGGGCATCGCCAACGCCTGCGTGCCGTTGGAGACGCTGCGCGCCAGGGCCCGCGCCGCCGCCGACCAGCTGGCCAAGCGTCCGCTGGGCGCCTTGACCGCCACCAAGTCGCTGATGCGCGACGCCGAGACCATCGCGGCCCTGATGGACAGGGAAGGTGAGCTGTTCGGCCAGCGCCTGCAGACCGCCGAGGCGCGGGAAGCGTTCATGGCCTTCGCCGAGCGGCGGGCGCCGGACTTCAGCAAGGTCGGCTGAGGTGGCGCTGGCCCTGCTCCTGGCGGCGGCCCTGTTCGCCCTGTCCGGGATCCACCTCTACTGGGGGTTCGGCGGGCGCTGGCCTGGCCATGACGAAGCCTCGATGGTCGAGCACGTGGTGGGCCGCACGCGCGGCATGCGCGCGCCGGGGTTCCTGGCGGCCACCGGGGTCGCCCTGGCGCTGGCGGTGGGCGCCGTCCTGGTCGCCGCGACCCTGGCCCCAACCCCCTGGGACCCTCTGCTGAAGGCCGCGCGGTGGGGGCTGTTCGCGGTCTTCGCCGGCCGGGGTCTAGCGACCTATGTCCCGCCCGTCTTCCGCTATGCCGAGGGCACGCCGTTCGCGACGCTCAATCGCCGCGCCTATGGACCGCTGTGCCTGGCGATCGCCCTGGGGATTCTGGTTCTGCAGCTGTAGCGTCCCTCACAACCCTAAAATCGAACGGGAGCAAACGTCATGGCCGATCGCATCAAGTCGCCCTTCGGGCCCTATACCGACGCCCGCGACGTCGTCGCGGGCCATGACCTGACCGGCAAGGTCGCCATCGTCACCGGCGGGGCCACCGGCATCGGGATCGAGACCGCTCGCGCCTTGGCGGAGGCCGGGGCCGAGGTGGTGATCGCCGTGCGCAAGCCGGACCTGGCTGAAGCCGCCGTCGCCGACATCGCCGAGACCGCCAAGGGACCAGCTGGGGGCAAGGTGTCGTGGTCGATGCTGGACCTCTCCAGTTTCAAGTCGATCCAAGCCTTCGCCGAGCGCTGGGGCGATCGGCCGCTGAACATCCTGATCAACAACGCCGGGGTGATGGCCTGCCCGCTCGCCTATACCGAGGACGGCCTGGAGATGCAGATCGGCACGAACCATTTCGGCCACTTCCTGCTGTCGGTGCTGCTGGCCCCCAACCTGATCGCCGGGGCCAAGCGGTTCGGCCGAACCTCGCGGCTGGTGTCGCTGTCATCGATCGGCCACCGCCGCGGTCCGGTGAACTTCGACGACCCGCACTACCGCCACAGGCCCTACGACAAGTGGGAAAGCTACGGCCAGGCCAAGACCGCCAACGCGCTGTTCGCGGTCGGTTTCAACAAGCGCTTCAAGGACCAGGGCGTCACCGCCAACGCCGTCATGCCCGGCGGCATCATGACCCCGCTGCAGCGCCACCTGCCGCTCGAGGAGCAGAAGGCCCTGGGCTGGATCGACGACGACGGCAAGGTGCGCGACGGCTTCAAGACGCCGGCGCAGGGGGCCTCGACCAGCGTCTGGGCCGCCGTGGGCGACGAGCTGGAAGGCGTCGGCGGGCTGTATCTCGAGGACCTGGCCCAGGCCGCGCCGTGGAGCAAGGACAACCCCTGGGCCGGCGTCATGCCCCATGCCCTCGACCCTGAAACGGCCGAGCGGTTGTGGGCCCTGTCGGTGGAGACCACGGGCGCCGGCTGAGCGGCGTTCGCTCCGCGATTGTTCTCAATCAAGATGACCGACCGCGCCTATAGTGGGCGGTCTCGACCCCCAGGAGCCTATCGATGTCTCTCTCTGGCAAGACCCTCTTCATCACCGGCGCCTCGCGCGGGATCGGCCTGGCCATCGCCCTGCGCGCGGCCCGGGACGGGGCCAACATCGTCATCGCCGCCAAGACGGCCGACCCTCACCCCAAGCTGCCGGGCACCATCTACTCCGCCGCCTCCGAGATCGAGGCGGCCGGCGGCAAGGCCCTGCCGCTGGTGGTCGACGTGCGCGAGGAGGCCAGCGTCCAGTCGGCCGTCGACAAGGCGGTCGAGACCTTCGGCGGCATCGATATCTGCGTGAACAACGCGTCCGCGATCTCGCTCACGGGCACGCTGTCCACCGACATGAAGCGCTACGATCTGATGCACCAGATCAACGGGCGCGGCACGTTCCTGACGTCCAAGATCTGCCTGCCGCACCTGAAGAAGGCCGCCAATCCGCACATCCTGGCCCTGTCGCCGCCGCTGGACATCAAGCCCCGCTGGTTCGCGCCGCACGTCGCCTATTCGATGGCCAAGTACAATATGAGCCTGTGCATGCTGGGCATGGCCGAGGAGTTTCGCGCCGACGGCGTGGCCTGCAACGCCCTGTGGCCGCGCACCGCCATCGCCACCGCCGCCATCCAGTTCGCCCTGACCGGCGAGGAGGGGCTCAAGCACTGCCGCACCGTCGAGATCATGGCGGACGCGGCTCACGCGATGTTCTTAAAGCCCTCGCGCGAGTTCACCGGCCAGTTCGTGATCGACGACACGTTCCTGTACGGCGAGGGCGTGCGCGACTTCGACCCGTACCGCGTGGACCCGACGGCCACCCTGATGCCGGACTTCTTCGTCCCCGAGGACAGCGTCCCGCCGCCAGGGGTGGTGATCGGCTGACCGCTTTGCGTCCTTCGAGGCTTCGCTTCGCTGCGCACCTCAGGATGAGGAATTCAGCAAAGCGGTCCTCATCCTGAGGTGCGAGGCGTAGCCGAGCCTCGAAGGACGCACGGCGCTAAGGCTTCCTAGTCTTCCGAGCCGCCGCCACCGCGATCGACCTTCGCGCCCAGTCGACCATCAGGTCGGGCTCGTCCAGCGCCTCCGCCGGCGCCGACCAGTAGGCCATCGGGCTCATGCCGAACGGGGCGAACTGGGCGCCGCCGGCCGCCTCGAAATCGGCGCGCAGCGTCTCGTCGCCCTTCAGGTACAGGGTGTCGTCGTCGATCAGGGCGAAGAACAGGCCTTGGGCGTAGAGCCCGACTCCGCCGAACATCTTGCGCGAGGTCAGCGGCCCGACCGGGGCCAGCTGTTCCAGCACGAAATCCAGATAGTCCGAAGAGACCGCCATGCCCGCCACCATTCGCCCCGCCGTCCCGGCCGATAGCGCCTTGATCCTGCAATTCATCCGGGATCTCGCCGAGTACGAGAAGCTGCTCGACGACGTACGGACGACCGAGGGTGACCTCACGGTGGCGCTGTTCGGCGAAAACCCCAAGGCTTTCTGCGACATCGCCGAGATCGACGGCGCGCCGGTGGGCTTCGCGCTGTGGTTCTACAACTACTCGACCTTCGTCGGCCGGCACGGGATCTATCTGGAGGACCTGTTCGTGCGGCCCGAAGCCCGGGGTTCCGGCGCCGGCAAGGCGCTGCTGGCCAACCTGGCCAGGCGCTGCCTGGACGAGAACCTGGGCCGGCTGGAATGGGCGGTGCTCGACTGGAACGCCCCGTCGATCGCCTTCTACGACAGCCTGGGCGCCGCGACGATGGACGAGTGGACCGTGCGGCGGATGACGGGCGAGGCTTTGGAGAGGTTGGCGGGGGTTTAAGCCCTACTCCAGCCGATCCGCCTTGCGCAGTTCCGGGAACATCCTGGCCCAGGCCCCGGTCACGATCAGCGCCCCGACGCCGCCGAAGATCGCCGCGCCCACCGGGCCCAGGAACCGCGCGGCCACGCCGCTCTCGAACTCGCCCAGTTCGTTGGAGGCGCTGACGAACAGGCCCGAGACCGCGGCGACGCGGCCGCGCATCGGGTCGGGCGTGACCAGCTGCACCAGGGTCTGGCGGATATAGACCGAGACCATGTCGGCCCCGCCCAGCACCACCAGGGCGGCCACCGACAGCCAGATCCACTGCGAGACGCCGAACACGATGGTCGCCGCGCCGAACACGGCCACGGCGCCGAACATCAGCAGGCCCGCGCGACGGCGGATCTGATGGCTGGCCAGGACGATCGCCACCAGGGTCGCGCCCACCGCCGGCGTGGCGCGCAGCAGCCCAAAGCCCTCGGCGCCGACGTGCAGCACGTCGCGGGCGAACACCGGCAGCAGGGCCGTGGCCCCGCCCAGCAGCACCGCGAACAGGTCCAGCGAGATCGAGCCGAACACGATCTTGTTGCGCCAAGTGTAGACCAGGCCCTCCTTGATCAGGGTCCAGCGCGAGCCGGGCTGGACGACGGGCTTGGTGCTGGCCCGGATGCCCAGCAACAGCAGGGCGGCCACCAGGAACAGGACGACCGAGGTTCCGAAGGCGGTGGCGGCCGAAATGGCGCACAGCAGGCCGCCCAGGGCCGGGCCGATGATCGAGGCGCTCTGCCAGGACAGCGAGTTCCAGGCGATGGCGCGCGGCAGCAGCGGCCGCGGCACCAGCATCGGCCCCATGGCGCTGGAGGCCGGCGACAGGAAGGCGCGGCCGGCCCCGAACAGCACGGCGATGGCGAAGATCGGCCACAGGCCCGTGTGTCCAGACCAGGCCAGCAGCCCAAGGCCCCCGGCGCACAGGATGTCGACGCCGATCGCCGCGGTCATGATCATCTTGCGGTCATGGCGGTCGGCGGTCTCGCCGGCGGTCAGGGTCAGGAAGAACAGCGGAATGAACTGGGCCAGGCCGACCATGCCCAGCAGGAAGGCGCCCTCGCCCTCGTTGTGTCCGGTCTCGCGGGCCAGGGTGTAGACCTGCCAGCCGATGGTCACGGCCTGGATCTGCACCGCCAGGGTGGCGACGAAGCGCGCGCCCCAGAAGAACACGAAGTCGCTCTGCCGGAGCAGGGCGCGCATCGAGGTGTCCGCCACCTCGAGAGCCGAAGGGACGGAGTCGGGGTCGGGGGGGAGGTCGGTCATCGCGGCGGACCATGTCCCTGGCCGAGCGTCACCGCAATTGAGATTGTTTGATGCGGTCGTTGAATTCGTTGACGCCACGCGCACCAGGCCCTATTTCGCGCCCCTCTGAATGGGAAGGACGCGTCATGCGACGCCTGCGACGAACCTGCGCCGCGCGGACCGGAGTCCGCGTCTGAACGCCCCGGATGCGGCCGTCTCGGCCGCGTCACGATCCGGGGCTATGTCCCCTGTTCGTGTTTCGGAGCGTTAAGCGCCCATGTCGTCTTCCGCCGTCGCCCCTTCGCCGCTTCTCCCATCAATTCTTATTGAGCGCCCCGAGCACGCCCGCGCCGTCGAGGTGCTGGTCGATCGCGCCTTCGGCCCCGGCCGGTTCGCCAAGTCGTCCGAGCGCCTGCGTGAAGGCAATCGCAAGCTGGACGACTGCGCGTTCGTGGCCCTGCTGGACGGTCGGGTGATCGGCAGCGTGCGGCTGTGGCCGGTGACCGTGGGCGGCCAGCCCGCCGCCTTCCTGGGCCCGCTGGCCGTCGACGCTGACGCGCGCAGCCACGGCCTGGGCCAGGCCCTGGTCGAGGCCGCCTGCGCCGCCGCCGCCAAGGCCGGCTGGCGCGCGGTGCTGCTGGTCGGCGACGCCCCCTATTTCGGCCGGATCGGCTTCTCCGCCGAGCCCGCCGCCCAGGCGACCATGCCCGGTCCGGCCGATCAGCGCCGGGTCCTGGTCAAGGCGTTGGTCGAGGGCGGTGATCAGGGTTTGGTCGGTCCGATCCAGGTTGCGTGATTTGGTCGCCTGACGCTGCGTCAACGCGCGCCATCGCTTGAGCAAGGCGCGCGGTTGGCCTACCTGAAACCCATGACCGTCGATCCCTCATCTTCCGGCCTCGCAGGCGTCACCGCCGCCGCCAAGGAAGCGGGCGAGCGCGGCTTGCCGCCGGTGCATCTGTGGCATCCGGAGCATTGCGGCGAGATCGACATCCGCATCCGCAAGGACGGGGTCTGGTTCCACGAAGGCACGCCGATCGGCCGCGAGGCGCTGGTGCGGCTGTTCTCGACCGTGCTGCGGCTTGATCCTGACGGCTATCACCTGGTCACCCCGGTCGAGAAGCTGAAGATCCAGGTCGAGGACGCGCCTTTTGTCGCCACTCGCGTGGACGCCTTTCCAGGCAAGGATGGGGTGGGCGATATGCTCCGCTTCGAGACCAATGTCGGCGACGTGGTCGAGGCGGGTCCCGACAACGCCATCCGGGTCGAGACCGATCCGGCGACAGGCGAGCCCCGGCCATATCTGCATGTGCGGCGCGGGCTGGAGGCGCTGATCGCCCGGCCGGTGTTCTACGAGTTGGCGGAGCTGGCGGTCGAGCGCGACACGCCGGAGGGGCCGCGGCTAGGCGTCGCCTCGAACGGGGCCTGGTTCCCGATCGCCCCGGCCGGGACGCATCGCGGATGACCTTGAGCCGTGACGAACGCCGGGCCTGGATCACCAGCAAGCTGGATCCGATCGACGCCTACGACCCCAGCCTGGACGCGGCGCGGTCGGACTTCGACCTCAATCCCACCCTGAGGCCCGACAATCCCCACGCCCTGCGGCCCGCCGCCGTGCTGGTGGGCCTGGTCGAGCGCGAGGCGGGCATGACCGTGCTGCTGACCCGCCGGTCGGACACCCTGCGCAGCCATACCGGCCAGATCGCCTTTCCGGGCGGCCGCTGCGACCCGGGCGAGACGCCGTGGGAGACCGCCCTGCGCGAGGCCCAGGAAGAGGTGAACCTCGACCCGTCCTTCGTCACCCTGGCCGGCCTGCTGCACGGCTACCGCACGGTGACCGGCTTCCACGTCACGCCCGTGGTCGGCTTCATCGATCCGGCCGCCAGCGTCGAGGCCAGCCCCGACGAGGTGGCCGACGTGTTCGAGACGCCGTTCGAGTTCCTGATGGATCCGGGCAACCACCAGCGCCAGCACCGCGACCTGCCGGACGGCGAGCGGCGGTTCTTCTACGCCATGCCCTGGAACGAGCGGTTCATCTGGGGCGCGACGGCGGGCATGCTGCGGGGGCTGTACGAGCGCCTCCATGCCCCCGACGAGACGTTGGACGCCCGCTAGCGTCACCGGGCCTCCCCAACGTAAACCACGGAAGAATCTATGGTTAAGCTTATCAACGGGCTTGTTCCCCCGCGATAATCGTCTGAAATGCCTCGCCCCGCTGGCCGGGGCCTGTGGCGTATCGTGGGGGATAGCGTGAACACCGAGACGATAGGCGTGGCGCCCTGGATGGCGCTGCCGGAAACCCAGGCCGTGATCGCGGCGCTCGAGGCGCGGGGCTTCCCCGGCTGCGCGCGCTTCGTGGGCGGCTGCGTGCGTAACACCCTGATGGGCAAGCCCATCGACGACATCGACATCGCCACCACCCTGACCCCGGACCAGGTGATCGAGGCGCTGGGCGAGGCGGGCCTGCGCGCCATCCCGACCGGCGTCGACCACGGCACCGTCACGGCCATCTCCAAGGGGCGGCCCTACGAGATCACCACCCTGCGCCGCGACGTCTCGACCGACGGCCGCCGGGCGGTGGTGTCGTTCACCCAGGACTGGGACCAGGACGCCGAGCGCCGGGATTTCCGCTTCAACGCCCTGTATGTCGACATCCAGGGCCGGCTCTACGACCCGACCGGCGAGGGCGTGAACGACGCGCGCGAGGGGCGCGTGGTGTTCGTCGGCGATCCGATGACCCGCATCCGCGAGGACTATCTGCGCATCCTGCGGTTCTTCCGCTTCCATGCCTGGTACGGCAAGGGCGAGGCCGACCAGAAGGCCCTGGCCGCCTGCAAGGCGCTGAAGGGCATGGTCGAGGGGCGCGCCGCCGAGCGCACCCAGAAGGAGCTGCTGAAGCTGCTGGCGGCCGAGGACCCGCGCGGCGCCCTGCGGCTGATGGCGGCCACCAGCGTGCTGTCCTCGATCCTGCCGGCGGTGAAGTCGCTGGCCCGGTTCGAGGGGCTGATGGCGATCGAGACCGAGCAGTTGTTCGAGAACGATCCCGAACTGCGCCTGGCCGCCCTGATCCCCGACGATCCCAAGGTCGCCCAGGAGATGGCCGAGCGGTTGCGGCTGTCCAACGCCCTGAAGGAGCGGCTGGTCGAGGCGGTGGGCAAGTCGCCGCGCATCGTCAGCTGGATGAGCCCGCGCGAGACCCGCCGGGCGGTCTACGCCCTGGGGCTGAGGACCTTCAGCGACCGGGTCAAGCTGGCCTGGGCCGCCGCGAGCCGCACCGCCACCACCCCGCAATGGCGCGGCCTGCTGGCCCTGGGCGAAAGCTGGACGCCGCCGGCCTTCCCGCTGACCGGCGAGGAGATCCTCAAGGCCGGCGTGCCCAAGGGGCCGATGGTCGGCGAGGTGATGCGCGAGGTCGAGATCTGGTGGATCGACCAGGACTTCATCGAGGACAAGTTCTCGGCCATCGAACGGCTGAAGGCCGTGGCGCAGGGGATGGCGTTCTAGAGAGCGATTGTCCCTGCCGATTTGATTCGTCATTCCCGCCCTTGTGGCGGGAACCCCTCTATCCACCGCAGGTGCAGGGGTGTGGCGCGCCAGCGCGCCAAGGCGCTTCACCGTCAGCTGAGCCAGGGGTTCCCGCCACAAGGGCGGGAATGACGGTGGAAAGGCTGGTTGAAGCGGATCGTGCTTGACCACAAATGCCTCTTGGTCGCCCCTAGGCGAGAGGAGATGTCGCGAGATGAAGATCGGCCTGCTCGAAACCGGCGAACCGCCCGAGCCCCTGCAGCCCGAATTCGGCCGCTACGGCGGCATGTTCCAAGACCTGCTGGGCCCCGAGCACACCTACGTCGTCTATGACGTCCAGGCCGGCGTCCTGCCCGCCGACCCGGGCGCGTGCGACGCCTATGTGGTCACCGGCTCGGCGGCCGGGGTTTATGACGACCTCCCGTGGATCGCGCCGCTGAAGGCCTTCCTGGTTCAAGCCCGGGAGCAGCCGCTGGTCGGCGTCTGTTTCGGCCACCAGATCATGGCCGAGGCGTTCGGCGGCAAGGTGGTGAAGTCCGACAAGGGCTGGGGCGTGGGCCTGCATGTCTACGACGTCGCCGAGCCCCAGCCCTGGATGGACGAGGGGACCAAGGTCGCCGTTCCCGCCTCTCACCAGGACCAGGTGATCGAGATCCCGCGCGGCGCCCGCGCCGTCGCCGGCAGCGCCTTCACGCCCGCCGGGATCCTGGTCTATGACGACCGGCCGGCGATCTCGATGCAGTTCCATCCCGAGTTCGACCCCGCCTATGCGCGGGCCCTGATCGAGTCCCGGCGCGGCGGCCGCTTCACCGACGCCCAGGCCGACGCGGCGATCGCCAGCCTGGCCCACGCCGACGATCGCGCCCGGGTGGGCGGCTGGATCGAGACCTTTCTCGCCCAGAGCGTCTGAAATCTGGCAACCTTCGCCGCAGCTCGGCCGTTCCGGCTGAAACGCGGAGACCTGAGCCCATGAGAGTCGTCACCGTATTGCTGGCGGCCGGTTGCGTCGCGACCGTCGTCGGTCTGATGCCCTCGGTCTGGGCCGCCGCGCCGGCTCCGGTGGCCGCGTCCCCGACCGCGCCGGCCGAGACGCTCAAGAGCCCCGCCGACTTCGTCTCGATCAAGGACCCGGCCGCCCGCTCGGTCGCCCTGTTCACCGAGGCCGGCAAGGTGATCGAGAGCCCGCGCTGCATGAACTGCCACCCCGTCCAGCGCGCCCCCACCCAGGGCGACGACCGCCATCCGCACAATCCGCCGATGGTGGCGGGGCAGAGCGGTCACGGACCGGTCGGCCTGCCGTGCAGCGCCTGCCACGGCCCGGCCAACGTCCCCACCCTGGGCGAGCACATCAAGTCGATCCCCGGCGATCCGAAATGGGCCCTGGCCCCCGCCGAGATGGCCTGGCAGGGCAAGTCGCTGGGCGCGATCTGCGCCCAGATCAAGGATCCGGCCCGCAACGGCGGCAAGACCCTGGCCCAGATCCACCACCACATGGCCGAAGACCATCTGGTCGGCTGGGGCTGGAACCCGGGCGAGGGCCGCAAGCCCGCGCCGGGCACACAGGCCCAGTTCGGCGAACTGGTGAAGGCCTGGATCGACACCGGCGCCAAGTGCCCGAAGGCCTGATCCGGTGCGCGTCCAGATCGCATAACGCTGGTTTGCAATCTGGATAATTGCGGTATCGTCCTCCCGGTTCGAGGGGGACGCGCATGGAAAAGTTCGACGACGTGATCGCGACGATCGCCGCCATGGGAGGCCTTGGCCTGGCGGCCATGGCGCTGGTGGACGCGCTGAAGGCCGTGCCCGGCGGCGGGGTGTCGCGCATCGGCTTCATCCATATCCGCAAGGTGCTGCGGCTGTTCGACAAGGTCCTGGCCCGCGCCGCCGGCGCCCAGTGGGAGGCCGTGATCATGGCCCACTGGATCAACGGCCGCGATCGCGACGACCAGGTCGGCGCGATCCGGTCCCTGCTGCGGCTGGGCCTCAATCCCGATACCGCCGACCAACTGGCGGCCATCGGCAATGTCGAACCGGCGGCGCTGAGCAAGGTGGCCGGCAAGCTGCTCGCGGGCTCGGCGCTCAGCGAGGCCGAGATCAACGTGATCGGGCGGGTGGAAGCGGCGGTGGAGGCGCGGCTTGACGCGGCCTTCGACCTGGCCGAGCAGGCCTATCGCAACACGGCGCGAACCTTGGCGGGCGTGATCGCGGTGGGTCTGGCGGTCGCGGCGGGCGCCCTGCTGAACAGCGCCGCCGCCCCCATAGACCTGCGCGTGGCGGCGCTGGTCGGCCTGCTGGCGGTGCCGATCGCGCCGATCGCCAAGGACCTGGTCAGCGCCCTGACCTCGGCCGCCCAGGCGGTCAAGCCGCGCGACGCCTGAGGCGGCCATGAGCCTGTACCTGAACCTGCGCTACGAGGCGGTCGGCGGGTCACTGCGCAAGGACCCCTACCTGATCGAGGGCGACGGCAAGGCCGCCAAGCCGATGATGCGGTCGCTTACCGCAAGCGAAACATCTGCCCGCGTGGCGGGACGCACGGTGGTGTTCACCGTGCACGGCTTCAACGTGTCCTACGCCAGCGGCCTGTGCTCGCTGGCGCGGCTGGAGGACAAGCTGGCCCCGCTGCTGCCGCCGCATTTCCTGATGGTGGGGGTGCTGTGGCCCGGCGACTTCATCATTCCGGCGATCAACTATCCGGGCGAGTGGCGCGACGCGGTCAATGGCGGCAAGGCCGTGGCCCGGTACGCCAACTCAAGCCTGCGCGCCGCCGCCGATTTCTGCTTCCTGTCCCACAGCCTGGGCGGCCGGCTGACGCTGGAAGCGGTGGCGGGGCTGAGCCGCAAGGCCTCGCGGGTCTGCCTGACCGCGGCGGCCACCGACGCCGACTGCCTGGAGCGGCCCTACAACACCGCCGTCGCCAACAGCGGCCAGCTGACCTACCTGGCCTCGAGGGAGGACATGGTGCTGAAGCTGGCCTATCCGATCGGCGACTGGGCCGGCCACGTCTTCTTCGGCGACAAGGACGACGACATGGCGGACGCCCTGGGCCGGTACGGCGCCCGGTGGCCGCGCACCCGCGACCCCAAGGCCCGGGGCTTCACGGTCGCCGACGACCTGAAATACGACCACGGCAACTACTTCCCGCCCGGCAAGGCCACGATCCCCGACAAGCCCAGCCAGGGGCAGGTCGCCAGGTTCGCGGCCAATTTCCTCAAGGGCGGGCAGGCGGCGTGGCCGCCGGGGTAGTGAAACAGAGAGCCTGTCATCCCGGACAAGGCCCGAAGGGCCGCTGATCCGGGACCGCCGGAAGCGCTGCGTTCACGCGTCGGTCCCGGATCTTCGCGCTGCGCGCTCGTCCGGGATGACAGAAATAGAAGGATGTGGCCGAGGTCGCCCCCTACGGCCACTTCACCTCGGGCGGCATCGAGCTGAGGATCGACTCGACATTGCCGCCGGTCTTCAGACCGAACATCGTGCCGCGATCGTAGAGCAGGTTGAACTCCACATAGCGGCCGCGCTGGATCAACTGCTGCTCACGCTCCTCGGGCGTCCAGGCCTCGCCCATCCGGCGACGAACCAGCTCCGGGTAGATCTCCAGGAACGCCTTGCCGACGTCCTGGGTGAAGGCGAAGTCGCGGGCCCAGTCGCCGCTGTCGTGGTGATCGTAGAAGATGCCGCCGATGCCACGTGGTTCGTTGCGATGGGGCAGGAAGAAGTACTCGTCGCACCAGGCCTTGTACTTGGCGTGCCAGGCCGGGTCGTGGGCGTCGCAGGCCCGCTGATAGGCGGCGTGGAAGTCGATGGCGTCCGGAAAGTCCTGCTGGCGCTGATAGCCCAGCAGCGGCGTCAGGTCGCCGCCGCCGCCGAACCAGCTCTGGGTCGTGGCGATGAAGCGGGTGTTCATGTGCACGGCCGGCACGCGCGGATTGGTCATGTGCGCGATCAGGCTGATGCCGGTGGCGAAGAACCGAGGATCCCCGTCGGCGCCCGGCATGTTTTTCGCCATTTCGGGCGTGAAGGTTCCGAACACCGTCGAGACATGAACGCCGACCTTCTCGAACAGGCGGCCGTGCATCATCGACATCACCCCGCCGCCGCCGGCCTCGCGGTCCCAGGGCTTGCGGACGAAGCGGCCGGGCTCGCCGGCGTAGAGCGCGGCGGGCGCCTCGTCCTCCAGCCGCTCGAATTCCGCGCAGATCTGGTCGCGCAGGCTTTCGAACCAGGCGCGGGCGATGGCTTTCTTCTGGTCGAGGTCGAGGGCGTTCGTCATGGTCAAGCGGCTTAAGCGCTCAGTGAGCGCCGCGCAAATAGGGAACGCCGCCTAAGGGGTTTTGCGGAGGGAGCGCCGCGACCGTCAAGCCCGGTGGCCCGGGCCATAGCGGACATGCCGATGGTCGGTTCTGGTTGGAAGTTGGACCTCTAGAAAGTCGGCTGGGAGCGTCGCTATCCGGTCGGCAATTTGTCTGCGACCGCCCGTAGCCCGTCTGGCGAAGAAAAGCCTGTCACTGACGGCATCTCTGCCCAGTCAAAGACGCCGTTGTTGTGAGCTGCGTGGTAGAGCAGCGCCTTCAGATTTTGAAGCTCCGAAAGGGTCAGCCCCGTGCTCGGCACGACGTTGAGAACGGCTTCGCTCAGACGCTGCACAATGCGCTGCGGAGACGCTGTGCAAACCACTATCTCTTCCTCCGCCTCAAGCTGACTAAGGGCTTCGGCTATAGCCTGATTGAGCAACGGGTCTTTTGACATTGCCTCAGGCTCCTCGGCCCCAGTTCGCCAGTCAAGGTCTCCTATGGGTCGAAATTCGCCAAGGGCGCCCTGCCAGAAAGTTGACGTTCACATTTGTCGCCGCCAGCCATGGATTGCGGCGTTGCCCAGTGCGAGGGCGAGAATGACGTCCGGGGATCCAGCCGCGTCCATCCCCGCCAGCGGCGCGAGAAACCCCAACCTTTCCAACGCCCTGAAAAATAATCAGCGTCACTTATCCTCGGGCCTCAAACCTCCCGCATAATCAGAGCTGTCCCCATCGCGGGGGAGGGCTCTTGGTACCGGCCCAAGCAGGCGATGGGGATCGAACCGAGCGGGGCCTGGCTGGCCTGGCGGGCGGGTCGTTTCGGGAAGCGGGTCTCAGAAGGATCCAAGGCCCGGGGCGGACGCAAACCAGACAGCCGGGGTTGACGGGGCTGGGAGTTCAAACCGGCCTGTTCGAGGATCAGTCGGAGTCGCCGACGGCCC
>Ga0101941_1001243_pt1 | contig 20231 bp, 38 predicted proteins | sample DewCreD2012metaG_3_FD_75242 | JGI IMG/M metagenome (GOLD analysis project Ga0101941, IMG submission 75242) | Hot spring sediment bacterial and archeal communities from British Columbia, Canada, to study Microbial Dark Matter (Phase II) - Dewar... ...
CCAGCTGGACCGTCCCCTGGGGGAGGCAGGCGATGAGGCGGGCGAGGGTCCTGGCGGGGACGGCCATCTCGCCCCCCTCCTCCACCCCTGCTAGGGCGCGGACGCGGATGGCGAGCTCGGGGGAGATGCCCTCACAGGCGAGGGCGTGGTCGGTGGCGACCAGCCGCACGTAGGGCGCCTGGTCGGTGGCGGCGGCTGTGGCGGCGATGAGGGAGAGGAGGGCGTCGCGGTCGGTGGAGAGCTTCATGGATATCACCTCCTTCAGTCGGACGGCTCAGCTTCCCTGGGGGTCCATGCTTCCTCGTAGAGGCTGCCCGTGAGGCGGACCGACAGCCGTCGCCGCTCGCCGCAGCGGCGGCAGACGGCCTCCACGGCGCCGTCGGCGTCGGCCTCCCAGGGAGGGGGGCAGATGAAGTGGTGGGGGCAGCGAGGGGCGTCGTCGCCTATAGCCATCAGTGGGCCAAGGCGGAGACGGGTAGGGGCAGCTGCTGCTGCCGGGCGCCGGCGGCGCCGTTCCTCTGCCTGCGGCGGACGACGGCTACGCGCCTGAAGCCGCATACGGCGCAGACGGCGTCCACGTCGCCGCCGATCTCCTCCAGGTAGAGGGCTAGGGCGCCGCAGTGGGGGCAGGAGCGCCGCAGGGGTGTCTCCTGTGCCATGGCCGCTGCCCCCTAGTCGGTGGGCATGTCGTCCCAGGAGGGGGCGTCGTCCCACGAGGGGGAATCGTCGCAGGGGGCGGCGTCGTGCCCCTCGTCGGGGCAGGGCCCCTCGGGGAGCGGATGGTCGGGAACGGCATGTCTCCCCTCGTCCAGGAGGGCTGGGTCCAGGAGGAGGCGGCGCCGCTCAGGAGGAGGCGGCGAGAAGAGGGAGCGGAGCCACGACATGAGGCCCATGTTCACATCACCTCCCTTCTCGTGGTGGGGGCCTTATCCCTGGCCCACGGCCTCCTCGCCGCAGCGGGGGCACGAGGCGCGCCCGTTGCGGCGCAGGAGCGGGCTGCCGCAGGTGGGGCAGGAGGGGGAGTCCTTGGCGCCGCCGGCCACGCCGATGGCCGCCCTCTCGTCCTCGGGCAGGAAGCGGAGGGCGAGCCAGCGGAAGACGTAGTCGACGACGCTGTGGGCGTAGGGGATCTCGGGGTTGTCGGTGGGCCCTGACGGCTCGAAGTGCATGTAGGCGAGCCTCCGGCAGAGGGCGTAGAGGGGCGTCCCGTGCTGGAGGGCGAGGGAGGCGGTGGCTGCCAGGGCGTCCATGAGGCCCGAGAGGGTGCTCCCCTCCTTGGCCATGGTGATGAAGACCTCCCCCGGCGATCCGTCCTCGTAGAGGCCCACGGTGACATACCCCTTGTGGCCCGCCACCTGGAAGCGGTGGGTGATGGCGGGCCTGGTGGGGGGAAGCTCTCGCGGCCCAGACATGGCAGGTCAGGGCGAGACGGTGTCCATCACTGCCCCTGGCGGCCGGAGCGGTGCGCGATCCGCTCCAACGCTTCCCTCACTGCCCGCTCGGCGGCCTCGTAGCTGAAGAAGGCCCTCTCGGCACCGGCAGGCAGGCCGCCGGCGGCAAGGGGCACCCAGGGCGATTCCCATGTCTCGTCATGCTGGAGGAGGAGGTAGACATCGTAGTCCCCCTGGGCCATCAGGGCCAGGCGCTCCTCCAGCCAGGACTCGATGTCGTCATCTTCCTCCAGTGGCCAATCGCGTGACCCGGATGGCTGCAGTCTTGCTTCCACCTCTATCTCAACGGTCCTGATGGCGAGCACCGGGAAGGGGCCTCGTATTTCGTGCTCGGCCCCGTCGCTACTGACCCGTGCCAGCCATGCCTGGAGCGGGTGGGGCACGGGCAGCGTCCGTGTGCGCAACCGGTAGGTCCGCATCTTCTCACCTCCTGTTCACCTGGTGGCCTGTGGTGATGCCTCGGCCAGCTTGGCCCACACCTCCTGCCAGCTATGCCCCTGGTCGAGCCAGCGCATGATGGTCACCGCCGCCGACCCTTCCACCTCGAGCCCCAGGGTGCGGGCGATGTGGCCGTAGGGGTCCCTGGGGTCTGCCCGGCGGGCGAACTCCAGGGCCCTGCGCTGGGCGGCCATCTCCTTGGGCGACGGGCGCGAGGAAGGGGCGGCGGGGCGGGATGGCGCCGACGGCGGCCGCCCTGCGGCGGGTGGCTGCCTGGGCGGCGCCTGGGCGGGGCCGGCATCGGCGCCGCCCCCGGCCTCCATCACGTCGGCGGCGGTCGCCGGCGCGGCCGGCAGGGCCACGTCCTGTACCTCGCCCGTCTCGGGGTCCACCCGGAAGGAGAGGCCCAGGTCCTGGGCGAACGCCTCGCACACGGCCGGGATGCCCAGCATGGCGTCCACCTCGGCCCGCTTGCGGGCGAGCTTGCAGGCGACGTTGCCTGGGTCCAGGTCGCCGGCAAGGCGCCTCCCGGGCGCCATGAGCTCCCGCGAGGAGGCCGACCCGATGCCCGAGGCCCGGGGCCTGCCCGTCTCGCGGTCGTAGAGGACCACGGTGATGACGGCCCGGACGTGGCCGTCGGGCGACTCCCGCAGCTCCACCAGGCGGTCGCCGTCGGGGTAGAGGCCGAGGGCGTCCCGGAGGAGGGCGGCGCCGGCGTCCATGAGGGTGGGCTTGCCCTCGTCGTTGCGCCGGAAGTGGACACCTTCCTTGAAGTGGCGGAGGGCAGCTTCCACCTGCGCCCTCTCGGTGGTGTAGCGGTGGGTGAGGTCAGCAGGGCTTTCGACCATATGTTCCACCTCCTTCAGTCTATGGACAGCGAGGGGGGTCGCCAATAGGGAAAGGGCAGGATGGCCCGGCTCAGCGGGCCAAAAGGAGGGCTATGATAGCGCTCATGAAGGAGACCTGGACGGCGAAGAGGGCGAGGAAGCTGCTGAGGAGCCAGTAGAACTGGGTGCGCATCTCCTGCCGCAGCTGGCTCATCTCCTGTCGCAGCTGGCCCATCTCGGACCGGAGCTGGCCCATCTCGGACCGCAGCTGGCCCATCTCGGACCGCAGCTGGCCGGCCTCAGAGGTCAGGCGCTGCTCGAGGCCTGTGAGCCTCTGCTCTATGGCCCCGAGCCTGTCCGAGATGGAGGCGTATGATGCTTCCAGGGCGGCGAGGCGCTCTTCCACCGTCACTGCCATCGGTCCCCTCCCATTCTATGCCCAGCAGCTAGACGGCTGCCAGCGCCCCTTTGGCCAGGGCCAGCAGGTCGTCCAGCTCCTGGAGGGCGTCCTTCAGGGAGGTCTGGACCCGCCGCGTGGTCTCGGCCGCCTCCTGGAAGGCCGTGAGGAGGCGGGCTGCCAGCCGCTCCCGCTTCTCGTGGTCAGCCACCTCCTTGAGGCGCCCCGCCTCGTCGTGGATGGCGGCGAGCTGCCTGCGCAGCGTCTCCACGACGGCGGCGCGGACGTCGGCCACCGCCTGGGCATCGCCGGCGAGGAGCCTTACGAAGGTGAACTGGCCGCCGCTGCTTCTGGCGAGGAAGTCGCGGCAGGCCATGAGCTCCCTGCCGTCGGGGCAGGCGGCGTGGGGGATGTAGTAGAGGGCGCCGGTGGCCCTGAGGAGGATGGCCGACAGCTCCTTGAGGCGGCGCCTGACGGCCTCGCGCGAGGCACCTGGGGGCGCGGCGTCCAGCAGGCGCCGGTAGTCCTCCTCCATGCGCCGGACGGCCCGGGCCACGTCGTCGCCGTCCACCAGCTCCATCCAGGGGCCGATGACGGTGGAGCAGGAGTGGCCCTTGTCGTCCAGGCGCAGGACGGCCACCAGGGCGGTGCGCCGCTGCTCGCCGGGCGTCACGGCCCCGGGGCAGACCACCTCCAGCTCCAGGTGCCTGATGAGCGGCATGCGCCGCCGCACGGTGCGCACGTGCAGCCGGCAACTGAGGCCCGGGTCGGGGCAGCGCTGCCGCAGGGCATCGGAGGGCCTCACCTCGCGGCCCGCCTCGGGCAGGCTGAAGGCCTGCTCCCAGGCAGCCTTCCTGTCGAGGGGCCTGGGGAGGCACTCCCTGGGGAAGGAGCTCTCCTCGGCCGCCCGCACGAGGCGGTCGTAGGGGATGCTCGTCTCAGGGACGGCATACCAGGCGAGCCACCCTCGCTGGTCGCCCGGGACGGCGGGGGGTTGGGCCGTCATCCTCTCACCTCCCTCTATGCCGGCCGTTTCTCAGTGGCCGCCTGGGTGGCAGGCAGGGGAGTCGCACTCCTCCACCAGGAGGACGTAGGCGGGTGGGCAGGCGGCGAAGGAGCGCTTCTTGAGCCGCCTGGAGAGCTTCTCCCGCTCCCTTTCGGGGAGGCGAGAGAAGAGGGAGAGGAGGAAGCTGCGGGCCTGCGCGGCCCTGGGGAAGACGGCCCTTGCCATGGGCATCCCTCCGCCCAGGGCGCTGGCGTGGTAGTGGGTCTTGGCTACCGCTGCCACCGGTGGCCACACGCGGCGCAGCGGAAGGAGGTCTCCCCGGTGGGCTGCTCGTCCGCCTGAGAGGGTGCGGTAAGGGGGGTGAGGGTGCCGTCGGTGGAGACCTCCAGGTCCTGCTCGTAGGCCACCGTCACGTAGACGGTGGCCACGATGTGCCCGCTGCCGCAGGCGGGGCAGGGGCTGGCGCTGTCGACCAGGGCCTCGTACTCCATCTGGACCACCTCCTGACAGTCTTGGTAGGTCTCAGCGCTCAGAGGATGCGCAGCATTAGGAGCACGCCCCCCTTGCGGAGGCGCGCCACGCCCGGCCCCCGGAAGGATGCCGGGCCGTCGCCCTGGGGCCCGTAGGCTACGCCCACCAGGGGCACGAAGTCCCCGTCGGGCATGGCGATGCCGAGGACGTCCACCTCCTCGGCGCCGCCGGTGCGGGGGCTCGTACGGGCGCGCCGGCGGGCGATGCGGGGTTCCTGGAAGATGTCATCCATGTCTCACCTCACCCCCTTGAGCCACTCCGGGCAGCCGGGCAGCTCCCGCAGGGGCTGGGGCCGGAAGCTCCGGTCCCGCCTGACGAGCCCCGTCTCCCGGAGCTCCTGGAGGGAGAAGTAGCCCAGCTCGGCCTCGGGCCCGACCACGAGGCCGAAGCACGTGTCCTGGCCGTCGTACTCGGTGACGTACCAGGACCAGCTCGTGCCTGGGGCGAATAGCCTTGCCCAGGCGACGGCATCGCCCCCCTGGCCATCGGTGGCGCGCAAGGGCGGGATTTGGCGTGCCAGGGCCGGTGGGAGCAGGTCGTCCCCCTCGTCGCCCTCGGCGCCGGCGCGTGGCTCGTGCCGCTGCTCCAGGACGGCGCCGCAGCGGGCGCAGCAGCGGCGGACGAGCACAACGGTCCCCATCGAGATGCGGACCGTGGCGGTGTAGTCGTGGCTGCAGTCCAAAGGGACCACCTCCTTCTGCCGGCCATCCACGGGGTGGCTGCCGGGTCTAGAGGCCTGGCAGCGACATCTGGACGCCCAGGCTGGAAGGGGGCGGCGTCACTGCCTCGGGCGCCGGCCCATCCCAGCCGGCCCGTCGTGCTGCCCAGGCGGCTGCCTCGGCGGCCCGGCGCAGGTGCTCCCGCGGGTCCTCGTGGACGCCCTGGGCCACGAGCCTTGCCAGCTCGGCCAGGGTATCGCCCTCGGAGAGGGGCAGGAGGCCGCCTCCCAGCGCCTCCCCCTCGATGAGCAGGGAGGCGGCGGCCTTGCGGGCCAGGATGGCGAGGAGCAGCTCTTGGGCGCTCCCCCGGTATGCGAAGTAGAGCACCCGCACGGGCTGCTGCTGGCCGATGCGGTAGGAGCGCCGGGCTGCCTGCCGGACCACGAACGGGTCGGGGTCCGGCTGGTAGAAGATGATGGTGGGGAAGGCGATGAGGTCCAGCCCCAGGGCCACCAGCCGTGGCTGGCAGATGAGGGCCTGGACCCCCTGGGCCATGCGCGAGAGGAGCCAGGCCTCGCGCCTGGCCGGCGGCACGGCGTCGGCCCGCAGGACATCGGCCCTGATGCCGGCATCCTGGAGGATGCGTTGGAGGCGGCCGGCGGCGTCCCTGCTGCCGGTGTAGGTGACGTACACCAGGCAGGGCCTGCCCTTGGCCACCTCCTCGCGGACGGTCCTCACGAGGGCCTCCTCCTTGGGGAAGGGGGCATCGCCCAGGGGCGCCGCCCTGAGGAGGAGGGCGCCGCCCGCGTCCATCACCTCCTCGCCCGCCCAGGCCAGGTCGGGGTAGGAGACGAGGGCGTGCATGAGGGCCATGGCGTCGCTGCTGAGGCGTTGCTCTCGCCCCTCCAGTCGCTCGCGGGCCAGCCGGTGGAGGCGGGCGATGGCCCGCGAGAGCTCGGGGGACGGCTCTACCAGGACAGCCTCTTCCTGCAGGGGTGGCAGCCTCACCACCTCGTCCAGCCGGAGGTAGACGCCCCTCTCCAGGAGCCAGGGGACCACGGCCGGCGAGACGCCCGGCAGGGGCTGGCGCGTCGCCCTCGCCTGCCAGGGGCGCTGCTCGACGGCGGTGAGGCCGTACTCCCTGACGAATCGTGCCCTCCCGGCCTCCCGGCGGTCGAAGCGCCTCCGGAAGGTAGGGGATACGATGAAGAGGACGTTGTAGAGGTGGGAGGCGTAGCCGCCCAGGAGGGTGCCGGTGAGGCAGACCACTCTGGGGATGGCGCCGGCGAGGCGCATGGCGGCCGCTGCCTGTAGGGACTCGGCGGAGCGGTACTCATGCGCCTCGTCGATGATGAGGCACTGGAAGACTCCCCTCATGCGCCGGGCGACGTAGCGCGAGAGGGGGTAGCGGCGGGGCCCCACCCCTGCCCGGGCGGCAAGGAGCTTGGTGCCGCAGCGGGGGCAGCGTCTAAGCAGCGCCACGTCTACCCGCTTGCCGAGGCGGGTGAAGCAGTCGGGGCAGGCGGGCAGCCTGGCCGGCGTGCCGTCGGCATGGCGGTCAAAGTTGATGAGGCGCCGCCCTCCACACCGGCAGAGGTGGACTGTGGTCCGGTCCAGGGTGGCAACGTTGCAGTCGCAGTCCTTGGACCAGACGTGCCACCACCGGGGGCTGAGGAGGGGGATGGCGGCAGGCCGCTCCTCGTAGCCGAGCTTCGCCGCCTCCCTGGTGACGATGCAGACCACGGGCCGGCCCCTGTTCATGGCCTCTCGGGCCCGCTCCAGGTCCTGGGGGCGCCGGCAGACGATGGCCGCCACGCCGGGGATGGTCATGCGTGCCTCCCGCGCCCACTTCTCGGCCAGGTGTGGGGGGCACATGACCAGGATGCGGCGGCAGCCGGCGGCATATGCCCCGGCCAGGGCGATGTAGGTCTTGCCGCACCCCTGCTCCCCCACCACCAGGACACGCCCCAGCTTCCTCAGGGCGTGTCTGAGGGCAACCACCGCCGGCCCCTGCATGCCCAAGGGCGAGCGCACCAGGGGCGGCAGGGCGGCCACGTCGGCGGCCGAGATGTCGGCGACCCTAGGCCGGAGGCGGCGGGCGGCGGCGGCGGCCAGCGACTCGCGGGTAGCCTCGAGGAAGGAGGTGAGGTGGTCGCTGCCGGCACCGCCGTAGATCGTTAGCCGCTCCCACCTCTCCAGGTCCAGGGCATCGATATCGATATAGAACCTCTCCTGGGCCTTCCGGTCAGGGGGCAGGTCGTGTGTCTCCTCGATCTTGCGGGTGTTCCCCCGGACCAGGAGGCGCCTGCCGCGGGCATCATCGCGGACGACGATGCCCGAGAGGGCGCCGCTTGCCAGCAGCAGCGCCAGGTGCCCTACCCGTGGAGGGAGAAGCGGCTGGGGTAGCTCCTCCTCTTCGCCCAGGACCTGCCGCCTGACCTGGGGGAGGAGCAGGAGGGCGGTGGCAGTGGCGGCGGGGTCTATGGGCAGGCGCCTGTCCGGCCGCAGGGCTACTCGGCGGGGATGGGCAGCTTCCGCTCTTTGCACAGCTTTTCCACCTCCGTTATCGCCGTGTAGGTATTGAGATAGGCGGCCTGGAGCGGCCCCACGCACTCCAGGAACTCCAGGGGTGGTGTGCCGGGTCTGCTCCAGGAGCGGGAGACCTCCTGGAGGTGGGCCATGATGGGCCCCTCCCAGGAGGGGTGTAGGGGGAGGGACGACCTGGCCATGAGCCGCCGCCAGGCGTTGCGGAGGAGCCCCCGTTGGTCCTGCGCCACGACCATCACCTGGTCGCACAGGTCGCGGCAGGACGGGTCGGTGCAGGCGGGGACTATGAGGAGCGCCGTGTAGCCACTCCCGCCCCTCCGCCTTATGACCAGGGGGTGCTTGCGGAGGTGGCGGGAGAGGTCCACCTCCTGGCGGCTGCCGTCGCGCCTCCGCCGGAGGGTCATGGCGACGGGCGGTTGGTCGTCTCCGCCGTAGACATGCGACTGGAGGGCCCTCCTCAGGAGGGCTGTCCCCTGAGGATCGGCGATGGCGAGGAGCAGGTCGATCATCTGGACGGGACTTCCGTAAGGGTCATCGACCGTCCTGCTCCCTATCGCCTGGACGATGGCCCAGGCGCTGCCGGGGCCGTCGCGCCGGTCCCCCTGGGCCGACAGGTGGAGCCATAAGGTAGGGGAGGCAGGGGGCCCGCCCGTCATGGCTGTGACAGGCGGGCCGTTAGGCGCTCGAGGAGCGCCGAGGCGGGGATCTCCACGTCGAGGGACGAGGCGCCGGCGTCCACCGCCTCGTCATGGAGCTCCTCCTCGGCCTCGAGCACCTCCCCCACCCATTCGGGCAGCTCGTCCACGGGCTCCACCTGCACCCAGTCCTCGCCGGGCACGTAGACGGCGAGGAGGTAGGTGGACTCGAGGGAGAGGGAGAAGGTGTCCCCGGGGTAGAGGGTTGCCCCCTGGAGGGGAGTCGCCTCCCGGAGGAAGCGACACAGGACGTTATGGGTGGGGTCGCCGTAGCGGCCGCAGGGCCGGTCGCCCAGCCCCTGTAGCCAGGTGCGGAACTTCTCCGGCGACAGGTGCTCTCTGAGCATGATGTCACCTCCTTGCGAACTTGCTGAGGGGGCCTTTCTTGGCCCGCTGGATGGCCTCCCGCCGCGTCTCTGCCTCGACGACGACGGGAGCGGTGGCGCAGGGCGAGCTCGGGCGGTATACGTCCCGCCCCCTGGCTGGTCTCCGAGCATGCCACGTCGGGCCGCCAAGCAGGCGGCAAACGTAGCATGTGGACTCCGCCCAGACGGTCCACTTCATGCCCTCACCTCCTTCTCAGAAGTTCTCAGAAGGGGGTCCCTTGCTGGAGCGTGGGATCGGTCCCGGCGCGCTGCCCGGCCGGTGTGGGCCGGCGCAGCTCCTGCCATGCCTTCCCGGCCTTCGCCCAGGCAGCGCGCATGGCCGGCTCCTGCGGCCAGCGCATGCCGTAGAGGGCAAAGCCCAGGAGGGCAAGTGCCGTGAAGGGGTCGGTCTCTGGGGGGAGCACGTCTCCTGGCAGCCCTAGCTCCTGTCCCCAGCGGAGCCCGTCCTCCGTCAGGCGGGCGCTCTCTCTGCCGGCCTGGTGCGGGGGCTGCAGGGCAGGGCCCAGGTCGCCCTGCCAGGCAGCAACGGCCGCCCCTAGGATGGCGCCGGCATCGTGGCCTGCCGGGGGCGCCTCATCCCTCGGCCGGCGCGTCATCCCCAGCGTCCCCACTAGCGATGCGCCGCTCACAGGCGGCGATCCCCCGCTCAATGTCGGGGACGGCCGCAAGGAGGCGCCGCGCCGCTGTGAGAGCGGCATGGCTGCCTGCCGCGAGCTCCACCAGCAGGGCGGAGACGTAGGCGTCCGCCCCGTCCTGGCGGCAGGCGAGCTCCCGGGCGACCTCCTCGGTGGCCACACCTGCCAGGGGCCGCTCCTGGCGGGCCCCCAGGAGCCGAGCCACCCGGTCCCGCAGCAGGAGGGCCCAGTCCCAGCCCTCAATCCTGAGGGGGCCCTCGTCGTCGTGGACGAGGCTGAAGGAGCCGTCGGGCTCGACCTTCATAACGTGCACATAGGGGCGGTGGTAGCGGCGGGATCCCACCTCGTCGTAGAAGAGGATGAGCGCTCCCACGGGCAGCTCGTCCAGCCGGCCCCGCCGGAGCCATGGTCCCTCGAACGCGTAGCCGTCCTTGCGGGACGTGTCTACGCGCTGGAGGAGCTTGGCCCAGGACTTCCACTTGTCCAGGGCCTCGGGGACCTTCACTCGGACGAGGGGCGCCGTGCTGCTCATGACGCTGCCTCTCGCCGGTGGGCCTCCAGGTGCGAGTCCACCATGGCCATGAGGTGGGCATCGCCAGCGGGAGTGGGGTCATGGACGGTCGCCTGCCAGCCGCAGGAGCAGGTGGCCGTCCTGCCCCACTCGGAGGGGGTGATGGTGATATGAGGCATTGTGCGCAATGTCTCACCTCCCTGTCCATTAGGCGATGGCCAGGTCCCTGCGGCAGGCCGGGCAGAGCCTGGCCATGAGGAGGGCGCCTCCCGAGGCGACGAGGAGGGCGGCGGGCATGTCGGCGGCGGCCTTGGCGCAGTTGTCGCAGCGCTGCCTCTCGTGGCCCTCGGGGAGGGCGGTCATCTGGGCCAGGCACCTGGCATCGGCGCAGGAGATGGCCTTCTGCCAGGCGCAGGCCATGATGGGGAGGGCGCCGCCCTGGGCTGCGTGGGGGCAGGCCCTCGTGGGGGCTGCGATGAGCTCTGCCAGCCTGCTCAGTGCCCAGTCCCGCAGCCGGGCCATACCCGGAGGCCCGTCCCCCTCCAGGTAGATGACGTGGGCCCCTGCCAGGCGGGGGCCGATGGTCTCGGCCAGGCGCCCGGCCAGGGGCCAGGCGAGCCGCGCCGCCTGCGGCATGAGCTGCTGCGGCAGGCGGCCCCTGCGGCGGAAGAGGAGCGGGCTCATGGGACTCGCCAGGGCTCGTCCTGGGGCAGGGACAGGACGAAGCGCCGGGCGTCGCCGGTGGTGGGGAAGAGGTGGGGCAGGGCGTCGGCGAGGACGTTGGCGAGCCCTGCCGGCCCCTCGCCGGCGTAGCCCCAGGCGAGCCCATGTAGGGCGATGAGGGGCCGGCCGTCCTTGTCCACGAGCTCGACGATGCCGAAGGCCTCGTCGTGGCCGGGCCGGCCCCTGGCGGCGACAACCTTGCCCCGCAGGAAGCGGCGGCGCCGGTAGTAGGCGGCCAGGGAGAAGGTGGTCACCCCCGGCCGCTGCCGGTCGTCGGCGCTGCGCCAGTCGGGGGCGAGGACTCTCGCCAGGCGGTGGGCGGAGTAGATGCGCTCCAGCGCCATCGTCACCGTGCCGCTGCCGCTGCAGAGGCGGCAGGAGGGCCGGCGCCCCTCGCAGAGGGGGCAGGGGAGGGTGTCGGAGGGGTGCATGGGATCTCACCCCTCTGGTGGAATGCCAGGCCGCGTCATCCGCCCTTCAGGCATTCCGGGCACAGCCCGGCCACGAGGATGGTATGGCCCAGCTGGGCCATAGTCATGCGCGGCCCCGGCGGCGGCACCTGGGCGCCGCAGCGGTCGCAGGCCATCTCCTCGCCGTGGGGCCGCAGCTCCTCCAGGTAGCGCTCGAAGCACTCCCTGGAGAGGCAGACGATGCGCCGCGACCAGGCGACGGCCAGGACGGCGATGGGGCCGGCGCCCATCTCCACGTGCTCGCACCCCCGGATGTCGCCCAGGGCGAGCCCCAGGGGGACTTCCAGGAGGCGGCGCAGGAGCCAGCGCTGCACCCCCTCCTCCTGGGCGGTGATGGGGTGGATGCTCACCGGCGCCCCGCTGAGGGCTGACAGGAGGCCGAGCATCGACGAGGCCTCGGCGAGGGCAGCCTCCGACTGCTCCCGCCAGGTGGGGGAGACGCTCCCCTCTCCCAAGCCCTGGCGGACGGCCTCGAATAGGGCCAGGGTGTCGATGTGGGGGTAGAGGTAACTTTCCTTCATGGCTGCCTGGCCCTGATGGCCTCCCAGACCTCTCGCCCCAGGAGGCGGCGCGCCCAGGCCTCGAACCGGCGCCGGTCCCGTCGCAGCACGATGGCCCGGTAGAGGTTTACCGTGACCACTGCCGTCGGCGAGACGGCGGCCACGAACTTGACCGGCGAGCGGTGCCCCTCTTCCACCAGCCGCCGGAAGTGCGCCTCCTGGGGCGAGCCCTCGGCGGCGGTGTACTCGACGGCGATGGTCGCCTGCCGGGCGGGCATGACGTAGCAGGCAGCGGCAGGGCCCTTGCCCACCCACACCTCCCGCTCCACGTACTCTCGCAGGGCGGCATCGGCGTGGGGCAGCGTGGTCAGGTAGGCCGTCCCCTGGCCCAGGAGCCAGAGGGCTGACTCGAGGCTCTCCATCAGCGCTCCCCCTCGGCGGCGAGGGCACGGATGGCGGCGCCGAGTTCCCTGATCCGGATGTGGGCGGTGGAGCGCCGCTCGCCGTAGCGGCAGCACAGCTCTACCAAGCGCATCACCCTCTGCTGGTCCAGGTGGAGGGCATCCCCCACCTGCCTCAGGGCAGCGCTCACCATGGGCGCCACGATGAGGACAGGGGTCTCCTCCTGGTCGGTGGCGCCCATGATCTCGGCCACCATCGAGACGGTGATGGCGGCCTCGCTGATGGCCATTAGTTGGCGGATGATGCGCAAGAGGAGGGCGGCCCGCCGGTGGGCGATGGCGGCGCGGCTCTCCCAGCGGCTGCGGGCCACCTCCTCGGCAGTGCGGAGGATGTCAAACTCCCTCACTGTCTCACCTCCTGGAGATACCGGGCAGGGGTCCTATTCCGTCAGCTCCCGCCAGGTGCTGGCGTACTCGAACTCCCGCCGGCAGCGGGGGCAGCGGTATCTGTACCACCTGCTGTCTTGCGTAGCCGGGCACAGGGGTCTATTCCTGCGCCTTCTGCCGGGGTAGCTCCGTAGGGCTGCTGCCCCCTTCCTCGACCGCGATGGCCCCGACCTGCACGGCTGCCGCGAGGGGCAGGTGCAGGACGAGGGACGAGGCCAGGAGGGAGCAGCTGGATGAGAGGGCCAGCAGCTCTCGTGCCCTCATCGCAGGGCGGCGGGGGTAGCCGGGGAGGGCATGGGCGCCGGCCCTGCCACCCACCAGGAGTGGCCGCAGCGCCGGCACTCGGCCCTTGCCGGCAGCAGGTGGCGTCCCGCTGCTATCAGGCGCCGGGACTCCACCTCGGGGCAGTCCCCTCCCACCGTCACCTCTTCCACGATGGTGCACTCACGGGTGGAGGTGACGGTGAGGTGGGGGCTGGAACAGAGGGGGCAGGGGGTGATGGGCACAGCTCTCACCTCCTCATTCGTTCTCGGCGGCCATCTTGGGCAGGGCCCCTGTGGCGGCGGCCCATGCCAGGTGGGGGATGGCCCAGTCGGGGAGCCTTGCCACCTCGGCATCGTCCCCGAGCCAGGCGATAATGATGCGGGCCAGGGCAGCCCTGCCGCCCCTCGATGCCTCGATGCCTCCCGCACCGGCATGGAGGTGGCGCAGGAGGAGCAGGGCGTCCCCGAGCCCCATCGGGGTGGTGGTGGCCCTCTTTGCCCCCGGCGGTCGGGACCGGCGCCGCATGCTGCCGCAGCCGGTGCAGCCCCACCACTCGATGGAGGGGCTGCTACCCGTGCCGGCGGCGGCGAGCAGAGTGAGGGCCTGCCGGCAGCCGGGGCAGCGTGGCCCCTGCCTACCCTTCTGGCTCGAAGGCGAGCTCATCGCCCGGGGCCTCTCCCTCGCCGGGTGCCGGCCCTTCCTTGGCGCCGGCAGCCCTTGCCAGGAAGACGACCCGGTGGGCGAGCACCTCGTTCACGTGGCGGGTGATGCCGTCCTGCCCCTGGAAGGAGCGTGAGCGGAGGCGCCCCTCCACGTAGACGGGCTGCCCCTTCTGGAGCCAGAGGTTGCAGACGTCGGCCTGATTGCCGAAGACGATGACGGTGAACCACTCGGTGTGGTCCACCGTCTCGCCGTCGGCCCCCCGCTCGCGGGTGGTCACCGCCAGCCGAAAGGTGGTCATGGACTTGCCGGCGGCGGTGAAGCGTATCTCGGGGTCTGTCCCGAGGCGGCCGATGAGGATGACCTTATTGAGCACCGGGGCTCCCTCCTAGAGCCAGGATGCCAGTTCGGGGGCCTTGCCGGCGAGGGCCTGGCGCACCAGCTCCCGCGCCCGCCGGTAGTCAGCCATGAAGCCACGGTGGTGGTGCCGGTGGCGGAAGGCGGCCGCGATCGTCTGCCGGTTGACCTCCAGCAGACCGTGCTCGCTCCACCCCGCCATGTGCACGTACCACTCGCAGGCGAAGGGCCTGCCGAGGGCGTGGTGCTTGATGGCGTTGGCGGCGGCGTGGGGGGTGAAGTAGCCGAGGCTCTCACAGATAAGGTGGGCGGCGAGCCTCGGGTAGCGGGCGAGCACTCCCTCTAGGGTCGTCGTCATATCTACCATCATCTCACCTCCTGTCGCTGGTCGGCCCCTCTCTCAGCAGCCTTTCGCAACGGCCGCACCAGCCCGGGCTGTGCCCCGGCCGGTTGTCGTAGGCGACGGCGGCCGTGAGGGCCGCCTGATCGAGGCGGGCCGGTCGCCCCGTCTGGCGCAGTGGGAAGCGCTATTTCCCCCTTGTGGGGGGATGGGCTGTGAAGCCTGCAGCCTGGAGGCCGGCCACCAGGGCGTCCAGGTAGTGGTGTTCCACCACCAGGGCACCTCCCCACCACATGGCATCAGGCTGCACGTTCTCGTGCAGCCAGCGCCGGCACTCCGGGCTGAGCGGCCTCAGGAGGACGAAGTTGGAGGAGGTAAACTCGACGCTGAACATGTAATCACCTCCCTGTGTCGTGTGGTGTGGGCCGGCAGGACCACGGTGCCCACCCGTGCTCCTGCCAGATATGGAAGGCCTGGAGGACCTGGCCTGTGGCGTCGGCGGGCACAGGCCCCCAGAGGTCGGGGATCACCTGGAAGATGCCCCTCTCGCCATGATCCCCGAGGGCCGCTGGGTCTAGGCGGCTCTCGCAAGTGGCCACCTGCAGGGCCTCGTGGCATGGCCAGGGCAGGGAGCAGATGAGGCTGGGGATGTCCACTGGCCCCTCCGGCCCTGGCGGCGCAGATGCCGCCGTCGGGGCGTCTGGGGGAAGGTGGTTGGCCGGGGGCACTTCCTGGACGGGGGGTGGTGGGAGCGGTGGCAGGGCCGGCGGGCGAGGGGCTGCCGCCATCACGGCGGCGATGGCGGCGATGGCCATCACCCTGAGGGACATGGCCGCTCAGGGCATCCCCTCGTAGTCGGCGACGATGCGGTAGACGCGGCGCATCATCGCCTTGGGGAAGCGGGCCGAGAGGGCGCGCATGACGGCGCCCCGGTCGTCCTGGAGGCGAAGGCCAAGGGAGCGGTAAGCGGCGAGCACCTCCTGCCGGAACGCCTCCTCCCGCTCCACCTCCACCACCACCCTCTCGATAAGTGCGACAGCGCCCCTCACCTCCCGTTCCTCCCAGTCCTCCAGGAGCAGCTGCTCCACCGTCTGCACGGTGAGGGCGCCGTCCTCCATGGCCCGGTAGCAGGCGTGGCGCACCGCCTCTCTACTGATGTGGGCGCCCTCGGCGAAGTGTATCTCCTCGACCTGGGGCGCCTTCAGCTTGAGCAGGCGCCACGTCCCGCCGGGCGTTAGGAGGTACCAGACGGCCCCCTCCATGCCGGCAAGGCCCTCATCGGTCTCCCGGAGCTGCCGGCCCATCTCCTCCCGCTGTCGCTCGTAGAGGCTGCGCAGGTCCGACGGGGAAGAGACGGCCAAGAGGAGCGGCGCCGGCGGGGCGGGCGTGGTGGGGAGGGCCGACGGCGGCAGGTGCTTCCCGTCGCCGGTGATGGCGAAGAGGAAGGCCGCCGCCAGGGGCACCCGGTAATCGATGAGGTGGCGGTTGGCGCTCCCGTACATCTCGAAGGATGCCGAGAGCCCCGTCTCTCTGACCCACGCTTCGATGCCGGGGTTCTCCTCCAGGAGACGCCGCCACATGGTGAGGAAGCTGCCCATGCGGCGGTCTCCCAAGAAGGGCATGAGCCTGGTCTTATAGGAGACCACCCTCTTCCCGGAGGCGGTGCGGTAGCTGAAGGCGAGCACGTTGGTGCCGTCCAGCTTCTCGTACGCCTCCAGGCGGACAGCGGGCGGGAAGGCCCAGCGGCCGGCCCGGTCGAACGGGTAGCCCATCTTGGGCGTCCCGTAGACGACCTGGGGCTCGGTGGGGCCGTCGGCGTAAAAGATGACGAGGGCGCCGTAACGGTGGTCGGGCCGGCGGCAGATGTAGCCCGCCACCGTTATGGCATTGAATGGGTCGATGTCGCGGAAGGGGTGGAGGTCCCGGGGCTGCACCCCCAGGACCCCCGTCGCTTCATGGGCTTCCATCTCGACCTCCTCAGTCCGTCTCCAGGTGGACGGCATGGATGCCGTCCACCACGGCCCAGTAGTGGCCGTTGCCCAGCCCCCGGTACTCGGTGGCCAGCGACGGCCAATACCCGTGCTCGTTCGCAGGGCGAGCGAGCACGGAGCAGTCATACTTCCCCTGCCAGAAGGCCTGTATCGCCTCCCGGCGGGAGAAGCGCTCATGGATATCCCGGAGGACATGCTCCGGGCAGCCCTGGGAGCGCAGGGTCGTGACGCCGCGGGTCTCGAGGAGGTACTTCACTCCCAGGGCCTTGAGCGCCTCACGGCACGCCTGCCAGCCCTCCCTGGCGGCGAGCCTTGCCAGCTCATCCAGGTAGGCCAGCGCGGCCCGCGCCTCCTCCTGGAGCTCGGGCCAGACGCCTGGCGGAGCATAGCGGGTGATGCAGCGGGTGGCGGCAGCGAGGGGGCGCAGCCGCTGCATCCCCGAGGGGACGGGGGGCTCGAGCCTCGCCGTGGTCCCCCAGTGGGGTGGCCACCGGTAGCGCCGGTAGCCGTACTTACGGGACCCCGGCAGGAACTCGAAGATGTCGCCCCCCGGCAGGTGGGCGATGCGGACAGTCTTGCCGTCCGCCAGCCGGAGGCGGGCCCCCCGTCCCTCCGGGAGGTGGGAACGGATATCATCCAGGGAGGAGACGGGGGCCCACATCAGTCCTCCTCCCGGCCGGCGAGCCCCTCCACCTCCTCCTCGTCCACCACCTGCCGGTAGCGGCGGGTCGTGGTGTGCTCGCCGGGCGGCAGGGGCACCAGGAGCTCCACGTCCTCGCCCTGCTCCTCGGCAGCCAGGGCGAAGCGGGCGGCAGCCGCCGGCGAGGGGAAGAGGCGGACGTCCATGACGTCCCCCTGGTTGGGGTGGCGCAGGAGGACGACGGAGGGGAGGTCATCCCCGCCCATCCCGGATATCTCCCTCTGGTCGAGGCGGTCGAGGGCCTCCACCACGTCCTGCAGCCCTGCCGAGAGGAGGGCCTGGCGGACTGCCTCGGGGCCGTCCTCGATGTCCAGGCCGATGCTCTCCGCCGCCCCGGCCAGGCTCACCGTGCGGCCGTCGGGCAGGGTGAGCATGGCGATGGCCTGGTTGTGGAGGCCGCCCATCTGGAGGACCCGGTATCCCATGCCCTCCAGGACGGAGATGACCCGTCCCAGCACCAGGTCGGCGAAGGGGGAATCTCCGTCGTCGAGGCCGTACTTCTGGAAGGCCTCGTAGACGGAGTGGTCGCGGATATAGGTAATCCTCACTGCTCTCATCCTCCTTTCTCACCGGCAGGCGGGAGCGTATGGCTGCCGCGCTTGCCTGCGTTGCCTGAGGAGCCGTGCTGTGGCCCAGCCGTTGACGACGGCATGGGCCAGGATGGCCGGCCAGATGGCGCCGGAGGCGATGGTGAGGCCCCCCAGCGCGAGCCCACACCCGCAAGCCCAGGGGATGCTGGGGAGCGGGTGGGCGAGGCCGAATATGAGGGAGGACAGGAGGAGTGCGCCTCCTGTCCCCCATACCGGCAGGAGGAGGCCGCCCATGATGAGGCCGCGCACGGTCGCCTCCTCCACCAGGGGGCCCATGGCTACGGCCGTTATGAGGAGCGGCAGCGCCCCTCGCGGCAGGTCGCGGCGGGGTGCTGCCTGCACGCCTAGCGCTGCCAGCAGCCGCAGGTAGAGGCTGGCAGCGGCTACGAGCAGCATCCCTGCTGCCAGGCCCGCCATGGCCCACATCACACTGGGTGGGGTGGTGAGCCAGGGCAGGGATGCGGCCGCCGCCTCCGGCGCGGTGCGACCGCGGGCGAGGGCAACGAGGAGCAGCGACAGCAGCAGGATACGGGCTACCTAGCCCTTCACCGGCTGCCGTCCGCGGCGACGGGCGAGGGCGCCGTGCTAGCCGTCCTCGCCTGCGCAGACGAAGGCGATGTAGGTCGCAAGCGCCTCCTGTGGCGTGGAGGCGCGGACGTACACTGCAATGGGTGCCCCCGACCGGTCGCGCACGGTATGGACGCGCGTGCCGTCGGGTAGCACGTAGCGCGCCCGGCGGGGCCGTTCGAAGGTGTACCCCCGCTCCTCCACCAGGAAGACCTGCTCCTGGGGAGGGGCAGGCGGGTGCGGGCGGCGCTGCTTCATCACAGCACCCTCAGGTAGAGGCGCCGCTCCCAGGTGTGGCCGTCGCCGTCCCTGGTGCGGGAGGCGGCCACCGCCAGGAGGCCATGGCCGTCCAGGCGGAAGGCGGGCCGGGGGAGCGGCACGTGCTCCTCCCTGAGGCGGAGGTCGCAGCCGGCGATGGGCAGGGCCGCGGCGCCATCGCCGGCATCGAGGTAGTAGAGGTCGAGCGTGGGGCTCTTACGGCGCCTGATCATGGTCTCACCTCCCTGTTGGCTTAAGGGTGTCATGTGCCGGTCTGACCTGGACGTCGCTGTACTGTAGTGCTATAGCCTGGTCTGGCTGCATGGAGTGGTGTGAGGGGGCAGGCTTATGCTGCCTGTCCGCTCATGCTGCCTGCACGTCGCCGTTGGCCAGGGCGTATGCCTGGTCCACGGCCTCGTCCAGGCGGCGGTGCAGGTCGTGGCGGTAGCTCTCGATGTCGGCGCCCAGGAAGCGGAGCACGGCCAGGGTGTTGGAGATCATGGTAAAGGGCGCGCTCATGAGGAGGCGCTCATGGCGCTCGATGGCTGCCTTCCGCTCCTCGGCTGGCATGGAGTCGGCTACTACCTTCTCCCTGGGATACCAGCAGTACTCGCTGCGGGCGGCGGGGCGGGTGGTGACGAAGTACCGCCTGGCGCCCAGGGGGAGGCGCTTCATGCGGACCAGGAGCCTCGTAGTCTCGTCCAGGCGGTAGCGCCTGGCCTGCTCCTCCAGGGGGCCGAAGAGGGTGAAGTCTCCCTTCTGCTCCCTGGCCCAGAGGTAGTCGGCCACCTCATCGACGGTGGCGCCTGGGTGGCGGTGGAGGAAGCTGTCCACCGCCGCCTCCACGGGGTCGGGCCTGGTGGCCCTCGTGGTGCGGACGGCCATTCCATCACCTCCTTCAGGCAGCCATTGCTGCCTCGGCGATGTCGTCGATGGTGAAGAGTCCCCAGCGGCCGTTGGCGCCGCCTGCGGGGGAGAGGCCTACCGAGCGGGCGGCCACATCCAGCAGCTCCAGCACCAGGGCCTTGCTGAAGTGGCTCTGGGGGTAGCGGAAGCGGAGGCTGAAGCGTGTGCCCGGGCCGATGGCCTCATGGTACAGGGGCTCGGTGGTGCGGCCGTCGGGCCGCACCACGCGCCTGACCACCGTCTCGGCGGCCGCGTCCTGGGGGAAGAGGACGGGGTAGACGTCCCAGCGCTTGAGGGCTGCCTGGGCCACGCCGTCCTCCTTGTCCAGGAGGAGCCATGCCCGCTTGAGCATGGCGATAACGTTGGCGCGGGGGATGATGATGCGGCCGTCGGGGATGCGTGGGAAGAAGAAGTGAGTGTCGTCCCCCGGCCGGGTCATGGGCGCCAGGCAGTGGGTGATGAAGGTGGCCGTGACCACCGTTATGGGCGACCACTGGCCGTACCTGGCCCCCTGGCGGCCCTTCTGGGAGGTGGGTGGCAGCACCTCGTAGCCCTTCTGGCCATCAGGCCCCTCCTTCACGGTGACGTAGTCCTGGCGGACGAGGAATCTGAGGGCCTGGTGGACCGAGAGGGCGTCGGCGCCCATCTCCTCCTGGGCGAGGCGGGCCAGCTGCTCCTGGGGCGCCCAGCCCAGGTCGGCAATCTTGCGGAATAGGAAGTCCTTGAGGTCCTGCAAGGCGTCCTTGCGCATGCGTCTCACCTCCTGCGGTTGCAAGCTTGTCGTATACGGTGAGCTGCCCTGTACGGCCATGGCCTCACCTGGTATGTGACTGCCGTGTCATCGGGGCATGCGGGGTCGTGTCAAGATTTATGTGTAAGCGTCTGTGTACGGGGGGCATACCTTTCCCGAAGCATCCCTTCCAACACCTCCTGCACCTCGGCAAAACCCTTCAACCTCCGCTCCGCCCACCTCC
>Ga0101941_1001247_pt1 | contig 20176 bp, 14 predicted proteins | sample DewCreD2012metaG_3_FD_75242 | JGI IMG/M metagenome (GOLD analysis project Ga0101941, IMG submission 75242) | Hot spring sediment bacterial and archeal communities from British Columbia, Canada, to study Microbial Dark Matter (Phase II) - Dewar... ...
TAGCCGGCGCGGCTGAAGACCCAGCGGCGCAACTCAAACCATACGCATAGATCTCGCACCGTCAGGAGAGGCCCCTGGGTCGCATGGGCCATGGCTTGATCGGAGATCAGGCGGGTCTGGGATTCCATATCTTCCATCTTCCTCCTCATATCTGGGAGATCCCGGTTCCCGCGGCTATGCCCATTTCCCTCCGAGCGATCGAGGAACTACCCGGAGTCCCCCGCGTCACTCATAAAGCCAGCAGCGCACCATACGACCATCCCGATGGATCGCCGGCGGATCCTGGGAACACTTCTCAAACCGGAAAGGGCAACGATCTGCGAAGCGACAGCCGGGGGGAAGCTGGATCAGGCCCGGAGGCCGGCCGGGGATGAACGTGATCTCCCCCCGATGGCGGAGGCGAGGCACACTGGCCAGCAAGCCCTTTGAATACGGATGGAGAGGCTCACGGAAGAACCGTTGCGCATCGCTGAACTCGACGATCTGACCTGCGTACATAACGGCCACCCGATCGGCCAACTCGCTGGACACCGCAATGTCATGGGTGATCAGGATGAAGGCGATCCCCGTCTCCCATTTGATTTGTTTCAATTTGTTGAAGATACTGGCCTGGGTGAGCACATCCAGCGCAGAAGTAGGCTCATCCAGGAGGAGAAGGCGGGGAGAGGTGATCATGGCCATGGCGATAGCGGCCCGCTGGCGCATCCCCCCGCTGAGCTCAAAAGGATAACGCTGGAGGAAGGCCTCCGGGATCCCCACCAGCCGAAAGAGGGCACGAGCCCGTTCCAGCGCCTCGCCTCGGCTCATCCCCAGCTGGTTCACGGCCGGCTCGATGATCTGATCGCCCATCCGCAATACCGGGTTGAAGGCGTTCATTGCCGCCTGGGGGACCAGAGAGATCAGCTTCCAGCGCACTTCCCGGCGGAAGCTTTCATCATCCAGGCGCATCAGATCCAGCCCATCCATGAGGATCGCGCCGCGATAAGCGGCCACGTTGCGAGGCAACAGGCGCAGGATCGCGCGGACCAGGGAGGATTTGCCGCATCCCGATTCGCCCAGGATCACCAGGGCCTCGTTATCTCCCACAGTCAGATCCACCCCGTCCACCGCGCGCACGATCCCTGCCCGGGTTCGGAAGTGGAGGACCAGGTTCGATATCTCCAGGAGGGTCTTCGGGGTCATCGCTGATCTCAGATCTCCCGCAGACGAGGATTGAACACCCGATCCAGGGCGAAGCCAACGGTGGAGAACGAAAGGCCTGCCACCATCAGCAGGAAGGCAGGCTCCAGCACCCAGTAGTAAGAGCCCTGGAGGAGGCTTCCACTGAAGATCGCCTCGTCCAACACCTTCCCCCACGTAGGCAGCACGGGATCCCCTAACCCGAGCACAGCGAGGGAAGCTTCCAGAAAGACAAAGCTGGGCACTCCGATGACCAGATTCGGGATCATTAGGGGAAGGACGCGGGGCAACAGATAGCGGAGGATGATCCGCCCGCTTCCCGCCCCATAGGCCTGTGCGGCTTCGATATAGGACAGTTCCCGGATCTGGAGGAAGATCGCCCGATAGTTCTTGATGGTGATGCTGAAGACCGAAAGGACAATGGCGACCCCCAGGATCACCACCAAGCTACGCGAGTAAAGGGTGCCCACCAAGATGAGGACAGGAAGGAAGGGGATGATGGAGAAGATCTCCACCAGGCGCTGGATCAGCTCGTCCACCCATCCCCGGAACCACACCCCCACGGCGGCCAGCCCCATGGCGATCAGGGTGGTCCCTACGGAGCCCAGCACCCCGAAGGCCATGGCCACCGGGAAGCCCCAGAGCAGAGCTACCCCCAGATCGCGGCGGTAGCGGTCGGTTCCCGCCCAGCCGTATACCTGCCCGTAGGCAATGAATTCCACATCGACATCCGCGTCCGGCTCGAAGGTGACCGCTTCGATGCGCAATCGATAGGTTCCCTTCAACACCCGAGGCCGGCTCTCCCCCGGCGTGGAGAAAAGGGCTTCCTCAGGGGGAACTCCTTCCAGACGTTGGAGCAGCCGGCGATCCTGAGAGAATCGGAACCCCTGTTTGATCCCCTCGACGCGGAGCTCCGCGACCCGGATCGATCGCCCATCCGGGGTCTTCCAGGTCGCCACGAGGAACGGCGCCTTCTCGCGGAAGCTGGACCAGATATAGAGAGCGAGCTCCTGAGGGAAGGTATCGTAGGGATAATTGAAAACGAACTCCACTTCGATGCGCCGCCCCTCGCCGGCGGGCTGGCTGCGCTTCCAGGAGGGCTGATCCCGCGTGCTGAAGATCAGAGTATCCGCCAGCTTATCCCGTCGGAACCAGTTCACCCACGCCGGAGGGACCTGACGGGGCGATCGATACCAGACCTCCTCCCCTCCTCGCCACAAGCGGACAGCCTCCGAGTAAGGGATCCGAAGAGGCACGGCGAGGGAGATCAACGCCATGATCCCGATGACGATCCCTCCGAGAAGGGCCGAGGGATAATAGCGCAGATCCTTCAGGAAATCTTTTAGCCAGAACCTCATGGGGCCCCCTGCTCTACCCCCGGCCCGCCAATCCGCACCCGGGGATCAACGAGGGCATAGAGGATGTCCAGGATCAGCACCGTCAGGGCCAGCAGATACGCGAAAATAACGGTCGCTCCCACAATCACGGGCGTATCCACCAGCCCGATGGCCTCATAGGTCACCCGACCCAGCCCAGGCCAATTGAACACCGTCTCCAGGATCGGCGCGCCGGTCCACGAGGTGATCAACACGATAGCAAAACTCGTGAGGATATTCGGCAGGGTGGGCCGGAGGATATACCGACGCTCGATGTCGCGGCCTTTCAGGCCTTTGGCCCGCGCCATTTCCACATAATCCTCACCGGCGTAAATCAGAAAGAAGGTGCGGTTGGCATAAGCGTTGATAAAGAAGTTGCTCAGCGTGAGGGCCAGGGTGGGCAGGATCAGGTGACGCAGCACGCTGAGAGCATAACTCATGGAATCCAGAGGCGGGGGGACGTCCACCATGCCTCCGAAAGGGAGCCAGCGGAGGGTAGCGGCGAAGATCAGGATCAGGAAAACCCCATAGAACCAGGCCGGTGCGGCCGAGAGAGGAGTCAGAGCGATGATCACACGATCCACCAGATGACCATAGCGCCGGGAGAGGGCCAGGCCAGCCCACAGGGTCAAAAAGAAGATCAGGACATTGCTCGTGCTCAAGAGGAGGATCGTGGGAGGCAGACGTTCGGCGAGAATCAGACGGACCTGTCGGGATCCGGTGTCGCTGGAGATCTGATAGGAGCGTCCCAGATCCAGGAGCAGGGCATCCCTCAAGTAAATCAAACTCCGAATGAGAAAGGGCCGATCCAGCCCGAAATACTGTTCCAGCTGCTGCACCCGCTGCTGCTGCAAGCGAGCCCGCGCGTCTGGGGAGAGGGTTCGGAAGGACGGATTGGCCAACAACTCTTGACCGACCCGCTCCCGGATCTCGGCCCGGCGGATCTCATCGACATACCCGCCCATGTTCGCGACAAGGATGGTGAGATAAACAGCAATGACGACGGTGATCGCCAGAACAAGGATCCGGAAGGACACAAAGAGAAAGACCCGCCGGGCGGCTTCAAGCAAGGGTGAGGCGGAAGCCGCGGCCTCCGGCTTCGGGGTCACCAGCAGGGCGCTCTGCTCCATTCCTCGTCCATCCCCTTTGCCAGGCGAGGGCGAGGCGTTCTCCAGCCTCGCCCTCGCCCCAGATCCAGAGGTAGCCCTCGCTTATTTCGTGCTGATGAATTCCAGAGAGGCGAAGGCCGGCAGGCTCACCGGCTTGACCGTCACGATCACCTCCAGCCGGTTGCTGCCCGCCCCCAGCTTCTGGGTCACATCCCCTGTCAGGCGAACCTGATAGCGCCCTTCCGCGACGGGAGCGGCCTGGCCGCTGGCGGCCACCTGACCCTGGGCATCGAAGACCAGATAGCGAACGCTTTGGACATCCGCCGCCGGATAGGGGCGATCCTTCTCTTCGACGCTGACTTCAAAGGTGGCCTCGCTCCCGGCCGTCACCTGGCTGGGCCCCTCCACGCTGACGCTCGCCAGGCGCGGCGCGCTGAACCGGGCCCACTTGTCCGGTGGATCTGGAAAGTCAGCGAACCGCTTCAGGCTGACGGTCTTCTCCGTGGGGAACACCTTATCCAAATAGAACTGGCCCATGCCAACCCAGAAATGGTTATGGGCTTCCACCCACTTCTTCAGGTTGGCATAACGGCTCTGGATTTCCTCCTTCTTCACGTATTCACCCATCGTCGGAGCATAGGGGAGATAACCCTCTTGCGCGGCCTGATCCAGCGCGGCCTTCAGCACATCCAGGCTGGGTCCGGCCACCATGTTCATCCATTCCACCTTCAGCTTCTCCGCCTTATCGGAGGAGAAGGCCAGCTTCTTATCGGCCTCCGCCCGGATCCCCAGCGCGAGGGTATGCCACGGACCCGGCCCAAAGCTATAGTCAGGGAACCATGTCCAGCCAGCGGCCAGGACCTCGGCATCCAGCTCGAAAGCGTCCACATAGCTTTCGATCACCAGCGGGTTCGTTGAGACGATGCGGACACCCTTGAATCGCTGCATGAAGGATTCGAAGCTCGGGACATAGGATTCGTCATAGATGGGGCTATCTGGCTTGGCTCGATCGAAGGTCAGGATCAAGTTCAGGATGAAATCCCCCAGAGAGAGGGGCGAGCCGTCATGCCATTTCACCTTCTGGAACAGGTCTGCCGGGTAATACACCGTGACCTTAGCCTGAACGCTCACAGGCTGGGTATAACGCTCGCTGGCGCGAACGAACCGCTGGGCCTTCGCGTCCCAGTCCACCCAGGCATCGGCGGGGACCTGGATCTCCTTCGCCGTCTGCAGGGAGACCCAATCCAGAGTCCGAGTTACCGGTAATCCTTCCCGGACCACTACCTCTGCCCGCTCGAGCCGCTGGGGCCAGTAAAGCCCTGTATAAGGATCCGGCATGGCCGCCGGGTCACTGGTGGCCCGATAGGCGAAGGCATCGGAGACCCAGTTGGAGCCGGCTACCGGGTTGTAGGGGTCAATCAGGATCCCGTTGAAGGCGATGCGCACCTGGGGGGCAGGGTTCTTGAGCCAGCGAAGGGTATAGGGAACCAATCGGGATCCGCCGAGGCCGCCGGCCAGATCATAGGCTGCAGTCAGATCCGCCTTGCGGGCGTTGAAGGATTGCTGATCGACCAGCCATACCCGGACGGAATCCTTCAGCGCCAGCTCCATGGCCCGGCGGAACAGCTGAGCTCGCTCCTCCAGGGTGCGATACTGCCGGTTTTGCAGCTTCGTGGCCACATCCAGGAACTCCGGAGAAGGCTTGTAGGCGGTGGCCAGAGGGGTGCCCGCCAGGGCACTGGTCTGTGGCGTATAGAAATCAGCGAACACCGTAGAATCATCCCGGGAGACCGCTGTGTTGATCCACCCTCCGGTGTAGAGGTGCCACTTGCCCTCGGCGGGATCGCTCCGGAGCCAGATCGGCGAGGCCTCCCTCCGGGTCTTATACTGCCGATCCACAGTAAACCCGACCTGCTCCAGCAGGCCTGCCACATAGTCGCCGATGGCTTTGCGCTCATCCTCCGTCCGAATAATGAAGATCAAGGTGACCGGCTTGCCTTTATATAGCCACTTTCCGTCCGGCCCGAGGGTGGCCCCCAGCGCCTTCATGCGATCCGCAATGACCTGCTTCGCCTTGTCCGGATTGTGCGCGTACTGACGCTCCAGAGCACGCGCCACATCTACATATCGGGCATAGTCGGGGAAGGCGGAACTCAGGGGCAACCACTTGGGCGTGGCCAAGCCTCCATAGATCTCCTGGGCAATGTAGTTGCGATCGATCAGCCAATTCATCGCCTCTCGAATCTGCGGGTCCCCGAAGGGATTCAGCCGACCGTCTTTGAAGTTCAACACGGGGTTGAAGGTGAGCTCTGTGTAAGCGCCCCAGGCCAAGTTATAACCCAACTTGGCATCGCCGCGCACCGTCTTGAACAGCTGGGGGTTTGATACCGTCTCCGCGTAGATATCGATCTGACCCGCCTGGAGTTGCTGGACCCCTGCCTCCTGGGAGGCGACCGTGGAAAGGACGAGTTCCTGAATGCCCACAGGGGCAGCGGTCGGAGAGGGCGCAGGAGCCGAGGTTGGAGTCGGAGCAGGGGCAGTCGTAGGCGTCAGAGGCGCTGGAGTCGCCTGACGGCATGCGCTCAGGGCCACCAGGCCGAGCACAGCCAAGAGAAGGAACTATGGCGGGCGGTTGTGCTTCATGGCTTCTCCTCCTCATCCGTAAGCTGGGCTCCGCTTTGGAGACATCGCTATGTTAAATCAGATGGGGCGAAACCGTCAAATTCGCTCCTCTCAAGGTTCGGAGCGCTCCTAACCCGAGTCGGGATCCCCGATATGCATGGACCGCTACCCCGGATCCTGCAACCCTCGCCCTGAGAAAAAAAAGAGGAAAACAGCGCTATCTTCTCCATGGGAACCGAAACCGCGGGGAGGCCTCTCGCGTCGGAGAGGCAGCGGCGAGGACCGGGAAGAGCTCCGATAACATGGACTGGAGCGCCTCGGTGAACCCGCGGGTTTCCTCCGCATATCGTCCGCCCGTCAGGGCCTGAAGGACCGCCAGGTGCTCCACGCCCAGCCGCAGGTTGGTCTGCGATCGGGCGATATCCAGATCCAGATAGGGCAAAATGTGCACCGGCATCGCCCGCGGCAGTCGGTGACCCAGGATCGCTTCCACATGCTCCCGCAACCGCCCGACCAGCTCGGAGCCGGATTCCCCACGCACTTTATTGAAGACAATTCGAACCTTGCTGGAAAAGGCCGCAGGGCCAGCCATCCGGTAGACGTGCGCCAGCCAGGAAGCCCCGGCGATCAGCCCGGTGTCCTCGGGCTCCAGGATGATATAGAGCACCTGGGAGCGATTGATCGCTCGCAGCGAGAGCGGCGACATCAGGTTATTGCCGGTGTCCAGGACCACGGTGTATCCCTCCCCGGTCGCTCGTTCAATGGCGAAATCCAGCCAATCCGCCGCCCGAGCCAGAACGGAAAGGGAATGTTCCCCCATCAAGGGATCCAGGGTCAACAACCCGGCGGTGAGGCGCAGGTTCCAGCGGATCCCCCGCGGGGCCGGCACCTGGCTCCAGAAGATCGGGATATGGGCGCCGGGTTCGAACACGCCGCCGGCGCGGGGCATGGGCGGGTGGTGGCTGGCCAGCTCGATGATGGAATAGATAGGGATTCCCTCTCCCAGCCGGAATAAATCGGGCTGGTTCCCCCGCGTATCCGATTCGGCATCGATGAGGTGGACGGAGAGCCCCCGGGCCGCCAGGAGGGCCGCGGCGTTCGCCGCGACCGTGCTCTTCCCGGTCCCTCCCTTGGGGCCTCCGAACCCGATCACGCGGGGCTGACTGGCCACCACGACGGGCGCCCCATAAACCGTCTGCAAATACCGGGCCTGTTCGGTGGCCTGAACCTGGGCCATCAGCTCGCTGAGGCGGGCCGCGATTTCCCCTGCCGCGCGCTCCGGGGCGATCACCGGATACTGGAGATGTTCCCCCCAAGTCGCCCAGGGGCTCCCCGGGGAGGCCACCACAATGACCGCAGCCCCAGTTTCCGCCACCAGGCGGCTGACCGTCTCGGTGGTCATCCCGGTTTCCGTTGCCACCGGGATGAGGAGCTGCGGGCGGAGGCCAGCCAGGATTTCCACTGCCACCACCCCAGGCATCGCATACGCTTCATGCCCTAAACGGGCCAGCTGATTGGCGATCTCCCCGCCGATCCCACTCAGGTTCCCCAGGATGACGATATTCATGCCCATCGTTTCTCCCTTACCGTTGGGGTGGAGATCCAGATGGAAGGAAGAAAGCGGGCGCCCCGGCGGCCCGCCGGCCGGCCCAGACCCATTGTTCCAGATCCTGCTCCGCGAACCCGGTGGAGGGGGGGATCTCCGCGCGGGCGCACGGGGGCGCCACCATCAGATAGACCATCTTCGCGGTCTCCAGGGCATACACGATCCCCTCCAGCGCGCTTTGGGGCACCCCCAGCAATAGCCGCGGCGCGCCGGTGGAAGCGCCCGATGTTCGCACCGCGGATGTTCCCTCACCGCCGGAAGGGCTTGGGAAACCCAGGATCGAGCGCACCACTCCGCGGGCGATCCATTTCGCCATGGGGCGGGTGGGAAGGGTCAGGCCCATCGTCCCGGTAATTTCCGCCCCCGGTGTCCGAGGGGGGATTCCCTCAAGCCCCGCGGATACGGCGGTCGGGGCGGCGCCCCCGGCGGGTGCTTCGAAGAACGCCACCACATCCAGACAGTCCCCGGGGCGCAGCATGGAAAAAGGCGGCGCCTGAAGCCGATCCGTATCCTGCAGGGAAAGCAGCTGTTCTCCCTCCACCAGCACGGAGGAAAGACGGGCCGCCGCCGTGAGCTGGCCGGAGGGAAGGATCGCCGTCCGGGGGATCGCCGCTCCTGCCGGAATGAACATCAGCACGGTCCCCCCCGCGTAACGCGGGAGATCGGCCTCCCGGATCATCCCCCGCACAGCCGGAGCATCATAGGCGGTAACCGTTCGAACGCGCTCCTCGGTAAGGGTATCCCCGGGATAGAGCGGGACAGCCGCCACGGCGATTGCGACCTGGCCGGGCACACCCATCGTGACGAGCATTCGGGCAGCGATCGCCACAACCGCTGCCAGGGCCAACCCAATCAACAAAGGAAGTGCCTGTCGTGCGCGAAGCATGGATCGCCTCCAATATATGGAGAATGGAGAACATCACCTCTTCTCCCCACGGGCATGGGGAGACATCTTTTTGGGGAAGCGCAAACCGCTTGCGATGGCCTCCTCGCGAAAGCCCCAGTTCCAACGGTTCGAACGGATCGCGGAGGTTCATGAGCGCACCGGGAGGATGACCCAGCGGCCCTGGCCGGACGTGGCCAGCCAAGTCAGACCTGGATGGCCCGCTGCGATCGGCGGCGTTCCCCGATCCTCCGGCTCGGGAAGCAACCGCCACCCGCGCAGCCCCAACCCATCTCGCCCTACCCACAACCAGATCCAGCGCTCGGAGCGCCGCAGGGCGACCGGGATCTCCTCCCCATACCCCATCCGCATCCGCAGGGCATCCGTATCTGCCACCACCAGGAGGCCCCCGGATCCTGTGGCCTCCCCCGCCATCGCAAGCTCCAGGAAAGCCCGGGGGTCCTCTTCCCCCTTCACCAACCCCTCCAGCAGACCCTCGGGATCCCACGCCAGCACCCTCCCCATGGCCTCCTGAAGCCGGCGCACCAGCCCTTCCATCACTCCCCGTCCCCAGGCCACCTCCGGGGCCATCCCCAGCGCCGGCCGCCGCCGGTCCAGAAGGAGAACGGCCGGCTGCAGATCGTCATCCCACCATCCGAGAGGAAGGGTCACCCCTCCTTCCCCCTGCGCGGGCGAGGGTAAATCGGACCAGGAGGCTCGGGGAGCTCGAGGGAGCGGTGGAACAGGAGGCGCCAGCACCCCCTGTCGCCGCAGCCGGATTTCCCGCCACCGCCCCTCTCCCCACCAGCGACCCCCGAAGGGTTCCTCCGGGATCGGCAGACGCCCGACGATGGCTTCCCAGTCCCGAGCTTCCAGCGGGAGCACCACCCGATGGGCGGGCCGCCCCCGTAGGGATCGCAGGGCCACCTCCCGCCGTGACCCGATCCAAATCCAGAGATCGGCGCGGGCTCGTGCCATCTCCAGCCCCGTCTCCAGCGCCATCTGCGCCTCCTCCGCGATGCTGTCCGCCCCATCCAGCACCAGCAGGGCGGGGCCCGCTTCCGCCCGCAGGATCCGAAACAGCCGGCCCACCCCTTCCCGATCCAGGGGATCCACCCGGACTGCCCACGGAACCTCCCGCCACTCCCCGCGTCCATCGACGACAAAGGCCCGCCGGCCGGCCCGGGCCGCTGCCGACGCCATCCCCTGGAGGATCCGGGTCTTTCCGGTTCCCGCCTGACCGATCAGCATGAGATCCGGAGTCTGCCTCTCACAGAACACCCAGCGGATCTCCCCCTGCTCCGGGAAATCCGCTATCCCCAGGCCGATCTGGTCGATGCCCTCTTCCTCCGGAACGCCCGGATCCTCTGGCAGAGAGGGCGGGGCCAGCGACGGCACCGGGGGATCCATCGTCCGGAGCACGAGGGCCAGCCGATCCAGATCCCGCACGCCGTCGCCTCCCACTCGATCGATCCGCAGCGCCCGGTTCGGATCCGCCGGGTCCATCCGGTATTCCTCCTGTACGCCGATCGAGGCCCCCGAGGCATACGCGAACCGAATCCGTCGGAACACCTCGTTCTGCCCGACCTGAATGAAGGCCCAGCCGCTCCCGGGCAGATACGCCGCGTCCGGCCGTCCCAGCACCGCCGCCGATTCCTCCGGCGTCTCACAGCGCAACGCGATCCGGACCCGGAGGTTGGCCCGGAGCTCCCCGGGGACCGCGCTCCCCAGCCGCTGGGTCGCCAGCACCAGATGCATCCCCAGGCTCCGCCCCAGCCGGGCCAGGCGGATCATCCGCCCCATCCCATCCGGGATCTGCTCCAGCATCTCGGCGAACTCATCGGCCATCACCACCAGATGGGGCAGCCCCGCGGCGTCGGCGTGATCCGCTCCCCGCTCCGCCAGGATCCGCTGCCGGCGGTCCAGCTCCCCTTCCAGGGTCTCCAGCGCCCGGGCCGCCTCCCGGGGATCCAGGTTGGAGAGCAGCCCGACGCAATGGGGCAGGCCCTCCAGGGGGGCAAACGCGCCGCCCCCCTTGAAGTCGATGAAGAGCAGCCGCACCCGCTCCGGGGAGAAATGAAGGGCCAGGGCCAGGGCCAGGGTCCGCATGGCCTCGCTTTTGCCCGACCCGGTGGTCCCGATCACCATGGCGTGGGGCCCATGGGCCCGGTCGTGCAGATCCAGTAGAAAAGGTAGCCCTTCGTCGGTGTATCCCACGGGGATCGCCAGGCGCTCGCGCCCGTTCCGGGCTTTCTGGATCACCTGCCTCAGCGTCTGAGGGTCGGGCTCATGGATCCCCCACAGGGCGGGGGCTGGACGGACGGTCCCGATATCCCCCACTCCCATGGGTCGCAGGCGGGAGAGGGAGAAAGCTAGCGCCTCGGCCTGCCCCGGAGAGAGGCGCGGGGCGGGATCCATTCCCTCCACCGCCTGTCCACTGGCCAGATCCAGGATCCGGATCCCTCCGTCGGGCATCCAAATGCCAAGGGTGCGGATCCCCCCCGGGATGGAAGCCCCAGGGGGAAGGATCAGGAGGGGATAGAGGCCCACGGCAGGGCCCTCCCGCAGCAGCATGCCCAGGCGGCCGTCGGTCAGCCATCCGGCATCCCCCAGGGCGATCACCGCCGGGCCCTCTCCCCCGCGACTTCTCCTTCGGAAAAACTCCTCAAACAGCATCTCCCGGATCCGGGCCGGTCCCCCGGCATAGCCTTCCCGGAGCTCCCCCACGTGCGGCAACCACCGGAGGAAGGCCCAACCCGGGTCCCCGAGGCCCACCCGGATCTCCATCTCGGAAGGCGCGTGGGTCAAGGCCAGCTCCAGAAGGAGCCGGGCGATGGCCCCTTCTTGACCCGGGAAAGCGATCAGGGCGGTGGATGCGCGGAGCAAAAGCGGAAGCGGACGCTCGACCTCAGCCTGAATGGCGCCCGTGATCGCCCGGACGATGCCCTGCAGGGGCAGCGGAAGATCCTCGAGATCCGGAAGCGGCCGGCCATGGCGGGCGAGCAACGGCGACCGACGAATGCCTGCCCGAACGCTCAGGAAATCCGGATCCCCCCGATGGCGGAACCAGAGATCCGTCCCCGCCTGCAGACGCTGGCATAAATCCTCCCATGGAGGGAACAGCGCCCGCTCCAGGGATTCCTCCATGCTTCGCCAGGCTTCCAGCTCGGTCAGGAACCGCCGCAGCTTTCGCTCAGCCCGCCGGATCGCCTCGGCGGTCTGTGCCCGATGGCGACGCAACGCCCACCGATGCTGGATCTCCCCGGCCAGGATCGAAGAACCCGCCGCGAGCGGGATGAACAGCAGATACATCCATCCTCTTCCCCCAAAGGCCAGCGGGCCCATCAGGCCATACACCGCGGACATCAGGAACCATGGGGCGTAGGTCCACCATGGAGAGCGCTCCGGCATGGGAGGGAATCCCGGCACATCCGGGATCTCCGGCGGATCCCCTGGGGGCGGCGGCAAGCGCCGCATCCCGGGCCAGATCCGCTCCGGGGCGATTTCCGGGATGTAGATCTCCAGGCCATCCCGTTTCTGCCAGAGGCCCATCGCCACTGCCTCTTTATCATCGGGATGATCCCGGTTCAGCGCTTTCCGGCCAGATCAGAAGCCGCACACGATCCGGCGGGGGATCCTCGGGGAACCATCGCCGCCATGCCTGAGACAGCTCCAGATCGAAGGTCGGCCAGGCCGTCACAGGGGAAAGCTCCAGCACCCGGGCTTTTCGAAGAGATCCTGGGGGAAGCACCGGAGAGGTGAACCGGGATCCCCGCTCCAGGGGAGTGGGGTCGATCTCCGGGCGAATCAGGAGGAGCTTCCCCGATCGGCTCCGGAGCAGAACCCATCCATGGCCGTGACGCTCCAGAGCCAGTTCCCGGGCCAATCCCTCCGGCAACGGAAAGCGAGCCAGCGCCTCCTGGAGCCAGGCGATCGGGTCCTCGATCCGGATAGCAGAGGCCGCGACGGCCCGGGAGAGCTGGATATGGCGGATCGCCCATCCGTGCAGCACCTCGCCCACCTCCCGGATGGCCCGGGCCTGGCGGGCGTTGCCCAGGGTGATGAGGGCCCCGAGCAGCGCGAAGCCCGCGATCAGCAACAGCGCCAGGACCAGATCGAATTCCGTCATCGCGTCCTCCTCAAGCGCTCTGAGATCCAATGGATCTCCCGCGGGCGCGGATCCCGCACCCAGGCCAGCGAGAAGAGCAACAGCCCCGCCGCCAGCCCCAGCAGCCACAGGGGCCGCCGCAGGGGCTGCACCCCGAACCACACCCCATCCGCCACCGTCAGCCGCCCCCGCAGCGGCAGCCGCAGCAGCCGCGCCCGCGCCCCCGCCGGCAGCGGGAACCGCCCGTCGGGGCCGGTCACCATCGTCCGCCCGCCCGCCTCCACGACCGCTCCCGGGATCCCGGGCTCGTCCGGATCCGGGCGGCCGTCCCCGTCCCGGTCCAGAAAGACCATCCCCCAGGCCCGGGCCGGGGTCGGGGAGGGAGTCGGCGAAGGCGTCGGCGTGGGCATCGGCGAGGGCGTGGACGTCGGCGTCGCCGAAGGCGCCGGCGAAGGCGAAGGCGTGGGCGTCCGGGTCGGCCGGATCCGGGTCGGGGTGGGCGTCGCCGTAGGGGTCGCGTGGGGGAAGGCGAGGGCATCGCCACCGACGGCGGGGGAGGCGGTGTGCGGGTGGGCGTGGCCGTGGGCGTGGGCGACGGCGTGGACGTCGGTGGGAAAGTCGGCGTGGGCGTGGAGGTCGATGTCGGCGTCGGGGTGGGCGTCGGCGTCGATGTCGGCGTGGGCGTCTCCGTCGGCGTGGGGGTGGGCGTGGCGGTCGGCGTCGCCGTGGGCGTGGGGGTCGCGGTGGGCGTCGGGGACGGCGTCGGGCTGGGCGTCGCCGTCGGCGACGGCGTCGGCGTGGGGGTGGGCGGGGCGACGTAGGTCTGGATCCGCAAATCGTCCACGTGCAGATCCGTCCAGTCCCCCCAGAACCACTGCTCGTAATAGTTGCCGAAGTAGACCAGCCGGGGCCGGAAGGCGCCCGTCCCGCTCCCCACCGGGCTCCCGTCCACGAAGGCCGTCCAGGCCCCGTTCGGCTGAACCTCCACCCGCACGACGTGCCAGGCCGTGTCCGGGGCCGGGCGCTCCAGGACCCGGGTCCCGAAGACCCAGATCTGCAGCCGCGGGGGGCTGCCGCTCGTGTCCTGGTGGACGGCGAAGGCGTCCGCCCAATTCGCCCGCGGCGGCTGGTCCTGGGGGAGGCGGGCGTCCGTCCAGGATCCCGAGCCCATCCCGATGTTGACCCCGTAAGCCGTGACCTGGGGGAAGCGGAAGCGGACCTCGAAGGCCCAGGGGGTGCCGGGGGGCAGGGCGTCGAAGAGCCCCTCTCGTCCGACCAGGGGGAAGGTGACGCCGCCGTCCTGGACCAGGCGCAGGACGGAGGCCCCCCCGTCGCTGAATCCGAAGAGGGCCTGGCCGGGCCAGTTGCAGCCGTTGGGGTCCCCGGGGGCGTCCCCGCAGGCCGAGACGTTCCAGCCCGTGTTCCCGCTGAAGTCATCGAAGAACACGTCCGTCCACCCGGAGGCCAGAGCCATCGAATGATCCGATATCCGATGCCCCAGCCCCATCAGGAGGAGGACAGAAATCAGAACCCCCTTTCTTCTCATCGCGGTGCGGCTCCATCTCCGAGATCAGGGCGTGGGTTCCCCCTCGTTCGGATCGATCTACCGACCCAACGCAAGGGCCAGGGCAGCCCCGAAGGCCATGCCCGCTGTGGGCAGCGCCATCGGCACCCGCGCCGGCGGCCGCAACCCGAAGATCCACCCATACCCCATCCGCCACAGCCGCAGCCGGGCCAGGATCACCAGGACCAGAAATCCCACGGCCGTCCCCAGGATTCCAGCCATCGCCGAGATCCCCATCCAGACCTTGGCGTCCCCGCCCCCAATCCCTCCTGCCCGCCAGCCCAGATAGAAGGCCGGCCACAGAATCAGCCCGGTGAGATCCTGGAAGGCCAGGGCGGCCGCCAGCCCCAGCCCCAACAGGGGTAGGGAGACGGAGTTTGGGACTCGCCCATACGGGGCGTCCCACCGGCGGTCCACCCAGACCATCACCGCTGCGGTTCCCAGCAGCAACCCTATCCGCACCAGAAGCGGATCCTTCATCTCGCTCCCATCCGTTCCGCCGGTTTTCATGGCTTCGGGGTCTCTCTCTCCGGTTGCAGCCAGCGCGCGGCTCCGGGCCCTCGAGCCACCCCATCTCCCTCCGGCCAGCGGAAAATCAGAACCCCCCGATCGTCCGCGAAGACCGCCATGCGGTTGATGAGCAAAAAGCGCCCGTCTGGAGAGAACTCATAAGTGGTCACGTAACCCATCCTCCCTTCCTGAATTAATGTCCAGCTCCGATGGAGATCAGGCTCCAGGATCAGCAACCGACGTTCCGGATTCGGGATCTGGGGTTCGTTTGGATCGAAGTCCGCATCCCACCAGATATCCACCAGAAGGGCCGGGTCTCCGGGGAAACCTGAGATCTCCATATGGAGCTGGCACTCTCCCTTATATACTAGGCCCTTGCACGGATTCGTCCCGCGCCACGGATTCGGGATCTCCACGGCCGGCCACGACCATCCGGCGGGCAGCTCGAGGCGGACCACCGGCACGAGCGCGGAGGTCTGGTATTTCGCATGGAGGGGCTGGCGCGGAACCGGGGCATCGAACGACAAACGGGTCAGACATTGTTTGCGGTTGAGGCAACCCATCCAGAACTCCCCCTGCCGCCTCATGAGCGGAAAGATGTTCTCCTCATCCGCCTCAGTGATCTCCCAGGATTCCGGGATCGGAAACGGCCCCTCCCATTCAAAGCCGTTTGTAAACCAGACCACCGGCTTCAGGCCGAAACCCTTCGGGCCCGGCGGCTGGAAGATCAGCCAGTTGGGGGACAGCGGGGCGGCCACCCATAACGGAGGAGGCTCGAAGGCCTCGGGCGAAGGCGTCGCGGTGGGGGCCACCCGCGCCGTCGGGGTCGGCCGCCGCGGGGTCGCCGACGGCTGGGGCATCCGGGTCCAGACATGGGGTGAAGGCGTCGGGGAGGGGGCCGGATGGATCCCTGGAGAAGGAGAAGGGGTGGACGGAGCGCCCCCTGGCGTCCCACACCCGGCCATCACGCTGGCAAGCATCAGCGCCATCCAGCCTGTGCGAGCCGGCCGCATCTCACTCCTCCCCTGTCTTTTGATGAACGCTGAGGAACCACCAGCTCGGATTTTCCCGAACCTGACCGTTCACAACCTTTACTCGAACTTGGCGATCCACGGCATTCAGAAAATCCTGCCAGCGATAGCGCTCGGTGCGGTTGTTGAAGGGATTGTTGATGACCACGAAGCGCTCGCCCTGGTGTTCTTCCAGGCGATTCAGGACCACCCAGTGCGATGCCCCCCCCGAATCCCATGGCCGCAGACGTCCCCCCGCCGGCAGCTCGACCTCCTTTCGCTCATCCGAGAACCGAAGCCCTGTCCCCGGTATTTCGTTGCGGATAGGGGGCTCACCCCAATTTGAGGGGTTCGCATTCACCAGGGCGATCACCGTTTCTCCGCGCCGCATCCGCTGGTTCAGGCGATCCCACAGCTCGTCCGGATGTTTACCGGTCGGGGTTTCGAATTGCTCCAGCTCCAGGCCATAGCTTCGCGCCACCGGCGCCAGATCCACAAACCCTGTCGTGACATATTCCGCTTCAGCTTCCCGCATCCCCGCCCAGCCGTCCGCCTTCACGGGTCGACCGGCGATGAGATCCTCGGTCAGATTCCGCAGGACCCGATCCCGGAACCCGGGAGCGACCTCCAGCGCCCGGTTCACCACCTCCTGAGCGGGGACCGGACGGCCGCGCTGATGACTGAACGCCATGCTCAGCGCCACCCAGCCGCACGCCTGGTTGTAGGGGATCGGGATCCCCCGCTCCGCCATGGCCTGGATCTCAGCCTTCAGCTGCGCCTTGCGTTCTTCCGGGATGCCGGAACGATCGATCATCTGCAACCAGTCCGCCTGGATTCGCGCGGCAGGGATGATGACTTCGAATTGGGAGGCCATCGATCGACCATCCGGTCCGATTGCGAGGGGAACCGCCGGCAATCGAAAGCCCCCTGGAGCTTCCATACGAATGAGCTCGGCCGCCTCCTGGAAAGCAGCTTCCAGGCGCTCCAGGGCCCGCTCCAGCGCCCGAGCCAGCTGCTCCGCCTCCTCGGCCCATCGGGCCAGGCCTCTGTGAAGGGCTTCCAGCGCGGCCCCTCCGCGTTGGCCTGGGACCGCTTGCACAGCCTCCGCCAGCGCCAGGGCCACCCGCCGGCTGGCCTCCACCTGCGCCCGCCACGCCTCCCCCCACGCCCGCAACCGCCGGATCTGCCCTCGGATCTGCTCTGGATGCACCCGCAGCACCGTATCCATCGTTCGCCCTCCAGATGACGTGCTTCTCGTCCATTAAGATGATAGCCACCCATTCGCAGCGCCGGGCGCTTCATCCCCCGTGTTTCTGCCCTTATCGGGCTGGGGGCTCGATGGACCGCGACCGTTGCCTCATGGAGCCTCCCAGGGAGGAGGATATTCCGGCGGACGGGGAGGCAGCGGAACCCACGGTAGATCTTGGGGGAGCCGGAGAAATGGAACCCACTCGAATCGGGCCAGGCGCTCAGGACCGGCTATGAGGAGCTCTACGTTGAACAGCTCGGATAGGAGGGTCAGGGGATAGCCGGTTCCATCCTCGACCCGGATCACCCAGACCCACAGGAGATTGGCGTATTGCGGCGGCCGGAAATCGCTGTCGAAGAGGTTGGGGTAACGACGCACATCCGCGGGAAGGTAGACTTCCTCCGGCGGGAGCCAGATCCGGAAGGTCTGCAGCGCGAACCGTCCATCGGGAGCACACTCCATCCCCACTTCGGTTGGCCCGAGCAGGCTGCGTTGCAGGAACGGGAGGAAGGCGGTCGGAAATCGCCCCTGTTCGGCCATGGCGCGGGCCAGGGCTTGCTGATCCGGCCATGTGGGCGCATGGATCGGGGCCGTCATGACGTTCCGGGACTGGTAATCGGTCCAGTAAAGGCCCCCCGGGAACACGAGGGGCGGGGGATTGAAATCGGGATTCACTTTCCGGAAAAGTTCATCGCCTTCTAATAGAGGACCACCGATTTGAGGGATAGCGATCAGGGCATGCCGCTGATCCGGCGAACGGCATTCATCGATGGATACATATCCGGGGGATACATATCCGGGTTCCAGCACCGGCTCAGGGATGGGGAACTGCAGGGGAGGGGATCGCCTTTCGCCCTTCTGTTCGACACAGAGCTCCCCGCTTCTCCCGCATGGCCTCAGCTCCAGTTGGGGGTTTTGATCATAAGGACCGATCCGGTTGCGAGAGACCATCAGCGTGCTTGGCGCCTCAACGCACATCGGGGGAACTTCGGGGGTGGGAAACCATTCCTTCGATCGCCAGTAACAGAAATGCAGGCGCTCGTTCCAGAGGGTCCAGAAGGGCACAGCCAGATCGGGGGGCCATGGTCCGATCCAGCGCTGGCCGTCGGTCAGCCAGACCGCTCCCTCAGACCAGGCCCCGTGTTCGAGTTCGGGGCGGAACACCGCGATCCAGTTCCCCTCTGTCCAGAAGCCCTCCGGAAGCGGCTGGGGCCGCGGGGATAGGGAAAGGGCCCTTGGAACCCATAGGGTGGGGGTTGGTGTGGGGGCAGGCGGCCGGGGAGTGGTGGTCGCCAGGACATGGGTCGGCGTGGGGGGAGCCGTCGGCGTCGGCCGGGGGGTGGGGCGCGCGACGGTCGCCGGCGGGGAGAAAGCGGTCTCCGTCGGCCGAGGGATAGGCTGCGTGGTGGCCGTCGGCGTTGCCGTTCGATCCGGTGGGTTGATAGGGATCGGCACCAGCGGGCGCGCGCATGCCGCCAGAGTCAGGATCAGGACCCATGAAATCCATCCGCGGTGCATTGAGCTCCTCCTCTCCTAAATCCTATTGAGGGATTGGGCCGTGGGTGGCGGATGGGGATATGGATGTGGGGCCTGTTCTCTCCGGGGTTTCGGAGGGAACCTCCGGGGAAAGCACCCACCAGCGATTCCCCGCCCTGGCCGCCCGGTTCACGGACTTCCAGAATTCATCCCAGGAATAGCGTTCTTGTCGGTTAGCATAAGGATTGTTGATGACGACGTATCGGTTGCCATCACGCTCCTCCAACCGATCAATCACGACCCAATGGGCAGGGGCTATCCCTCGCCTTTCCCCCTCGGGCCCCATCAGAATACCGCCGTCCCCCTTCTTACGATCCTCCGGCATCACGACCACCTCGGAGCCGGGCCAGCTTGTGCTTCCCCGGGTAGTGGTATAGCGTTTAGCGGTGACCAGGGCGATCAATGTCGTGTGGGGACGGGCGATCTGCTGGCGGAGGCTTTCCCAGGCGGCCTCCGGATCGGAAGGGGAGCCCTGGAGAAAGACCATTTGGGCTTCTATGCCGTAGGCCTGTCGGGCGGTTTCCTGCAGATCCGCCCAGCTAGTGTAATTGGTCGCCTTGCCCTCATTCACCTCTGGCTGCATCCGCCTCAACTGGACCATGCGGTCAGCCACTTCCTGGGCTGGGATCGGGCGGCCGGTCAGCCTGGAAAGGGCCATGCTCAAGCTCACCGGGCCACAGGCGGTCGTCCATGGGAGGTCCACGCTGCCAGATCGGAAGCGGATTACAAATTGATGCGGCAGAGGTCCCCCGTTGTCATGGACAGCCAGAGGCGTGACGGGCAGCTGCAGCGGTGCAATCCAGCCCTCCGCCAGCGGCTGGGCGGCCTGGAGGAAGGCCTCCTTCAGGTGGTGGAGGGCCTGCTCCAGGATATCGGCCAGGAGCCGGATCCGTTCCCCACTTTGCTGGAGCTGATGGAGGGTCCGGGCGGTGGCCGCCTCGAAGGCCCTGGCGGGGGCGGCCTGCGCGGCGTCCACCAGGGCCTGAGCGGCGCGCTGGGCCTGGCCCCGGGTTTCCTCCCATCGGGCGCTCCAGGCCCGGAGCTGGCGGATGGTCTCCCGTATGGCCTCCCGATGGATGCGCAGGTTTCTCTCCATATCTGGCTCCTCCTGTTCCGGTAAACGTCTTTCTTTGAGTGAGCTTCGCGAAGGTGTTCTGGATGGAACAGCGCCTCGTCGCTGGCCCTCCGCCCCTACCGGGTTACGGCGCCCTGGCCTTCCCGCACGGCCAGGGGGAGATACAGCCAGGGGATGTTCCCCCGCACGATCACCCCCGTCCGCCAGGTCCGGCCCTCCCCATCCCGGATCAGCGCCCGATCCGGATGCAGATAGGGCCACGGACGGTTAAAGGGCGGCGCGTTCAGGATCAGGATCCCGTCCCGCTCCTCCGTCTCCCAGGCCTTCCCCTTCACCACCGTCTCGGTCG
>Ga0101941_1001248_pt1 | contig 20162 bp, 20 predicted proteins | sample DewCreD2012metaG_3_FD_75242 | JGI IMG/M metagenome (GOLD analysis project Ga0101941, IMG submission 75242) | Hot spring sediment bacterial and archeal communities from British Columbia, Canada, to study Microbial Dark Matter (Phase II) - Dewar... ...
CAGGGTTACTTGCGCACGACCAGCCGGTACAGCGTCCCCACGAAGAGGCCGCCCAGCAGGCCGAGGAACAGCCCGAGTCGCGTCACGTCCGACGGCTGGGTCGGCAGTGCCAGCAGTGCCTGAAAAGCCCGCGCCAGCGGCATCGGTAAGAGCAGCCAGCCAACCAGGCCACCAGCAGCGGCAGCGATCGCAACGGTCACCAGGCTGGCCAGCAGCGGATCGCCGTCGACAACACCCTCGTTGACTGCGGTGGTGGCAATTGCTGGCGGCTCCGGGGGATCGACGAGCGCCAGGAACGCTGGATCGAAACCGTCGGCGATCAGCTCGGCATCGGGCCTGGGCACCGCCGCTCCGCAGGCTGGGCACCGTTCCGCTTCATGTGCGAGCGGCGCACGGCACCACTGGCACGACTGACCGGCAGGAGCTGGCTGGATATCGCTTCCCATACAGAAAGCCTCTTGAAGCCTCTCAAAGCGCGTTCGTGAACCGGACTGGACATCGCTACATACTGTACGACAGCAACTCTCACCGTCCTAGCGTACCCAAGTACTGATTGTCCTGTGCACTCGCCCTACCCTAGTTACGGCGCGGTCACGAGATACCGGCGGGACAGCGCCTTCGGCCGGGATCAAGCAACCTGTGTCCGCAGGAGTCCGCTAAACCTGCTCGAAGAGCCCCTCGTCCTTCATCCGGCGGATAGACCGGTCGAACGCCTCGATCGTCCGGTCGATGTCCTCAGGCGTGTGGGCTGCGCTGAGCAGCCCGCCACCGTGGAAGAGATCAACGCCCTCGTTGATCATCGCCTGGTGAAGCGCCAGCGCGAGGCGCGGGCTCATCCCAGCCTTGAGCACCTCCGGCGTGACCCCCTCTGGCACGCGGATGTCGTCGCCACGCTGGTTCGCGCAGGTGTGCCCGAGCGCGATATGGAAGACGGAACTCTCGCCCCAGACGAAGCCAGGGATACTCTGCTGGACGAGTACCTGGTTGAACCCTCGACGCAGCCGCGAAGCCATCGCGTCGGCATGCTGCTGCACGCCGGGGTCAGCGACAAGCTGGAGACAGGCACAGCCGGCGGCAGCCGACAGCGGGTTCGCGTTGAAGGTGCCGGGGTGGCTGACCCGGTGCCGGGCATTCCAGTCCGGATCATCGCGAAACTCGAGCAGGCTCATGATATCGGCTCGGCCACCCAGGGCACCGCCCGGTAGCCCGCCAGCGACGATCTTGGCCATCGTCGTCAGGTCAGGTGTCACGCCCGCGAGGCGCTGAGCCCCTCCGGGCGACCAGCGGAAACCCGTAATGACCTCGTCGAAGATCAGCAGGGTCTGGTGACGCTGCGTGATCTCGCGCAGCCGCTGCAAGAAGCCTTCTGGCAGCGGGATCGACGCCCAGGAGGCGCCGCTCGGCTCGAGAATCACCGCGGCCACATCACCCTCGGCCAGACGCCGGTCGACGAAGTCCAGGTCATTGACCGGCGCTACCACCACCGTCTCGAAGACCGCCCTCGGGATCCCCGGCGACTCCTCCTGAGTGAACGGCAGCTTCTCCCCCGGGATCGCGTAGTCGTGCCAGCCGTGGAAATGCCCAGCAAACTTGAGGATCTTCTCTCGACCGGTGTAGGCACGCGCCAGGCGCATCGCCATGAGTGTCGCCTCCGTGCCGGAGGCGGTGAACTTGACCCGTTCGCATGACGGCTTCAATTCGCGGATCCGCTCGGCCCACTCCAGCTCGAGCTCGTGGCCGGCCCCGTAGTGTGTGCCACGACGCACCTGGGCAGCCACTGCCTCGACGATCTGCGGATGGGCATGGCCGAGCAAGAGCGCGCCATGTCCCATCGTGTAGTCGATCAACTCGTTGCCGTCGAGATCCCACTTTTTGCAACCAGCGGCTCGCTCGACGTAGATAGGAAACGGCTTGAGATACCGGACATCGTGCGTAACGCCGCTCGGGAAATCCTTCAACGCCCGCTCGTACTGCGCGCGCGAAGATGGATGCCTCTCGACGAATTCCTGCTCGATCGTCAACGTTCGCTGCCGGGCCATCGAGCGTCCCTCCTTAGAAATAACAAGGATCAGTCATCAGCCGGCCGCTCGGAATTATCGACCATGTTCCCAGCGCGCGTCTACGCCGCGACCATCTCAGGCAGGACCGCCGGAATCTCGTCCCGGTCGTTGCCCGGACTGTCTCGGGTCGTATGCGGTAGCGATCGGTATGACAAGGTCGTCAATAGCCAAAGCGAGGTGGCACTATGGGCTGATCAGAAGACCAGTTCGGCGTGATGCCGGCCTCTGGCAGCATCCGCACCTGCGCGATCCTACCTTCTTTGAACAAGAAGGACACGAGGAAGTGTCCATGCACCTCTTCACTGACAGGCGGGAAGCCTTCGGGAAGCCGAGTAATCCACCCGTCGACGCTCACGGATGCAACCGCGCGATCACCCAGGAGCTCGATTGATTGGATCGTGACCTGAAGGTCAGGATAGGCTAGTCGCGTGATCGACGTATATAACCTGAGGCTTTCGAGTCCCTCCACCGGGGCACCGAGCATGCTCAGGTAGGTGATGTCCGGTGTGGCGATCTCGTCGAGGATCTCGAACCGAGTCTGGTTCCAGACCTCCTCGAACCAGCGGCGAACCAGGGTGACCCTGCTATCGAGCGTCATGTCCATGCTCCTCGAGACGTCCGGGACGCGTGCTCCTGGTGACTGCGCGACGAAGTTCGCAACCCCACCCTGGAGTTCGAGAGGTCGGAGACGACCGGCCTGGGATAAGGCTTTTCCCGAGGTCTGAGAATGCATCCTGTACTGCATATCTTAGGCGACGCCGAAGTTTTTGAAAAGACGAATTGTCACCATTTCACGGCACCTCGCTATTTCCTTCTGTCGGGTTCGCTACTACAATGATGCGAGAGCTCCTAACCGCGGCGGAGTGAGGGTAGCCCTCGCTCCGGCCCGGTATCAGCCATGTTCCCATATTCTTCGCAGCATCAGCGACCCCAGATGGTTCGCGCCGCCTCGCGGCGGGAGGAGGCAAGCGCGAGTTGCACCGGTAAGCGGGGAGTACTTGTCAGTCGGTTACCCTGAGCGTGGAGGCTCGTGTGGAGGCCGAAGTACGCGATACCATAGCGGACGTTCGCCAGTGGGTCAGCCTGCTCCAGGCCATCGCCGATGCTGGCCAGCAGGCGATGGTCGTCCTCGACCCCGATCGCCGTGTGCTCGCGTTTAACCGGTTGGCCCAGCAATTTGCTGAGTCGTACTACCAGCCGCTGGCCACTGGCCACCTCTACGATGAGACCCTGCGGCCTGAAGATCGTGACGATATCGTGTCCTATATCCAAAGGGCACTCGACGGCGCGATGGTTGTCACCGAGCGTAAGTTGCCCCATGGTGAAGGCCACATTTGGGTTGAGATCCATTTTACGCCGCTGCGTAATGCCGCTGGCGCCGTCCAGGCTATCTGTCTCACTATGTTGTCGATCGACGACCGCAAGCGGGCGGAAGAGAAACTTCGGAGTGCACGCGACCAGCTCCAAGCTATCCTCGCGAATATTGCCGATGGGGTAGCGGTGCTCATGCCGGATGGGCGAATCCGGTACGCCAACGAGGCCCTGGCACAGCTCTTTGGCTATCCTTCGGCCGGCGAACTGATCGGGCTGGAGCTGCTGGCGGTGTACGAGCGCCTGCAGATGCGGGACGAGAACGGCGGCCCGCTCTCGCCCGAGGCCATGCCGGTCTGGCAAGTTTTCCAGGGAGTTCCAGCCACCGAGGCCACGTACTGCTTCCAGCCGCTGGGCAGCAGCGAAGACCGGTGGGTCGTGGTCAGAGCCCGGCCGGTTCCGGATGACCACGGGAACGTACGTTTCGTCGTCAAGAGTTTCCACGACATCACGCGGCTTCGCCGGGCGGAGGAAGGGCTGCAGCTCCTCGTCGAAGCCGGCGCCATCCTCGGCTCGGCTCTCGAGTACGAGTCGACCATCTTGCAGGTAGCGGAACTGGTGACCTCGCGCATGGCGGACTGGTGCGCGATAGATCTGGTCACCGAAGACGGCGGAGTCGCTCGGGTTGCGGCCGTCCACGCCGACCCTGGATCGTGGACGGCGGAGCTCGAGGCTCAGCTCTCGAGCGAATCGGGGAGTCCCGATCTTATCGCGAACGTGCTGCGCAGTGGCCAGTCGGAGCTCTACACGGAAATTCCCGGCGAGCGGTTGATCGGACGCAAGCACGCCAGAAATATGGTCGCCTTCTGGGACGACGTCGGCCCGCTCTCGATCATCGCCGCCCCGCTCATTCGCCGGGAACGCGTTATCGGCGCAATCACGCTGATCTCGGCAACAGCATGCCGGCGGTATACACAAGCAGATCTTGCCGTGATCGAGGAACTGGCTCGGACGATCGCCCAAGCAGTCGAGAACGCTCGCCTCTACCGGGAGGCGCGGCGCGCTGCCGAGGAGGCGCGGCGCCAGGCAGCCCGCGTCCAGATGCTCGCCGAGGCTTCACGCATCTTTGCGGAGGCAAGTCTCGACTTCCGTGCAGTTCTGCACGCTGTTGGCCGTTTCATTGGCGAACGACTCGGCGAACTCTGCATCATTCGCCTGCTCTCGGACGATGGGCGCTGGCTGGAGCCGGCGATGGTGTACCATCCCGACTCCGCTGTTCAGCGCGCTCTTCGCGACGTTGTGGCGATGACTCCACTGCGCGCCGATCAGGGGATCTCGGGCAAGGTCGTGCAGAGTGGCGAGGCTCTGCTGATTCCGGACTTGGCAGCGCTGCCTCCAGAGAAGCGTCGCTCGCTCATGCCGAGCTATGAGCTCGTTCGCGAATACTTCGACGCGCGGAGCCTCCTGGCAGCTCCGCTGCGCGAGCAGGGGCAGGTCATCGGAGCCGTCTGCCTGGCCCGAAACGACCCACGGCGGCCCTACACGATGGACGATCAACTCCTGCTTCAGGAACTGGCCGACCGCGCGGCGCTGGCGATCGCCAATGCCCGGCTCTACGAGAGGATCATGCAGCGAGAGCGCCGGGTCCTCGGCTCGTTTGCATCGACCTCCGGCGAGCGCCACGCGGCCGTCATCCCCGAGCCGCTCAGTAAGCGCGAGCGCGAGGTGTTGCGCTACCTGGCACAGGGATTAACCAACCGGGAGATCGCAGACACGCTGCACGTGAGCCAGGGCACGGTCAAGGCGCATGTCGAGAGTATCATCGGCAAGCTTGGCGTCGCCAACCGCACGCAGGCCGTTGTCCGCGCGCTCGAACTCGGTCTCCTCGTCTCGCCGCTCGAGTAATTCGTCACGCGCCGTTCGCGGCTTAGCCACCGTAGGTGGCTCTATCCACGGCCCTAATCGGCCGGCCGATCCTGATGGCCACGTCCCCGAATGCGAGTGCCCGGTTTCTGCCGGCATCTCAACGCCTAGCCGACCCGGCTAGAGCGCGTTCGACAGGCGCACCACATGCCGGGTAACAATCCACGAATTCCCCATCCAGTTAGGACACTTCGCCTGGCCAAAATTCTGCCGTTCGGGGAATGTACGTACAGCCAAATGGAGGACGCTAGCCGCCTCGAACCCGCGTATGGTGAGTACGGATTACTGCTCCGGAACCTGGAGGCAAAAGCACGTCGCTCGAGTCGGAGCGGTAGTCTGCGGTCCGGTACGGCAGGATGCCGGCGGTATGGCTGATCGGTGTGCAGACCTGGGCACAGAGGGGAAGGGCGCAGGAGTGGGCAAGCACTGTACGCGCGTGTCAGCAACACGGACTGGTCACGCCAGTGCTAAGTGGCCAGAGACGCCGGACACGACCGGGAGCCTCGGCCAGGGGCAATGAGTTGATGTACGACTACGCTGGAGGGCTGAATCGATGGTTCAGATGATGCCGCGCGAAGAGCAGATGACGAAGGTAGAGTCTAACCTCTATGAGGTCCGACATCTCGGACACGTGCCGGCCCGGTGGCAGGCGCTGGTTCTGGCGCGGCGCCCGGGCGACGAGTGCTTCTCTTGCTCGATCCTCCCGCTTACGCCAGAGGAGGTTGTGGGGCTCTGCGGCGAAGGCTGGGCATCCGGCGTGTGCGCGCTTCGCCCCGGAACCTATGAGGCTGTCAACGGTGACTTGCTCGTCGTGAGGAGCGATGGAACGTGGCTCCTGAGCCCAAACGGCGACCATCCCGGGCAGGAGCGGTTGTGGCGGATCACGACGCTCGAGCATGCGGGCCGGGAGTTTACGGCTCGAGTCTACACGGATGGGCTGTGCTCGTCCTGGCAACTGTGGGAACACGGCACGCTCCTGGCCCGTTGCGAGCTGAGACCGATCAGCCCGTTCCAGGCCTGGCACGAGCTGCTCTACCTCGCCGCCGCAGTAGTCGCCGAGGTCGATGAGGACGACTGGCAAGAGGAATGACCTCCGATGACCCAGCGGACCGCGCTTCGGCGAGGTGACGAGCGGGAACGCGCGGGCGGCGCAAGATGGCCCCGCGCGCAGCAGCACGGCGCGATGAGGAGTCGACCGTGATCTACCAGCGGCACTCATCGAGGATGGGATGACCGGTTGAACCGTTGCCTATAGGGGATGAGCCATGGACGAACTCGACATCGCAGGGACGCGGGACCATGCGATGTCGAGTTCATTCTTACGGGGGGACGCATGACGGCGACCGAGTTCCGGCTCCACGCGGTAACCCACCACCGAGCACTGCGCCGTCGCTGGCTCCCGGCCCGGCTGGGTGTGCGAGAGATGGCGAGCGGAAGCAACTTGAAGCGCTCGGTGCTCGCGCTCTCAGAGCAGGAAGCTAGGGAACTCGCCACGGAGCCATGGGCGCTGTCCGTGAGCCGCATATCCGAGCTGACCTTCACTGTCTTCGGGTCTAGTGAGCTCACCGTACCCGGCCTCGGCGCGTGGCAGGTAGCAGCCGGCGAATCTGACGGCAAGGGATCGGCCGCCCCGACCAGCCTTCGCTACTGGAACCGGCGACTCACGGCTCGCGTCTGGCGGGACCGATCTCGCTATCGCTGGGAACTCCGCGAGGGCGACGTGCCGGTCGCCCAGGGCTCCGCTGGCCGGCGGCGATCGACCCGGTCCTGGTACGAGGTGCTCTTCCTGGCCGCCGCCATGGTGACCGGAATCGGGACGCTCGATCTCACGCTCGAGTCGTTACGCAACGGCAATCCGGAGCGCCGGATGGCCGTTGACAGGGACGAGCCAGGGTGATACGAGTGGGGCGTTGGGTGCCGACTCTGCGGAGGAGAGGCAAACGATGCGCCTGCCCTCACTGCCCCGCTGGCCGCTGGCTCACCTGCCCACCCCCTTGGAGGACGCCCGCAACCTGAGCGCCGCGCTCGATGGCCCGCGCATCCTCATCAAACGAGACGATCTCACCGGCCTGGCCCTGGGGGGCAACAAGACCCGCAAGCTCGAGTACCTGATCGCTGATGCCTGGGAACAGGGTGCCACCGTCATCATCACTACCGGTGCGGCACAGTCGAACCACTGTAGACAGGCAGCCGCGGCGGCGCGGATCGCCGGCATGCGCTGCATTCTGGTGCTCAGCAGCGCGGACGCTGACCCGCCAGCTCAGGGCAATCTGCTGCTCGATTACCTGCTCGGAGCCGAGGTTCACTTCGTGCGCGATCGGAGCGAGCGCCAGCCGGAGATGGAGCGCATCGCCGAAGAGCTGCGCCGGCAGGGGGAACGACCCTATATCATCCCTACCGGCGGCTCGACGCCGCTCGGAGCATCAGCGTATGTCGCTGCCGCCTTCGAGCTGACTCAACAGCTCATAGCGAATAGCTGGGACGTCTCCCGCGTCTACGTGACGAGCAGCACGTCCGGCGGCACGCACGCCGGCCTGGCACTCGGCGCCAGGCTCTGTGGGGATCCCTTCCAGGTGGTCGGCATCGGGATCGAGGCAGACGCCGCGGCGATCCGGGATGTCGTATTGCCCCTGGCGAACGCGACCGCCGAGTTCCTCGGAGTCGACGCCCGGCTAGGGCCTGACGATCTCTGCATCGATGACCGGTACGTCGGGCTAGGATACGGTATACCGACCGCGGAGTGCCTGGAAGCGATCAAGCTGGCAGCGCAGACCGAAGGGCTACTGCTGGATCCGGTGTATACCGGGAAGACGCTCGCAGGGATGATCGACCACATCCGGCACGGGGAGATCGGGCGCGAAGAGACGGTGGTCTTCATCCACACCGGCGGCGCTCCCGCTCTCTTCGCGCAGGCCGACGCGCTGCTGGCCTCCCTCAAGCACTAGGCAGTGGGTCGCGCTCGGGCCAGCACGAGCGGAGGAGCTCGCGTGCCGGTAGGCCGTCGCCGAGGCGGGCCACCGCCTGGGCCAGCAAGTCCGCCCGCTCGCGACCGAGTACCGGCGTCACCAGGCCCAGGAACTTCCCTCGTAGCTCCTCGTCGCTCATCGGGCTACCCGGCATACCGTGGGGGACAGTAACTGTCTCCTCCAAGACCTCGCCGTCCGCCAGCCGCACCCGAACCACTGCAGGCCACAACCGCGGGTAGACGTCGGTGAAGTCCGGAACGGCCTCAACGACGACCTCGGCACGCAGCGCTGCCACCTCGGGGTCAGCCAGCCGCTCGGACCGAAACTGCTCGAGACCAGCCGCTCCGTCTAGGAGCGCCACGGCCACCGCATGCTGGAGGCTGAACTTGGCAGCCCTCTCCGTCTCCGGTGCCGGGTTGTCGGTGATATCGAGCGCCACACGATACGTGCCGACCTCGACCTGCCGGATCGTGCGGCCAGCGATCCGCCGGCGCAGGGCGAGGGCCGCGTCGACTGCGGTGTGGGTATGGCCGCAACAGGCATGGCGCTTGAAACCGATCTCCAGGATCTTGAAGCGGTGACCGAGGCCATCGGTGATACGCGTCGGGTCGACCTCGCCAGCAGTAGCGGCGAAGAAGCCGCGCGGTCCCTCGAGGATGGCGCTCGCGCCACTTAACCCTGCTCTGGCGAGCTCGGCAGTGAGCAGACCATCATGCGCCGCCTTACCGGCATGCAGCGGCTTGGACATCGCCCCATCATCGAGGAACTGCCACAGCCCGCCGGCCATCGTGCCGGCACTGCCGAGCGCATCGATCAACTCTGTACACGAGAGACCGAGCACCACGCCGGCCGCGGCGGCCGCGCCGAACACGCCGCAGGTTGCCGTCGGGTGCCAGTAGCGATAGTGCGACGGGTTCACCGCTTCGGCCAGGCGGATCCCGACCTCGTAGCCGGCCACCACCGCCTGGAGTAACGATTGGCCATTCGACCCAGTTCGCTCAGCGGCGGCGAGTGCCGCCGGGATGATCGGTGCGGCGGGGTGAAAGGTGGATCCCTGGTGCAGGTCATCCAGCTCGAGGACGTGCGAGGCTGCTCCGTTGGCCAAGGCCGCCCCCAGGGCCGACAGCCGCTCGCCAGTCGCCAGGACAGTCGCGTCCTCGCCGGCCATCGCGTGCCGGGCCACCTCCAGAACGGCTCGGGCCGGGAATGCTTCGCCCCCACGAATAGCCGAGCCTAACCAATCCAGCATTGCCCACTCGGCAGCACGACGAACGTCGTCGAGGAGTGGCCGATTCCGGAACTCGACTACGAACTCGGCAAGCTCTCGCGTCAGCGTCATCGGGGCTCTCCACACGGAAAACATCGCCAGCGCTGGTAGATCGTCATTGTAACAGCACCATCGCCTTGCGACTCGCCTGAGCACGGGCAGCAGGAATCCGGCCGGGGTCGCTGGGCGCGTTGACGGGCTAGCCACTGTCCCGCGAAAACCGACCGAGCGGCCATCCACGCGCGGGTCCGTCGGAACCGGCAATCCCGACGAGACTAAGCAGATCCCGATACCTCGTGCCTTACCGTCGCCGCGTGTGGATCGTCATCTGCACTACAGTAGGCTCCGGTTAGAAGGCTAATTTGATCGGAGTGCGCCGAGATAGATCTTGAGATTCAAAACACCTCCGGGCCCCGGGAGGGCACGAGTGCCAAGGCTCCGTACAGCGACCAATGGCTCGGGAGCCGTGAGCAGACACCGGAAATGAGGCTCGAATGGCGGCACGACCTGCCCGCGTCCCGGTGGACACGACCGGGCGAGAGCAGGTACAGAGACAATCGTGATCAGCAGCAGGGCGGCAGATTCAATCTCGTGACTATGAGGTCCACACGCCGGCCGCGTAACGCGCGGCGACAGCGCCGCAGACCGAGCAGCGGGCCTCGATCCCGTGCGTCGTCCGCCTCAGTCGCACCCGGCTCGTATCAGGGTGATCTTCACCACACTGGGAACAGACGACCGGCTCCCAGGCAGCGCGAGCGTCATCCATGCTCTCGTTACGGGTACGGTTCCTCCGCGTGCGAACCGGCTCGAAGTCCTCCTCTTCCTCGAACATGACGTCCAGCCGGTGTCCTCGCTGGCGCTTCATGGTCTGGCCTCGACCTCCATGTCAGTCTGCCTGTACCGGTCATCCCGTAGGGCGATGCCTGCCGTGCACCGGCGAGAGGGCATTCTTCCGCCCGACGGGCTATCACCAGTTACCTGATGCTTGCTGTATAGCATCCTCAGTGCATGCTGACAACCCCCGAAAGCTGAATCCGTGCTCCACTCGGTACAATGAGTTCTATGAACGACGAGACGATCCAGTCGCTCACCCAGCGCATTCTCGCCGGAGACGAGCTCGAACCCAACGTGATCGCTCGTGTCTCCGGCTGGCCCGGCGAGCGAAGACGAGACTGGATCGAGCGGCTCCTGGCATTTCCGTCCGGGCGACGGTGGCTGCGCGCGCGGCTACTGGCCGTCTTGGACCCGTCAGAACGCGCCGAGCTCGCCCAGCGGATGCTCTCGTGGACTGAGGATTTCGACCCGGCTCACCGTGACCCCTCGACTGGCCGGGTCGTGCAGGCGCTTGCCGATGAAGCCCTTACCACCGCGCTCCCCTGGCTAGCCGGCTCGAACGCTGCCGCGGTTCTCTGGGAACGGCTGGCGGCAGACGGTCGTGCGACGCTCCGAGAAGCGGCGCTCCGGGTGCTCCGCGAGGGCACACCGCTCGCCCGGGAGACCATGCTGTACCTCCTCTTCGTCTCCTCCGAGCTTGCCCGCGACCTCTCGGCTGAGGACAAGGACCTGATCCTTGCCGCCGCGCTACGAGACCCCGACCCGGAGGTTCGGGGTGTGGCAGCAGAGCTGGCCGCGGAGATGTACCCTGATCTGCTCCTGGCTGATCTGAATTCCTGTCTTCGGGACGAGAGCGAGCGCGTGCGCGCCAGTGCCTGGGCAGTGGCATTCTCGATCGACCCTGAATCTGCTACCGAGCGAGCGGCCGGGCTGGTCGGGGACGAGGACGCCCCGCTGGCGGTCCGCCGGAGCGCGCTCCTGGCACTCGGCCAGGCGCTACCGACTGAGCAAATCGCACCGCTGCTGGCTTTGCTCGTGGCACACCCTGAGCCAGGACTGGCCGAGGACGCGGCCGACCTGCTCTGGCGCCAGCACCGCCACCCGCTGGTCGCCCAAGCAGCGGCCCGGAGTCCGCACCCGGCAGTGCGCGAGATCGGCGAGCGGCTGCTTCATCCCGAGCGCGGCTCGCCCGCTGCCGGCGGCGATCGCCCAGGCACTCCGGCTCCGGGCGTCGGATTTTACCGGCGATTGCTGGAGTTAGGGCACGAGCGATCCGCTGGCAACCGGGATCGGGAATCCGAGACGCGGCCGTGATCCGAGTTCAGCCGCTGGCGAATGAGTTTCCTGAGCCATAGACGCTCCGCCGGAGCGCCTCGGCTGCCTCCGGCCCGATCCCGCGCAGCGTAAGACCTGCCGCCTGCGCCATCACGACCATCCGGCAGAGAAACTCGAGCGTTTCCATCCGGCGGAAGGCCGTCAGAGACGAGTCGCCGACCGTTACCGCCCCGTGGTTGGTCATGATCACGACGTACCGGTCGTCGCCCAGCGCCTCGGCCACGGCCCGGCCGAGCTCGTCGGTGCCCGGCTGGATGTACGGAACGCGCGCGATTTCACCGAGATAGCGAACGGTCTCTGGGACCAGGTCTGTGGGCAGCTCTAGATCGGTACACGCCACCATCGTGGTGTAGAGCGGCGAGAGGTGAATGACGCACCGCACGTCTGGTCGACGCTGGTAGATGTGGCGGTGAAGCTGGATCTCGCTCGACGCTTCTGGCGGCTCACCCGGTCCCCCACGGAGTGGGCAGAGCACGAGATTCTGCGCGTCAAGCTGGTCGAGCGTTGTGCCACGCTCGGTGATCAGGAAATGCGCTTCGCTCCGCCGGACACTGACGTTCCCGGTCGTGCCCCACAGGAATCCACGCCGCCCCGCAAGGCGACCGAGCGCGATAAGATCTTCACGTGGTGCCAGATCGAGCGGCATAGCCGAAGTCCACCCTACAGACCGCGAGACGAGCTCAGGGTCGTGCGGTACCTGTGCCTTACCCGAGCGCCTTGCGAATAAGTTCAGCCACCTGAGCCGGCCGCTCGGCCACCGGTACGCCTGCCGCTTCCAGCGCCGCGATCTTCTCGGCCGCTGTCCCCTGCCCGCCCGATATGATCGCGCCGGCATGGCCCATGCGCTTGCCCGGTGGCGCCGTTCGCCCGGCGATAAAGCCGACAACTGGCTTGGTCACGTGCTCCCGGATGTAGCCAGCCGCCGCCTCTTCGTCGGTCCCACCGATCTCGCCGATCAGCACGATCGCTTCAGTCTCCGGGTCTTCCTGAAACATCGCCAGTACATCGATGAACGAGGTGCCGATGATCGGGTCGCCACCGATGCCGACGGCAGTCGACTGCCCGATGCCCGCCTGCGTCAGTGCCCAGACGACCTCGTACGTCAGCGTGCCGCTGCGCGAGACGACACCCACCGGTCCGGGCTGGTGGATATACCCGGGCATGATGCCCACTTTGGCCTGTCCCGGCGTGATCAGTCCCGGGCAATTCGGGCCGATCAACCGGCAGCCGCGCGATTTCACGTACTGATAGACTCTGACCATCTCGAGCGTCGGGATGCCCTCGGTAATGCAGACAACTAAGGGGATGCCGGCATCGACGGCCTCGTAGATGGCGTCGGGGGCGAATGGCGCGGGCACGTAGATGATCGAGACGTTCGGTCGGGTCGCTGCCACTGCGTCGGTCACCGTGTTGAACACCGGCACGCCGTGGGCCTCCCGACCGGCGGCGCCTGGAGTCACCCCAGCCACGACGTTCGTCCCGTACTCCAGCATCTGCGCGGTGTGGAAGGAGCCTTCGCGGCCGGTGATCCCCTGGACCAGCAGTCGAGTCTCCCGGTTTACCAATACACTCATGCTCGTGTCTCCCGGCCCTCCGCGGCCTGAACCGCTCGCTGGGCCGCCTCCTCCATCGTGTCGACCACGGTCAGCCCGGCTTCGGCCAGCATGTGCCGGCCTTCCTCCTGCCTGGTTCCCACCAGCCGGATGACGAGCGGTACCCGCACGTCGACCGTCTTCAGCGCTTCCAGCAACCCCTCCGCGACCACGTCCCCGCGGGTGATTCCACCGAAGATGTTGATCAGAACCGCCTTCACGTTCGGATCGGATAGGACGAGCCGCAGAGCGGTAGCTACCTGCTGGCTGCTGGCCCCGCCACCGACGTCGAGGAAGTTCGCGGGTGTGCCCCCGTACAGTCTCACCGCATCCATGGTCGCCATCGAGAGGCCAGCGCCGTTGACCACGCAGCCGATCGTACCGTCCAGCTTGACGAAGCTGATACCGGCCGCACGGGCTTCCTGCTCCAGCGGGTCCTCCGCCTGCGGGTCGCGCAATGCCTCGTGCTCGGGATGACGAAAGAGCGCGTTGTCGTCGAGCACGATCTTGGAGTCTAGCGCCAGCCATGACCGGTCAGTCGTGAGCGCCAGCGGGTTGATCTCAGCCAGCGACGCGTCGACCGCCATGTAGGCGGTGAAGAGCTGGCGTGCGAGTTTCGCGAACGGCCGGACCAGGTCTTGCTCCAACCCGAGCGCGAAGCCCAACCTCCGAGCCTGGTAGTCGTGCAGGCCGAGCAGCGGATCGGCATACTCCCGGACGATCTTCTCGGGGGTCTCGCGCGCGACCTCCTCGATGTCGATACCGCCGGCAGCGCTCGCCATGACCACGACCCGCCGGCTGGCACGATCGAGCACGACGCCCAGGTAGTACTCGCGCGCGATATCGATCGCTGGCGCGACCAGGACTCGATGGACAGGGACCCCGCGGATCGTCATCCCCAGGATCTGCCTCGCCGCCACCTCGGCCTCGTCTGGACCAGCAGCCAGCCGGATACCTCCGGCTTTGCCACGCCCGCCCACATGGACCTGCGCTTTGATCACGACTCGGCTGCCAAATTCCTGAGCCGCCGCTCGGGCCTCCTCCGGACTTGCGCAGACTATGCCGCGATTCACCGGGATTCCATAGCGGCTGAAGATCTCGGCTGCCTGATATTCATGGATGTTCATCCGGCGCCCCATTCGCTCGATCGCCGCACCGAACACCGCGCCCGATCATAGCACAGCTTCTGCCCAAGCTCCGGAGCAAGGCTCGTCGCCCGCCTGGAGGACCGGCCGCATCCCCACGGCTCTGAGCTTGCGGCGAGTGTTTAGACGCTCCAGGCAGGTACCCGGAGCGATCACAGGGCCAGCCCACCGGTTCGAAGCAAGCCCAGCAAGGCGGAGATATCGTCGGCGACGATATGCTCATCGCGCGGGCGGAAAGGCACCTGATCGCGGATGCGGTCGTACAGCGTCCGGAGCTCACTGCCGGCAGGTGGTACGCGTCCGGCGAGGTCGCACGCCTGGGCAGCACAGAGCGCCTCGACGGTTACGATGGTTTCGACGTTCGTCACAACCTGCCGGAAAGTCCGCGCCGCCGTCGCTCCCATACTGTTGTAGTCCTCCACGTTCGCCGAAGTCGGGATCGAGTCGACGCTGCTCGGGTGAGCCAGCACCCGGTTCTCGGCCACCAGTGAAGCGGTGAGGTAGTGCGCGATCATCACCCCGCTATTCAGTCCGGGCTCGGCGACCAGGAAGGGCGGCAGTCCGTAGTCCTGTCCATCGACGAGGAGCGCGACTCGACGCTCGATCATCGCTCCGAGCGAAGCCACCGCGATCTTCGCGGCGTCGCAGCCCAGTGCCAGCGGATGACCGTGGAAGTTGCCGCCAGAAACGATCTCGGCAGTTTCAACGCCGTCCTCGATGAAGATCAGGGGGTTGTCGGTCGCGGCGTTCAGTTCGATCTCGAGGGTACCCCGTAGCGGTCTCAGCGCGTCCATGACAGCACCATAGACCTGTGGGATGCACCGGATCGAATAGGGATCCTGGACTCGCCCGCTCGCTCGTTCGGGCTCGGGCACCTGGTCGAGGAGCGCGCGGATGCGGGCCGCAACGGCGCGCTGACCGGGATACGGGCGCACCCGGTGCAGCCGAGGGTCGAAAGGCGAGCGCCGGGCACCGAGGGCACAGGCTGAGAGGCCCGCCACGCTGATGGCGGACTCGAGCAGGCGCTCGGCATCGAGGAGCGCCAGTGTGGCCAACGCAGCCATGATCTGAGTTCCGTTGATGAGCGCGACCGCTTCCTTCGGCTCCAGTTGCAGAGGCGGAATCCTCCTCGCCTCCAAAGCTTCACCCGCCTCGACGATCGTTCCATCCATTTCCACCCGCCCGAGGCCGACCAGTGGCAGAGCCAAGTGGGCGAGAGGTGCCAGATCCCCGCTTGCGCCGAGCGAGCCCTGGCTCGGCACCACGGGATGGATACGGGCATTGAGCAGCGCCAGCAGCGTTTCGATAACGACCGGACGTACCCCGGAATACCCGGAAGCCAGAGCATTGGCGCGTAGCAGGAGAGCAGCCCGCACGACTTCCGTCGCCAACGGCTCGCCCGCCCCGGCGGCGTGGCTGCGCAGCACGTTGAGTTGGAGCGCACGCGTCTGCTCCGGCGCGATCAGACGATCCGAGAGAGAGCCTACCCCGGTCGTCACGCCGTACTCGGGCCTGCCTGACTGGGCTACGTGGACAACAGCCGCACGCGAGGCCTCGACCTGATGTCGAGCAGTCTCAGCGAGGCGAGCCACGGCTCCCTGCCGCGCCACCCTCTCGACATCCTCCAGGCGGAGCGTTGCTCCATCGACCAGGACAACGCCTGAAGTGCTGGTCTCACTATCAACCGTTGGTCGATCCCTCGGCGGCATGCTGCCCTCGTTTCGTCACCCGGCGCTCGCCCGGCCCGGCTCTCGACGAGATTGGCCCCAGATCGGTTCTGCACTTCTGGTACTATACCGTGGTATACAGAAACATAACGCGCTCCTCGGGTCGCCTGGCGACCGTGTCGATCGCAGATGCAGGGAGGTGGAGGAAAGGAGTGTAGCTATGGGGCGGCAAGTACAGAGCTTTCTCGCGGGGTTCGTCGGAGGTGCGCTGGTCGGAGCCGCGAGTGCCCTTCTCCTGACTCCGCGCTCGGGTCACGAGGTACGCCAGCAACTGCGAGAGCGGAGCAAGGCGCTGCAAGAGCAGGCACAGACTGTAGCTGGAGAAGTCCGAGTCCGCTCTCAAGACGTCCTCACCCGGGGCAAGGAACTGATCGAGAGCGCCGCTGAGGCAGCCGGTCAGCGTGTCCAGGAACTCGGGAGTCGCGCCCGCCCGGGTCAGCCGGCAGCGGAACCACCGCAGCCGGCAATGACGCTCCCGACTTCGGATCAGCCCTCGGCGAGCGCACCTGGTCACTGAGACAGGAACCCTCCGAGCTTTGCGCTACGCCCAACGCCAGGAAGGGTGCTCAGGTAGCTCCGGTACCCCGGCGGCATCGTAACTGACACCCTGCCTGGCGTGAGACACTGTCTGCCGAGACAGGCTCGCTGTCAAGGGACAGGAGAGCTGGGAACCATGCTCAGCCGCATCCGCACCGCGTTCAAGTTTCTCGCCTGGGGCCTACTGCTCGGTCTGCTCTTCGCACCGAGGAGCGGCTCCGAGACGAGGCGCCGGGTCGTACACTGGGTGACACGTCGACTGGAGACGACATTCGGCCGCGTCCTCCACGTCACGGAGGGCGGCACATCGATCCAGCGATAGGCGTCACCGATCGAACCAGTTGTATTGCTCCCGCCGGTGAACGGGAGGCTGGTACCTCCCGGTACCGGCGGGTCCGCAACGTGGAGGACCCGTCAGCGAGAGCCGGGGCAACCGGTTAACGACGAAAGGCATACGGAATGATCCCGATCGGTGACGACAACAGCGGTCGTCAATCATTTCCGTTCGTCAATATCGTGCTGATCCTGATCAACATCGTGGCCTTCGTGTACCAGCTCTCACTGCTCGCGACCTCACCGCAGGCCCTCGAGCGCTTCGTCGCAGCATACGGCGCTGTCCCCGCCGAGCTGACCACGGGAACCGACCTCCCACCGCAGATCGGTATCCCGGTCTATCTGACCATCTTCACCTCGATGTTTCTTCACGGCGGCTTTCTTCACATCCTCGGCAACATGTGGTACCTCTGGATCTTCGGCGACAACGTCGAGGATACGATGGGTCACTTCCGGTACCTGATCTTCTACCTTCTCGGTGGGATGGCCGCCGCCGTCGCGCAGACAGTGACGGCCCCGTCCAGCGAAATACCGATGATCGGAGCCAGCGGAGCGATCTCAGCCGTCATGGGCGCCTACTTGATCCTCTTCCCCGGCGGCCAGGTGCGCACGCTCGCCTTCCTGGGCTGGATTCCACTCATCTTCTATCTCCCGGCGCTGATCCTGATCGGCCTCTGGTTCGTGCTCCAGTTCTTCGCGGGCATCGCCTCGCTCGGCGTCGAGACCGCCCCGACCGGCGGCGTCGCTTACTGGGCGCATATCGGCGGATTCGTCGCCGGGATGCTTCTGGTTTGGTTCTTCCGTAACCCCGAGCGAGTCGAACGCCAGCGGGCTGCGCGCCGCGCCCATCGAGCCTTCCAGCGCGCCGCTTCTCGCTGGTGAGCCCGGGTACCATATTCCAGATACCGGCCGGCCGCTCCCCAGGCACCCAGCCCGCCTCGCTCCCAGGCCAGCAGCCGGGCTATGAGCGCGCCACCGCTGTCGTAGCCCGTGAGGCTGCTGGCCGATCCGATAACTCGATGGCAGGGGATAACCAGTGGCAAGGGGTTGGGGCTAGTGGCAGCACTGACGGCTCGTGTGGCCGCCGGCCGCCCGACGGCCCGGACGATCTCGGCATACGTCCAGGTCTCACCGACGGGGAACGCCGCGACCGCCTAACAGGCCCGCTAGTGTCACGTTGTACCGATCGGCTCTATCGCGAGCGCGAAGGCTTGGCAGCGGCCATCGTGATACTCCGCCAATTGCGCCATCGGCTCGCGCTACGGGCCGGAACCGTCAGCGTAAGTCGATTCGCCGCCCGGCGCGCCCAGCAGATGGGCTACGCCAGCGTGTTCGTCATGCGGGCAGGGATCCGTGGCTGGCAGGAGGCCAGCAAGCCCGTCGAGCGCGGGTAGATGTCTGTCGCTCCGTCTCCTGGGCACGAGCGAGGGGACGGCCCGGGAGACGCTCAGTGGTGATGGTGGCCGTGGTGGTCGTGCGGCAGGTGCTCCGGGGCCGTGCGGACGGCCAGCCAGCTCGCGAATCCGGTGGTCAGCGGCACCGCACTGATCAGTCCCAGGCTGCCGACGAGCGTGCGCACGACCTCCTCCGGCGTCGTCAGCCCGAGGCGCAGCTTGTCCTCCAGGTCCTCGGCCGCGCTGAGCGTGCTCGCACGGGCGCTGGCCGCGAGCGCGGCGAGCGGCGCCCCTTTGGCGATCAGCAGACGGTCGCGCTCGCTCGGCTCCCAGAGCTCGCCGGCCGGGATGCGGCCCCGGTAGCCCGTGCCGTGGCAGTGCGCGCAGCCCCGCCCGCGGCGCCATCGGTAGCCCGCGGGCGGGGCGCCGAACAGCTCGCGCAGGACGTGCGGGTCGGGCTGGTAGGGCTCGGCGCACCGTGCGCAGACGGCCCGCAGCAGCCGCTGGGAGAGCACGCCGAGGAGCGAGGCCGTGACGAGGTTGCGGTCCACGCCGAGGTCGAGCAGCCGCGCCCGGTCACATCCTCCCTTCGGGGAGGATGAGGATTGAAACCTCTACGACTGCGTGATGTCGAGGTCACCCGCCGCGAGTCACATCCTCCCTTCGGGGAGGATGAGGATTGAAACGTGAGTATCCCAGCCCGGATAAGGCCGGACATCAGGCGTCGTCACATCCTCCCTTCGGGGAGGATGAGGATTGAAACTTCACCGGGCTCAGAGATACGGTCGTCGGGATCGTGTCACATCCTCCCTTCGGGGAGGATGAGGATTGAAACTCCGGTGGATCGCCAGCGCGGAGGACGGACGCGACGTCACATCCTCCCTTCGGGGAGGATGAGGATTGAAACACGGAACGTCAAGGGGAAACGCTTGACGATTGCCGGTCACATCCTCCCTTCGGGGAGGATGAGGTTCCAAACGCTGGTCCCCGGTCGAGTACCGGAGTTCGAAGTGGGTGGGCGAGGCCCAGGGAGCGGGGAGGCTCTCCAGCCCCAGCCGAGCAGCCACCACGCCAGCGAGCTGCTCGAAGAAGCCAGGCGCCCGCCGGTACTCCACGACCTTTGGCTCCGGCCCCAGACCCGCCAGCTCACCCGCCTTGGCCACCGCAGCACGAAAGGCAGGAGAGTTATAGTTCATCTTCTCACCGTCGAAGCTGAACCACCCCAGCCGGTTATCCAAAACATGTGGATACCATCCCAGGATCGGCTCCACTTCATCCAGGCCAACCACCGCCCGTTGTACGTTGGTGACGGCAACCAGGGCGTTAAAGAAGTCATCCACCGCAATGCCGTATTCTGGCGCATCCAGATTGGCGGCATCGAACAGATTTTTGTTGACGAAGTACCCCATGATGAAATAAGCGTCGGGGAGACCGAGCACCTTGCCGTTGTAGGTCACCGCCTCTTTCAGGACGCTCGGTACATCCTGCCAGTCGGGGTCGTTCTCTACAAACGCCGTCAGATCGGCCGTCCAACCGTTTTTCACATAAAGCGGAGTGTTGTCCGCCGTCCAGACGTCGGGCAATGCGCCTCTGGCGGCGTAGACGGTCAACTTCTCATCCCAGCGCCCTTCGCCCGACATATCGGCGAGCTCTATTTTGACGTTGGGGTGCATCTCCATATAAGTTTTGACGAGCCGCCAATCAAGGTTGTTCTCATCCTCTGCAGGTACACTCCAGT
>Ga0101941_1001249_pt1 | contig 20096 bp, 13 predicted proteins | sample DewCreD2012metaG_3_FD_75242 | JGI IMG/M metagenome (GOLD analysis project Ga0101941, IMG submission 75242) | Hot spring sediment bacterial and archeal communities from British Columbia, Canada, to study Microbial Dark Matter (Phase II) - Dewar... ...
CACGCGCAGCCAGCAAGTCCTCGACCATTCGCAGGCTCAGAGGGAACCGGAAATAGAGCCACACGGCCTGAGCAATGACGTCAGCGGGAAAGCGGTGTCGGCGATAGAGTCGATCACGGTCTGTCATCACCCGCCATTTGCACATCAAATTCCACATTCCGTTAAGTTGACGATGCCCATCGAACTGCTGCGATAACTCCACCAGCGTCTGCTCACCTCGGATGGCGGCAAGTGCCACCTTCGCCTTAAAAGCCGGGCTGTGGTTCCGGCGCGGTCGTCTCGTCATGGTATCTCCTGTTCCCGGCATCTAAGCCGAAGTCAGGCAGAAATTCCACTTATCCCCGCTGTGCAGATTTCCCGAGCCAGCTCTGTACGCCGGGGGGATTACCACATCAGGTGGACACTTGCGCCGCCCAAACAGCCTCTTCAAATTCATCAAAGTCGCTGAATTTTCGAACGCCATTCAGTTGATTTTCGTAGTCCTTCGAGCAGAGAAAAATCGTCCCAACAGAGATTTCCTTCTTAAGCTCATATAAGCGGATATCATCAGAGTTGATACAGAGCAGTTGTTCAGGATGGAATACGTCAACTAGATACTCCGGAAGGTCGACAATAGAGGTGGTTTCGTCCGTTAACTGATTCAATTGAGACTGCAATCTCTTCAATTTTGCCATGAGTTCCGGATCGGGTCCGGTCCACTCAAAGTCGGCGAGAGAAAACCCGACAGTCTGTGCTAATTTCCGCAGCTCAGATGTCTCAACACTGTTCAAGCTGGTCAGATTGGCGGTCAGCATAGATGCTGCGGAACTCGATGCGAGTCTTCCTGCACAGAACTGGTTCAAGGCAACTGCCATTTCAATAATCGAGTTCATGGCAACCTCAGTCAAACTTGTATGGATTGATGGAGATCACCACACCGCCATCACTTGATGTGACCACGAGCGTCGAACCTGACTGATAGTGGCGCCTCAATTCACCGTTTACGGTTTTAGTTGTGTAGTTCTCTTGAGAGATAACGTCTTCCACGTAACCCGGGGCGATTGAGCGTCCCGGGTTAACGTTGCCGGCGGGTGCGCCCAACCCAGATGGTTGCATAGAATCGACCGCGTGATGCGTGTATAGCCTGTCACCGACTTGTGCATACTCACTGCCACCTACAGTCACCTTGGGATAGTCATTCCAAGAACCCCACACTGGCCTATCTGCAGCACCTGCGCGACTTACCACATCATCGACGGCTTTGACGACACTTTCATCGCCATGTTTTCTCATCCAGGTGATGAGTTTCATGCCGATCTTGTCGCCGGGCACGACCTGACCGACGGTCATGGTGATACCGGTTTCTATGGCGTATTGCCTGGCCATACCGGCAACGCGATTGCAGGCGGCCTGATCGCCTGCGTCGCAAGCCAGGCCTTCGGTTGCCAGGTCATAGGCATCCTTGGCCGTCAGCGCATAATCAGCGACAGTCAGCGCACCGATGATTGCGGGAATGATGAAGACGCAGGGACCGCAATTGTTGTCGTAGTCGAGAAGGGCAGCAGAAGCGGTGGCGTATACATTCTCCCCCTTGCCGCCGGAGGTGAAGTAGCCTGCGATGGCAGCCACGAGTTCAAGGCGCTTGCGGTATTCGGTCGGATTTGTTGCACCAAAACTGTTGCCGGTGTCGCTGCTGTACTCCGTCAGGAAATCTGTCACCAACGATCCGACTGCACCAGAGGCACAGCTTGCGCCCGTGGCTTCCGCGGCGAGGCAATTGATCGTCGCCTTGGCAACCAGCTTCTCGACCGAGAAGGTGCTGTGGCCGTATCGGTCTGCGATCTCCTCGATGCCGGCACCAGCAACGCCATTGGCGACGTAGGTGACGATGGAGCTGAGCACGCCGGAGCCAAAGTCGGTGCCATAGACCGCCGAACTCAGCCCGGACGAGATCACACCATCAAGACCGGCATTGAGGAGACCCGCCATGGTGAACCGGGACGTGCCGAAACCGTTGATGAGCGCATCATTGAAGGGATGGTCGACCGGGAACTTGATGTCGATCCCGCCGGTGATCCCTGCGGAGACACCGGAGAAGGTCGCGTCCTTGAGGATGTCACCGATGTCGAAGTTGCCGGAGACAAGGCCGTCGAGACTGCCGACGATGGCCGAGTTGACGAAGGATGTAATCCCGGTCGCCATGGCTCCGGTTGCACCCAGCGCGGAGGCTGCAGCGGCTCCAACACCGGTGAACGACAGTGCGACGGCGACCAGGGCCTTGAATGCCGGCGATAGCTGGGTCTGCTTGTCGTAGAAGTGGTCGTTGGCGAGATCCTGAGTGAGGAGCTTGAGACCTTCAAGGGCGAGCAGCTCCTGCGGATAGAGGTCCTCTGGTGTCGGCTGATCGACACCGGCCTGCTGATACAGCGTGAGGCTGGCCTCACCGCCGACGGTGAGCGACAGCCCCTGACCGGCGAGCAGCTTGGTGAACACGGCGCGTTCCACGAAGCTTTGCTCGGTGATCGTCGTCATGGTGACGAGACCCATCTTCGAGGAGAAGAACTCCAAGCGCTGGCTGTCGATGGCCGCCTTGACGGAGAAGTCTCCGCCGGTGTCGATGGTGAGTTTGCCGCCGGCCGACAGATTTGCCCCGACCAGCGTCGTGTCGGCGCCGGAGACGAGGCTGAGGTCGAGGGCTGCGAGCGCGTCGGTCCCGGTGTTGAAGCGGTCGAGAGTGGTCCTGGCGCTCGACGAGCTGATCAGCCCGAACAGGAAGCTCCTTGATCTCTTCGTCTCGTTGCGGAAGATGTCTGTATAGGTGCCGGCATAGATGTCGCCTTCGACGGCCGACAGGTTGATGTCACCGGATGCGGAGACAAAGCGGGTTCCGGCGGTGGTGAGATCGCCGGCCTCAGTGATGACGTCGATGTCACCGGCCGCCGCAATGCTGACACCCCTGTTGGTGCGTTCTGTGATCGACTGGGATGAGGAGGACTTCGACAGGCCGAAGAAACGCTTCTTCGACTTGCGGGTCTCGAACTCGTAGATGTCCTGGGCGGCGGCAAGAACGATACCGTCGGCGGCCGCCAGTTCCACACGACCGCCGGCATTGATCTGAGTGCCGATCAGCAGAGCCTGGCCTCCGGAGGTGGCGATGAAGTCGCCGCCGGTTGACAGCTCGGTCACATGGCTGGTCTGGCGATAGATGTCGGTGCCGTTGCGTGGGTCTCCGGAACGGAAATCCGTCTCAGACTGGACGGCGGTCAGGAGCAGGTCGCCGCCGGCCGACAAAAGCGTCCTGCCGCCGATGTCGCCATCAAGGCCGGCGAGAAGGAGATCGGCTGCAGTGACGATGGAGAGATCACCTCCGACGGTGAGCGATGAGAGTTGCTGATCGGTGATGTCGAGGGTGGAACCGGGGCGGTTGAGGCTGTAGGAGCGCTCAAGGGCAGTGAGTGTCACGCCGGTTGCGGCAAAGATCGAGGCATCGGTGGCGGCTGAGATCGCGACGCCCTTGCCGAGGAAGTCCTGGCCGGCGACGATATCGACGGTCCGCGCATCGATTGCAGTGTCGCTGAGTTCGATGCGGCCAAGGGCGGTGAGGGCTACCACGCCGGCATCTGCGGTGAAGGAGCCGCCCCTGCCGGTGATCGTGTCGGCGGTGACGGAGAGATCGCGTGAGGCGACGATTGCCCCGGAATTGTCGATGGCGCTTCCGGAGACCGTGACGTTGCGGCCGGCAATCAGGGCGCCCTTGTCGGAGAGTTCGAGACGTGCGCTGCGTGGCAGGACGGTGCGCAGTCCAGAGCCATCGGGGGCGGGGACGAGGATCGGCTGGTCGAGCCAGGCGAGACTGCCGGGATCGGCGATGACGCTGGAGCGGGCAAGGGCAAGGCGGATGGCGTCAGACGTGTTGTTGACGAGCTCGTCGCGATATTCGAGCCGGTCGACCTCCATCATGTAGTTGGAGGTGATGAAGTTGGCGTAGCGGGTGAACTGAGGATCGGTCTCGGCAATGGTGTTGAGACCGGCGGCGAGCAGGGCTGCAAGCGAGGCGGTGGGCGACAGTGTGGGGGTGATGGTCGGGGCGACCTCGACCGGCGTCTGTGTTGGGGTATCGGCAGGCTTGATGATGCGCAGATCGGAACCCTTGCCCTCTTCGGGCGCCGTCTGGTTATCGCTGCGGCTGTCTGCGAGATGGAAGTTCTTGGACGAGACGGCTGGAACGCCGGAAAGGTCTGCGTCACCCCTGGCGTCCTCGGCGGCGATGAAGGCGTTCATCTCCTCCATCACCTCCTGCATCGACAACTCGGACGAGTTCAGCGTGATGTTGGTGAGATTGCCGGCAATCCGGACATTGCCGACGGCTTCCATGCGGCCGCCGAATGTGTCGTAGAAGTCGACCTTTCCTTCGTGACAGGTGAAGCAGCCTGGCTTCTTGTGGACCTCGAGGAGGACCTGGCTTGCGCCAAGCGCCTTGTTGGTGACGGTATCTGCGGTGATGAGGATGTCGTCTCCGGCCGAGACATTGCCGAAGATGTTGGAGACGGTGTCGGCCTTGATGTCGACGGTCCCGCCGGCGACCAGCTCGGCGAGCTTGCCATCGCCCTTGAAGCTGTCCTGGCGCAGGATCTTGACGATGTCATAGGCAGCACTGTTGCCGGCGAGCATAGCGGTCCAGACGGCCGTTGCCTCCGGCTTCAGGCTGTTGGAATAGACGGTGGTGGTGATGCCGGTGAGCGGGTTGGTGGTCTGGCTCTCGATGACCAGCATGGCGGGATCGACAACAGCCTTGACCTCGTCGGAGACGGTGGTCTGGCCCGAGGCGAGGGTAACCCAGAGCTTGGCATAGGCATCCGCATGAGCTGGCAGGATATTGCCGCTTGCGTCGCGATAGCCGGCCTTGACGAGGGATGCGGTTCGGGCTGCCGGATCGGGTGTGCCGGCGGCATTGGCCTTGCCGGTCAGGGCTCCCCATCGCCCGGCCAGCTCACCCTTGAGGGCTGTGCCGCTTGAGGCGAGCACATCGGCCTTGAGCAGCCCTCTGGAGGCGCTGGACAGGGTCTTGCCGCCGTGGATGAGATCGGCAAAGAGCTCTGTATAGGCTGCGGCATGGGCGGGCTTGATCGTGCCGTTTGCCTCGAGATAGGCGGGATCGATCAGGCCCGACAGTTCTGTGACGGGGTCGAATGGTGCGGCTGTGCCACGTTCGATCCATTTTTTGATCTCGGCCTGTGCGATCGTCGGGGCCGTTCCGAGGTTTGCCACTTCGTCTGCGCGAATGACGAGATCGCCCTGGAAGGCCTCGATGCGTCCATTGGCATTCTCGATGAGGCTTGCGGGATCGAGATTGGCGTTGGCTGCAAGCGTGACGGTGTCGTTAGCCCAGATGACCCCGCCGTTGTTGCGGATCTGATCGGCATGGATGGCCAGCTGGCCGCCGGAGATCAGGGTTGCGGCATTGGTGAGGGATCCTTTAGCAGTGAGGGTCAGGGTCTGGCTTGCCGCGAGGATCCCGCTGTTTGCAATGTCTCTGGCAGAGCCGACATCGAGGATCCCGGCACTCAGTGTCCCCTTGTTGGCAAGGCCGTCGGTGCCTGCGATGATCTGAAGGCGCTCGCGGGCGCTGAGGGTGCCGTCTGAGTTTACGCCTTGGGCTGCAAGGTCGATCGATCCGCCGGCGAGGGTCAGCGTGCTTGCCATCGCAAGTCTGGCGCCGGCGCTGATGTCGACGGCATTGTTGGCCGAAAGCTTTCCGGCGAGTGTCATGTCGGAAGCAGCGACAAGGCCGATGCTTCCGGCCGAGACCTGGGCAGAGGCGTCGATGGTGAGCCCATCGCTGGTCGAGCTGGCCCTGAATGCATGTAAGGCCTTGAGTGCTCCCGAGATTGCAACCGGTCCAGCACCTTCGAGCGTGATTGCGCCTGCCGATGCCTCGCCGGTAAAGGTCAGGCTGCCGCTCTTCGCCCTGATGTCGATGAGGTTGCCGTTCTCGGAGGTGATCGCGCCTTCAAGCAGAAGGGGCCCCTGGTTCTTTATGGTGATCTTCTCTCTGGCGCGGATCTGGGGTGTCAGGTCCGGGGTCGGCGCGCCCAGGGTGAGTTTGCCGTCGGCGCTGAGCGCGATGTCGGTCGAGGAGGCGAGTTCACCGGACAGGCGCACTCCGACGCCGTCTTCGGTGGCGATAAGGTTGATGGCATTGGCATACATGCCGCCAAGGGCTGCGACATCGACTGCAAGGCCGGGGACGGGGCCGGTTCCCGGCTGTTCGGTAATGCCGGTCGTGGTGCCTGTCTGTGGATCGTGTGCCCAATCGTAGGCGACCTGGTTTGCGCCTGTGACGATGTTGAGGCCTTTGGCACGCATGGCGCCGTAGAGGATTGCGGCGCGTGCGATCACATCGACGCGGGATGTGTCTGCAAGGCCCAGTCGTCCCTCGGGGTTGAGGCCTGCTTCACCGATGGTGACCATGCCTTGGCGGACATCGAAACGCTGGAGGGTGCCGCTTGTGTCGAAGACCGGCTTGCCGGTGGACAGGGTTGCCCGCCCGGTGTTGACGAAGCCGCAGCCGTTGCAGGTGATGCCGAACTCGTTGGCAAGGACCACGTCCATGCTTTTGCCGGCGACTTCGAGGATGCCGTTGAGCTGGGTGTGACTTCCGCCGAGCACCTCGCCGATCCACAGATTTGCGGGCTTGCCGGGGGTGAGATTGGGATTGCCCTCGATGAAGCCGCCGAGCTGGGTCGAGACATTGGTGGCGGCGTTGTTGAGGATGAGGTCGCCTGCGGAGAAGGCTGTATAGATGTCGTGGGAGACGCCGGCTGCGTTCGGTGTCGCGATGTTGAGGATTGTGGTGCCGTTGGCCGACTGGTCGACATGCGGGCGCGGTCCGCTATCGGGTCGCTGAAGGGTGATGTCCTGCGCGTTCAGGATCACGGGCTGGAACGTGAGGACGCCTGCCAGGAGGCTCGAGATCAGCTTCTTCAAACGCTTTGTCATCAGATCTTCCGGTTGATCGAGAGGGCAGTCATGGCAGCCTGCGCCCGAAGGGCAGAGCTTTGGCAGTCAGGGACGGGACGGGGCGGGGCGAATGAAGGAGAGGAGAAGCGGAACGGATAGCTGGTATGGAGTATGAGGCGATCCTGATGCGCTTATGGAACTGCGGCTATGCGTCGTCATCATCCCTCAGAACTCCGTCTTCAGTCCGAGATAGCCGACGGTTCTGCCGGCTTCGAACGCTGGATTGGCATGGGGCGGGTTCTCGTCGGGGCGGCTCAGGGCATGGGCGATCTGCATTGAGAGCGTTGCATGGTCGCCGATCCTGACATCGGCCCCGAGGCTGATGCCGATCAGATGGTCTTGTGACCAGTTGCGCAGTCGCGACGGCTTGACATAGCCGAGGTCGAAGCCTGCATTGAGGGCAAGCGAAGCGTGGTCGCCCTGCCAGGCGTCAAAGACCAGCGTGTTGCGCAGATAGATGCCGGTGTCGCCATACATGCTGTCGTCATGGAAGCCGCGCACGGTTGACCAGCCGCCGATGTTGATCTGCTCGGTGGATGGCAGGATATCGCCCGAGATTTGTGCGGTGAGTGCGCCCTTGTAGGTGAGGACGTCACGGGCCAGGGGATGTTCGAAGCCAAGGTTGAGGCTTGCCAGCCGGAACTGCGTCTCGACGCTGCTCTTGTCGAAGACATGGGCGCCGAAGGCGGAAAGCCCGGCCCTGGCGCCAAGATCGAAGGTGAGGGTGCCCTGAGCAAGGTCCCGTTGGCCGCGGATGCCGAGGCTGAGCACGGTCATGCGGCGACGCTGGCTCTCGATCTCCTGGTCATCGATGTAACTTCTGGAACCGGAGAGCTTGAGGCTGCCATAAGCGTAGAGCTTGCCGGACCGGTTGCGCAGGATCAGCTGCTCGGCCGAGAGCGCCGCGTAGAGTGAGCGGCCTTCCACCGGGTATGACTGGTTGATCCCTGGCAGGATGAAGAAGTAGGCGCTGGCTCCAAGCTCGATCCCGAGCGATGAGGCACCGAAAGGAACGGACCAGTTGAGCGAACCTGCATCCGAATAGCGACGCCCGCGCTGATCGAAGGGCGTTGTGCTGACGGAGAGGCCGAGCTGGTCGTTGAGACCGGCCGGATTGTCAAAGCCGATATTGGCGGCGGCCTTTGTCTCACCCGTGCTGGAAAACCCGGTATTGTTGACGGTGAGGTCGGCATGCCAGGGTCGCTGATCCTCGACCAGAACCTGAACGACGGATCCGCCTGGTGTCTTGCCTGGAAGAAGCTGGAACTTGCCTTTTGCGGATCTGGGGGCGTTGATGTTGTCGAGGCCCTGTTCGAGGTCTCTCAGATTAAGGAGGCTGCCTGCAGATGCCGGGAAGGCGGCATGAAGGCGTGCATCGGCGGGGGTGCCATCGGCATAGACATAGTCTTCGATCCGACCGGGGATGATGACGATGTCGAGCGCCTGATCTGCAAGATCCTGTTCGGGAACATAGGCGCGTGTCGTAATGTAGCCTGCCTTTTGGTAGTGGGCATTGACACGGTTGAGGGCCTCGCCGATGTCTGCAGCCGTTGCGCAGCGGCCGACGAGGTCACGGTAGCCTTCCGGCTTCTTTGCGAAGGCCTCGAAGCCGCTGAGCACGATGGTCCGGATCTGGAAGCAGGGACCGCCCGGCGCCGGTTGAAAGGGATCGGGGGGTGAGACGGGCGCAAGGGGGGCCTCGGCTTGCGCGCGCCCATGGCGGGACAAGGCACCATTTTGCGCCTCGCCTGTCTCCTGCTGGCGAAGGACGCGGTCGACCTTCTCCAGATCGGCTTGCGGCAAGGATTGTGCGGAAGCGGGGGCAGCGGTCAGGAGAGCGACTGCCAGTGCGGCATTGGCCAAGCCGAGCGGAGGAAGCACGACAGCAAGATGAGGGCGCGGCATCGTCATTCCTCGGCTCCGGCCGGCGCGCCTGCCTTGAAACCTTGCGCCCTTGTCTGTGCTCGGATCACATCCTGAGGTGTCATCAGGGCGGTGAGTTCCTGCAGCGCCCGGGGAGCGTTGGGATGGAGGCGTGCAGAGGCGAGATTGAGATACATGTGGGCCTCGATCATGCGCTGCGGATCGGTGCCTTCCTCAAGGACCATGCGTGCGGTCTCGTAGAGGCCGACGGCATTGCCGAGGTCTGCCGAGCGCCGGAAGAAGGATCTTGCCGTCTGACGATCGCCATCTGACCTTGCGCCCTCCCGGTAGAGGGCGCCCAGGGTGTTGAGGGCAAGGATATGGTCCTTGTCGGCGGCAAGGCGGTAGTAGTCGATCGCCTTTGCGACATCTCTGGCCATCCCCTTTCCTTCGAAGTGCAGGCGCCCGAGATTGTAGAGTGCGTTGGCGTTCCCCTTGTCGGCAGCCTTGGCAAACAGTCGTGCAGCTTCGCTGAAGTTCTGGGACATGCCGGCTTCGCCGCGGTAATGCATGAGGGCGAGCCGGTTGAGAGCATCGATATCGCCGCCGTCTGCGGCCTGGCGATAGAGGCTGAGGGCGACTGGCATGTCGGGGTCAAGACCGAGGCCGAGCTCCGTCATGCGGCCGAGATGATAGGCGGATGCGGCGTCGCCTGCCTTTACGCCTTCAGCGAAGGCTGCAAGCGCGCGGTTGAGGTCGCCGGCATCGAAGGCTTGTCTTGCCTCCTCACGGGGGTTTGCCATGACGGCCGCAGACGAGAAGAACAGCGCAAGAAACGGCACAAGCACGGCGCCGCGCCACATCATCGGATACACAGGCTTCATTCTTCGTTTGCCCTTTGAAACGCGCGCCAGCCGGCGGTGAACCCCTTGAGCGAGACGGGGAATTCGACGGCTCGGGTCTTTGCCGTCCACACCCGGAACCTGGCGGAGGCGCCTGACCGGAAGGACGAGAGCAGGGGCTCATCAAGCCTGAAGCTCGCGTAACATCCCTGCTGGTCGCAGAGCTCGTAGAGGACCTTGTATGGCCGGCCACCGTCGACAACGATCTCGATGCCGGGGGCGAGATAGACGCCGACGGGAACGGTGATGACGCCGTAGGAGGCCTCTTGCCCAGCGCGCGCTGTGATGGTGAGAAGAAAGGGGGCCGGTCCTGCTTCACCGAGCGAGACTGACTGGACCATCTGGCATCTCGGCTGCAATGAGGATGGCAGACAGGTCATGCGCCAGTCTGCGAAGGCCTCTTCGGCAACCGGTGTCTGCGGTGTCTCTGCAAGTCCCTTTGAGGGTGCGGCCATAAGGCCTGCGACCACGAGACCGGCCGTCATGAAGCCGGCTGGCAGCATGGGCGTATGGATGAAGGATCGCATCGGCTTCACTGTGCCGGGGTGAGGGGCACTGCCTTCCACTCCCGGGCCATCGCCTGTGCCTGCGCCAGATCCTGGGGTGCAAGTGTTGCGGCAATCTCGTCGCGCAGGGCGGCTGCATCCGTCATGCCGCGCACGGCTGCCAGATTGGCATAGGCATGGGCCTTGACCGGGTCCTTGCCGGTGCCAAGGCCGCGAGCACTCGCCTTTGCCACCTCGTAGAGACCGAGCGGGTTGCCGGCCGAAGCCGTAATCGAGAACTGGGCAAAGGCCAAAGCCTCGTCACGGTCGACGCCTGTACCGTCACGATAAGCCTGGCCGAGGAAATTGATGGCCGCGACATGACGTGAACCAGCTGCCTCTTTCCAAAGGGTGACAGCTTGTCCTGCGTTGCGTTCGACACCCTTGCCCTCGAGATAAAGGAGCCCGCAATTGAACTGCCCGTTGGCGTCACCCTGGTCTGCAGCAGCACAGATAAGCTCGGCGGCACGGCCGTAATCCTGCAGCACGAACTCGCCATTGAGATGCATCAGGCCGAGACGATTGCGGGCAAGTGCGCTGCCTCTCGACGCTGCAGCCGCATAGAGCTCGACGGCCCGGCCCATATCCAGCTCGGTTCCAAGTCCAAGCTCAAACAGGCGACCGATGTAGAATGCACCGTCGGGTTCACTGGCTTCGAATGCGGCCTGGAATTCCTTCACGGATCCCTGGATATCGCCCTGCTCAAGAAGCCCGATACCCTTGGCGACATCGGCAACCGCCTGAAACGGAACAGCAAGGGCGACAAGCCCGGCGACAAGGGCATGGGAAAAGCGCACGACAACCTCGACATCTGCCCGGTTGCTGGAACGCAGCATCCCGGTCGAACAACCTCGATCGCGCACATCCTTGGCAAACGGCCGGATGCCTCATGGCAGGAACCGGCAACAGGACGGCGCACGGCTCAGGGTGGGCCTACCACCAGCGGCACAACCCGAACTCGCGCCGCATCTCTAGGATAGCTCCCAAACACTCCACCACTGGTGGTTTTACCAGGTTCCGCCGAAATCAATGCAGTCGAGAAACAAAATGAGGGAAGCAAGAGGGGTGGCATCTCAGTGACGCCGACGGCGAAACATAACATTCGTTATTCTGCAAGTCTGGATGAAAGCGATCAAGAAGCCTTGCTGGGCGGACGAGCAAAATGTTCTCGGAGGGGTAAGAAGATTAGACGATAGTTGTTCGACCAAGCGCACTGCGCGACCGCTGATGCTCTGGGTATGATTATCGTATTGCAAAGCTCGCTGGACAGAGCGATGTCGCGACTACTCCATCGCTTCTGGCAGAGCTGTTTTGCGATTGGCAGCCTCGGTCAATCAACTAGAACGCAGGCCATGAGCCGAAAACTCCCCAGGATTGAGCCCGGCCAATCCGGCTCGATGCTTGACGATGTCATTAATGGCCTTTGGGTCCAGCGGCCGGCGCGAAACGTTCCCCCAGCTATCAACGCGCCGGAAGACGCGGCCCTTGTCGATGCTAGCAGCGTCAAGCCATGCATTCAGGCTTTCGACCGGGCGGCCGGTGAGATACACCGCTTCATGGTCTTCCGTGTCACCGGTCTTTGTGCGGCCGAGAGGGATGGAAAGGGAAGGCAGTGCAATGCAATTCTCTGCGGTTTCAGGAGGAACACTTTAACTCGGTGTCCATGAAACCGGCAGTAGGCCAGTTGAGCGCTTTTCAGCATATGTAGGGACAGTCAACTGGTCATCTTACCAGCATTCGCGCTCAGCAGGTTGGCTTACTCTTGAGCTTTACTTGGATTCGTGGGGCGTTGATGAGAACTCCGGGTATGTCCATCTGGGCAGCGTTGGCGATCGTATGCTTATCGAGCTGCCCTGCTTTTTCGCAGGCCGTCAATTACGACACCGATTTAGCAATCGAACTATCGTCTCCCGGCGCTAGGGGACCCATACCCTTGAACGTCGATGTGCTTCGTGTTGGTGTGAGTTCCGGAGCGATGGCAGAATTGTCGATGTACAACCAGGCAAGCATACTGGCCGACACGGTTAGAACGCTTGTTATAGGGGCTGCCACGGAAAGCTCGGGCATTGTGACCTTGGACGGTGTTGGCACACAGCTCTCTACGGCATTAGGTGTAAGGGTTGGCGTAGCCGGCGATGGTTCTCTAGAGGTTACAAACGGCGCCACGCTAACAACTTCAAACTTCAATATCGCTTTCTCATCCAGTGGCACAGGCACCGCCAAGGTTGATGGTGTCGGTTCGAGGGTCATTGCTACCAATGACGCTTTCGTTGGACGTGCCGGAAAAAATGCGCTGCTTGCTTTGGACAATGGATCATCATTTGCGGCGAATTCGTTCAACGTGGGCGATGCTGCAGGCAGTTCAGGCTCAGTTACCGTGTCCGGAGCATCTCAACTCACCGTTTCATCCCAAATGAACGTTGGAAACTCCGGCATTGGTGCTTTGAGCATTCGAGGCACTGGCTCGAAAGTGCAAGTGCAAGGAAACATGAATGTTGGCTGGCAGAAGGGATCAGTAGGCAACGTTTTGATTTCAGGGCCTGGATCCATGTTGGACGTGCAATCAGAGCTGCGCCTAGGCACCAAGGAAGCTACTGGAACCATAATCCTAACGGATGGAGCGAGAGCTTCGGCGGAAACGCTCTTTATTGGGAACGAGAAGGGCACAGGATTCCTGATCATGTCCGGCGCAGGCACCGTGCTAGATTTAGAAAAGTCCTTGTTTCTAGGATTTCTGGTCGGAAACGCAGCTTTAAGCATTAGAGACCACGCGGTCTTAAATGTTGGAGGTATTATATACTACCCTACGAGTGTTGGTGAGTCTTCAGGCATATTTTATATTGGGGGCAATTTGGAAAGCCCTTCAAGTCCAGGCTATGTAATCGCTGATTCGATTCAGATGATTACGTCCAGAGACTTTTTGATTTTTAATCACACTAGCAACGACTACGTTTTTGCCGTTCCGGTCGTAAGCCAACCCGGTGCCGGTACCATTCTTAGCTTGGCAGGTGTTACGCACTTTTCTGATGTAAGCGGATTTCGCGGCAATTTTGACATCGTCGGCGGTACACTCACTTTTGGGTCGGCACCAAACACAACGGTTTCAGTGTCGTCTGGGGGTACCCTTGGAGGAAATCCCACTGTTGGGTCTCTGTCTGTTTTAGATAGCGGAATCTTGTCACCAGGGAATTCGATTGGCAAGATAACCGTCACCGGTTCGGCAACTTTCCAATCGGGCGCAATTTATGATCTCGAAGTCGACCACTTTGGCAACTTAGATCAGCTGCAAGTTGGCGGTGCCCTGACGCTCGACCCCGGTGCGGTTCTTAGTGTTCGGCCTCTTGATGCGCCGCTGAGCTCTTCGCTGACCTCAGTCTCTGACAAGATAATTGCGACTGCGGCAACCGGTGTTTCTGGTAGTTTCGGAGTGATCGAGGACTCATTCGCATTTCTGGATGCTTACGTTCGATATGACGCCCAGAACATTTATCTGAGCTTGATCCGAAACTCTGTCGGCTTCAGTGCGCTTGCCGAAACCGAAAACCAGCAGTTCACTGCAAACGCAGTCGGCAACCTCGGGGCAAACTCTGTTCTTTATCACGCCGTAGAGGCCATGACCGAAAGTGAGGCCGCCTATGCTTTCGATCAGTTGTCCGGCGCTGTTTACGGCGTCGTGCCAGAAATTCTGTTTGCAAGGGGTGATAGGTTCTCCAGGGTGCTGCAAAGACGCCTCGCTGCAGACCAGTCGCCTAACATGGCGTCCACACGATACTGGATGACGGGTGTCAGAGGTGGCGCCCGATCAAGAGGTAAAGTTTTTGGTGAAACTCTCTCAGAGCAATCCCATCTTTTCGCCGCAGGTGCTGAGTTTTGGTCTTCCGAAAGTGCCCTCGGCTTTGCCCTCGGATACGGTCAAGGTGACTTCGTCGTCGAGGGGTCTCATTTTGGCGGCTCCACTAACGACATCTTTCTGGGGATATATGGCGAACACAGGTTTGAGCACTTGGTCTTGCGCGGTGTCGCTTCGATTGCGCAGCATGACGTAGCGTCTGCGCGGTCGGTTGAATTCTCGGGACTTTCAGAACGGCTTGCGTCCGATTTCGTTGTTGTGAGCGGAAACCTATATGCGGAAGCTGCGCTTGCTCTGCCGGTTGTGAATGCCTTGAACTTAGAGCCGTTCGTGGGGTTCTCGATCGGCAGCTTGGATGGTGGTTTTTCTGAAGGGGGAGGGGTAGCAATGCTGCAAGGCGAGCTTGATAGCGACACACAGATGTTAGCGGCATTGGGCTTGCGGCTGACCGGTCAGTGTCTGAGCATCAGACTGGCCGATGTTTGCATAGATTTATCGGCGAGTTGGGAGCACCTTTTCGATAGTCAGCGCAATTCTAGTGTTGCGTTTGCTGGTGGAGCGCCATTCGAAACAACCATTGGCGGTTTCGACGAGCACTCAGCTCAGATTGACCTGAGTATCAGTGCAGCCGTCAGTGACAACGCCTCATTGCGCTTTTCATATTCCGGTGAGTTCTCAGGACGTTCGACAAGCCAGAGCGCTGGGATACGATTGGAAGGAGTGTTCTAGTACCAATTGTCGCTGAGGCTAGCTCTTGGGATTCACAGAAGCGGACGAATCTGAATCTCTGGCGCAAACGGGAGGTTTGCGATGGGTTCAGCGCTTTCTTGGCGGTCGGATTTCTACGGGTCCCTGTCGTGGCGTCTGGCCCGGCAGACGCGCAATGCCGATCAGGGGCGGCGGCTTCTTTCACCCGCATCGATCTATGATGGTGGATCTCGCGCCGATGCTGCCCGGCTTGGCAGTGTGACAGTTCAGATCGTGCGCGACTGGGTGGCGCGCTTCCATGCTCGCGGTCCCGACGGACTGATCAACGGCAAGGCTCCTGGAAAACCTTCTCTGCTGAACGGCGAACAGCGAACGGCCTTGGGGCAAGCCATCGAGCGCGGACCGACGCCCTATCTTGATGGCGTGGTTCAGTGGCGTTGACCTGAGCCCCTGAACTTCCTCCAGAATTTGGTAGAGTCTGTCACATCAAGGAGACGGACGGATGAAGCGTTCACGGTTCACGGAAGAACAGATCATCGGGATATTGAAGGAGCAGGAGGCGGGCGCGAAGACGGTTGATGTCTGCCGCAAGCACGGCATCTCGGATGCAACCTTCTACAAATACAAGGCGAAGTATGGCGGCATGGACGTGTCGGATGCCCGTAAGCTGAAGGCGCTCGAGGACGAGAATGCCAAACTGAAGAAGCTGCTCGCCGAGGCCATGCTGGATAATGCGATTCTGAAGGATGTCGCTGCAAAAAAATGGTGACGCCCGATGTGAAGCGGAATGCGGTGGCTCATGTCTGTGCGCAGCATGGGGTGAGCCAGCGTCGGGCGTGCGAGGTTTTGTCGGTGGATCGGTCGAGCATGCGATATCGCAGCCTGCGGCCAGACGATGCATCCATCCGTGAGGCGATGAAGAAGGTGGCATCTGAGCGCCGACGCTTCGGATATCGCCGCATCCACGTCATGCTCGACCGGCAGGGGATCGTCATGAACCTGAAGAAGCTTCGGCGTCTCTATCGGGAGGAGAAGCTGACGGTGCGCAAGCGTGGTGGCAGGAAGCGGGCCTTGGGGACAAGGCGTCCTCTGGCTCTGCCCTCACGCCCCAATGAGCGCTGGAGCCTGGATTTCGTCAGCGATGCCTTCACCGACGGTCGCCGCTTCCGCGTTCTGGCTGTCGTCGATGACTTCACCCGCGAATGCCTGTGCCTGGTCGCCGACACATCCCTGTCTGGCGCTCGGATTGCCCGCGAGCTGGACACCCTTATCGTCAGGCGGGGGAAGCCGAAGACGATCGTCTCGGACAACGGCACGGAGATGACAAGCATGGCCATCCTCAAATGGTGTCAGGAGACCAAGGTCGAATGGCACTACATCGCCCCAGGCAAGCCGATGCAGAACGGCTTCGTCGAAAGCTTCAATGGCAGCTTCCGTGACGAATGCCTCAACGAGACGCTGTTCTCGTCGCTCAACCAAGCCCGCGCTGCCATCACAGCATGGAAGGAGGATTACAACAGAAACAGACCGCACTCGTCGCTGGGCAACATCACACCCAGAGAGTTCGCGATGAAAATGGCTATGGAAAAACAGGCCGCATAAGGCCAGATTAAAAACCCAAGACTCTCCCGAAAAATGGAGGGAAGTTGGGTCTCAGGTCAGCGTCTTTGTGATCTCGCTCAATGGATTTGGGAAGGGTCCCGCATCTCGGTGAGCGAGGAGGCCCTTGGGCGCGAAGTGCGGGCCATGTGGTATCGCAGGCTCTCTGCTCGCCCAAGACATCATGCGCAGCATCCGGATGCGGCCGAAGCATTAAAGAAACTTCACCGCCGCTGTGGCAGAAATCGCCGCCGGCCCCGCCAAGGGCAAAGCGATGGAAATGTGGTTCCAGGATGAAGCTCGGATAGGCCAGAAGAACAAGATCGCCCGTCGCTGGCCCAGGCGGGGAACAAAGTCCGCGCCGCACGACCAGCGAACCCATTCGGGCTATATCTTCGGTGCCATCTGCCCCAAACTGGGCAAAGCTGCCGCGCTCGTTATGCCGTGGTGCGACACCCATACCATGAACCAGCACCTGATCGAGATCTCCCGCCACGTTGCGGACAGTGCCCAAGCCATCCGTATCATGGACCAAGCGGGATGGCATATGTCCAACAATCTCGTGGTCCCAGAAAACATCAACATCCTGCCACTGCCGCCCAAATCACCCGAGCTGAACCCGGTCAAAAACATCTGGCATTTCATGAGGGACAACTGGCTCTCAAACCGCGTCTTCAAGTCCCACGAGGATATCGTCGACCACTGCTGCTACGCTTGCAGAACACTCCAGAACCGACCGTGGAACATCATGTCGATCAGTCGGCGCAAAGGGGCGCAAAGGTTCTCATCAATGACGGTTGGTATTAGCAAGTGATCTCAAGTTGTTTTGGGGTTTAAGGCAACACACCACGCTCGCCAACCAGATCAAGCAATGGAAAGACCAGCTCTTTGAGGAGGTGACCGGCGTTTTTGGTGATGCATCGAAGGCGGAGCCGGTTGGGCCGGCCGTCGACGTCAAAACGCAGCATGCCAAGATCGACGAACTGACACTGGAGAGCGATTTTTTATCCGGTGCGCCCGGCCAGGCGTGTGTTTCGGCGTGCAAAATTGACCCCATTAGCGGGGTAATCGGCGTCCAATTTTGACCCCCTTCGGATTTATCTGACCATCCGCTTTTTGACGGCGGATGGAGAGGGAGTTGAAGCGAGTGGATACGATTGCGCGCGTCCGGCGGGCCTTTCATGTTCAAGGCTGGTCGATGAAGAAGATCGCCCGTGAACTGCATGTTTCCCGCAACACGGTCCGCAAGATATTGCGCACCGACGAGACCGACTTCTCCTACGAGCGTGAACGGCAGCCTTTGCCGAAGACTGGGGTCTGGAAGGCGGAGATCGAGCGATTTCTTGCGACGAACGAAGGCAGGCCATCGCGCGAACGGCTGACGCTGATCCGGATTTACGAGGAGCTTCGAGCACTCGGATATGACGGCAGCTATGATGCGATCCGCCGTTACGCCAAGGGTTGGGCGAAGAACCGGGGATCAGCGACGGCGCAGGCCTATGTGCCGCTCTACTATGCACCCGGCGAAGCCTACCAGTTCGACTGGAGCCACGAGATCGTGCTGATCAACGGCACGACGACGACCGTGAAGGTCGCCCATGTCCGGCTCTGCCACAGCCGCATGATGTTTGCCCGCGCCTATATGCGCGAGAGCCAGGAGATGGTGTTCGACGCTCACGACAAGGCGTTTGCCTTCTTCCGTGGCACCTGCACGCGCGGCATCTACGACAACATGAAGACGGCTGTCGAGGCGGTGTTCGTGGGCAAGGAGCGGCTATACAATCGCCGCTTCCTGCAGATGTGCAGTCATTATCTCGTGCAGCCTGTCGCCTGCACGCCGGCATCCGGCTGGGAGAAGGGCCAGGTCGAGAACCAGGTGGGCCTGGTGCGCGAACGCTTCTTCACACCGCGCCTGAGGGTCAAGAGCCTTGAGGAATTGAACGTCTGGCTCCTCGATAAATGTGTTGCCTATGCCAAGGCGCACAACCATCCGGAACAGGCCGACCAGACGATCTGGCAAGTGTTCGAGGCCGAGCGCTGCAGCCTCGTTCCCTATGTCGGACCGTTCGACGGCTTTCACTGCGTGCCGGCCTCGGTCTCGAAGACCTGCACGGTCCGTTTCGACAATAACAAATACTCGGTCCTCTCAACGGCTGTCGGCCGCCCGGTCGAAGTCCACGCCTATGCCGACCGGGTTGTGGTCAAGCAGGATGGGACGGTCATCGCCGAACATCGGCGCAGCTTCGGACGCGGCGAGACGGTCTATGATCCCTGGCATTATGTGCCTGTCCTGGCGCGCAAACCCGGCGCTCTTCGCAATGGCGCCCCGTTCCGCGACTGGGTAATGCCGGCGGCGATGGAAAAGGTCCGCAAGCGATTGAAGACAGTCGATGACGGTGATCGGCAAATGGTCACCATTCTCGGCTGCGTGCCGGGCGACGGGATCACGGCCGTGGAGGCCGCCTGCCAGGAGGCGCTTGATCAGGGTGTCTGCTCGGCTGCCGTCATCCTCAACATCCTGGCGCGGCGTCGCGATCCGGCTCCGGCCGCGCCCCTACAAATCCCCGATGCACTGCGGCTCACTTATGAGCCGGTCGCCGATTGTGCACGCTATGACAGCCTCAGGAGGGCAAGCTGATGGAACGCACACAGGTTCTGGAATTGATGAGCACCTTGAAGCTCTACGGCATGCGCAGCGCCTATGACGAGGTCATGGGCAACGGCATCAAGCGCCAGCATGAGCCGCCGCGTATCGTTGGCGATCTTCTGCAGTCCGAGATCGCCGAGAAGCAGGCCCGCTCCATCCGCTACCAGCTCAGCATCGCCAAACTGCCACTCGCCAAGGATATCGACGACTTCGACTTCACCAACACGCCCGTCAATGAAGGCCTCATCCGCGAGCTTGCCACCGGAGCCTTTGTTGCCGATCAGCGCAATGTCGTTCTCGTCGGCGGCACGGGCACCGGCAAGAGCCACCTTGCCATCGCGATCGCACGCGCGCTCATCCGCAACGGCACACGCGGGCGCTTCTACAATGTCGTCGATCTGGTCAATCGGCTTGAGACGGAGACGCGCAGCGGCAAGCAAGGCCGGACGGCGGATTATCTCAACCGCCTGGACTTCATCATCCTCGACGAACTCGGATACCTGCCATTCGCCCAGGCCGGCGGCCAGCTTCTATTCCATCTGATCAGCAGGCTTTATGAGCGCACCTCGATCATCGTCACCACCAACCTCGCGTTCGGCGAATGGCCAACTGTCTTCGGCGACGCCAAGATGACTACCGCACTACTCGACAGGCTCACCCATCATTGTGAGATCGTCGAAACTGGCAACGAGTCCTGGCGCTTCAAAAACCGCTCTCAAAGCTAAAGCCGAATAGCCCCATCACCCGCACCTGGTTCGCCCTCTGCAACCCCGGCCAGCGCCGGGCGATCCAGGTGCTGATCATCACCATGGGGGTCAATTTTGGACGCCGATATGGGGTCAACTTTCCGCGCCGATTGACAAGATGGTCGAAACTGGGAGCCTTTATGGACGATGCAGAGGCTGACGTCCTCGCCTACATGGCGTTCCCGTCCCAGCATCGGACCAAGCTCCACAGCACGAACCCACTGGAGCGCTTGAACA